>JGI10216J12902_110369844_pt1 | contig 10930 bp, 9 predicted proteins | sample KanNatreferecore_FD_12902 | JGI IMG/M metagenome (IMG submission 12902)
GAGGGCCCCAGCGAGCCCGATGTCTCGATCGTCATTCCGGTCTACAACCAGTTGCCGTTCACGCTCGCATGCATCGAAGCCTTGCTCGCGCATGCCACGCGACACACATTCGAAATCCTCATAGGCGACGACGCCTCGACCGACGCCACGCCGCACGCATTGGCGACGCCGATCTCGGGCGTGCGCCACGTGCGCCACGAACACAACCTGGGATTCGTACGCAACTGCAATGCCACTGCAGCGGCGGCGCGTGGCCGTCACATCGTGCTGCTGAACAACGACACCCAGGTGTTGCCTGGCTGGCTCGACGAGTTGATAGACACCCTGGATAGCAATCCGGATATCGGACTGGTCGGATCGAAATTGATCTTCCCCGATGGCCGCATGCAGGAATGCGGCGGCATCATCTGGCGCGACGGCTCAGCCTGGAATTTCGGTCGCCTCGAGGATCCTCGCCGCCCCGAGTTCTGCTACCTGCGCGATACCGACTACGTCTCCGGCGCATCCATTGCGTTGCCTCGGCAGTTGTGGGAAGCCATGGGCGGGTTCGATGAGTTGTTCGTGCCGGCATATGCGGAAGACGTCGATCTGGCCTTCCGCGTGCGCGCGCAAGGCTTGCGCACCGTGGTCCAACCGCTTTCGCAGTTGCTGCACTTCGAGGGCACCAGTTCTGGCACCGACCTGGGTCAAGGGGCGAAGGCGTACCAGACCGGCAATCTGCAGAAGCTGCACGAGCGATGGCGCGATGTCCTGAACCGCCACCGTGAAAACGCCGACCGCCCCGATCTCGAAAAAGAGCGGGCGGTGTCGCGACGCATGCTGTTCGTCGACCTCGTGACGCCAACGCCGAACGAAGATGCCGGCTCTCTGGTTGCCTTCGAGATGATGAATGCATTCCGCGGCAACGGGTTCAAGGTCACGTTCATTCCGGCGGACAACTTTGCCCACATGGGTTCGAGCACGAGGGACTTGCAGCGGATCGGCATCGAAACCATCTATCACCCGAGCTACTCCTCGATGGAGCGTTTCCTTTCGGAGCGCAAGGATGCCTTCGACGTGATCCTGCTCGTGCGTTTCGGGATAGGTGAAGCCTACATGCAGCAATTGCGCCGGCACTATCCGTCGGCCAAGATCATCTTCAGCAACTGCGACCTGCACTACCTGCGCGAGATGCGCGAAGCGGAACTGTCTGGCGATCCGGCGGCGATCACGGCGGCCCAGGAAACCAAGGTGCGCGAAGTGGACGTGATCGCGCGGTCTGACGTGAACCTCGTGCATTCGGAGGCGGAACTCGAACTGCTCCGGCAGGACGTTCCGGCCGCGCCTTGCGTGTTGTTTCCGCTGGTGCACGATCCGATCGAGCAATGCGCCCCGCTGTCCGCACGCGATGGCCTCTGTTTCGTCGGCGGGTACCGGCATCCACCCAATGCAGACGGCATCATCTGGTTCGTCGAACGGATCTGGCCGCTGGTCATGGCGGCAGCCCCGTCGCACCGCCTCTACATTGCCGGCAGCAGCATGACGCCGGAAGTCGCCGCGCTGGACAAGCATCCCAACGTCGAGGTGGTCGGCTTCGTCCACGACCTGGATGCGTTCCTGGCCCAGCGCCGTGCCACCATCGCGCCACTGCGGTTCGGCGCGGGCGCAAAAGGGAAGGTGGCGGTCAGCCTCGCCAATGGCGTTCCGGTGGTGGCCACCAACGTCGGCGCCGAAGGCATGCAACTGGTGCCGGGCGTGCATGCCCTCGTCGCAGACTCGGAAGAATCCTTTGCCGCGGCCGTGCTCGACATCCTCGTCGATGACCAGCTATGGCAGCGTCTGTCGTCGGCGGGCCTGCAGTACGCGGCCGAGGTCACTTCGCGCGCGAGCGCACGACAGCGGGTGCGCGCGATCCTTGCCGACCTCGGTTTATCGACCTGACGGAGCGAGCCGGATCCGACTCCGGCTCATGGGCCTGCCAGGACGCCTGCAGCCTCGGGCAACGTGAGGGTGGCGACTTCGCACTGGTCAGTTGCGTCGTGCAGGGTGAACTCCATGCCGGGCCGGATCCATGTCGGCAGCGGCCACAATCCCCTGTGCCCGACGTTCCCGATGAACTGTTCGCTGCTGCGCAGGGGGTCGCGGACGCAGAGCTTGAGCGGAACGTCCAACTTGTCAACGAGATTCCACGCCAGGCATGGAGGCTCTCCGGCTTCGGCGCGCTCCTGTGGTGTCGGCAGCCACATGCCGCTGCGTGTTCCCAAAGCAGCGAGCCTCCTGATCGCGGAGCCCACAGGCGAGGTCTGCGCCTCATACGCATCGAGGACCTCATTGGCCGGACCGTAGCGGTGGATGCGCCCGTGCTCCAGCCAGAGCGCCTTGGTTGCAATCCGTCGCAGCAGACCTTGGCTATGCGAGGCAACGACGATGATCGTCGCCGCGTTTACGAATGAATTCATCCGCTCGACGATCTTTTCCCGGAACTGGGCGTCGCCGGCACCGATCCACTCGTCCATGACCAGGATCTGGTTGGAGAATGCTGTCGTCACCGCGAACGCGAGGCGCATCGCCATGCCTTGGGAATAGGTGTGCAGCGGCATGTCGAGATAAGGGCCGAGTCCCGTGAACTCACTGATCGAGGGCAAGGCCTCTTCGATCTCCGCACGACTCCTGCCAGCAACCAGTCCCTTCAACACGATATTGCGATACCCGGTGGCCTCCTGGCGGAAGCCAAGGTGCATGTTGAAGATGCCGGACACCGCGTGATCGCTTTCGACACTGCCCTTGTCGGGGTGGTAGATGCCAGCGAGAACGCGCAGCAGAGTGGATTTTCCGGAACCGTTGTGGCCGACAAGCGCGAGCCGGTCGCCGGCATGCAAGTCGAGCGATAGGTCGTCGAGCGCGCGGATGTAGCGCTGGCCGCCTTGCGTGCACACGCGACCGCCCAAGGCGCTCTCGGTGCCCAGCCAAACGTGCTCGTCGCTCGACTTTTCCAGCGGGAAATCGAGGGTGATGTTTTTTGCGGAAAGGAACATTCGGTCAGACCCAGTGCGCGACTTTCCTGCGCGTCGCGGCGTACACGACCACGCTGGCCACAAGTCCGATGGCGTTGATGGCAAGCACGACCCACCAGCTGCCTGCAGGCACGCGATCGTAGAGCAGCGGGTCGCGGACGATGTCGATGTAATGGGTCATGGGATTGAGTCGTGCAATCTGTCCAAGGATGCCGCTGATGCTTGGCATCCACAGGATCGGCGTGACGAAGAACAGCAGGCGCATCCCGGTCTGGATTGCGTGGTACAGGTCGCGATAGCGCGCGCACAGAGGCGCCAGGATCGCGGCCAGCCAGATCGATGTCACCAGGTAGATCAGTAGTCCGGGAATCGCATACAGCGCGCGCGGCGACCATGGCGTCGGTTTCCAGTACAACGCCGCTGCCATGACGGCAAGCACCAGGCCGAAGACGAGCCAGTTGCGAAGCGTCGCCTGCAGCAGGAACACCGGATAGGGGATCGACGTGCCAAGGATCCAGGGCCTGGAATGCATGTACGCGGTGCACGCGTCGACGACCATCGAGTTGATGTACGACCAGAGTCCGAATCCAAGCGTGACGAACAGCCCGAATTCCGCCATTGGCGTGGCGGCCATCTGCCCGAACACCACCACCTTGACCGCCACGAACAACGCGAACGACACGATGATCCAGGAGATGCCCAACACCGTCCTGCGATAGCGGTCGCGCAGATCCTCGATCGCCAGGTTCGTCCACAGGGGCGCCAATCTCAGGGCTTGATGCCAGTCTCTTTTTGAAGCAATGATCGAGGGAACCATCAATTGGAATGTCCAGCCTGATGCCCCGGATTCTACCGTGAGGCCGACCGGGCTGCGCCAAGCGGACTCGGCATGGCCGTTTTTGGCCTGCACATTGCGTTCGTAATTTCGACCACCCCACCCCGGAGACGATTGTCATGTCCAAGCCTGCATTCGACCGACTGCTTGGACTGGCAGGCTTGATCGTGATGCTGGGCTTGATGGCGATCCTGCTGCAGTTGTGGCGCGAACTGGAAGCAGGTCGCAGCGACACCCGGAAACTGATGGCACGCATCGAAGCAATCGAGGGCAGCACTGCGGTTTCAGGCAACGCAGTTGGTCGGGACAGCGACTCGGGCGCGGTGATGCCCGGGCTGTCAGGTGCCGCCGCGACTGCCGATGACGAAGCGGCGTCGACGGGCCTCTCCGCCGCGCAAGCTGCCGGAGAGAGCCAAGCGCGCTGGCGGGAGCTTGAAGCGAAGTTCGCGGCGCAGGCGCCTTCACGCCCCAACGATTCGACACCACAACAGGTCATCGCGACGTTCAGCAGCGACGCACTGCTGGATGCAGTCGATGTTCCCAGTCACCAGAACGTGACCTGCCGCTTGGAGATGTGCGTGATCGAAGCAGGCTTCCCGCCCGGTGCGGATAGTTCGGACTGGGCAACAAGGCTGATGCTGGAGCTCGGTGGCGTTCTCCCTTCATACAGCACGGTCAACGTCCCGACCCCCGATGGCGGATTCTCGTTACGCGTCTACGCGGCTCGATCACTGCGCAATCCGTAGTTGGGCGGGGCGCTGTCCTGCAGGTGCGGGATTCGTCGTTGGACATGGCGATCGACACAGGCTTGACGTGGTTCGAGTCGGACTGTGGTGGGCCTGAGTCGGCGACAGCGCATCAATTCAATCAAGGAGCGAATGATGATTTTCCTGAACAAGTCAGCTGGGCTCGCTGCGGCATTGGCCGTCGGCATCGGCCTTTTGGGTGCCAGCAACACGGCGCAGGCCGGAACGGTTTTCCTGTCGACCAACGGCACGCAGGCATGCCGTGCCACGAGCGCAGCAGGGGCGGGCAGCTTCTATTACAACCATACCTATCTGTGGAATGGCGGGTCGACCAACCAGTACCTGACCTGCGTACTGCCCGAGTGGAACAAGGGGCCGGGTAATACCTCGCTTCTCCACCTGCACTGGGCGGCTTCGGCTACCCCGGGGACAGTCACCTGCACGGTTCAATCCGGCGCATTCTATTTTGGCGTCAACAACATCCAGCAGGGCGCGACCCTGAGCCTGACGCTGGCCGCTGGCGCGAACGGGTTTATCGCTTACCCGGTCATCGGCCAGAATTTCAACTGGTACACGCTGAACATGATCTGCAACGTACCGCCGGGCTTCAAGCTGGGTTTGATCGAACGTCATCGGGATGCACCCGACGTCTGGTGATTGAATAACGCGCAGGAAAGAGAATGCCGGCAGGCATTGCCGGCATTTTTTTGGCAGCGGGGAACCGGCTCGAACTGGGATCACGTCGACCGTGCCGGCATAATGTCCGGCATCAGTAGATGCAAGGAAGACGGATGAAGGCTGCCGTGATCACAGGGGTTTCAGGCCAGGATGGGGCGTACCTCGCCCAATTGCTGCTTGAAAAGGGCTATCGCGTCTTTGGTGCCTATCGCCGCACCAGTTCGGTCAATTTCTGGAGGATCGAGGAGCTCGGCATTCGCGATCACCCCAATCTGCATTTGGTCGAGCATGACCTGACGGATCTCGGGGCCAGCATTCGCCTGCTCGAAAGCGCGCAGGCAAGCGAGGTCTACAACCTTGCCGCGCAAAGTTTCGTCGGCGTGTCATTCGACCAACCGGTGACGACCGCACAGATCACCGGTGTGGGTGCATTGACCCTGCTGGAGGCGATTCGCATCGTCAATCCGCAAATCCGCTTCTACCAGGCTTCGACGTCGGAGATGTTCGGCAAGGTGCAGGCGGTGCCGCAGGTGGAGGACACGCCATTCCACCCCCGCAGTCCCTATGGCGTCGCCAAGCTCTTTGCTCACTGGATCACGGTGAATTACCGCGAGTCCTACGGCATCTTCGGCAGCAGCGGAATCCTGTTCAACCATGAGTCGCCTTTGCGCGGACGCGAATTCGTCACCCGCAAGATCACCGACGCAGTCGCCCGGATCAAGCTGGGCAAGCAGGGCGTGCTCGAGCTCGGCAACCTGGATGCCAAGCGCGACTGGGGATACGCGAAGGAATATGTGGAAGGCATGTGGCGCATGCTCCAGGCGGACGAGCCCGACACCTATGTCCTTGCCACCAATCGCACCGAGACCGTCCGGGATTTCGCAGCGATGTCGTTCAAGGCAATCGGTGAAGACATCGACTGGCGAGGCGACGGAGTTGCGGAAGTCGGTGTGTCGGCGGCCAGCGGCAAGGAACTTGTCCGGATCAATCCGAAATTCCACCGGCCCGCGGAGGTGGAACTGTTGATCGGTGACGCCTCCAAGGCCAAGGAGAAGCTGGGTTGGCAGGCCACCACCACGCTTGAACAACTCTGCCAGATGATGATCGAGGCCGACCTGAGGCGGAACCAGAATGGCTTCTCCTTCTAAGCCCGGGCGACCACGCGCTCTGCTCACGGGACACGACGGCTTTACCGGCCGCTACGTCGCCCTGGAACTCGAAGCGGCCGGGTACGAAGTCTTCGGATTGTCCCGCGAAGCGGGAGAGGGTCAATCCTTGGTGGTGAGCGCGGACTTGATGGACGGCGAAGCATTGCGCGGGGTCGTGGACGCGGTGCGCGCGGACGTGGTCATCCACTTGGCGGCGATCGCGTTCGTGGCGCACGGCAATGCGGATTCCATCTACCAGGTCAACGTGCTTGGCACGAGGCACCTGTTGGAGGCCCTCGCCGGTGCATCCAGGACTCCGCGTCTCGTCGTTCTGGCCAGCAGTGCAAACGTCTACGGCAATGCCGCCGGCGGGGCGATCAGCGAGACCGTGGATCCCTCGCCCGCGAACGACTATGCGGTCAGCAAACTGGCGATGGAGCACATGGCGCGACTGTGGGCAGACCGCCTGCCGATCGTGGTGACCAGGCCCTTCAACTACACCGGCGTAGGGCAATCGACCAGTTTCCTGATACCCAAGATCGTCGACCACTTCAGGCGTGGGGCTTCGGACATCGAACTGGGCAACATCCGCGTCTGGCGCGATTTCAGCGACGTGCGTTCGATCGCGAAAGCCTATATCGATCTGCTCGAGAAGGCCGAGCCCGGCTCGGTGTTCAACCTGTGCTCCGGCCAGGGGCACTCGCTCGAGGAAGTGCTCGAGCTCATGGGCGAGATTGCGGGCTACCGCATCCGCGTCAGCGTCAACCCGAATTACGTTCGGGCCAATGAGGTGCAGCGGCTCGTCGGCGACGGTCGGAAGCTGGCAACGGTCTCCGATGCCTTGCCGGGAATCCCGTTCCCTGAAACCCTGCGTTGGATGTATTCGAGCGCGGACCCTGAGGTCCATCGCTGACCGAGGAGGAGGTCGTCGCAATTCCTTGCCGACGACCGTCCACGGACCTTTGGGTTCAGCAGGACGTCGCGCGCTCGATCACCACGTCACCCAACTCGGCTCCGCCATCCGCATTGCGAAGCTTGAACTGAATTCCGGCAGGGCTCAGCCATGGGCCGGTCTGGCGCTCGCCGATCGGTCCGCCGCGGCCGAAATGCCTTTCCTCGTTGCGCTGCTTGTCCACGACGTAGACGACGACATTCTTGGCGCCGCTGGCGCTGACATTCCAGGTGAGGATGGCCGAACGACCGGTCTTGCCCGGGCAGTATTCGGTGACGCTGCTCCAGAATCCCGTGCGCCCCGACTTTTCAATCTCGGCGATGCGCGCGGCAGGCGCAATATTCGGCAACGGCTTCTCCGCTGCGGCCGCAGGCTGTTTGGCGGTATCCGTCTCGACGGCTGCAGGCTTCGCATCGCCAGGCTCGACCGGAACCTTCTGCTTGCAGCCTGTCGATACGAGGGCAACGAGAATGGCCATGAGCAGCAGGGACTGGTTCTGTTTCGTCATGAGCGGTATCGGTTGGGAACTTGAAGGGTGCGCATACTACCATAGGCATTCAACTGGCCTGCTCGGCAGTGATACCCGCTCGTAGCAGGACACATGAAACCAGAACCCCTTATCTCCGCCGCCTCCACTCGGCTGTCGAGCCTGCTGTTGGGTGTGCTCGTGCTGGCATTGGTGATCAACGCGCTTGCCTATACCGCCTCGGCTGCCAACCCGATCCTCGTCTCGGACAATTGGTTCTTCCTGGATCGCGTCGTCATCCCGTATGCGCAGGGATTGTTGGAGCCCAGCGACCTGCTGCTGAAGCGCGGAGCGCTCGACCACTCCCAACCTCTGCAACGTATTTTGCTGATTGCCAACTATGAATGGTTCGACCTTGACCTTCGGATCGAGGCGGTCTTCGCCGTGGTGATGGGCGCGCTGAGCCTGCTGCTGCTTGGCTGGTTGTCGCGGAGGGAGCTGCAACGCGGCGGGCTCCTCGCAGCAACTGCATTCGCAACGATGGTCGCGGTGTATTTTTCCCTGTCGGCCACCGTGGTCTTCACGTGGTCGCTGGTGACCCTGGGGTTCCTCACCAACCTGGTCGTTTTCCTCTGGCTGGCCGTGGTATCGAGGACGCTCGTCGATCCGCGACCTGCCTCCTTGGGCCTGGCGGGCCTTGCAACCCTGGTGCTCGGACTCGTTGCCGACGATACCGGGCTAATCGCGGTCATAGCGGTCTCGGCGGCATGCGTCGTGCACGGTTTCAGGGCGGGCGCATGGCGCCCCGCGGCACAGGTGGTCGGCGCGGTGTTCTCGGGCTACGTCGCCTATTCGCTGCTCTACAAGGTCATCGCGCCGCCAGTGTCCGGAGGCGGCAGCGCGGGGCTGGGCTTCGATCTCGGCAGCTCGATCCAGGCCTTGCAGGCTGGCATCGGCGACGCATGGCAATGGGCTGTCGTGCCCCTGACACAGTCGCTGGTCCATCGGGCGACGCTGATCTCCTGGTTCGGGGAGGCGGCGGACGCCTTCGTTGTCGGCATCGCCGCGCTGCTGGCGGCCGCCCACCTGTGGTTCTGGGGGAAGGCATTTCGCGGAACGGTCAATCGTCCGGCGTTCATGTCAATTGCCATGATGCTGCTCTTCTATGGATGGGTGGCAGGCATCGTCCTTGCGCGAGTGCCCGAATTCGGAGTCGGTTATCTCTGGCAGCCGCGCTATGCATCCATCTACCGGATGCATCTGGTCGCCTTGCTGCTCATGCTCATCGCGCAAGCTCCGACGATGACCGCGAGTGGCGAGGATGTACGCGCACTGCGCCTGCGCGCACGGGCCTCGACGGCAATCGCCGCAACCTTCCTGTGCCTGGCGTTGCTTGCCCAGGTGCCGCTGACGATGGTCGCCTGGCGGGAGATGCAGTATCTGAAGCGATGGAACCAGAACATGGCGCACCAGTTGCAGGAGCTGGCACGGGATCCGCTGCATGCGCCGCCGAACTGCGTTCCGCAGCTGAGGCTCTGCCAGGCTGCGCCAGCCGACAGGACCCGCATCGTCGGCTTCCTGTCGAGCCAGCAGCTGAGTGTGTTTTCGCCTGAAGTAAGGGCCCGCAACGACCTGCCCGCGACTCGCTAGGCGACCGCTACCAGAGGTTGGCAGTCTCGCGGCATGGCCCAGAGCCATTCGCCGCACGGCTAGGGCTGCGAAGTACGCTCCTGCGCCAGGTTCGTGAGCTGGCTGATCGAAAATAGCGGGCGGTTCTTGGTTTCGCGATAGATTCGGCCGATGTACAGCGCCGCAATTCCGATGAAGAACAGTTGCAGGCCGAAACCGAGCATGAGCGCGCTGATCACCGAGGGCCAGCCCGCCTGGAAATTGACCACGGTGAGATCGAGGAAGATCACAACAATGATGCTGGCGAGGCTGAGTAGCGACAACATGAGGCCAAGCCGCATTGCAAGGCGCAGCGGCAGTTCGGAATAGTCCAGGATCGCATCGAAAGCCAAGGCCATCTTGCGTCGGAAGTTGAACTTGGAAGTGCCCGCGAAACGTTCGCGCTGATCGATCAGGAGCGTTGAGCGCTTCATGCCGACGTGGATGAAGATGCCTTCGATGAAACGATTCTGCTCGCCGTAGGCGAGGAACCGATCTGCGAATGCGCGGTTGAAGATACGCATGACCGCCAGGCCTGTCGGCACCTTCAAACCCGTAAAGCGGTTGAGCGTCGCCCAGAAGAGCTTCGAGAACAGCGTGTTGAAGAAGCCATCCTGCTTCTGCTTGCGGATTCCGAAGACCAGGTCATAGCCCTTCTCGATCTCCGCAAGGAAGCGCGGGATCTCATCCGGCGGATCCTGCAGGTCCGGATCCATGTAGAGCATGTAGTCACCGGATGCATAGCGGATGCCGGCGGTCACCGCCGATTGCTTGCCATGGTTGTACGAAAGCTCCACCAGCTTTATCCGAGGATCGGTTGTCGCGTGTTGCCTGATCTTGGCAACGGTGGCGTCCGTGCTGCCATCGTCGACGAAGATGTATTCGTGCTCGACCGGCAGGCGTGCCAGGACGGCGCGGGTCTGGGCGATGAACTCGTCGATGCAGTCTTCCTCGAAGTAGACCGGCACCACCAGCGAAAGGAGCTTGCTCATGGGGTCGAAGTATCCTTTGCGAATCGCGCCGGCACTCCCAGGTACAGGCCCGGCTGCTCGATGTTTCGGGTGACCACCGCGCCGGCACCGGTGCGGGTGCCGGCGGCGATGCTGATGTTGTCGATGACGATCGTGCCGATGCCCAGCACGCAGCCTGGCTTCACTGCCACGAAGCCCGCGATGCTCACCGCCGGCGACAGGAAGCAACCAGATCCAACCTCGCTGTGGTGGCCGATGACACAACCTGCATTGAGCAGGGTGTTGGCGCCGATCTTCGCTTCCATGTCCAGCACGCAGCCGGTGTAGATCACGGCGCCTTCTCCCAGCGTGCAGGTGGGATCGATGACCGCACTCGGATGGATCAGGCTGGCGAAAGGAATCTTGCCGGTGAACCGCTCGTAGATCGCCTGGCGTGCGAGCAGGTGTTTGTAACCGATCGCGATGGCCAGGCA
>JGI10216J12902_101233677_pt1 | contig 10927 bp, 10 predicted proteins | sample KanNatreferecore_FD_12902 | JGI IMG/M metagenome (IMG submission 12902)
GACTGGAGGTCGAGTTGCGTCTTGAGATCCGTACGGTCGCGAATGATCTTGCCGAACCCAAGTAGTTCGCCCGCTGCATTCTTGATCGGCACGAGCGCCCCGGAAGACCAGAATGTGGTCCCATCCGAGCGCAAGTGCCACCGATCGTCCTCGGCAATTGCATCGCTCTTCGCAATATCGAATTCCAGGCGATCGATGCCTACGGCGCGGTCGGCGGCCGTGAATATCTCGCGTAAATGGCGGCCGACGAGCTGTCCCGGCACCACCGAAAATAGATGCTCAGCACCCGAATTGGTCCAACGCACGATCCCACTAGGATCCGTGAGAATGAATGCATGATCGTGCGCCTGCGCCACCAACTGACACAGCAACTCGATAACAACAGGGTCGAAACTGACGCGCGGTTCCATCATCTTGCGGCACTGCACCCTCAACGACGTTCAACAACGACGCCTGTGGATTAGCGATGTTCCCGGCCTGATAAACGCAGGCACGGCAGACCTGTTTCCGGCCCCTTAGCCAGTGTCCGACGCCGATCCTTTCAGGGTTCTCCCGAGTTTGATTAGGGCGGGGTCTGATAACCCGCCGCGGCCTGTCGACGAACAATCTCACGGGCTTTCATCCTCGATGGACCTTGATGAACAGGCGCCTGCCTTCCACTGTCGGAATCGTCGTTCTGGTGACGGTGTGTTTCACCGCTGCTGCTTGGGCCGGTCTCGTGCTCACGCAGGAACTGGGTCGCGTCGCAGCAATCTGGTTCAGCAATGCGATCCTCGTATCGGCGTTGCTCTTGTCGCCTCGCGCTCGCTGGCCGTGGCTGTGCGGCGCCACGCTGCTCGCAAACATCACCGTGAATCGATTGATCGGCGACAGCGTACCGATCTCGATCGGCTTGTCGTTCGCGAATGCGATCGAGTCGCTGATCACGGCATCGATCCTGCACGCCTACCTGCGCTCGTCGGTCGATTTGACGGATCGACGCGTGCTGCTGCGATTCTTCGCGTATGGCGTTGCGCTCGCACCAGCGATCGGCGCCGCCGCCGGCGCGACGGTGCTCGCCATCGCCCGCGATGTGCCGTTCATCGACGTCATGGTGCGATGGTGGGCCGCGGATGCACTGGGCATGGCCATCGTCGTACCGCTCGTGCTTGCGATCCAACCCAGCGAGCTGCTCGAGACCATTCGCACGCAGTCCGCACTGGAGACGTTCGGTCCGTACGCGCTCCTGTTGCTCGTCGCGATCCTCGTTTTCGGTCAGAACAACTTTCCGATTCTGTTTCTGCTGTTTCCGCCGATGCTGCTGATCGCCTTCCGCGCGGGACTCACGGGGACTGCGATCGCGATCTCCGTCTGCGCCGCCCTTGCGATCACATTCACGATGGCAGGGGTCGGGCCGTTTCTTCTCATCGACGACAGCAACGCCGCGAACCGTATCGTCATTCTGCAATTGCTGCTGGCTACGCTCATCCTAACGACCTATCCCGTTTGCGCCGTCGTTGCCGCACAAGCCAATCTGTTGCGCGACGTCGCGAGCAGCGAGGAACGCTTCCGCGCGCTCGCCGCGAACTCGCATGACATCATCGCGCTGACCGACATGCAGGGCATCTGGCGCTACATGTCTCCCGCGGTCACGACGGTATTCGGCTGGAAGCCCGAAGAGCTCATCGGCAAGAACGGCATGTCGTACGTGCACATCGAAGACGCAGCGCTGTACGTGCGCGGTACCGAGCTGCTCATGCAAGGCAAGCAGGTGCTCACCGGTTCGTTCCGCATGCGGCATCGGGACGGGCGCTACATCTGGGTCGAAACGATTTCCCGTGCGCTCGTCGACGCCACCGGCAAGCAAACAGGCTGGGTCAGCAATACGCGAGATATCTCGGCACGCAAGCGCATCGAACAGATGAAGAACGAGTTCATCTCCACGGTGAGCCACGAGCTGCGCACGCCGCTCACGGCGATGATCGGCGCGGTCGGACTGGCCGCGACGGGCAAGTTCGGCGAGGTGACCGAGGGCTTGCAGAAGCTGCTCGACATTGCCAAGACGAATGGCGATCGCCTCGCGACGCTCGTGAACGACATCCTGGATTTCGAGAAGGTGTCCTCCGGCAAGATGCACTTCGATCTGCAGATGCATCCCGTCGAAACACTACTCGAGCAGGCGGTCGCGGCGATCCGGCCTTATGCGGCTCAGCATCAGGTCACGGTCGTGCGTGCCGGGCCGATGGAGGACGCGACCATCCGTGTCGATGCGGGACGCTTCCAGCAAATCATGGCGAACCTGCTGTCGAATGCCGCCAAGTTCTCGAATCGCGGCGGAGAGGTCGCGATCTGCACGAATCGACGCAACGGACGTTGCCGCATCAGCGTGGTCGATCGGGGTTGTGGCATCCCGGCGGAGTTCCGCGCCACGCTGTTCGAGCGCTTCGCGCAGGCGGACGCATCCGACGGTCGCCGTCGCGGCGGCACCGGACTCGGCATGGCGATTGCGAAACATTTCACCGAACAGATGCACGGCTCGATCTCGTTCGAGTCCGAGGTGAACGTCGGCACGACGTTTCACGTCGAGTTTCCGGTCGCCGCCGCTGAGGTCCGCGACCGCCCGAAGCCCGCGATCGCGAGCTAGCTTCGCTGCTTCTCCCGCAGTTCCTTTCGAATTACGAGCTTCAGCCCCGACCAGACCTCGTCGATCGCGCAGACCTTGATGTCGACGAGACCGAGCGGCAGCGCGACCTCGCGAATCCCGTCTTCGGTGATATCGGTCGGCACCTTCGAGGCTTTCTTCGGCCACGAGATCCAGAGCGCAGCATCGGGCTTCATGATCTTGCGATAGCGCGACAACGCCCCGGTGAGCACGGCCCGCTCCTTGACGAACAAATGCAAGACGTCCGTCGTCGCGCCCGCTTTCGCCGTGAATTTCACGCCTTCGGGAAGCGGCGCGAGAAGCGATCGATACGACGACGGTGAGCCCTCGACGAACACAGTACCGTGCGGCGCAATGCCCAATTTCTTCGCGAGCGGTGTTCCGGAATAGCCAGCCATGAAGACGGAAGTTAGCAAACGAATGGCAAGAGCGTGTGGCCGAAGTGGACCAGCGCGGCTAGAGCGGGCTTAACATTCCGCGCGCTGCGCTCCGCCGTCATTCCCGCGAAGGCGGGAATCCATCTGAACCCGGATGGGTCGCCGCCTCGCGGGGACGACGAATTTCGCTCCCGCCCGCAGTAGACATACTTAACCATATGGTTATATAGTTCCTCAAACGGTAATCATCGGAACATCTTCAATGCCATCGCCCGACACCTTAGGCGCAACGTTCGCCGCTCTCGCCGATCCGGTGCGGCGTCAGGTCGTGAAGATGCTTCAGGAGCGACCGCGCCGCGCGGGCGAGATTGCGGCGGCGTTCGATGTGAGCGGCCCTGCGATCAGCAAGCACTTGCGTGTGCTGCGTCGCAGCCGACTGATCGCCGAAACCGGCGACGACAACGACGCGCGCATTCGGATCTATTCGCTGCAACCGCAGGCTTTCGACGAGCTCGGCGACTGGGTACAGGACATTCGCGCGTTCTGGACCGAACAGCTCGACTCCTTCAAAGCGCTCGCGATGACGCAATCCGCGGCCGCGCTGAAATCCGCGCCAAACAGTCGCGATGCGCGAGCAAAACCTGCGAAGACGCCAAGAAATCGCAGGCGCTGACATGAGCGACACGATCAGCGTGAGCGTCGAAGTGCCTCTGTCGGTGACCGAGACCTTCGAGCTGTTCACGCAACGAATCGACACATGGTGGAAGCGCGGCCCGAAGCATCGCTTTCGCAGCCCGTGGACGACCGGCACGCTCGAGTTGATTCCGGGTCCTGCGGGCCGCCTCGTCGAACGTTACCCAGATGGCGATGTCGTCGAGATCGGCCGCATGCGCACGTGGGAGCCGCCGCGTCGCTTCGCGATGGCATGGCGACTGCCGGTGTTCGCGCCCGACGAAGTCACGCACGTCGAGGTCGAATTCCAACCGCTCGATACGGGCTGTCGCGTAGAAATCCGCCATTCCGGATGGACGAGTCTGCGACCGGATCATCCGGCGCGGCACGGTCTCGACGATCGACACTTTCTCGCTTCCCACGGCCGGCTTTGGAGCGAGCTTCTGACCTCGCTTCGCGCCCTGTCGATCACGCTGCATCAACCCAGGAGAGAGCCATGAGCACAGAACCCACCGTGATTCCGTACATTCTCGTGAACGGCGCAGCGCGTGCGATCGATTTCTACCGCAGCGCGTTCGGCGCGGAGGAAAGCAGTGCGCGTTTCACCGATCCTGCCGGCAAAGTCGGACACGCCGAGATTACGATCGGCAATTCCAAAATCATGCTCGCGGATGAGCAGCCGCCCGAATATCGTTTCGCGCCGATCATGTTTCATTTGCGCGTAGACGACGCGGACGCCGTCGTCGCACGCGCCACCGCTGCCGGCGCAACGCTCGCGCGGCCCGTTACCGATCAGCCGTATGGCGACCGCTCAGGCGTCGTCGTGGATCCGTTCGGACACAGTTGGATGGTCAGCGAGCACCTCGAAGATGTTTCGACCGCGGATCTGCAAAAGCGCGTAGGCGAGTCGTACGCAATCACCTGATCGCTCGGGGACTGTTGGGGGACTGTCCCCGAAGGGGACTGTCCCATTTGCCCCTCTACAAGGGACAGTCCCCGTTCGGGGACAGTCCCTCCCCTATAATTCCGGCTTCTCTCGAATCGATCGAGCCCGCCACATGCAATCACGTAACGCCGAATCGGTACGCTGGGTCCGCCTGGCGCTGCTCCTCGTCCTGCTGCTCGTCGCCGCGAGCTACCTGTTTCCAGATTTCCTATCGCGCATCGGTCGTGTCGAGGCCGCGCCGCGTCAGGTCACCTCACGTGGCGCACTCACGGCAGATGAGCAGACGAACATCGACATTTTCGATACGTGGAAGGCATCGGTCGTCTACATTTCGACGAGCGAGCGCGTCGTGGACTTCTGGACACGCAACGTCATGAGCGTGCCGCGCGGCACGGGCTCCGGTTTCATCTGGGACGAACAAGGCCACGTCGTAACGAACCTACACGTCATCGCGGGCGCTGCCCAGGCAAACATCCGTCTCGCGGATGGACGCGACTACGAAGCGACGCTCGTCGGCGCGAGCGCTCAGCACGACATCGCGGTCCTGCGCATCCGCGTGCCCGCCAATGCACCTGCTCCCGTTGCAATCGGCACGAGTCACGATCTGCGCGTCGGCCAGAAAGTGTTCGCGATCGGCAATCCGTTCGGACTCGACTGGAGTCTCACGACCGGAATCGTGTCCGCGCTCGATCGCTCGTTGAGCGGCGACGACGGCGGCGTCATCCAGCATTTGATTCAAACCGACGCAGCGATCAATCCCGGCAACTCCGGCGGCCCGCTCCTCGACAGCGCCGGCCGTCTCATCGGCATCAACACCGCGATCTACAGCCCCTCGGGCGCAAGCGCTGGCGTCGGCTTTGCCGTGCCTGTCGACACCGTGAATCGCGTCGTCCCGCAGCTGATCGAAAATGGTCACTACGCGCCGCCGAGCCTCGGCATCGATACCGATGATGCACTGAGCCGCGCAATCGCCAATCAATTGGGCGTTGCCGGAGTCGCGATCGCGCGCGTGCGCGCGCAAAGCAGCGCCGCGCAAGCAGGCCTTCGCGGCGTGCGCATCGGACCGCGCAACACGGTCGTTCCAGGCGATGTGATTCTCGCCATCGAAGACAAGGAAGTGACGAGTGCCGCGTTGCTCGGCGCCCGCCTCGATGACTACGAAGTCGGTCAGCGCGTGAAGCTCAAGATCTGGCGCGAAGGCAAGGAACAGGACGTCTCGGTCGTTCTCGAAAGCGGCGACGATACGAGATGAGCCTTCAAGCACTGCACCAGAAGCACCAATGCTCGGGCGGCCGATAGAACGTGATCAACCGCCCGAACACGATGACGCCTGTCCATGCGGTGAGCGAGACGGCTGCACATAGCTTCGCGGCGATCGGCACTTCGTTCGCGGTCGCTCCGCGGATGCGCGGCCAACCATATCCATAGAACGCGACGACGTTGACCGCGGCCAGCAGCATGCAGGCGACCTTGAGCTGGAACGCGGGGTTGTACAGATATTGATCGGGCGCGCTCACGAAGAAGGCCACGCCGGTCACGACATTGATCGCGAAACCGACGATACCGACGCGGGTGATGCGATGCAGATCCGCCAGCGAAATCGCTTTCGGGAACCCAAGCAATCGCAGATCGACGATGCCGATCGTCCCGAACAGCATGCATAGGCCGATGAAGTGGAGCGATTCGGCGATCGGCCAGGCCCATGCGGTGTTCATCAGCGCGAACACACCGGAGTCGTGTCCGAAAGCATCGATGATTGCGTCCACTCGTACGGTCATATGAGGTGCGACGCCAGCAGGACAGTATGCGTGTACGCAAGAAAACGACCTGCCGTGATCACGCCAGCCCATAGAAGCAACAGCATCGCGCCACTCGTTCGCAGCGAGCCGGCGACGACTTGATCGTTCGCCTGGACAAGTCGTCGACGCAGCCGCAGCGACACGGCGAACGCGGCAGCCATGAAGATGAATTTCATATAGAAGACGCCGTTCGTGAGCGCCTTCGCGGGATAGGCGGCGAGCAGCAAGAGGCCGGAGCCGAGGCAGGCAACGAATCCCAGCCACATGATCGGCACGAAGCGCTCCATCGTCGCAGCGCTCACTGATCGTACGAACCCGAATGCGCGCAGTCCGAGAAACACATTGACGCCGACGAGCGCGCCCATCCCAAGCGCGTGAGCGATGAGAATGGTCGGAAACACGAGCGGCGACTCTCGTGTCCAGATGCTCAAGCTCGTGTTCTCGAACCAGGCCAACCATTCCATCGCACCTACAGTGGCCGATGGCGGCCGTGTCGTCCAGAAAATTACAGTTGCTCGTGACGTTACTCGCGCGTTAACGAATCCGACGGCTGCGCGATTGCACGAATTGACGGGGCAACCTCGGGGTGGCTAGCGTCGCCGGATCATTCAGGCATGGACGTTGCGCATGCGAGTCGCACGTCCGGGGCGGTGCGTTTGCAGGGTTTGCAAAAAACGCATGCTCAATCGCCGAAGGGAGATGTGCGCAATGCTCGAGAGTGTGAACCCCGCGTCGGCGTCACGGGTTCTCGATCAACGATAATGATCGCTGCATGAGCATTCGAACTGCATTCATCGCGATACTCAGCTACGGCCTGCTACGTCGTGCAGGTAATGTCGTAGGCGCGCTCGCGACCGTCATTCTTGCAGCGAGCCCGGCGAATGCGCAGGGACAGACACCGCCCGCGCCGCGAGCTGCAGCGAGCGAGATCAAAGTGACCTTTGCGCAACTGGGTGCAAGTTCCATGGAGCTGCACGGCGTCCAGTCGATCGGGGCAGTCAACTTCGGGGCGCGGCTCGACGAAGTCGTCGCCGCGGCGAAGCTTCGCCTGCGCATGACCTACTCGCCGTCGATGCTCGCCGACCTGTCGCATCTGCGGGTCACGCTCAATGGACAAGTGCTGGCGGCGATCCCGCTGCCGAAGGATCAGGCCGGGCGAGAAGTCGAGCGCGAGGTCGTGCTCGATCCCCGCTACTTCAGCGACTACAACCAGCTGCGCTTCGATCTGATCGGCCACTACACGCTCGAATGCGAAGACCCGCAGCATTCATCCTTGTGGGCGACGATCAGCCAGCAAAGCGAGCTCGAGCTCACGATGCGGCCGCTCGAATTGCGTAGCGACCTCGCGCTGCTGCCCGCACCATTCTTCGATCGTCGTGATAATCGCCGACTCGTCCTGCCTTTCGTATTGCCGCAGAAACCCTCGCGCGATCTCGTGCGCGCCGCGGGCGTCGGTGCATCCTGGTTCGGCGCGCTCGCCGACTATCGCAGCGCCCGCTTTCCGGTTCACTTCGACGAACTGCCGACGCGGCACGCGCTCGTGTTCGCGACGAATGCCGCGAAGCCCGCGCAGTTGCGCCTCGGGGATGTCGACAAGGCGACGATCAGCATGATCGATCACCCGGCCGACCCTCAGATCAAGCTCCTCGTATTCCAGGGCAAGGACGATGCGCAATTGAAGCAAGCCGTGGAAGGACTCGTGCTTGGCAATCCGGTCCTGACGGGCACGACTGCCACGATCAACGCGGTCGAGTACGAGCGGCGCGCTGCTTACGATGCGCCACGCTGGTTGCGTACGGATCGCGCCGTGAAACTCGGTGAGCTGGTCGATGCGCCGTCTCAGCTGCAGTCGGCTGGCATCTCGCCTGCACCGATCCGCGTGAACATGCGCCTGCCTCCCGACCTCTTCACCTGGAACCGCAGCGGTGTGCCGCTCGACCTGCGCTATCGATACACCGCGCCGGCGGAGCGTGACAACTCGATGCTGAGCATCAGCATCAACGATCAGCTGCTGCGCTCGTATCGTTTGCGTGCCGAATCGGATCAAGGCGTCGGCGACAAGCTCCTCGTACCGCTCCTGTCCGACGTCGGTACCCAGCAGTCGGAGGGACTCGTCATTCCGGCGTTCCAGCTCGCGAGCAACAATCAGATCCAGTTTCAGTTCGCGCTCGAGCATCATCGCAAAGGCCTGTGCACCGAGGTGTTCACCGACACGACGCGACAGTCGATCGATCCCGATTCGACGATCGACATCTCGGACTTTCCTCACTACACCGCGATGCCGAATCTCGCGTTGTTCGCGAACGCGGGCTATCCATTCACGCGCTATGCCGATCTTGCGGAGACCGCGATCGTGATCGCCGATGCGACCCAACGCGAAACGCTCGAGGAATTGTTTTTCGTACTCGGACGGATGGGCCGGCAGACCGGCGCCGTCGCGGTGAGCTATCGACTGCTCGATACCGAACAGGCTCGCAAAGCCGACGACGCTGATTTGCTGATCCTGAGCACGGGCACGAATCGTTTGCTCGACGAATGGGGCAAGGAACTGTCGCTCGTCATCAACGATGCCGGCCGCACGCTACAGGATCCCGCGAATGCACCTCGATTCGACTCGCAACGACTGACGTCGGCACGCGACTCGCGCGCTGCGAACGCGCGCGTCTCCGTGAGCGCTGCCGGTTCGCTTGGCGCCTTCATCAGCTTCGAGTCGCCGTTGAGCTCGAGCAGAACCGTCGTTGCGCTTACGGGTACGGATGCCCACGCGACGAACGCGCTGCTCGATACTCTGGAAGATGAAGGCAAGGTCCCCATGATTCGCGGCGACCTTGCGATCGTGCGCGCCGGCGATGTGCAGAGCTACCAGAGCGATGCGCTCTATTACGTCGGCTCGCTTTCGTGGTGGAAGTGGCTCTGGTTTCATCTGTCCCGTCATCCCGTGCTCCTCACGCTCGTGACGCTTGCGGTCGCGATCGTCGTCGCGCTCTGGCTCTATGGTTGGCTGCAGCGACGCGTCGCGCGCCGATTGCAGGCCGAGACCTCCTGATCGCGCGTTTCACGACGAATCGAAGAGGACACGTCGTGCGCCGCGCCGTTAGAACACTCTGCATTGTCATCGGCTTCTTCTGCGTCGATGCCGCCAGTGCGGCCGGCACTGGGTGGCCCGCTTGGGAGCGATTCAAGACGCTCTATCTCAGCGCCGACGGCCGAGTGATCGATGCGAGCGTGCCCGAGCACATCACGACGTCAGAAGGTCAGTCGTATGCGCTGTTCTTCGCGCTCGTCGCGAATGATCGGGAGAGCTTCGCGAAAGTCCTCGCCTGGACCCAAAACAATCTGTCCGGCGGTGATCTCGCACGGACGCTTCCGGCATGGAAATGGGGGCGCACCGATGACGGCACCTGGCGCGTGCTCGATCGCAATCCTGCCGCCGACTCCGATCTTTGGATCGCGTACGCGCTCGGCGAAGCAGGACGACTGTGGTGCGACAGCGGTTACACGACGCTGGGACGGTCCGTTGCAAATCGCGTACTACGCGAAGAAGTGACATTCGTGCCGGGTCTAGGTCCTACGTTGCTGCCAGGACCGAAAGGATTCGTCGAACACCAGACGTGGCGGCTGAACGCGAGCTACTCGCCGATCCAGGTGTTGCGCGCGATCGCGCGGCAGTCGAAAGACAGGCTCTGGAACGACGTCCTGAAATCCTCCGAGCGGGTCATCGTTGCATCGGCGCCGCACGGCTTTGCGGCCGATTGGATTCAGTACGAAGCGAATCGAGGCTTCATCACCGATCGCGAAACTCGCGGCGCCGGCAGCTACAACGCGATTCGCGTCTATCTTTGGGCGGGCATGCTCGCGCCGTCCGAGCCGCTGCACGGCAAACTCGCACGACAGCTCCGGCCGATGCTCGCCAGCGCCGAGCAACGCGCGGCTCCCGTCGAAACCGTCGATACGAACACATTGGCGATGCAAGGCAACGGCTCGCCCGGCTTCTCCGCCGCCCTGCTCCCGATGCTCTCGAATGCAAGGAGCACAGCGGCGCTCGCCACTCACAAGTCGCGCGTCGAGGCCGAATCGTTGCAGCAAGACACCGCGTACTACAGCGACGTTCTGTCGTTGTTCGGCCTCGGCTGGATCGACGCGCGTTACCACTTCGAAGCGTCCGGCCAGCTCACGGTCGCCTGGAAACCCTCATGTCGTGGCGGGCGCTGATTCTCGCGTGCGTCGCGCTCGCGAGCACTGCGGTATCGCAAACGCTGCCGCTCGCGACCGATGACCTGCTGCGTAGCGCGAGAGCATGGGAGGCTCGCGATCGCGGCGACCTCGCCCGACTCGCGCTCGAGAAGCTGGTCGCAGCACGCCCCGATTCACCCGCCGCGCTGCTCGAGCTCGGCGAACTGCATCTGCGCATGGCGGATTTCCAGGCCGCGCAAACGGTGCACCAGCAGCTCGAGGCCAGATTTCCGCAGTCACCGGAGACGCGCGCGTTTGC
>JGI10216J12902_100112421_pt1 | contig 10923 bp, 8 predicted proteins | sample KanNatreferecore_FD_12902 | JGI IMG/M metagenome (IMG submission 12902)
CTCCCCGCCGGCGTCGACATCGAGATCAAGATCCAGGCCTCCTGACCTTCTGAGAGCCCTGGAGAGGGCGGAGCGGGCGCCCGAAGCTGTGGGTCGCGCGTCGGCGCGATGTACGGGCGTACGTGGGCAGTCGGGTAGCGGGCAGGAGGGACTCGAACCTGCTCAGAACTCGTAGCCGAACTGCGCGATGTCGCGTTCGTACCGGCCCTCGACGATTCTTCTCGTCGTCTCTGTGTAGCGGGAGCGATAGTCGAGGCGACGGCCCACCGCTTGCGCGTGTGGGAGCGCCCTCCCGGGCAGGCCGATGGTCCTGCGGACGACCTCGAAGTCGCGACTCAGGCTCTCGTACCGACCGACGAACGCACCGCCCGTACGGTGCCGCCAGTCGGCCAGGAATGTGTACTGCGAGCGGAAATGCTCGTCGGCCTCCTCGTCCGGGATGGAAGCGACCGCGTCGGCGAACTCCTCGAACGACATGCCCGCAATGAACTCCGGAAACCGCGCCAGGCAGTTGGCGACCCCCGGCCGCACGTCGAAGTGGGTGAAGTCGGAGACTTCTCCGCCGATCTTGTCGCGGTAGCAGGAGACCAGACGGGACCACGGGTTGCGCACGAAGGCGAAGACGAAGTAGTCGGGCGGAACCTCGGCGAGGGCCGTTCGCGGATAGGCGATCCGATGGGGATCGCCGTCGACCACTTCGAGCGAGAGCCCGAGCAACTCGGCCAGGAACAGCTTGATGCTCGAGCTTGCAACCTTGGGGACTTCGACGTAGGCAGCACGGAGATCGGCAAGCAGGATCGCGTCGGGCACAGGCACCTCCTCGAGCTAGCGGACGTACGCCACCATGTCGTCGGTCTGCCAGACCTCGCTGCTCCACGACCGGAGGCGCCGATGCAGCGGCTCGTAGTACCCGAGCCACCAGAATGCCGGCCACAACACGACCACGGCGTCGATCCCGTCGACGATGAGCCGTTCCGCTTCACGCGCCGCCTGTTCGCCCGACGCGGGCCTTCCGGTCCAGCGGCCATCGTGTTCCGGGAAAGGCAGCACGGTGAGGCCGTCGATCACGCAGACGCCCGGAACCGTCGCCTCATCGATCAGCGCGATCGTGCTTCCGCGGCGGAAGAGGCGCTGCAACTCGTTCCGTACGTTCATCGTTCTGTCGTGCCATGCACCGAGGAGCTCCGCGCTGTGCGTCTCGGGGAACGGCTGGTCGGGAAGCGGCAGCCGTAGGAACCGGCACAGCGGCTCCCATCCGGCGCCATCCGTCAGGTTCATCTCGAGCAGGGAGTCCGGTCGCCCGGCAAAGTGGTTCCGGACTGCGGCAATGTGCGTGTCGTACGCGTGAGCGAAGCGCTGGCGGTCGAACTGGGGCGCACCGTAGAGCTCTTCGTTGATCGCCACGGTGAATCGACGGAACTGCGGGTCCAGAAAGGACCACTCCGCCTGCAGCACCGCGTGATGACGCTCCATCGACCCCAGCCAGCCCTCACGTTCCCGCAACGTCAGGATGAACCGCGCGTCTGGCCATGTCGCGTCGAGGAGCGCGTAGAAGGGTGCGACCGAGATGTCGACGACGGCGTCGTACTGCTCGAGCAGGCCGAGGCGACCGTTGCCGGACCACAGCTCGTGCTGCAAGGTTGCGTCGTGGGGATAGTGGATGGTCCGGATGCCGAGGATCTCGAGGGCATGACCCAGGCTCGTCGTCCCGGTCCTGCTCATCCCGAGCCCGAAGACCGGCCTCTTCCGGCATGCCACTTGCCTCACCCCGTCCACCGATCGGGTTGGAGGTCGTGGCTGCGGTACCACTCGAGCGTTCGCGACAAGCCGTCACGCAGATCGATCTCCGGCTGCCACGCGAGCACCTCGTCGGCGAGCGTGATGTCGGGACACCGGCGGGTCGGGTCGTCGACGGGGAGCGGCTCGCGCACGATGTCAGACCGCGAGCCTGTGATCTCCCGCGCAAGTTCGGCGAGCTCGAGCACGGTGTGCTCCTCCGGATTGCCGATGTTCACCGGTCCGACATAGTCGGACTGGAGGAGATCGAGAATGCCCCGGACCTCGTCGTCCACGTAGCAGAACGACCGCGTCTGGGAGCCGTCGCCGTAGACGGTGAGCGGGTCCCCCCGCATGGCCTGGACGAGGAAGTTCGACACCACCCGCCCGTCCCCGGGGCGGAGCCGCGGTCCGTAGGTGTTGAAGATGCGGACGATCCGCACGTCGACGTCGTGCTGGCGGTGATACGCGAGCGCCATCGCCTCCGCGAACCGCTTGGCCTCGTCGTAGACGCTCCGTGGTCCCACCGAGTTGACGTTGCCCCAGTACGTCTCGGGCTGCGGATGCACGACCGGATCGCCGTAGATCTCGCTCGTCGATGCGAGCAGGAACCGCGCGCCCGTGGCCCGTGCCAAGCCCAGTGCGTTCCACGTGCCGAGCGACCCGACCTTCAACGTCTTGATCGGGTGCTCGAGGTAGTCGGGCGGGCTGGCCGGGCTCGCGAAGTGGAGGACTGCGTCGACCGGCACGTCGACGTTGATCGGTGTCGTCACGTCGTGCTCTACCCATGTGAACGCATCACGCTCGAGGAGCCCGGCGAGGTTCTCCTTTCGGCCGGTCAGAAGGTTGTCGAACGCGATCACGGACCAGCCGCGTGCGATCAACGCGTCGCTGAGGTGGGAGCCGAGGAAGCCCGCGGCGCCGGTCACGACAGCAGTCCTCATCTGCTCGCACCCGCTCGAGATCGGCCTCGTCCTGCCTCTTCCTGCATCATCACACCGGCTTCCGGGTCGGACGCCGCGTCTCCGCGTCGCAGGCTTCGAGCACGTCGGAGAGCACGCGGCGGGCGTCGAAGTACTCGGCCGCGATCTCGCGGGCTGCCACCCGATGGCGTGCATTCGAGCGCAGCACGGATTGCACACCCTGCGCGGCTTCCTCGACGCTCCGGAACGGGACGATGCCTTCACCGACAGGAAGCCAGCTCGTGAACCCCGTGTCCTCGACGACGACGGGCCGTCCGCTGGCCAGGTACGCCGCGCTGCGCTCACTGAACCAACCGCTTCCGCTGACGACGTATCCGTGCTTTGCGACGCTGAACTCGGCTCGCGAGCGCTGGATGAACCGTTGATAGGTCCATGGATCCCGTGACACCGCGATGGGATCCTGCAGGCGCCACCCGTGTTCCCGGAGGAGCACGCGGGGAACGTGCGGGCTGCCGATGGCAAGGTCGAACACCGCGCCGGCCCGCGACGGAAGGTCGAGCACCGCATCGAACGACTCGTCCTTCATGCCGTAGTGGTGACCCTCGTACTCCAGCGAGGCGTAGCTGCCCCATTGCATGACGGTGGTGAACATGGATCGCGTTGGTGGGTCGACGACGGGCCAAGCATCGAGCACGACCGGCTGCCGTGTCGGCTGCCAGCGGAAACCGTCGTCGGGCACGTCGTACTGCGGACTCCCGATCGCGGTTCCATACGTGAAGAAGGAGGTGTGCAGCGCGCTCCGTTCCCGCCGATCAGGAATCGTCAGGTTCCGGATCTGGTCGAATGCGGGGTCCGTGCCGACCAGCGCCCTTGCCGGCACGTCGACGAGCCAAGGTCGCAACGGGTTGACACCGGAGATGTTGAGCACGACGTCCGCCGACTCACAGACATGGTGGATGTCGGCGGCGGCCGGGCCCCGCCAGTGCTGCGGCACCGAGTCGAAGTAGGCCCAGCGGTCGCCGAGGCCCAACCGCGTGAAGGCGCGGTGGGTGAAGTCGAGTCCGTACGTGGGATCCGCGGTCCATGCATCGACGCTGGGGTCGTAGCAAGGGGCGTGCTCGTCGTCGCTGTCCTCGAGGTACCAGACGTCGTGGCCGAGCCGGGCGAAGCCGAGGACGTACTGGAGGTTCTGCCAGGCCCCACCACCCACCGGACCGCGCACGAGATATCCGAGGACGATGATCCGGCGACGCTCCGACGGCGCCAATTGCACGGTCATGCGGGAACCGTTCGCGACGCCAGCGCCAGTTCCACGAGGCGCGATAGGACTGTGCCGGCGTCGAAGTACTCGCGAGCGATCTCCCGCGCTGCGGCGGCGTGTTCGCCGTAACGATCGTTGACGTCTCTGACCGATGCGGCAGCCTCCTCGGGGGTCGAGAAAGCGACCACACCGTGCCCCACGGGCAACACGTCGCCGAATCCGGTGTCCTGCACGACCGCCGGGCGGCCTGCCGCCAGGTAGCACGCGCTCCTGCAGCTGAACCAGCCCGATCTTCCCGCGACGTAGCCGTGCTTGGCGACGCTCCACTCCGCCTTCGAGCCCTGGACGTACGCGCGATAGGCGTCGAGGTCCGCGCAGGCGACCAGCGGGTCGGCCAGCTTCCAGCCTCGGTGAACGAGGAGCTCGCGAGGTGTTCGCCGCGTCTTGCCCGCGTTGATCGCGAGCTCCAGCTCGATGGGCGCGACGAGTCGCGGCAGCTCCAGGAACCGTGAGAGCTCGACGTCCTTCTGGCCGTAGGTCGTGCCTGCGTGCTTGACCGGCTTGTAGCTGGTCCAGTTCATGATCGTCGTGAAGGTGTCACCCGCCGGCTCTGTCGTGGACCACTCGTCGATGAGCACGGGTTGACGGGTCGGCAGCCACGTGTGACCGGTTTCCGGTGTTGGCGATGCCGAGAGAGCCTCGCCGAAGGAGAAATGCACGTCGTGGGAGTCGACGAATGCGGCGAAGTCGTTCTGGCCGCGCGCCAGCTTCACCTGCGTGAAGACAGGATCGGAATCGACATAGGCCAACCGCTTCACCTGACGGCAGTCGGTGTCGAGCGGGGCCAGTGCTCCGGACACGTTGATCATCAGGTCCGCGCTGGCGAGGATCTCCGCTCGTCGCGCCGCCACGGGGCCGAACCACTCGTCTTGCCACGGGAACTTGCACGCCCAACGCTCGCCGAGTCCGAAGCGTCGCATGACGTCCTGCAGATACCGCGTGTTGAACTCGGACGCGCTCGACACCGCACTCGTCGACAGGTCGGCGACCACCCCGCCCTCCGTCGGGTTGTAGGGCCACCTGCCGGTGTTCTCCAGGTAGAAGACGTCATATCCGAGGCGCGCGAGGCCCACCGGGTACTGCACGTAATCCCAAGCCACACCGCCCAGCGGATACTGCGCGATCATGCCGGTGACGACGATCCTCCCCTTCGATGCCTTCCCGGTGGCCCGCGTACCCATCCGGTTCACCGAGCACTGCTGCCGGCGGCAGCCCGCGGTCCGTCGTCCGGGGTGAACGGTCGCACACGGCCTCGATCGATCTCGAGGACGAGATCGCAGACGGAGAGCGTGCCGAGGCGGTGGGCGATCATGAACGTGGTTCGTCCCTCCATGAGCTGGTCCATCGCGCGCATGATGACCGCCTCCGTCGCTACGTCCACCGAGCTCGTGGGTTCGTCGAGGACGAGGAGCGGCGCATCCTTCAAGAAGGCACGCGCGATCGAGATGCGCTGACGTTCGCCGCCGGACAAGCGCATGCCCCGCTCACCGACGAGCGTGCTGTAACCGTCGGGCAGATTTCCGATGAAGCCGTGCGCGCCCGCCGCGTCCGCCGCGTACTGGACCTCCTCGAACGTCGCGTCGGGCTTTCCGTACGCGATGTTCTCGCGCACGGTGCTCGAGAACAGCACCGGCTCCTGCAACACGAGCGCGAACTGCGCCCGGAGGTCGGCGACCCGATACTCCCGCAGGTCGACTCCGTCGAGCAGGATCGCCCCAGCGGACGGGTCGTAGAACCTCATCAGCAAGCTGATCAATGTCGTCTTGCCTGCTCCGGTAGGGCCTGCGATTCCGACCCGGGTCCCCGGCGAGATCGCGAAGTTGGCTCCCTGGAGCACTGCGATCGCACCGTCGTACGCGAAGGACACGTCGCGAAACTCCACCGCACCGGCGGCGCGCGTGATCATCCGGGCGCCCGGCCCGTCCGTGATCTCGGGCTGCTGGTCCAGGATCTCGAAGCTCCGCTGCGCGCCCGCGAGCGAGGCCTGGATGTCACCGACCTTCCGGGCGATGTCGCGCAACGGTGTGTAGAGGCGCGTCAGGTAGTTGAGGACGATGTACAGCTCGCCGAGGCTCATGGCTCCGGACTGCACGTTGCGCACCCCGACGAAGAGGACTGCGCCGGTACCCACTGCTGTTACCGTGTCGATGAGGAGCGCGAAGATGCCCTCGGTCCACGCGATCCGCACTCGCGCCTCGACGCTGCGGTCGGCTTGGTGCATGAATCGCGCATGCTCGGCGTCCTCACGACCGAACGCCTTCACCACGCGGAAGGTCGCGAGCACCTCTTGCACGACTCCCATCGCCGAACTGTCCCGGCTGAGCGCCTCCCGGTATTGCCGTCGGATCGTGCGCTTGAAACGGGCCGACAGCACGACGAGTACCGGCGAGACGGCGACCGCGATGAGCGCCAGGCCGACATCGATCTGGAAGATGACGACGAAGACGGCGATCAGCGTCACGCCGGCTGCGATGATTGGAATCGTCGCACCGACCAGCACGCCTCCCAGGGACACCGTGTCGTACTGGATGCGGAACAGCGAATCCGCCGTGCCGCGTTCGTCGTGGAACGCGAACGAGAGGCGTTGCACGTGTGCGAAGAGGCGGGAGCGGAACGACACGGTGAGGCGCTCACTGGTCGCCGTTCCCAGCACCTGGCTTCCCAGCGACTGGAGGTCGGTCAGGACCACGACCAGCACCTGCAGGATCGCCGCGATGACGAGGAGCTGCGTGTCGGTGAGCGAATCGGGCAGGAGCGGACCGAGCAGACCCGAGACCGGTTGGGAACCGAGCACGGAGTCGACGGCGAGGGCGACCGGGACCGGTGTGAGCAGGAACAGCGGCGCGCCTGCCAGCGCGAGGAGGAAGAGCCCGAACAGCCGCCCGCGATATCCCTTGGACTCGCGGAGCACCCGGCGCATCAGTACGAGGTCGTTCGGTCGGGCCTCCTCCTCTTCGTCCGGAAGGGCGCGCCGCGCGCTCGTGCTCACGACACGACTCCTGCAGTCGTGAAGCGGAGCGCCTCTTCGGCCCGTCGATGCAGCAGCGCAACTTCGGTCAGCATGCCGGTCAGCGTGAGCGCCAACGCGGTCCAGCCCACCCACGGGTACCCGAAGGAGACCGCGGCGGCAACACCGAGGATCAGCCAGCTGTAGGGGCGAATGCGATACGCGACCGCGAACCGTGGCTCCCACTGCCACATCACCGCCGTGGTGACGCGCGCCGAGAGGAACGGTCCCACTGTGACCTGGAGATCCCACCCCTCTGACGGGCCACCGGTTCGCACCCCGCAGCCCCGAGCGCGCAGGTACTGCTCGATCGCGTGCAGCCAACTCCAGCGGTCGCCCGTCCAGGTCGGGTGGTCGGGTGCGGGCGATCGCACGGGTCGACCCCGCAATCGGCCGTAGGTCCTCCAGAACGGCTGCAGGACGTGGAGTACGCCGACCAGCACTCGCATCTTCCATGGCGAGGGCTCACCTCGAGTCGGCTTCACCGCGGCGGCAACGGCGGTGCCGTAAGCCAGGGCAGCGAGCAACGCCGCGCCCGAGAGGAGCAACCACCAGGGCGAGATCAGGCTGAGCGCCAAACCGGCGAGCGCGACCGGGGCCACGAGTGGGAGGAGCGCCAACGCCCACAGATTGGCGATCTCGGCCCGGCGTCGGGCGACGGGCTGAAACGGCGCGCCGCCCATGTATCCGTGGTAGACGACCGGCCGGAACAACGACGGCAGGATCGCGGCACCGCCATAGATGAAACCCCGCCATCGCGCTTGGCCGAGCCGGTTGAAACGGTGGGGGTGACGTCCGGTGAGCATGCGTTCGGCGCGTCCGTAGCCGCGCTGCTGGCGCAGGTAACGCCGAATCCTCGACCGTCGGTGGTGACGGACCTGCGCCGCCGGAGCGAAGCCGATGTGGTGCCCTTCCTCGAGGACCTTCCAGCACATGTCGACGTCATCACCGGCGGCGGTGTACGAGGGGTCGAACCCACCGATGCCCTGGAGCACCTGTCGCCGGTACGCCATGTTGCAGCCGGGCACGTGCTCGGCCCGATCGTCGGCGATGAGCACCTCGGCCGGCCCACCGGGCGACAAGGCAACGGCGCGCTCGACGAACCCGGCGTCCGCGAAGGGCAGGTTCGGCCCACCGGTCGCGGCGACGTCGCCTCCCTCGAGCGAGACGGCCAGGTGAAACGGCCATTCGGGGTGACACGCTGCGTCCGCGTCGAGATAGGCGACGATCTCTCCACTTGCCTTTGCGAGTCCAGCGTTCCGAGCGCGGCTCAGCCCACCATGGTCGAGCTCGAGCAGCACGAACGGAAATTGCCGAGCGATGTCGACCGTACCGTCGGTCGACCCGTCGTCACAGACGATCACCTCGAGCTCCGGATACGCGCACTGCGTCAAGGAGTCGAGACATTCGCCAATCGTCGCCTCTTCGTTGTACGCGCATACCACGACGGAAACCGGTGGCCACGATCGGCGTCGGTCGGCGATCGTCGTCTGAGCCCACTCGGCGACGACATGGAGCGCGGGCTTCGGTTGCCGTTCCAAATCGGTGATGCCGAATCCCCAGCCTTCGACGGCGGTCCCGCCCACGGCCCACTCGTCGGTCCACGAGAACACCGTCGCGCCTGCACATCCGGTCTCGTCGACGGTCGCGAGCTGCCATCGCAGCGAATCGGCCTGTGCGGCCTCACCGTGGAGCTCGGACGCGAGACCGAGCTCCGTGACCACTAGGGGGAGCGGACCCGCGACCACCTGCAAGTGACGGAGGTAACGCCAGAGCGCGTCACGGTCTTCGAGAAAGACGTTGAAACACGCGAGATCCTGGCCTTCGACGCGCAGGAACTCCGTCGTCGGATAGTTCACGTACGTGGCCAATCGCGAGGCGTCCGCGGTGTGCACCCTCGCAACCAGGTCGGCGAGCCCGTCTGCGACTGCGTGGATGCCGTGCACGCGCACGATGTCGACGGGGATCTCGTTCCCCACCGCGATCGCGAGCACCGCGTCGGCGCCCGCGCAGCGCTCGATCGTGTCGTCGACCGCCCGTCGGCCGGCATCTCGGATTCGACGGCGCGCGGCGCGACCCGGGAGCGGCTCCATTCGCCAATCGTGGTAGTGGAGTCCGAGGATCAGCCTGAGCTGGTACTCCCCCGCCAGCTCGAGCACGTCCGGCGGCGGCGGCGTGTACGTACGAACGGTGTTGAGTCCGGCGCGAGCGATCGCCTCGAAATCGCGCTTCACCTGGATGCGTTCGGGGAAACATTCGCCGTCGAGACGCGGCATGAAGCCGCCATAGGTGACGCCGCGCATCCGAAACTGACGTCCGTCGAGCGCGAGATATTTGCCGTCGACGGTGATGCGATCGGTCATGCGCTCGTCAGCGTCGCGGCGACTCGTCGGCCCATGCCGTCGTACTCGAGGCCGGCGGCCTCGATCTTCGCCGGGTCCAGGAAGTTTCGTGCGTCGACGAACAGGCGGCCGCGCATGCGGTCACGGACTTCCTCGAACACGAGGTCCTGGTAGCTGGGCCACTCGGTGAGCAGAACGGCTGCATCGGCGCGGTCGAGGGCGTCATGCGGATCAGGCGCCATTCGAATGCCATTGAGGCCGGGTACGGACTGGACGACCGGGTCGTGCGCGGCAACGCACGCGCCACTTGCCAACAACGCAGTGGCGATGTCGACGGCGGGTGCGTCGCGCAAGTCGTCGGTTGCGGGCTTGAACGACAGGCCGAGGATCGCGACCCGCCGACCGCGCAGACCGTGCAGACGTCTCCGGAGCTTGTTCACGACCAATCGACGTTGGTAGTAGTTGACATCTCGAGCAGCGCGCAGGAGCTGCGCGTCGTAGCCGTGATCCTCCGCCGCTGCGATCAGTTCGCCGAGATCCTTCCCGAAACACGAGCCACCCCAGCCCGCGCCCGCATCGAGAAACCGGCGCCCGATCCGTGAGTCGAGCCCGATGGCGTGCATCACGTCGACCACGTCGGCGCCAACCAGTTCCGAGATGTTCGCGAGCTCGTTCGCGAAGCTCACCTTGAGGGCTAAGAACGCGTTCGACGCGTACTTCACGGTTTCCGCGGTGGCGAGCCCGGTTCGGACGAGCGCGGGTCGACACTCCGGGTTCCCACCGGGGAACGATTGCTCGAGGATCGGCCGATAGATGGCGACGACTCGTTCGACGGCCTCGGCGTCGTCACCGCCCAAGACGACCCGGTCGGGGTGGAGATAGTCGGAGACCGCCGAACCCTGGCGGAGGAACTCGGGATTCGAGACGACCGAGAACAGGCCGTGGTACTCCCGGCGCGGCATCGCGTCTTCGATCGCCGTCCGCAACCACTCGCCACTCCCGACCGGAACCGTGCTCTTGGTCACCAGCACCTTCGGCGCATCGATGTGCCCGGCGATGACACTCGCAACGCTCGCAAGTGCGCTGACGTCGGCGTGCCCGTCGGGGCCCGAAGGCGTACCGACGCACAGGAAGATGACGTCGGACGCGCGCATTGCGTCCTCGATCCGATCGGTGAAGCAGAGCCGCCCGGCGTCGACCGCGCGCGTGAGGAGCTCGTCGGCACCTGGCTCATAGAATGGCAACCGACCGCTTCTGAGGGCGGTGAGCCTCTCTCGCGCCGACTCCACCGCGACGACGTGATGACCGAGAAACGCCTGCGTCGAAGCAACAACTGTTCCGACATATCCGCTGCCGACCACTGCCACGCGTTGCGCGCGGTTCGATCGAGCCGGAACTGCGGTGAGCTCGTGCACTGACGCACCTCCGTAGGCCTGCATTAAGCCCCGCCCGGAGTACTCGTCGCTCAGGGAACCACGATCCTTGGCAACAATCCAGAGGAAGTTCAGCGCGACACGGACGTTTCACGCCGTCGTAACTCAGCGTGCTCGCAAA
>JGI10216J12902_100573751_pt1 | contig 10923 bp, 9 predicted proteins | sample KanNatreferecore_FD_12902 | JGI IMG/M metagenome (IMG submission 12902)
TTCGGCGGACGGATATTTAGTATTCATCCCGATCTGCCTGACTCTATTTCCGGGTTCTTCCTCGGTCATACTCTTCCTGCAGCGATCGAACAGATCGAAAGACTATTGAGTGAAAAGACAAAACCACATCAGGCCCGGGCTGCCTCTGCGCGGTATGTCGCTGCCCATCAAGCCTTCCTATCGAAACGTTCCCGGATCGAACTGACCTTGAGGGAAATGCTCGAGCCACTTTCGATTGCGCCGGATAACATCAAAACCGGAATCCAGTTCCTGGGCGAAAATATTTCCGCTGCCCTGCAACTCGGCGATATGGCACACGTCTCCACTGAAGTGGACTGGCTGCGGACACTGCTCAAGTCTTACGATACACCGCCTCAACAACTGATCTACTTCATGGAGGCCTATTCACAAGCCGTGGATAAAAACATCAACGGACAGGGCCAGCCCATTGCAGAGTGGTTGGCGCAGGAAGTTAAAAAATTAAAGGCAAATCCGTAACTATGAGAAATCGTCATGTTGTGGAGCAGGCGAGGGCATGATTTCCATCTGGTGGATTCGCCGTGATCTGCGATTAACGGATAACGCTACGCTTCAGGCCGCGCTCGAGGTGGGTCCCGTTATACCCGTATTCATTATCGACCCGGCATTCGCCCGTTCATCCCCGCGCCGAAAGGATTTCCTTTATGAAGGCCTGCATGCGCTCGACAGAGACTTGCGCGAACGTGGTTCGAATCTTGTGATCCGCAGGGGCAAACCGGGCGGGGCGCTGCGCCAGCTCTTGAATGAAGCAGATGCAGAGGTCATCTTTGCAGAAGAGGATTTCACACCTTACGCTGTAAGACGAGATCGAGAGATCGCCCGTAATCTCCCCGTACAGTGGGTTCAGGGACAAACGATTCATCATCCAACAAATGTCCTAAAAGCGGATGGCAAACCCTATACGGTCTTTACTCCGTATTCCAAAGCATGGAAGGCAAAGCTTCCAGCTTCGATCAAGGTATATCCTGCACCTGAAAAAATAAATACACCACCTGGTATCGGAAGTGAACCGTTGCCGCGATTCAAAGTGAGTCCATCCTTCGCAGCGGGTGAGCAGGAAGCGCTTGTTCGCCTTGAGGAGTTTACCCATCAACGCATTTACTCCTACGGTAAAGACCGCAACCGCATGGATTTGGCCGGCACATCCTCTCTTTCACCGTATCTGCATTTTGGAATGCTGGGGCTGAGACAGGCTGTCAGTGCCGCGCGGCGGGCCATGGCTGAGGCAAAGAACGAGATGACAAAACGGAGCGCGGAACTCTGGCTGAATGAACTGACCTGGCGCGAATTCTATATCCAGATCCTGTTCCACTTCCCATATGTCGGCGAGAGGGCATTCAATCCTTCATTGGCGAACATCGCCTGGCGAAATGATGAGTCCGAGTTCGAAGCGTGGAAGGATGGACGAACGGGTGTCCCCATCGTGGACGCAGCAATGCGCCAACTCAAAGAGATCGGCTGGATGCATAACCGGGCACGCATGATCGTTGCGTCCTTTTTGGTGAAGGATCTGTTGATCGACTGGCGCTGGGGTGAGCGACATTTTATGGATGAGCTGCTCGACGGCGATACAGCCGCGAACAACGGCGGCTGGCAATGGACCGCAGGCACAGGTACGGATGCCGCGCCCTACTTCCGCATTTTTAACCCCGTGCTGCAAAGTACAAAGTTTGACCCCAACGGAGAATACATCCGCAAGTGGATACCGGAGTTGCGCGGCGTGGAGGCGAGGACATCCATGCTCCCTGGGAAAAGGGAGTCAAAGCCAAAGGCTATCCTGAGCGTCCTATGGTGCAGCGGGATAAACAGAGAATGTTGAGTGCATACCAGGAGTCAAAGAATAAACTGGAGGCAGCATGAAAACACCGGATGTCACCATTCGACTCATGGAAAGCAATGATATTCATGAGATCGCTCACGCCTTTTGGGAACTGGGCTGGAACAAGCCTGCATCGCAGTATGAACATTATCTCGTCGAACAAGTCTTGGAACTTCGCGATGTATATGTGGCATTTCTTGAGGGAACGTTTGCAGCGTATCTAACCATTTGCTGGAAATCCAAGTACAAACCGTTCCATGACAGGAAAATTCCTGAGATCGTGGACTTCAACGTGCTGCCGCGATTTCGGCGCATGCGAATTGGCTCACGGCTCATGGACAAAGCAGAAGGTGAAATTGCCGTCGTAAGTCATGTGGCAGGCATCGGCGTGGGAATGACGGCTGATTATGGTGCCGCGCAGAAATTATATAGTTTGCGCGGTTATATCCCCGATGGACTGGGGTTACATTGGAAGAATCATCACGCGAGCCATGGCGACCAAGTAACTGTGGATGATGAACTGGCCCTTTATTTGACTAAAGAATTGAGATAGGTATGGTTTCGAAGATTTCTCCTGAAACAGGACGCGCCGCATTCGGTGCGTTGATCAAAGAAGGTTCCCCACTTGGGCCGTTGAAAGTCATGGCGAAACATGTGGGGAGGTTTTTTCAGATTCCAATTCCCGGGTTTCGTCCTTATGTGGTGTTTGGACCGGAAGCGAATCGCAAGGTGCTTGTCACCGAACGCGAAAAAGTGTTATGGCGTAACAGCGATCCTGTCACAGAACTGTTGGGGCGCGGCGTGTTGATCACCGACGGCGAAGAACATGACCACTACCGTGAGCTGATGGAAGCGCAGCTCCATCCATCCCGGCTGCCGAATTACACACAGATGATGATCGAGCAAACCGGGCGTGTCTCGTCCCAGTGGAAGAATGGTGAGATTGTGGACATGCTTGTGGAGAGCCGCAAGATCGCCCTGCTGATCATTATGCAAACACTGTTCAGCAGAGATGCCTGGGATGATCTGCCGCAGATCTGGAATCCCATTTTGAAAAGCATCCAGTTCATTTCGCCGGGAATGTGGATTTTCTGGCGAAGGATACCGCGCTGGGGATTTCGAAAGCCGCTGCGCGATTTGGATAACTATTTGTATCGAATCATAGCCTACCGTAGACGATGGACCATCGACCATGGTCCACTTGACCTACTCCAACAGTTGATCGATGCAGGCTTGAGCGATGACGTGATCCGCGACCAGATGCTGACCATGCTCATCGCCGGGCATGATACATCCACTGCCCTATTGGCATGGACGTTCGCATTGATTGGCCAACACCCGGATATCCACGTGAAGTTGGTGGACGAAGTGGACACTCTGGAAAAATCACCCTTGCTTGGCGAGATCATCAAGGAGAGCCTGCGGTTGTATCCACCCATTCATATTGGGAATCGACGCGTGGCTGAAGAGATGCAATTCAGCGAAGGCAGCGTCCCGGCAGGCGAACGGATGTTTTACTCCATCTACCTCACGCATCGCGACCCGGCCATTTGGGAGAACCCCGAAGCCTTTTGTCCCGAACGCTTCGCAGGCGGACGGAAGACTCCACCGTTCGCTTATGTGCCGTTCGGAGGCGGGCCACGAGCATGCATCGGCGCGGCGTTCGGCCAGGCAGAGGCACGGCTGGTGATGGCCCAACTGCTCAAGACTCACACATTTGAATTCACGAAGCACAAGATCCACGCTCACATGGGCGCGACATTGGAGCCGCGGCCGGGCGTTAGAATGAGAGTCTCGAAACGGAATCCAATGTCTCCAGACGTTGGGTTTAGCGCAAAAATTCCGACGTCAGGAGACGTCGACTCCAAGAGATAACATGACCTATTTTGGCTTTCTTCTTCGCTTCCTATTACTCCCGATTTTGGTATTCCTTGCCATTACGATTTGGGACAACAGGAAAAATAAACAGGCTCACGGCTTCCGCAATGGAGGCGCGGTATGGCTCGGCATTGGCATCCATGTGCTGCTGGCTGTTGCCTATACGACGCCGTGGGATAACTATCTTGTGGCAACGGGCGTGTGGTATTACAACCCCAGCCTGGTGACAGGATTAGTGCTCGGTTATGTGCCGATCGAGGAATATACATTCTTTGTAGTCGAAACAATCCTGTCGGGCTTGTGGTGGTGGTTCCTCGTACGAAGATTTCCTGCACCCCGGAAGGATTTCACACCAAACCGGAAACTTGTCTACTTGTCTCCGTGTGTACTCCTGACCCTCTGGATTCTCTTCACCTATCTATTCTTCAGTAGCAACGAACCCATTACCTATCTCTCCATCACCCTGTTCTGGGCATTGCCGCCGATCATCATTCAATTGATCTTTGGTGCAGATATCCTCTGGCATTATCGCAAACCGGTATTTTGGGCGATCATCGTGCCCACGACCTATCTCTCGCTGATGGACATCGTCGCGTTGAAGGAAACAACCTGGTCGATTTCTCCGGCACAGACAACGGGACTTCTGTTCTTTGGCATTCTACCGCTTGAGGAAGTCGTATTCTTTTTCATCACCAATGTACTGATCGTCTTCGGCATGACGCTCCTGCTGGCAAACGTCGGCCAGACGAGATTTGCAGAAATCAAGAGTCAGATAGAAACGTGGAAAGAGAAGCGCAGGGTTAACCTGCAGGCGCGTTCACAAGATCGTGAATCCATTTACGCGAGAGAAACCGTCGAAAAACAATGATGGCCTTGGCAATCTCTTCCAGCAACACCAGTGCGTAGACTCCATACACGGGAAGATGCAGGACAAAGCCGCCGATCAGTGCACAGGGTACGCCGATGACCCAGATCGAAAATAATTCCGTGAACATCGCATAGCGTGTATCGCCGCCGGCGCGCAAGGCTCCAATAAAGAGCATAAAATTAAAGACCTTGATCCATATGGAAAGTGCATAGACCAGCATCAGCCATCGCAGACTCTCTGCTGCCGAAGGCGAGATTTGATAGAGACCAATAACCGTCTCGCGCAGTGAAAAGACAATCACACCGCCCAGTAAAGCAGCTATAACACCCAGGATGGTAAAGCGGCGTCCGTATTCGAAGGCAACGTCCTTGCCGCCCGCGCCTATCTTGTTCCCCACCATGACCGCGCTGGCGTTGCCAAGTCCGATAAAAAGAACAAAGATCAACTCTTCGATGGTCGCATTGATGTTGACGGCGGCGATCGCATCGGTGCCGATGCGGGCATAGACTGCGTTATACGTCGTGATCCCAAATGACCACAGGACTTCGTTGATCGCGGCAGGCAGCGATGTCTTCAATACGCTCATCATGAAGGGGCGCTTAAACTGGAAAAACGAAAGTGGGTTCGCAGCCAGCGGAGTCTTCAACGTATACACGAGGGTCAACAACAGGATACATTGGAACGTCCAGCCGATGGCTGTACCTATGGCAGCGCCGCGTACGCCCAACTCGGGAAAAATTCCAATACCGAAGATCAGCTGGTAGGCGAGAATCGTTTTCAGGGCCAGTGCCAGCACCGCAACAACTACTGTCATCTTTACCATCGTGATGCTGCGCAGGACTGAAATATAGGCAACGCTAATGGCCGTCATGATGTAACTCAGACCGACGATGCGAAGATAATCACTGCCGAGCTTGATCACGGCCTGGTCTTCCGTATAAAAGCCCATCAACTTCTCGGGAATCAATGTTGCAGCAAGTGAAAACATGGCCGCAACCGAAATGGCCATAACCAGACAGATCCCTAGTACCTTGCGGATGTTTTCGACATCCTCCCTCCCCCAATATTGCGCCGTAAAAATGGACATACCGCTCGTTACGCCGAACAGGAAAAGGATCAGCAAAAAGTAAATCTGATTCGCAAGCCCCAGGGCAGCCACCGCGGTTTCGCCCAGTTGACCGACCATGAGTACATCGATCATGTTGAGGCTGGCCGTGATCAGTTGTTGGAACGCCACGGGCAGGGCGATCGCCAGCATGGAGCGCACAAACTCGCGGTCACGGAGGAAGGAGAGGGACATGGAATGAAAGATAGATGAAAGATAAAAGAGAAACAGTTAAGATAAATGGGAACAACAAGCGGAAGCCAACTGGTTTTCCGCTTGTTGTCTTTTGTTAATTGTCTTCCGGGCCTTCACGTACGATATAAAGCGGCCGGCCCTTGGCCTCGTCGTACAGGCGGCCGACGTATTCACCGAGAATACCCAGTGATATCAGTTGTACACCGCCTAAAAACAACACGGAGATCAGGGTCGTCGTCTGCCCTTCAAAGAAGTGGGAACCTGCCAGGCGTAATGCGGCCACTACAGGGATGGCAATAATGGCAATGCCTGCTGCAGCAAACCCGAAGAAGGTCGCCACCTGAAGCGGCAGATAGGAAAAGCTTGTGATCGCGTTCAGTGCCAGACGGAACATCTTGCGAAACGGATACTTCGTCTCGCCGGCCGTACGCGCCGCCCGTTTATAGTCCACGCCGATCTGTTTGAATCCCACCCAGGCAGACATGCCGCGCGGAAAGCGGTGACGTTCGCGCATTTGTTTGAGCACATTGACCACTTTGCGGTCCATCAAACGGAAGTCGCCTGTATCGAGCGGGATCTTCACATCGGTGATGCGGTAAATAAGCCGATAGAACAAAGAAGCCGTCCACAGCTTGAACCAGGATTCACCTTCGCGTTCCGCCCGAACAGCATAGACTACCTCGTAGCCTTCCTTCCATTTCTTCGCCATCTCGAGAATCAATTCCGGAGGATCCTGCAGGTCTGCATCGATAATGACCACCGCATCGCCGCGCGCATAATCCCAACCTGCCGTAATTGCGATCTGATGACCAAAATTGCGCGCAAAGATCACCGGGCGGATGCATTTATCTTCCTTTGCCAATTCACGGATCATATCTGTAGATCCGTCTGTCGAACCATCGTCCACGAGAATGAGTTCCCAGGGTTCACCTGTTGAGTCCATCACCTCGCTGACCCGGCGATGGAGTTCTGGAATATTTTCCTTTTCGTTATAAATAGGCGCAACAATTGAGTAGGTAATTTTCATTTCTGTGATTTCTTTCCAACGGGGATTTGCTGAGGAAGCGATTCGGTTTCCATAGTGGCAGCAACCTCCCCGGTGGGAGCTGATGCGGGCAATTCTTCAGTGAGTGGAACATCAGCAGCAGGTAATTCATCCGTCCGATCTGTTTTACGACGGCCCCATTTTCGAGCGGGTGGATTAAGCTTTTCTTCCGGCATAACGAACCGTCTGCTGCCGTCGTCTTCAAATGGCGATAAGCCGAGTACACGTCTTTGAACATATTCAGCAACTACAACAACAGATGCAAGGACAGGAACAACCAGCAGCGCACCCAGGATGCCTTCAAGAATGGTGGCAATGACGATGGCAATAAAGACCAGCGCTTCGTTCATGTGAACACTGCGTCCCATAATATAGGGGCGCAGGAGAAAATTCTTCAAATTGATCAACACAAGATAAACGACAACCGCAATGCCTGCCACCCAAAAATTGGAGAGCGGAATCCATGTGGAGCCTTCCAGGAGTGCAACACCTGCCGCAATGACCGCTGCAAGAAACGGACCCACATCCGGAACAAGAGTGAACAGCCCGGCGATCACGCCCAGCACCAATGCTCCCGGGATCCCCATAATTGTCCACGCGATGGTGAAAACCACGCCCACGATGATCATCAACACGATCTGGCCGCGCAGATAGGCAATCCATACGCGGCGGATGCGAGTGTAAAGCTCGATCAGTTCCGGGCGATAGGGTTCTGGCGCAAATCTGACCAACCCATCGCGCATGGTATGCCATTGCGATAAGAACAAGTGTACGCTCACGAGGATCACAAGGAACCATAGGATACCCACCGATGTCGTTTCGAGCAACTGCAACGCCTCTTCAGGAAGCGGGGTGAGAAACGCATTCTGCACTTGAAAGATGCTTTGCCCCCACTCTTCCAGATGAAAGGTCAGCCCAAGAACATGGATGGGATTTACGAGCACTGTGCGAAGCTGGTTCGTGAGATCAAGAATATCCTCGATGACGATCTGCACCTCATCGTAGAAAATTGGTGCGAGCGTAGCGGGAACACCCACAAGCAGGATCAACGCGGAAAAATAGACAACATTCACGGCTGCTGTGCGCGACATGCGCGTGGTGGACGCCAGGTAGACTACCGCGGGGTTAATGAGATATGCAATGAACGCAGCGATCACCAAATTCTTTACGGCATCATGTGCATAGAACACAAACCCGATCAGCGCGGCAAAAAACAATATCCCCATCACATAACGAAACGATAGACTCCACTGAGATTCATGCTTCATAGCAAACGTTTCACTGCCTCCAGAGTTGGTTCAATGATCGGAGCGGACTCGACCGCCTGCATGGCGGCGCGGACGTCTTTCAGCCCGCTACCTGTATTTAACACCAGAATGGGGTCTTCGCCTCTTACCACGCCTGAGGCTGCTGCCTTGACCAAACCAGCATATGCGGCCGCCCCGGCCGGTTCCGCAAAGACACCCACCTGGCCGAGCTCCGCAATGGCTTTCAAAATCTCTGCATCTGATACATTAACGTATGTGCCGCCTGTTTCCTTCACCGCCCGGACGGCGCGTACACCATCCCGCGGCAGGTCGACCGAGATCGAGTCAGCAATCGTCGTAGCGGCGACGGGCGTGATGGTCTCGGTGTTCGCATGGAACGCGTTCGAGATCGCGGCTGAGCCTTCAGCCTGTACGCCGATAATGCGCGGCATACGTGGCAACCAGCCCAGTTGATGGAGATCCTTGAAGCCTTTATGAACGCCAGAGATAATATTTCCATCACCCACAGACACGAACACCGTCAATGGAGCGTGTTCCAGGTCTGAGCCAAATTCCACATGCCATTTCTCATACGCTTCCTGCCACCACTGCCAGATCTCAAAGGCGGCCGTTTTCTTGCCTTCCACGGTAAACGGGTTGTAGCCCGTGTTGCGGCAATACCAGCCAAATTCATTCGACGCTTTGACCGTCAGATCGAAGGCATCATCGTAAGTTCCATCGACGAGAATGACCTTTGCGCCGAAGACCAGCAACTGTGCCACCTTGGCCTGTGGAGCCGACCTGGGTGCGAAAATGATCGCTTTCTGCCCCACTGCAGCCGACATCCCTGCGAGTGCTGCGCCCGCATTCCCCGTAGAGGCGGTGACCACAATTTCTGCTCCAATCTCCTGCGCACGTGTCACAACAATGGCAGAGGCACGGTCCTTGAACGAAGCGGTCGGGTTGCGAGACTCGTCCTTAAGCCATACGTTTTGCAGGCCAAGGTTCTGAGCCAGACGCGGCAAATTGAAAACCGGAGTGCCGCCGGCTGCGTGAAGAGGCGTCGCTTCCCCTGGAGGTTCCTGCACTGGCAAAAGCGGAAGAAACCTCCACAGCGACGGGTCTGTGCGCGAGAGGATATCGTCCGGTTTGTATTTATTCTTGAGGGAATCATAGTCGAGCACTACATCCAGGTTCCCGCCGTCCTTCGGGCAGGTGTAGGTGACATCATTGGGAGAATACTGCTCTCCACATATCGAACAACGATAACCCACGAATTTGTTCATGTGATTTCCTTCTCTTCTCACCCCAATTGTACCCCGCTCGCTACATCAAAAGAACAAAAAGATGCGAGCGGGGTGTACCCCGCACGTCTCAAGAAAGAGAAATAAGAAACGTGCGGGGTGTGCCCCACGCGTCTCAATCAGGCAGGGTACATCCAATTTTGAAAAGATGGTTGTATTCCATCCAAAAATCACTATACTTTTTAAAATCATACCCAAGCAAGGATATTCGCTATGACCATGGCCGCTGCTGAATTCTATCGGCTCGATCCGTTGACGGGGTGTAGTAATTTCCTGAGTTTCATTGAAACACTCGACCACTTATCCTCACAGGAAATACGCCAGGGATTCTCGATCCTGTATCTCGACCTGAGAGATCTAAGTAGGTTAAATAGCATAAAAGGATATGCGTATGGGGATTCGGTTATTCGTTGGCTGGGCATTGTTTTACAAGAGGAGAGTTGTTCTTCCACGTATCGACTGGGTGGTGATGACTTTGCAGTGGTATTGACAGTGGGAACTCATGTGGAACACGAGGAGCTTCTAAAAAGGCTTTCTGTACGTTTGAACAGGGAAGGCGGGCAGCTGGGTATCCCCACCCCGCCAGCCGCCATTGCCTTGATCCATTTTGGTGCCGAGCAGATTTTTTCGATCCATGATGCCATGTTTCACCTTGGGGAAACCATGCGCGATGTTCGATTAAATCAGGAAAGAACGATCAGCATTTTTCATGCGTGCGATCTAATGCAATCGACGGCAAAAGTAAATGAAGAAGAGCAGCAGACCCATAACCAGTCATGGGAAGTGTTGCGTTTCATAGCCAACCAATCGATCAGCCGCGTCCTTTCGATTGGACGAATGCTTGATGCTGCCCAGAAGACATCCTACATCGATTCCATCTCGGGCCTGCCGAACCTGCGCGCCGCGCTGGTCACCATGGACAAGGCTATTCATAATGCGAGCCTGTCCAATCAGTCCTTTTCGATCCTGCTCACAGATGGGGATGACTTTCGGAAATATAACAGCATCAGTTATGTGGCTGGAGACGAGGTCATCCAGAACACGGGAAAAATTCTCTCAGAAAGTTTACGACCCGAAGATTTTGTCGCACGCTGGCGAACGGGGGATGAATTTATTGTGATCTTACCGAACACGTCGAGTGAGGGAGCAAAGACCGTGGGGGAGCGTTTTCGCTGCGCGGTAAAGGAAACATCACGAACATGGGTTCACCCGAGCAGTATTTCCATCGGGGTTGCCAGCTATCCCAAGCATGGAAAAAACACGACCGAACTTGTAGATAGGGCAGAGGCTGCCCTCAAACGCGCAAAAGAGGAGGGGAAGGACAGGCTTGTCCTGGCAGAATAATCGTTTAGCAGAAGCCATCCGGCAACAGGCGCGCTTCCCCACTCTGGCGATCGATCAGTTCCCAATCCATAATGCACTC
>JGI10216J12902_100442700_pt1 | contig 10919 bp, 10 predicted proteins | sample KanNatreferecore_FD_12902 | JGI IMG/M metagenome (IMG submission 12902)
CTCCCGGCCGGCAACGGCAGTCCCGCCCCAGCGGAGCGTACTCCCGCCGCCTTCTCGCTGCCGCCGACCGCACCGCCGGCCTCGCCGGCGGTGCAGCGGCGGGAGCGGACAGGTCCGTAGGGTCGCGAGGAGTGGTGAGTGGTGAGTCGTGAGTGGTGAGTGGTAAGTAGGCGCTGGGCGGCCGCCTCAGGAACTGCGAGTGGTTTACCACTCACCACTCACCGACCTCACCGGTCCTATGATGGCCGCTCGCCGAAACCCTCAGTGTAGTAAAGCCGGGAGGCGCGGGTGTTCTCCGGGTGGACGCGGATCACGGCCTCGGCGGAGGACTTCTCCTTCAGCCAGAGGAGCGTGGTCCGCAGCAGCGCCCTGGCAACTCCCGCGCGCCGGTAGTCCGGCAGGACCCCCAGGCCGTTCACCAGGCCCCGCCCGTGCGGGCGGTTGCGGCCGATGCAGAACCCCACCGGGCGGCTGCCGTCGCGGGCGATGAAGATGCCGTAAGGGTCGTGATACGGCGCCGCGCGCAGGGACACGATGTGCAGGTAGCTCGCCGGCTGGAAGCCCGGGGCGTCCGCCGAGCTGGCGTTGTAGAGCCGGTGGAGCATCCACTCCGTTCCGCACTCCGGAAGCGGGAGGATCTCGACGCCGATGGGCGTGCATGCCGACCGGTTCCAGTTCGTAAAGTCAGGGATCTCAAGCTCGATGCAGCGGCGGACGACTCCTCGCTCGGTCCAGGCGACGTAGCGGCGCACGAGCTGTGGAAGAAGTAGGTTAGGCTGAGCGTACATCAGGGGCCCTACGACAAGGGTGGCTCCGTTTTCCCGGAAGCCTTGATAAGGAGTATCCCTCCGCCTCCACCGAAAGGCTGCGGACATTCATCCCCCCTTCCATCCGACGGACGGGGATTTCTGTCCGGCGCTATCGTACCGGGCGCTTCGCCGCGCGCTCGAAGTGCTCCGCGAGATGCTCGAGGGTCTCTCCGGCGCTCGATCCGAGCACGGATTCGGCCAATGCATCGCCGGCGACCGCGGCGGACGCCACCGCGGCGACAAGGCGGGTCACCCGGAGGGAGGTGAGCTCCTGGTCCACCGCGCGGTGCTCTCGGCGCCGCTGCCGGACCTGGTCCCGCTCCGGCTCGGGAAGCCGGCACAGCCCCAGCGCGATGGCGGTGTTGACGCCGACGCCCGCCGTCTGCTGGAAGCTGAAGGCGAGGACTTCACCGGAAGCCCCCGCACGTGTGGAGACACCCGGCATGAGGAGGAGGGTGACCTCCTCCGCCTCCTGGCCTGCCTCTCTCCACGGTTCCGTGCGGTATCTGGCCCCGATGCGGTAGACGGTAACGGTGCGTTCCCGGGATTGGTTGGTTTCCATCCGCTGTCTTCCAGACAGTCGGTTACTTCCTTTTAACCAGCAGGAGACGGTTGGTTCGACCCAGGCAGGCACACGCAGAGAAGCACGGAAGCGCGGAACGCGATGCCCGGGGAGGCGCAGCCGCGGGGAGCGGCTGACGGCTCCATCATCCCCAGCCCGCCGCGCGGCTAAACCAACCGTCACGTTTTGCCGCGGCCCGATCTGGGGAGGAGTGGTTCACAGCGCCCGCTTTGCAGTGCTGCAAGCGATGGCGACCGGGAGACACTCCATGAAGCACCACCGTTTCGTCGCGGCCCTGCTCGCGGCGATCTTCCTGTTCACTCTGACCGCCGGCATCGCCGGCCCCGCCGAGGCCCGCAGCCGCAGCAGCGAGAAAGCCTGGCGCATCGGGACCTACGTCGGCAGCGCCGCCACCATCGCCGCCCTGGCGAAGGGCAAGGGCACCTGGGCGCTCATCGGCGGCGGCGCCACCCTGCTCTCGTACAGCCAGTGGCGCAAGGAGATGCGCAAGCGGCACCGCCGCGAGGACGCCGCCTCCTACCGCGCTTACCGGACGTCCTGGCTGCGGCGGCACCGGGGCAAGCGGATCGTGCGGCGACGATGAATCTGGTTGAAGGGTTGGACTACTTCTTCTGGTTGCCGCGGAGGTGAACTTCGACTTCCTCCGCCTTTAGGGTGTCGCCCTGCAGCGTGCCCTTCGCGGTGACCATCGTCCCGCCCTTGATCAGGTCGAACGAGGCGAACTTGCCCTTGTTCCGGACCTTGGCGCCGGTCGCATCCACCGTGGTGGTACCCTTGCGCGTCGCGATCACGAACGTCTTGCCGGCCGGCTGACCCTTCACGGGGCCGGTGATGGAGGTGTGCTTCGCATCGGGAGCGTCTTTCTTCGCGAGGACGGGCCCCGCCCAGACGGTGGTCACGAGCATCGCCGCGACGGCGGCGAGCCGTAGGCTGCGTGGACAGTGCATCTGTTTCTCCTGCGGCGCGCGACGGCGCGCGCTCTCGAGGGCCCGATCGGGCCGTTCCTGCGGGTTCCTCCAGAATGATACCGGAGGCTGTCCGGAACAACAGACGGGGCGAAGGGGGCTACGGGTGGAGGCGGCCGGAGAGGAAGCGCCTTGCCGCGCCGGCGTCACCAACCCATCCGTTCGAAGAAGCCCCGAACGTCCGCGGGGTTGGCCTCGAGTCTGGCGGCGCCGCGGACCACGTCCTGAAGGTCCACGCCGTACCAGTTGCGCTTCTCCGCATCGCAGAGCCCGGCGATGTTGAAGGGCTCCAGGTCGGCGTAGATTGCCGCGGACGGAGACGCCCTGCCCTCCCGAGCGGCGGCGAGGTGGCGCTCGAACGCAGAGCGGAACGGCGGGCGGTTTCCCAGCAGGAACTCGGAGGCAAGGTGCCCCCTGCCCAGGCGGCGGGCCATCTCGCTATAGCTGGCCGCCGTGAAGTAGAGCATCGAGAGCGCCGCGAACGCCGGGAAGTCCCGGAACGCCGCGTAACAGCCGGCGACCAACGCCGCCGCCGTCTCCGCCTCCCGCTGTGTGACGCGGTTGTACTCCTTCAAGTCCCAGGCACCGGGGTCCGGGCTCTCGCGCATGAGCGCCGCCAGGCGGTGGACGCCGAGCAGCGTGAGCGGGAAGCCGGTGCTGAAGAACGGGTCGATGAACGCCGCCGCGGAGGGGAGCAGCGCCCAACCTGGGCCGCTGACCCGCCCGCACCGGTAGCTGAGGTGTGGGAAATGAAAGAACGGCTGCACGGCCTCGGCGTCCTGGAACTGCTCGCCGACCGAGGGAAAGCGCGCCAAGAACCGCCGCCAAGCGCCCTCTCTGTCCTCCAGCCGTAGCTCCTGCGCCAGGTGGTCCTCGACGGCGAAACCCGCGCTCGTGATGCCGTTCTCGAAGCGCAGCACCCACATCCAGCCGCCCTCGAAGACATGGTGCAGCGCGGCGTCGTCCGGCGGGTAGGGCGGTGCCTCGTCCGAACCCGGAAGCTGCTCCTCGAAGCGGCCGGCGCCCGTGAAGTGGGAGAAGACGGCCTGCGTCTGGGGGAAACCGGGAAAGCTGCTCTCCGGCAGACCCAGGATGCGGCTGAGAGCGCCGCGCGGACCGGTGGCGTCGATGACGAAGCGGGCTCGGTAACTCACCGTTCGACCCTGCCGCTCGCCGGCAAGCGTCGTCACGCCGCCCGCTCGGGAGAGCGAGTCAACGGACACGCGGTCGACGTACTCGGTGCCGAGAGCCTGTGCCTCTCCGACCAGGAAGGCGTCGAACGCCTCGCGGTACCAGTGGGTGTCGGCGACCTCATCGTAGGGGGAGGCCGCGACGAGGAGCTGGTCGCGCCGGTCCGGGTCCGCGCCGAAGGGCTCGCCGGCGCGGTGGTGGTAGTAGGTGAACCCGCGCTTCAGCCCGACCGGCACTTCCGGAGAGGTCTTCTTCCAGGTCCCGTAGGTGGCAAAGGGTAAGAGACGGGGAAGCTCGTACTGCTGCGCCAGCTCCTCCAGAAGGAGGTTCGCCAGCGGGGAGGTGGACTCGCCGATGGCGAAGCGCGGATGCGTGCCCCGCTCCAACAGCAGGACGCTCCGTCCCAGACGCCGCGCGACCATGGCCAGCAGCGAGCCGCCGAAGCCGGAGCCGAGGATCGCCAGGTCGAATCCGCCGCTCACGGCCGCGCCCCACAGGCATTGCAGGCGATGGATGCGGGAGTGCGCTGCAGCCGCGTCATCTCGGAGATGCGGCTGATGCGGGCAGTCGAACAGTGTGCGCAGCGGGCGAAGCGCTCGATGTCCCACAAGTCGGCGAAGACGCGTCCGCGCCGGAGCCCCAGACCGTACTCCAGGACCTCCTCCAGAGAGCGGAGCGAGGGCGGCGTGAACTCGCCGGCCCCGGCCAGCGCCTCCATGGCCCCGTTCCCGGGGCGCGCGGGGATGACGCTGCACACACTCGCTCCGCAGTCGAAGGCGAAGTCCAGGGAACGCTTCGCCCACTCCACTCCCTCGCGCTCCGTTTGCCAGGGCAGCCGGAGGATGATGAAGACCCGCAGCGCGATCCCGTTCTGCGCGAGGAGCTCCGCCGCGCGCCGGAACTGCTCCAGCGTCATCCCCTTGTTCAGGCGAGGGAGGACGGTGGGGTCGACGGTCTCCAGGCCCATGGCGACCTCCAGGACGGGGTGTTCAGGTGTTCGGGCGTTCGGGAGGGGACCGGTCCGCAGATTTCGCAGATCTCGCAGATGGGGAGATGCGGGGTTCAGGCCTTCGCCCGCCGCGGTCGCATCTTGATCGTCGTCGTCCTCGTCGTCGTCCTCGTCTGTTTCCCCCTGCAGCAGCCTCAGCAACCGAAGGCACCTATCGCCGACGAAGGCGGGGTGGCATTCCACGATCACGCGCTCGAAGGGAGCCGCCAGGCGGGCGATCTCGGGGTACTCGGCGGGTGGGATGGCGCGCGGGTCGAAGAAGCTGCCGGCGTTGTAGAGCTTCAGGTGCCGGGCCGGCGGGAGGCGCTCCAGGGCGTAGCGGATCTGAGCCGCAATGGCGCCGTCGGGAACCGTTTCCTCCAGGGTATTCCGCCAGAGGTCGCACATCACGCAGCGGAACGGGCACTCCCGGTTCGTGAGGAAGACCGTCGCCACGTCGATCAACTCACCTGGGGGCCCGGCCTCCGGCTCGACCATGGATGCGTACGGCCGCCATGGATCGAGAACGTTGCGCGCAGGACGCCGCTCCAGAATCCAGTTAGTTGACGGCATTCCCCGAGACACGCTCCGCTTCCGGGTCCCACGCTTTTCGGAGGCGCTCTTCCCACTGGCGGAGGAAGACCTGGCGGCACCAGGCCTTGCTCACGCGCCAGCGGCGGTAGCTCTCCCCGCCGGCGCCTCCTGCGCCTTCCTGGAAGCGCCGCTTCGGGTAGACGGGCATGCGGATACCCGTCACTGCCTCGAGCCCAGCCTGGACGATCTCGCCCTTTAACGAGTAGAGCCGCTCCAGGCGGCCGTCGACCAGCTTCTCGAACGGGATGGCCAGCGAGGCCGCGATCGTCGAACGCACCGTGTAAGGGCTGAACGCCTGGAAACCGAGCTGCGCCGCCGGGGCGTAGGTGCGGACGTACGCCCGGGAGAGGCCGCCGGAATAGGTGAGGCTGTGCTTGATGGCATCGATGCCCCACCCTTCCTGGTAGAGCAGCGGGTTCTTGAGGATGCTGGAGAGCGTGAGGTCCGAATCCTCCGCGGGATAAGCTTTGAGGTTCTCGTCGCCGCCGTCGCCGTCCAGCAGGTAGCGGACTTCCGGGTGGCGCTCTCGGACCGCCTGGAGCAGCAGCAGGGAGGCGGCGGCACACTCCACGTCCAGCGGATGATAGTCCTCGATGGCCGCGATAGCGGCCTCGTAGTCCGGCTTTGCCTGAACGGTCACCCGCTCCCACTGCGCCGCGAGGCCCAGCTCCCGGACCCACTGCTCCGCCTGGGCGGCGTCCTTGCCCTGCCCGAGGTCCAGGGTGAAGGCGCGGACGAGACCGGGGTCGCGCCCGAGCTCCTGCATGGCCTTGCGCGCCAGGAGGAAGACGGAGCCGCTGTCGATGCCGCCGGAGAAGAGCACCGCCACGGGGTGCCCCTCCGGAACGCGCGAGACCCAGCTCCGCGTCGCCTCGTAGGCGGCGGCGACGTAGCGGGCGCCCAGCTCGGCCGGGTCATCGAGGCCGCCCCCGACCTCGGGGTTGAAGAAGCGGTGGTAGCGCGGGTTGGGGTCCGGGCAGCCGACCTGATCGATCTCCACCAGGTAGTGCGCGGGGATCATCCGGGTGTAAAGCGGGTCAAACTGCCAGCCGATCTTCTGCCCGCAGCACCACTCGTACAGGCGGTCGATGCGGTCGCCGACGACCAGGAACGGCCCGTGGAACATCTTGGCGACGAAGTAGCGGAGCGGCAGCCCGATGGTGCGTGCCAGCCGCACCGTCTGACCGTCCCGCCCCGCGGCGGCGAAGTGGCCGTCGCTCGTGCTGAGCGGGCGGGTATCGCCCGCGCGGACCGCTTCCGCGATCTCATCGAGCGGAGCACCGCTCAGGCCGGACTCCCGGGGACCCGTAAGGTCGACCAACCGCTCCACGCCCGCCAGCATGGCTGCCTCCTGTGTACACGCCGATCGCGGGAATTGTACGGCGGTCCGGACGGGGCATGCCTGAAGCGTTTTTAAGCTGAACTAGCGCACGGTGATCTCCACCGGCTGAGCCGCTGCGAACCCCTCGTGGAGAATAGATTGGCCCGGACGCCACACCAGCGCCTCTCTGCCCGAGATTCAAGCTGAACGAGCGCTTCCACTCCAGGCGGCTGGGGTGCTGCCGCATCTTTTTTTGGTGTGTTTGCGGATAACTGGTTTAAGGGGGTCGGGAGGGGTGGTATCCCGTGGATGTGTTCCAAATCCTAACTCCCTACCGGTGGCCTGCCAGCCTCGCGCTTCGGCAGGCTTTTTTTTGCCTGAGGGGTTAGGGCGCGGCTAAGAGGAGCGGAACCGGCCGAGCGCAAACCGGCTCAGGTTGTGCCCCGGGTCCTCGTCCAGCGCCAGCCGCGCGGCGACCTGTCCCAGCAGCACGGTGAACTTGAACCCGTGCCCGGAGAGGCCGCCGATGAACACCACGCGCGGCTCCTCCGGCAGCCGGTCGATGATGAAGTCCTCGTCGGGCGTCATCGTGTAGAGGCAGACCTTTGCGTAGGTCACCGCCTCGCTCAGCCCCGGCAGCCGGTGCGAGAGGTACGCCCGCAGCACTTCATTGTCCACTTCGGAGGGCTCCCGGTCCGGGCTGTCCGGGTCGTGGACCAGGCCGGGCCGGTGCAGGGCGACCTTCGCGCCGGGATGGTCGGAGTGCTCGGGAAAGCCGTAGAACGCCTGGGCCATGTCGATCCAGATCGGGAAGCGGTGCGGCGCGAACGCCGCCCGATCGCCCCGCACGGCAAAGTGGGCGTACTGCTGGCGTGTGACCGTCAGGGGCAGCCTCACGAAGGACTCTAGCAGCTTCCCGGTCCATGGTCCCGCGGTCACGACGACGCGGTCGAAGCTTTCGCTCTCTCCTCCGCAGGTGAGGCGAAGGCCGTCGGCTTCCGGCTCCAGGGCCTCGACCTTCACCCCTTCGCGGAGCTCGGCACCCGCCGCTCTGGCCGCCCGCGCGCCGGCCAGAACGCACCGGGAAGCCCGCAGTAGCCCGCTGTCCGGCTCGAAGATCCCGTACTCCTCCGGGCCAAGGACGAACTGCGGCAGGTGCTCATTCGCCTCCGCGCGGGACCACCGTCGGTAAGGCACGCCCACTTCCCGCAGGGCGCCCTCGGTGGCGGACATCTCCGGGTGCCCTTCGGGGCCGAAGAAGAACCCGCCCGTCCGCAGGAACAGGGGCTCGCCGCTCTCCCGCTCCAACTGATCCCAGAGCGGGTAGGCGGCGTTCATGAGCCGGGCATAGACCGCGTCCGGATAGACGCGCCGGATGATCCGGGAGCCGCCGTAGGAGCTGCCGCGGTCGTGGTCCAGCCGGAACTGCTCGAACCCGACCACCTGGTGCCCCGCGGCGGCCAGGAAGCGCGCCGCGGAGGTGCCGACCCCGCCCAGACCGAGGACCGCGACTTTCATCGTGGCACGCCGCTTGCTGCCGGGTTCTGAGAAGAAAACGCCGGGGGCACCTCCGCGTTGCTCCCCGGCGTGACGGCAATCGCGCCATCAATACAGCACGGGTTCATTGTTACCCAGACCGCACCCAGCCGGTGTGATTTAGCTCACAGGCAAACACGCGGTTGAGGGGTGTTGAGGTGTTAGGGTGTTGAGGTTTAGGTGTTGAGGTGTTAGGGTGTTGAGGTGTTACCGCTCCGCATGGAGCCTGGGTCCCAACACCTCAACACCTCAACACCCTTAAGAACGGCTAGTCCCGCGGCTCTACGGCTCGCTCCAGGTGGAGGGCGGCGGCGCGGAGGAGGGTGAGGGCGTCGTCGGTGCGGGACGCTTCACCGTCCCGTAGACGCTTGCCGGCTTTGTCCAGGCAGACGAGGGCCTGCTGAATCGAGTCCCGGGAGGCGTCCGGGCGGGGCCTGACCTGCTCGCCGGGCGCGCGCGACGCCCAGGCCGACGTGTCCCTGCGTGTTTTCATTGTTGGTTCAGCCATGCGTGAGCGCCGCGGATGCCGGCTCGACGCTGGGGCGCTTGCCCGCCCACCGGTCTGTTTCGGGCCGGCTCTCGCAGTTTAACACGTTGCCCTGCGTCATGGAAACGCGAGTGCTTCGCCGCTTCAAAAAGTAATGTCGGTGCGGGGCGGCCGGAACACAAAAGGCGGGCGGCAGTTTTTCGCGGGGAGACAGGACGGGTCGGATAAGGTCGGACGGGTCGGACCGGTCGGACCGGTCGGACGAGAAAACGGCGCTTCGGAGGTGGGGCCCTCGGCGGTGCCCAAGGCTCCTACATGTTCTCCCTGCGTCCCCTCATATTCGCGGCGCTGCTGGCTTCCGTGATCGCGGAATCCGGCGACGCCGCGGCTCCTCCGCGCCGGATGCCCGCCAAGGCTCCGGCCCGGAACATCCCTGCGAAGGCGCCGCCACCGACTGTCCGGCCGGCGCTTTCGCCTCCGCTGACGATGGTCTCCCTCGCCACGGCTTTGCGGGCGGCCGGCTATGAGCCCGCGCCGAGTGGACGCTACCAGCGGCTGAAGATCGACGAGGGCGAGTTCGGTTACTCGGTCGACCTCGGCCTCAGCGACTCGGGCGACTGGCTCGTCTGCATGGCGCACCTGGCGCCCATCGAGGACCTCACCAAGGTCCCCTCCGCGCCGCTGCTCAGCCTGCTGGCGACGAACGATGGCCTGCTGGGCATGTACTTCAGCTACAACCGCCCCACCGGACAGGTAATGCTGAACGCGGCGGTACCGAACCGCGGGCTCACGGCGGTGTCGCTGCGGAACTTGCTGGACGGGCTCAAGAAGACCGTTCGGGAGACCCGCGGGCTATGGGACCCACAGAAGTGGTGACACACCCAGCGCGGTGAGCGCGGTGGAACCGGCGCTAGAAGCGAACGGTCCACCGCACCGCCCGGCTCGCCTGGGAGGTGATCACGACGCGCGCCCCGGCGCCGGGGTTCAGGAGGCGGGCCGTGATGCCCGCCTCGCGGTCCGCGGTTGACACCTCCACGGACCGCACGCGAAGCTTGCCTGCGGCGATCCGCAGCTCGTAGGGGTCGCCGGCTACCACCTTGCTCGTCGCCCGGAGTGTGCGCGCCTGGGCGTTCCACCGTTCTCCCGTAAGGTCGATGATGCCTTGGGTCAGATGGCGGGAGGTGCTGACAACCTGCGGGTAGTCCGAAGCCCGGCGCAGTGCGAACACCTTGCAAGAGGCCGGAGGCAGGCTGGCTTCCAGCCGCCCTCCGGAGGGCCGGACGAAGCTCCCCGCCCAGAACTCGAAGCCGTCGTAGTCGCCGGCCGGCAGGCCGAGGCGGTCCAGGGTGACGCTCACCGCGGCCGCGTTCTTGTCGTCCCAGTTGAAGAGGCCGATGACGTCTCGCCGCCCGGCGCCTTCGCCGCTGGTGAGGTGCCAGACCCGCGGGAGCGGGCTCTCCATAAGGTCGACGGGCCGGCCGCAGCGGCCGGAGTTCGGCATGGAACGGCGGATGACCTCGAGGCGGTCTTCCGGCAGGCCCGGAAGCCACTCGCTCACCAGGTTGAGCTGCCCGCTGAGGGCGATCCAGGAGCCCCAGGCGCGGGCCTGGTCCAGCGTCAGCGGCTCGCGGAGCATCAGGCAGTCCGGGTCGTTGTGCCAGACGCGTCCGTGGAGGAAGAAGAGACGGCTGCCCATCTCCACGCAGGGCAGGATCTTCGCCCAGCTCGCGCCGATGTCCCGGCCCACGCGCATGCCGTCGACGAGCCCCATCGAGGCGCCCAGCGTGCGCATGTTCTGCGCGATGTTGCAGCCGAGGATGTAGGTCTCGCCGCCCGCGGCTTCGCGCACCAGCCGCAGACCGTCGCGGTACGCCTCGATGTTCGTCTTCTTCGGGTCGTGGAAGACGGCGTCGCCCAGGCCGTCCGGGCGGTAGGTCGGCTGCGGGTAGAGGATCTCGGTCGCCATCCCGGTCCAGAGGCCGTCGACCTTGAGATAGCGGTAGCCCCACTCGCCGGTCATCCGCGAGACCGAGTGCTTCAGGAAGCCGCGGGCGCCCGGGTGGGTCATGTCCAGGCAGGTCCCGGCCCAGCGGACCTCGTAGAGGCTGCCGTCCGGGCGGTGGACGAACCAGTCCTGGTGCTCATTGAACTCCGGTCGCTGTGGGTCCCACCCGAACGGGATCAGCCAGAGGCCCGGCGTCTGCCCCAGCTCCGCGACGCGCGCCGCCGTGACCTGCGGGCCGGAGGGGTACGGACCTTTCGGGTTGTGGGCGGTGAAGTCCCGGCGGCTCACCTGCCAGCCGTCGTCGATCTGCGTCACGCGGTAGCCGAAAGGTACGAGACGGTCCTTCGCGAACCGTGCGAGCTCCGCCAGATGCTGCTCGTCCGCCGCCCGGCCGTGCGGGTTCGAGTACCAGGTGCAGTAACCGCTCGGCGCCGCCTTCA
>JGI10216J12902_101936467_pt1 | contig 10917 bp, 5 predicted proteins | sample KanNatreferecore_FD_12902 | JGI IMG/M metagenome (IMG submission 12902)
GCTCGCCCAGCAGATAGGGCGGCAGGCCGGGGTCGAGGCGCAGGTGGCCAGAGCCCATGTCCTCTCCCAGGCCGACGCCGATCAGCTCGATCGCCAATCGGCGGGCAGCGTCTGGCTCTAGGCCGGTGAGCACTCCAAGAACCCAGAGATGAATGCCGCCCTGGCAAACGGCCAGGACGCGGGCGTGCTCGCGCGCTTCTTTGGCGAGCCGGCGTAGGGAGAGCTCGACGCTGGCGTAGAGTGAATTCTCGCGGTCGCCGGGATGCTTGCGCTGCAGGTCTGCCATCAGCGACCGCAGGTCCCCGGTGGTCGCCTTCACGCCGCGGCGGGCGACCTCGCGCGCCAGCATAACCAGTGCGCGGGCGTGGTGGTCGACCGCCTCTACTAGTTCCGCGATCTCCTGCGGCGTGCTGTCCGAATCATCGTTGGGGGGCTTCCAGCCGTTCTGCTTCATCGCCTCACTGACCAGCTTGATGGCGTCGTTGCGATCCAGAGGACCCAACTCCCGCTCGCGCGCTCGGTGATCGAACGGTGCTGGCAACGTCTCGCGGGTGGTGAAAACCAGGCGGGTTCGCGGGTCGGCTGCCAGAAGACGCCGACAGAGGGCAAAGACCCCCGAGGAGGCGTCCTCAGGATCCGACGCGGCGGCCAGCTCGACCCGCTCGGAAAGCACGCTCTCGCAGCTGTCAAGCACCACGATGGTGGGCCAGTCGGCCAGCGCACGCTCGACGGGCTGGAGAGCTTGTTCGAGGTCGGCGTACTGAGCGACAGTGTAGTGGGGTCCAACAAGCTGGTGGCCCAGAGTGTCGAGTACGGCGCGGGCGTCGCGGTGGTGTTCGAGGCTTACGAAGGCGGCGCGGGCAAAGCGTTCCGTGCGGACGAGCCAACGGGCCAACTCTGCGGCGAGCGTGGTCTTTCCCTGACCGCCGCTGCCACGTATCACGGCCCAGGGCTCCCGGTGGAGCAGACGCTCCAGGTCTAACAGCTCGCGACTGCGCCCCTGGAAATGATGCGAAGGCGGATCAGGCAGAGCTCCGAGGCTCAACCGACCCTTTTTCTCTGCGCGTTGCCGGGCCTGCTCCTGCCCGAGCTCAGGTCCTAATTCCTGCTCCATCTTTTTCGAGAGCAGATAGGCCGTAGCTTCGAAGGCACCACCGGTCTGGGCGATAATACGTTCCGCAATATCCGCCATTGTGGCCGCATCATGCCTCCCCGCCCAGCCCAAAAGGAAGTCTAGGATATCGCGCGTGGTAATCCTTTCGAGTGGCGGCAGGATTAGCAGCTTGGAGAAAGGATTCCCGCCACCTGTCTTGGCACTAAGTTTCTTGAGGAGTCGAGCAAACCGCGGCTTTTCCTTTTCCTCTGTTTCAAGGCACAAGAACGAGACCAGCCGAAACTCTGAGGGTATCAGGGGGCCCAGGATCTCGCTCGAAAAGCGCAGCCATTCCTCAAGCTCCTCAGGGGTCAGAAGCGGCTGATCGCTTCTTCCGGAGGTGCCCCAATCCAGCCAGAGAACCGGTAGCCTCCTCGGATCGGCCCGCCGCGCGTGCCTGAGCAGCAGCAGTGGCAAAGACTCGCCTGGCGCTGCTTCGAGGCCCTCCCTCAGCACTTCTTCCAGAAGGCGCGTTTGTACTCTCGATCGAACAATGGGAAGTTGAAGGCGTACCCAAACCATTATGACGTCGCCGAGCGACTGCCCGAGTTCGTAAAGGAGCTGCTCTCCGAGGTCTTGGATCGCGTTGCCCGGTTCGGCATAGGCGACCATCGCCAGCACCCGCTGCTCCCTTCGTCGCACTAACTCCTCCACGCTATCTAGCGCTGCGGCTTTCTGGGCGACGCGGTCGAGCAGCAAATGCGGCCTCGCGGGTGAGGCCGCTGGTCTCCGGGAGGGCACTTCGGGAATGCGGGGCTTTCGGGCTGGAGTTACCAGCACGGACTCGAGTCCCTTAATCTGGATTAGTAGCCGTGGCGGCGGTAAATGCAACTCCTCCGCTGCACGCCTGAACCCTTCCATCACTCCGTCGTGCAGATCTAGGAACGTGAGTTCGTCTTTCAAGTTCTCCAGCACCAGGTAGGTCAAAAGACCATGACGGGAGGCCCGGAGCTCTAAACTGTGCTCGCAGCCAAAAAAAGCAATCCCTATTCCAATATCGTCCAGGAGGGACTTCGGTGCATCAGCATCTAAAAATATCACCCTTGCACGTGCGACAGTTTCGCGCATCCAATTTAGGACCTCCGATAGAGAAAGACCTGTTTCTATGGGCGCTTTTGAGCTGGTATCGAAGGCAGCCAATATGGTGTCGAAGTCTCGTTCAGATCCTCTTGTCGTGATCGTATGGCCGGAGAAATGCACCAGCAGCAGATCGTTCTGTCCTACCGTCCCGCGGAGTTGCTCCATTGCTTCCCGCACGCGGAAACGAGTCGCCCCTTCGTCCATAAGCAGAGTGACATGGTATCCATGTTGGCCGAGGACTTCATAAAGCGCCCGCACGTCTGAAGCGGACGTTTGCAGAAGCGGTAATCCGGCGCGCCGATAATCGTCGATCCCTATCAGCAGAGCGAAACGGCGCTGGATGAGAACAGGCTCGGCATTGCGAGCGCGGTTATCCAGCGAATCCGGCCTCCGGAGGACTCTTTTCAACTCCGTCTCTTCCTGGCTGGGCGGCTCTGTGAGCACTGCCGGAGGGGTGGTAAGCTTCTCTTCAAGCTGTGCGGCGGCCTGCTGAAAGTGCTCCCCTCCCAAGCGCCGCAACACGCTAGCCATGACCCTCGCGAAAGGACGGCTGTGGTCGTCTACGATTATGCCTTCCGCAGACTCCCCACTCTCGAGAACAGCCTTGAAGCCGTATTTCACCCCGGTCTGTCGCTCCAACCAATCCGAGATTTCCTCGATCACCCGCACTGTCTCATGGTGCCGCACTTGATTCAGGAGGAGGTCTCGGACTCCGTCCTCGAACTCGTACTGCACCTCCTCGGCTCTCGTCGTCCCTTCCGGAGTAACTTGCTTGAGCAGCCCACCCAGGAAAACCTCGGCCAGATGGACCTGCCGCGAGTCCGGCAGCATCACGGCCTGCACCAGCCGCATCACTGGCAAGCTGAGGGGAGCCGCTGCGAGGTAGCCTGCAAGCCGGTGTGCCATGGGCGAGGCGTGAAAGTCCCGGACACGCTCCGCCCCTGTGGGCAGGCTCTCTTCCATCGCCTCGGCCACGACCTCCAAATCCACTTCCCGGCCCCCTGTGCGCATCCCCATGCGGTCGAGGAGAAGACCCGGCATGGCCGAGCCGCTCAGCCCAGCAACCAGCCGGGACCAGAGGGCGACGGGACGCTTTTCCAATGTGAGGACAGGGAGGGCCAACTTACTAGGGCTCACGCGTCCCCAACGGTTCCGCTTCCCGAGTACCTGGAGACGGTGGTTCGGCAAGCCCGGCAGAGGTGCGGCGAGGTGGGCGTTTTCGGCCGTCCCCAGGCCCGTGCGTGGCCAAAGCTGATCTGGGAGCACCTGGATCAGTGCCAGTGGACCGCTGCGCTCCCAGACCGTGAGTGCCTCGGCCGCAACCTGTCCGGAATGCCAAGCCTCCGAGACGCAGTCGCTCACAACCAAGATGAGCCGCCTTCCGCTTGGGTCTACCAGCTCCCGCGGGCTGCGGGTTCCTTTCTGTGCCGAGGTCGCTTCCCAACCGGGCTGAAGGCGGACCCTCCCTTCCTCCGCGGTCAGCGCCCACACCCGGATGTCGCGGAACGCTCCTTGACGCTCCAACAAGAGCCGTAGCTCCGCAATTGTCTGCTGCCAGAGCACCATGGTCGGCGACCGATCCACGACCAGGGTCAGGTCGAGCCAGCGCTCAGGAGCAGGCATGAGCACCGGCACCCGCGGCCCTCCTTCGGCGATCCGCACCACAGTTGCCTCTTCATCGAGGACAAACCGGCTCAGGGAAGGGACGCGCCGCTTGAAGGGCCGCAAGCCACGGGAAATGCCGAGAGCGTCAGGGAGAGCTGGGACGCCGGGGCTCTCCACGGCCCGCCCGCGTCGCATCGAAGCCGCGGCCCCGACACTGCTGGGAGAGGGAAGGTGGACGCGCGCAGAGTCGTTCGCGGGAGCCGTTTCGGTCGATTCCGTTGGCTCTGTGTGCTCCCGAGGCTCCGGCTCAGGTGGATTGGGCGGTGCGACCCGCTTTTCAGGTTTGCTGACCTCGATCCCCCCCTCCGGAGCTGCCGTGAGAGCGAGCCAGAATGCATCGGCGGCATCTTCGGCGGAAAGATCGAGGCCGGCTGCCACCAAGGCGTCCAAGAAGATCTGAATCATGAGGACCCCGTGCTGTTGAGATGTCTCAACAGTGCGTCGAGAACCCTGTCATCATTCATTTGGGGCCCACGTTCGCGGGTGACCAGGTAGACCGCGTTGAGGAGCTGATCAGTTGCCAGGTCCCCTTTCTCCCTCAGGGTAAGAAACTTCCCGACCAATGCGTCAGCCTGCTGCCGAGCCGGCTCACCGAGGTGTGCGGTAATGATCTTCGCCAACTGATCGCGCAAAGGCAGCGGGATGTCGAGCCGCAAGCAACGCCGTAGAAAGGGAGGCGGGAACTCCCGCTCGCCGTTGCTGGTGAGCACCACAAAGGGAAAAGCGCTGCAGGTCACCCTTCCGTCGGCGATGGAGACCGTGTCGTCGGGACCGTTGCTGTCCGCGGGCCGGACTGACACCTCAGGAGACCGGTCGGATAGCCGGGCCAGCTCGGGAATTTCGAAGGTCCCTTCCTCGAAGACGTTCAGCAAATCGTTCGGTAGATCAATGTCGCTCTTGTCGATCTCATCGATCAAAAGCACCCGTGGCCGCTTCGACGGCAAAAGCGCGGTCCCGAGCGGCCCCAATCGCAGGTAGCGCCCGATTTCCGGATCGCCGCCCTTCTTCAGCTGTGCGTCTTCCAACCTCCGGATCGCGTCATATTGATAGAGTCCTTGTTGCAAAGTAGATCGGGAGGTGATCGACCAGGTGAGCACGCTGCCGAGCTTGAGCTCGTGCGCCACCGCATAGGCGAGCGATGACTTGCCTGTGCCCGGCTTGCCAGTGACGAGCAGGGGCCGCCGCAGGTAGAGAGCGGCATTGACGGCATTGACGGTGTCGAGTTCGGTCTGGAAAGTCTGGCCGCGCACCGACGAACCGAATCGGCGCCCGACACTTGGATCTTCCTGCAGGGACCGCTCGACCTTCACCTCACCCTGGAAGACCCTCCAGCCCGGCGGGTCAGGAAGTCGCTCAATCCCATCGTGAGGAATTCCTGAACCGGTATAGATCCACCAGGCGGGCTGCTTGTTGCTCAGCTCGGTGTCACTCAAGTATTTCCTCCTTCCAAGCGCGGTCGGACAAACGGCTTGTCGGAGCCAGGAAGCTTACGGCAGGCGTCGTCCCACAGCAAGGTTAGATGATTGCCCACGTGATCTTTCTCTTTCGCCTTAAACGCTTGCCGGCGCGTTTGCCGCACAGCTTCCGGCAGCTCGGTTACGTGGACGCCCTCCAGAGCCTTCAGAATGTCCTGCTCGACTCGTTGCGGATCGTCTCGGCACTGGCGGAGCCAGAAAGCGATCGGCATGCCCGCATCGAGCGCCATGTTGAGGATGTCCTCCGCCTCCGGGGCCTCCGGGGGAGAAAAGGCCAGCCCCAGGCAGAAGCGGTCGCTCCGATCAGAAAGCTCCAGATAGAGGGTTTCGAGATTGAGCTGCTGGCGGGAGCGAAGCCAGAATATGGAGTCCGCCAAGGGCAGATTCGTAGACCGGAAGCTGTTCCACTTACGGCTCCAAGCGGCCGCGGCAGCTCGTTCCAGAGGACGTTCCAACCATCGCACGACGATGCGGTGCTGGATTCCCACCGGTGTCTTGAGGACCTTTCCTGCCTGGATCACCCATTGGTCGATGTCCCAACAGAGGAGCCGTCGAGGCAGGAAGACCTCGATCGTCAGCTCTGCGCCTTCAGGGACATGAGGGTAAGGGCTCTCCAGGAGCTGGGTCAGGATTGCCTGGATCTCCTGGAGAGGCCGTGGCTGCGGATCTGGAACCCCCGGCGGCAGGTCGATCGGCCTGCAAGCTTCCACGCAGGACCAAGCCCGTAGGGAGAACATTTCCGCTTCCCACCGATCCTGCGCGACCTCGACGAGCACATAGGCGTGCGCGCCTTGCGCTTCGAAGCCTCCCCGGAGCCGGGAACGCAAGAGCTCAATCTCACTGGGCTGGACAACCAGTTGCGGCGCCTTCTGGTCCACCCAACTCCGGAGCCGAGAAGCGACGGCTGGCTCGCCTTTTTCCACCTGGAGAGCCAACCTCTCCACAAACTCCAGCAGCGGCGCAGGAAAAGCCCCCCCTACCTGGGATGATAGATTGGCCAAATCGAACAAAATTTCTTCCAGGGTCTTGGCGCTCGTATTGATTGTTGTGTGCGGCGGGAGGCTGCGCAGATAGAGAGCTTTGAGATCCGCGGCACCTAGGAGCCCTCCGGCCGCGGCCACGACCTGGCCCCGGTCGTCTCGTGTGACCCGCGCGAACCGCTCGAAGAAAACGGCTCGCAAAGACTGCATGTCCTGCAGGAGCTGCTCGCTGCCACCCCAGTCGCGGTGGTACCGATAGATCGGGGTCTGGCTCGATTTTTCCTGCTCGCGCAATGCCTCAAACCGCTGCCAAACCCGCGCCTTCAATGCATCCATGTCAGGCAGCCAGTTGGGTTCATCGGCCAATTCCTCCAAGACTACCTTGGAGAACTGACCCCGGCCTTCTGCCCCGAGGTTCTCTGCCACCTCGCCAGCCCGTCCGGCCAGGAGCACAAATTGGCCGGGCTCTGGAGAAAGGGGGTCCCCGGAGGGGAGGCTGTCCTTTGGCAGCTTGTAGGCGAGCTGCAGATCTTCTACGTAGTTGGCGCACGCGTCGATGATGCAGATCTGGAGAGGAAAACCGGCGAAATAGGTTGTGCGCAGCGAAACGAGCAATTCGTCGAGATCCAGATTCTGCTTGTCGTCCGTCGTGGCATCGGGATAGAACAGCCGGCGGTTCTTCTCATCACCCAAGATACCGTGCCCGCCCCAGAAGAGGACGAGGAGATCACCGGCCTGGGCGTGAAGCCAGTTAAGGGCTTGCCGCACCTCGTCTCGGCTCGCCGGGAGTGCCCGCGGGCTCCCCGCCAGCAGAGCCTTTTTCTTGGGGTCTTCTTCATTCACGGCGAGAAGCAGCTTGATTTGCTCCTCCGGGACGTGCCAGGAGCGCAGCCAGTCCGCGAAGAGGCGGGCATCGACAGCGGGGCCATTCAGATCCCAGGTCGATCCCGCCCTGTAGAGCTCGATGCCAACGACCACAGCATAGGTGCGCTGGGGATCTGCCACGGCCAGGCTCACTTCAGCTCCCCGAAGATTGCATTCCATACCGCCGGATTGGTCCAGTAGGAACCGTGTGATTCAGGGAACGGTTGTTGGTTGTTCACCTCCACGTCTCGGACGCGATCAGGAAAGATCTTCTCGCCGACATAGCTCAAGAAGTCGCGCCGGTCGTACAGATTGAGCCAGCGCGGAAACCGCTCCGGTAGGGATTGGCCCGTGGCGAGGCTCTGCATGGCGCCGATCTCATAGAGGAACGGTGCCTGCGAACCAGCCGTCACTAACAGCTCCACCCCCTCGAAAGGCTCCTCGATCAGAAGGTCCACGCAGGCGATGCCGCCGAGGCTGTGAGCGAGCACGACGACCGGAGGGGCGGCCTCAAGGAGACAGTTGCGGATGAAGCTACGGATCTCTCCGCCACGAGCCTGGTAGAGAAGAATGTCTCCCGGGAATGGATAGGCAGCATCCGTGACAGCGCCGCGGCGGCGCCGGGTGTAGAAGGTCCCCACACGGCTTCCTATCCCCGTGGCGAGCCCCCCCAACTGCTTCTTGACCCAGCCGCCGATTCCATATTCCTGTCCTCCGAGCTCCTCGACCAGGAGTCGCATAATCTCGTCACGTAGGGCGGCGTCGGTGCGCACTGCCGGGAGTGCCCCCTCCTCCCCAGCGGCCTGCTCGGCCTGAGCGGCTGCCTCGCCGATCAGAGCCCGGGCAATCGCGACCCGGTACTCGGCGAGCGCGGCCGGCGCCGCCAGCAAGGCTTCGCGATAGGCGTTGGAAGCCGTGACCGCGGCCCGAGCTCCTGGAAAGGCGGTGTCGATCCCGCCCTGCCGTAGCTTCGTGGCCAACTCCGGAGGGGGCTGCAAGATCTTGCCCCGCTGGTCCAATGCTCGCCCTGGCGGGACGCTCCCCGGGGGGAGCTCCTGCCGTCCACCGGCTCGTGCCGCGAGGGCACGCAGCTCGCAGAGAGGGTCCTGGTAGACGAGCCCCCAGAGCCCTACCTCATCCAGCTCCACGCCAGCTTCGAGAATGCGGCGCGCCGTGTCGTAGGTGGGAATCGAGGCGCCGTTGCAGCTCAACCGAGCGCCAAGGCCGCCCCAGTAGCAGCGGGCGAGGGTAGTTCTCGGTCGTCCTTCGAGTGCCGTCGCGATTTGCCCGAACGACTGATTGTAGGCAGCCTCCCGGACACCTGTCCCATGAACAAATAGAAAGGTGCTCATGCTGCTCCCATTAATCCGAGTGAGTGTTCACTCTAGATATTCTACAATCGATCCCCCTGGTTCACCACGACAGAATCCACCGGTATCACCGAGCCGCACCTTCGCCGCCGATACCGTCGTGATCCACTCTCCTGCTCCGCAGCGGTCTCGCGGTTGCGCCCGGCCCGATGCCGAGGCGGCAGCGTCGCCAGCCTCTCTCCTCACCATCCCCCTGCGTCCGCGCCAGTCCATAACCGTTCGTCCGACGCCTTTCACCCCTCTCCCGCTCGCGGGAGAGGGGCCGGGGTTGAGGGCTGTCCAACTTCTGGCCTTAAGAGGGGGTGGGGCGTCGCGGAGCGACCTCTCGGCCCGATTTTAGGGCCTGTCCCCCGATCGGGGTCTGGCGAAAAATCGCGCCTTTCGATCAACCGGCCCCGGGCCGGAGCGCCGCCCACAGCTCTCCCAGGAGCGCATGCGCGGTCGATCGCCCGGTCGCGCAGCCCTGCTCCGTAAGCAATCGCGCAAAATTGCGCGCATTCGGCGGAGCTTCTCCGCGATCGAGAGCCACCTGAAAAATTTTCCGCGCCAGCTCGCGCCGCGCCCGCGTCCGCTCCTTCCGTCCCTTCGGTCCGGTCGAAAGATTCAATCCGAGCCGCTCGATCCGCTCCCGGTCCGCCACCGGATCGAGTCCCGCAAATTCCGCGAGCTTTCGATTCGTGATCTTGGACCCGTTCCGCGCCCATCCCACCGCGTGCTCCGTGATCCCTCGCAGCTCGGCGTCCGACATCGGGTCCTCCGCCGGCTGCTCGCAGAGCTGGCGGCCGATCGTCGCCACCTTCGCCGCCAGCTCCGAAAGATCCCGCGTCAACTTCGCATAGCAGTAGGCATACGCCGTGAGCATGTAGTAGCGGCGGCCGTGGGGAATCACCCCGCCATGGACCTCGACCCGCACCCGGTCAAGGAACCGCAGGCGATCTCGCCAGAGCTTCACATGCCCCTGCCGTCCCAGCTCCGACAGCCGCGGATCGACCCCGACCCGAGAAGACTCCCGCCGCCGGCGCTCCTCGCCCCGTTCATCCTCCCGCCTCCGGTGCGCCTCGAGCTCCACGTCGAGCCGGTCCTCCTCCGACTCGTCGAAAGGCCGCCGCCGTGCAGGGCGCCGCAGGCCATAAAAACCAGCCAGCTCCTCCAGGCTGTAGCGGGTCGGCTCGCCGCCCGGACCGGGGAGCAGCTCATAGCGCACCCGCCGATCGGCCGCGGAATTCAGGCTCCCATGCAGCCGGGTCACCCGCGTGAATTCACCCGCCGTCCGGTCCAGCTTCAGCTCCGGAATCTCCATCGCAATGGCGTCCGCCGTCCGTTGCTGGAGCAACGTCCATAACTCCCGGTTGTCGGCGGTGGCGAAGGGCGTCGTGCTCGGGTCCCGTTCGTCCCGGAGGAGCCAGAAGGCCCACAAGCCCCGGCCGGAGAACTGCAGCATCGAAGGCTGCGCCAGCCCGCCGGCCTGCACGAGATCGCGGAGAGCTTCCGCAGCCCCCTCGGCCGAGTAATCGAAGTCGTTCCGCCCGCAGTCAATGTCCACAAAGATCGCGCCCAGGCGGACGACGTACTCCTGGCCGCGCCTCCAACCATAGAAGCGGTTGATGGAAGCGTAGGCATCCCGGTGGAGGTGCGGCTTGTTGTTCCGGAGCCACCGATCGAGCCGCTCCGTGGAGATCGCACGTTGCCGCCATGCGCGCCAGGCCATCCTGCCCAGCCAGGGGCCCGGCTCATCCCTCGGCACCTTCACACTGAAAAACGCCACCGCCCGCGGATCGCCCATCCAGAAGAGCCGATGCGGCCAGAGATCAACCGAAACGTTCAATACGAACCCTCATTCAGGCAAAGCACACTGGTCCGCTAGCGTAAAGAGGCCAGCGCTCTCTTGCAAGCAGCGCTGCCGCGCTGGGGCGTTGGTGCCCTGTCACCCGTGCCCGTCCGTGTGGGTCTTTCTCCCTCCGTCCATCGCCGTCCTCGTCGCCGCCCGCCGCTCTGCACCCACCGTCTCCAGGCAGGGAAAAAATGCGCAGCCAGCTACGCATTTTGGGGAGGCCTCCAGTTCGGGAGCCCACAGAAATGTGAAACCGGCTGCGCATTTTCCCTCTCCGACAATGGGGGAGGGGTCGGGCCGGCCACAGACGGAGGCCGTGATGCAAGTCAACCTGTCCCTGACCCCGGCTACAGGCTGAAGATCTCGCGAGCCTCCCGCATGAGCGACCTCGCCGACCGCGTGATCACCGCCTCACCGCCACCGGAGGAAGCGCCGCCTTCCTGGAGGTTCTCCGCCGCTGGCTCCAGCGCCGCCAGGACAAGCGCTAGGAGCAGCTCCA
>JGI10216J12902_102880904_pt1 | contig 10911 bp, 9 predicted proteins | sample KanNatreferecore_FD_12902 | JGI IMG/M metagenome (IMG submission 12902)
ACGACAGCGACTGAGTTTGGGCCAGCGACTCCGGCATAAACGGTTTTGAGAAGTCGAGTCTCTTTTCGGGGCCGATTATGTCTTCAATTCGCCAGTGTATAGCGTCAGAAGCTGCCAAAGCTGCTTGATAGGTATATCCGTGCTTCATATTGGAACACCTCCTTCGGTTCCAATGTTGGTCTCAGCGGGAAACCTCCGCCTTACCAAGACATGCGTAGAACGGAGGGAAAATGGGTCAGGGAAGGGTGGGAAAAGGAGGCAGGGGGCAGGAGCAGGGCAGGAGGCGGGAGTAGGAGGAAGGAGCAGGCTTATTGGTCATTTTCCATTTTCCGTTTTCCGCTTGTATGAGGTGGCTTGGTTCCTCGAGATGGCGTGTGGAAGAGTTAAATGGAAAATGGAAAATGCCAAATGGAAAATGACCAGTGGAAAAAATGATCAATAGCCTGCTCCTACTCCTGCCGCCTGCTCCTGCCGCCTGCTCCTCTTGCGTAAACCACCTGTAAACAAATCACAACATCAGTTTGGCTCCTTTGGTAACGAAGTTGCTACTTTTGGTGTCTAAGGAAGTAGGAACAAGGAGGTTTGAAAATGAAAGGAAAATACCTGCGCAGGATTAGCGGCCTCATGCTTGCCTCGCTAATGCTTGCCGGGATTGTATTCATCTCCCCCATCTCGGCGGAGGCACAGCGTCGCGTAATCATCGTTCGTCCTTATCCGTACAGGTTCTATCGACGAAGATCGTCGACGGCGGACTGTATGAACAAGGCGTTAGGAGCTCCGCCCTTGCTCGGCTTCCGGTAAATCTTCTCGGAAATCTTTTTTAGTGGCTGAACGTTCGGATCTATGCCGATGTAGAACTTGTCCGGATTCTGCCGGGCGCACTGGTATACAAAGAGACCGTCTCCCGTCCCGATGTCGATTATTATCCCGCCGGAATGGTGCGATGAGTTGTAGAAATTCTTCTCGAGTGAGTTATCAGTTGGTGCTACCACGAATTGTCTTGATCATGTCGGTTAACACCTTTCTAGTGCGATTAATATACTGAGATCTACCGCCCGTCAGCAATCTTCGCGCATTAGACGCGTCGCTCGATGGAGTGCGGACCATCTGGTTCTTTTACCGCTTTGTACAAAAGCTGCTGTATAAAACAGCCTCGCGTTTACTTAGTACGTTAGCGCACTGACCTCTGTAACAATTCGTTCTAACCTTCTAGTCTTCCCCTATACAAATGAAGCGTTCCCTGTCAGGCCCGAGTGCGTGCCTCAGCGCCGTGTCTCACGTTTGTGTTCTTTTGAGCGAGGATTATGAAAAAGAGTCTTGTATTAGCGCTGGTCACTGTTTTCGTTTTAGAAACGACTCTATGCTTTCGAACTGTGGTCGCGCAGGAGGAGGCGTTTGCTGGACGCACAATTACCGGCACCGTCTATTTTATCGGTGGACCCAGGCCAGGACGCTCACTTGCTTTCAGGTTGATCATCAAGCGGTTCACAACTCCTCAGGAGATTAGTCAGCTCAACGCTGCTATACAGTCCAAGGGTCAGGATGAGTTGATGCGAGTGCTAACTCGCATGGATGCAGGAAGGATCCAGATTGGCAACGGAGTCGGTGTGACGGCAAATGCGATCATCGCGACACCGGGAGACGGCCGGACTAAATTGGTCGTCCTGTATCAACGCAATCTTCGTTTTGCAGAGCTGCGTTATGGATCTCGCTCGCAAGATTATCCATTCGGCTATGCTGAGATGTACCTCGGTGGACGAGGCAATGAAGGTATGTTGATTCCTGCGGCACGCATCCGGCTTCAAAATGGGAATGCGTGGGAGGTTGAAGACTTTGGCACGTTTCCAGCGAGACTAATGGGTCTGCAAGTACGCGGCAATGGACGTAACACTGTGGGGTAAGAAGTTGAACTTCCGCCGACCACTTCGTCTCAACTTAACAAGGAGGGTAGAAATGAGTAACGAGCATTTGATCAAGTCAGCACATATTTGGGCTCTTGTGGTGCTTCTCGCCTGCGGCATTCTCGTTCTTGCTGGAGGCGCCTCGACAACTAACTCTGGCGGTCCGCAAAACAGCAATAGCACCACCTCCAAGACACAAAACAGCAACTCAACGAAGAATGCGAATCGTAAGGCCGACAGCACGAGCGCAAAGGGCGAACGGGCCGGCATGGCCAGTTTGAGCTCGCAGGATCGCGACTTTCTAACGGAAGCCGCAATGGGCGGCCTCATGGAAGTTGAACTCGGTCGAGTTGCAGCGCAGCAGGGCGCGAGCGATGTAGTCAAGCAGTTTGGACAACGTATGGTTGATGATCATTCGAAAGCCAACAGCGAACTTATGTCGCTGGCGTCGAGCAAGGGTATTACGTTGCCGGCGGACCTTGATGAGAAGCATCGAAACGAAGTAGCCAAATTCTCAAAGATGACTGGTACAGAGTTCGATCGCGCTTATGCGAAGATGATGCTAAACGATCACATAAAGGATGTTGCAGCGTTTGAAAAGGAGAGTACCAAGGGCGTTGATCCGGATCTGAAAGCGTTTGCCGCTAAGACTTTGCCGACCCTACAGGAACATCTCCAGTTGGCTAAGCCTATGAATAGTCAGGTGGGCAACCCCAGCGACTCAAAGAGCAGCAACAAAAACAGTAATTCGAATCGTCCGTAGCACATTCGAATATTAAATAACGTGCGGTGCGTGCCGAGTTATTATGACGCGCACCGCGCACCCTTTTTAACCATGAGTCTGTGTGTTGAAGACTCTTCAGCGAAAGTTGTTGCTGTGGCCGGCAGTGGCCTTCCTGATCCTATCAACTAACACTCGCGTCTCGACAGACATCGGCCCGTTTGGTTCGAGTCGCAGGTACTCATCAAATTCTGTCAGTGCCTCTGATGTGCGGGCAACGCGAAGCAGCAGATTTCCCTTGAGTAAATGAGCTGCCGCCAGATTTGGGTTTAGCGTTAGTGCCTGCTTCACTTGCTGGTAGCACTTTTCCAGCGTCGGTTTAGCTTGATTCAGATCCTTGATCTGACGCGCTCGCTCCCAGTTCACGCGAGCCAGGTTCAGATGTCCCTGGAACGACCGATCTTCGATGGCCAGACCTTTTGTCAAAACTTCCTCTGCCTCTGAAAGTTTATTTTGTCTGAGATAGATCTCACTCAATGCAAAGAACGCATTCGCAGCTCGCGCATCGAACTTCAAAGTTTGTTCTAACGCTTGCTCCGCCTTCTCCCACTGTTCCAGATCCATGTATGCCGTTCCAAGTTTCAGTCGTGCCTCGACGAACTTCGGGTAGATGGCAATCGCTTTCTCAAAATACCGCGCCGCCACGGTGGTTTTGTCTTTTCCACCCTCTGCTAAAGCGGCTACACCCTTATCGAACTCCTTCTGAGCGGGTGCAGGAACTGCAGCATCGATTGTGCCGCTAGTCGAGGTCGAAGTTCGTGTAGCGTCCTTCGAGAGCTGCAGCATCACCAGGCCGCTCGATGAAGTTTGCAGGTCGACAGTTTGCTGAGTGTCGCGGTAACCACTCTGGTGCACTTTGACTGAGTATTGAGCTGGTTGAAGTCCCGAAAATCTAAACTTGCCGAGCCGGTCAGTAAACGCTTCACTGATTGAACCGCCACTGTCATAACTTTCAAGACGCACAAGAACGTTTTCGGCAGGAGCACCGCCCTCGGCGAATCGTACCTGTCCGTGTATTTCGAGTGTGGCACCCGAAGAGGGGCCGTTTTGAATCTGAGCAAGGCCGACAACGTGGCCAAGCGTTAACGCAACAATGCTCGAAAGCAACAAGCGAAGTCTATTGCTGAACATGATGTTTTTTCTCCTGGGGAAAGAGATGGGAGTTGTGTTGCGGAGGGATTCTACTTCAAGAAGAAAAGGGAGGGAATGGAATCCCTCCCCAAAAAAACAGTCGCTTACTTGTCGACCCTAGAACTCAAAGCGCATTCCCAGTCGGAGTGAGAACGGCAAATGGAAACCAGAGGTCAGATTAATAATCGACGGTTGCAAGAAGTCGGGATTATTTGCTCCAAGATCCAACTGACGGAACTGGTCGGGCAGCCGTACTCGTGTGCTGTTGGTTACGTTGAAGAAGTCGGCGATGAAGTTCACTTTCGCCTTCTCATTGATCACCCATGGATAGTCTGCGTGCAAGTCGAGTTGCGCGAAGAAGGGCGTTCGCCCCAGCTTGCCGCGACCACCCACAGGGATCTCCCCGGCGTTTAGGTAGACGGGATGTGGTAAGAACTCACTGATCGGGATTCCAGACTCCATGTGGAAGCCGGCCCCGATGTTCAATCCGTTCAGGTACCGTCCGCCATTAAACCCAAACAGTGAGCGTTTCTTACTGAACGAATAGTTTCCGTAAATGTTTGATATGAAACGTCTGTCCGTATTGAGCGGTCCGACCTGAAACTGATCGCCAAGCAGATTGAAATTACCCGCGGTGAAATCAAACAACGAACTGATACCAGGATCTGTTTGTCCGTTGTCATTACGCAGGTGGCCTTCGTAATTGCCTCTTAACGATGCAACGCGGAAGTTCGACAGTAGTTGCCAACCATCTGAGAACCGCTTATTGAGTTCAAGTTCGAACGCTTTGTACTTGCGAACGGGGTTCGGGAACCCGTCGGGAACACCATCCGGCACATTTATCGATGCGCCAGTTACTGGGTTAATGCCCGTTTGGGCAAAGCAAACGTTGCCGAGTGGGGAGCCTGTCAGCGGATCGTCGACTTCAGTTTCAAATCCGGAAGTGCAACCTGACGGCGGGGTGCCCCCAATCGGGAAGGTAAAAGGAACGAGGTTAGTCGCAGCATCCAAATGCGTGCTTGGATTGCCTATGAAGAAGGTTTGTGTAATTCCCGCGAGTGCTGCTTCGGGCGATAACACAGCCATGTCTTCGATGATGCGCTTCAGATTGCGGTACTGGAACCGTGCCGACAACACAAAGTTGTGCGGCAACTGGAACTCGGCCCCGACGATGTGTTCATCCTGGTAACCTAGTTTGGTTCCAGCAGTCACTGCACTAAGATCCGAAGCAGAAACCGTGATCGCATTCGTCAGCCCACCAGCGCTGTCCGTTCCGCTGAGCAAGTGTGCTGCATCGATCACGGGAATCGGTGAGCCAAATTGGTCGAGCGTCACAATCCGCTGGCCTGCGCCGTTCACGGTGAAGGCTGGCGCGAATCGTGCCCCTATGAAATCCAACTCTTGCGAGAGGGATCGTTCGGCAGCGTCAAGCGGCAGGAATTCAAAGAAGCGACCATAGTTGTAATAGAACTTCATGGTTCCATGGCCAGTTGGATCTACCGCAACTCCCAAACGCGGTGCCCATTGATCTGTGAAACTGTAAGCGTAACGGGCGTTTGTTACTGAGTTCGGACTTCCAATCACTCTTTCCTGTTCAGTACGAAGACCCAGCAAAGCAGTCACGTACTTATTTATGCGCCAGGTGTCCTGGATGTAGCCGGCATTGTAGTTTCCTTTGGTATCAAAGCTCGGCGGGCCGAACTCTCCACGGTAGACCTGGAGCGAGACCGGCACGAGATCGCCGCGCACATTAAAGAGCGGACACAGCGTACAAGTCGCCGCTTGTGCACGTAGTCTGAACTGAACGTTGAATTGCTGACCCACGGCAAAATCAGGAATACCTAAGTCTGATGCTGGAGTTCCGATGGCATTGGTAGACGGGATCGGATAGCGGGGACCGCTGCGTTCACGACTTCCGGAATAGAGTGAGCGTTGGTAAGTGTAGCCCACGCCCACAGTGTGTTGTCCCCATTTGTTCCAGATCTTGGCAGTGTTTACATCCCATTTCCAATTACTGCTCTCGGTGGGTTCGAAGAAGCCGCGTCCTTCAGAGACGTAGTTTCCGCGAATTGGATCAATGGGTGTGCGAACCTGGATAAGATTTAGATTGGCAAAACCAGTTTCATTGAACGTGCTCCGTCCCTGGCTGATTGACGAATTTACGGTCCAAGTCGGAGAAAGAGAACCGTTGTAGCGAACGGCCCAGTTACGGGTCCCGTAGTCGAGTACGCTGTCTCCAGTGGTGTTATCGATATTAAGCGCCGAGAACGACGACAGATTCGTCTTCGTTGGATCGCCGAATATCGAAAACGTAACCTGATGGTTAGCGTTGATTACATAATCCAGTTTCCCTGCGTAGTTGTATGTGCGGTAACGTCGCGCAAACTCGCCACGCTGTGTAAACAACCCCGAATTAACAACCGGTCCGTTGCCGGCGGCGATGTCTGACGCGTTTGCAGAAACACCCTGGACAAGCTCGCGACGTATAGTTGGGTTGAAGGAACCAAAGAAGAAAAGATTATTTTTCAGACCCGGCACATAGCCTCCGACATCAGCGCCGACGTCATAGTTTTCTTCGTGAAGTAATTTTCCTTGCTTGTTCACTCTGGTGTCGTCAGGCTGACGCCGAGTAGCTTCGAACGCACCTGGGCGAGCGAAACCATAGACAGCGCCGTGATAGGCATTGCCACCTGACTGCGTGATGATGTTAATGATGCCGCCTTCAGACTGACCGTATTGTGGTTCGAAGCCACCCGTCTTAACCTGGACCTCTTTAATGAAGGATGTGTTGATGCCCGTGCCCAGGGCTCCGTAGGAACGCGAGAACGTACCAACACCTCCAAAGGCTGAGTTAGTGATGTTTACGCCATCCGCTACGTACAGGTTGTCGAGTGCTGAACCACCAGCAATTGATGGATTGTCGCGTCCACCATTGATACTGTCAGTGGCGCCGGGTGACAGATAAAATAGGCTCGAGACGCCGCGCTGCACCGGTACATTTTGGAAGAGTTGATCGTTTAGGTTCTGGCCCGCAGCGGTGCTCTGCTGATCAATCCCACCGGCAGTTGCTGTCACATCAACCGTCGCCGTGATCTCTCCAGTCTCTAGTTTCAAATTTAGTGACGACTCTCTGCCCACGAAAACAGTAACGTTGTTTGCGATGGCGCTCTTAAAGCCGGTTTGTTCGACCTTGACCGTGTAGGTGCCGGGTGTAAGGTTGTCGACTTTGAAGATGCCGCTTTCATTTGTCGTTTCGGTGCGTTCACCTGTTTGCCCTGTCACAGTCACCTTGGCGCCCGGTAAAGCCGCACCGGTTGAATCTGTGACGGTACCACCTATCGACCCCTTCGTTTGGACGTCCTGCGCAAAGACAGCGGTAGTTGCCATTGAGAAACAGATGACTACGAATAAACACCACAGTTTTCTCATTCTTTTACTCTCCCTCTTCAACGAATCACTCTTGGAAAAGACAAGTCCTGCGAGTTCCAGGGAGAACACTTCGCAAGCTGAATGCAATTAAGTTCACGAGGTTGTTTCGCAGCAACCAATTTGCAAACAAACTGAGCCGCAAAGAGCTGGTGCGAACAACAATCCAATGGACTTATTGCACCGCTTTGGAAGAAGCAACGAAGGTGCCAATTTGCAGATCTACGAAACAGTGGAAATGCGAGTGGGGCATTCTTGGACAGAAAGATTTCGATGGATTGCAGCTACTACAATTAGAGGTCTAAGCAAGGTCTAACATTATTTGAAGAAGCTCCATTTAAATGGAACTCTATTTCCAAAGGTTTGTCGTGATCCAAATTGCTAAAGTTTTCACAGTGCTGTTACGCCGCAAAGTTTAAGAAAAGAGTTAGCAGGCGATGCAGTTTATATGTTTAAGGATGTCCGCACTGCAAAAACTTTTAGCAGCCTGCGCGCAGCGACTCCATCGAAGGGTCGATGGCAGTTGCTGCGCTCGAGGCTTGCTATTGGTCTTAGCTTGAAGGAGGCTTCATGCCCATCATGCGAAGGTAGGTGATAAGGTTGCCGTAATGAAGATTCGTATGAGCGACGTTCTCCATCAGTGGGGCAAATTGTCCATTGTCGTTGGCGTAGGCAGCGTTGCACTTGTCGACCGCCTCTTTTAATTTCGGCAGCAGCGTAGCCTTGTCAGTGTTCCCCTTCTCGGCCGGATCGGACCACTCAACTTTGTTACCTGCGCCGCGTGCGCAGTAGAAGTTGTAAGAGTCTGTGATGTGTCCCAGGATCTGACCGAAGGTGCGCACCGTGTCGACTGGTTTGTAGTTATATTTTTCGGCAGGAACCATCTCTGCCGATTTTGTGACCCAGGTGCTCACCTCTTGAAAGCCCTTGCTTAGGACCGTTGCAGGTTTCGGCTTGTCGGCTTCCTGCGCTCTAACTAACAGGGCTGGCTTAGTCATCAGGCAAACAGCAACCAATAACAAACAAAAAGCAAAGAGAAGAATTCGGATCCTCATAGTTTTCTCCGTGCGTTCAAGCGTGAATATCTTTGCGAGGTTCTTTTAAAGCGTGGCGATACTAATGACGAGGAGTGAATGGCGCAACCTTGAATCCGCGAGCGGGAGAATAGGTGTGACGGGCTGGAATTCTAACGTGTTGAGATGCTGTCTGCCGAAAGTGAAGTTTGATTACGTCACAAAGCTTAACAATTCGCGGAACACCAGGATGCCTATTGCCAATCTCGTCGTCCGTAAGCAACCAACGCACAGAGAAGTCCCGTGATCAGAGGAACGATGGCATCACGTACTCCCGGACCCATTACGGTAAGTACCACGGCTCCGATCATTATGATCAGCAAGCCGACGGCTGACAATGGAGTCAATCCACGTTTGATTCGAGTGAGGCCAGGAAGAATAAGGCCCAGGGCGCCTAACACTTCCACCACTCCCAGAAACTTAATGAACGGCCCTGGCAGGTGTATGGCGTTTGGTGGGGACATACGTTCCATTGCTTCAGTCGACATCACCAGCTTGGTCCCACCGGCAAGCAAAAATTCCAGGGACAGAATTATCTGGACTATCCACAAGAGAATATTCATGAAGTTGATTCCCTTCAAAACAGAATGTTAATACACCAGGAATGCGTTTGAACTTACGTCGTGGAAGAAGGATCAGCTATCTTCGCAAGGGAAGTAAAGTGCGCAAGCGTACGTCTCGCAGATATAGTCCAGCCCAAACCAGCGCTCCGATGATCACTGGAAAAAGAATTGGGAAGGCTCCTCCGCCAGCCCGCACATGTGTTGAAACAGCGCCGCCCAGATAACCAGTCAAAAGAATTGCTCCGAGAACCGACGTTGCCGGAATGATATAAAGCACAGTGCAAATAACAAGCACCAGGCCGATTGGAACGATTGCGCTTTCCTGGTATCCGAGTTGAGTTGTTGCCTCGACGACGAATGAAGGCTTGAACAGTTTCATTACGCCATCGAGAAGCAGGAAGAATGCAGGTAACGCCGTCAGGATGTAGCCAGCCCATTTACTCCCTTTTGAGATTGGAATTGTTTCAACGATTGTTGACATGAGGTTGTCCTCCTCGTTTACACGTAAGGTAAGGATTAAGATTCATGTTTTTAGGACTCCGTTATATCTTTTGAATTAAGTTTCCATTGTCACTGTGGCAATCCCGGAAGCTCGACCACCGGACGTACTTCGACTGTTCCAGAACGCGCCATAGGAATGCGTTCGGCGATGCCAATTGCTTCGTCCAAGTCCTGGGCATCCACTAAGAAGTAACCTCCCAATTGTTCTCGGGTCTCCGCAAATGGGCCGTCTGTAACCAAACGCCGGCCATCACGCACACGGACGCTAGTGGCGGTAGCAGTTGGGTGAAGAGGGTTTGCTCCAATGTATTTGCCGTCGGAACGCAGTTGATAGGTGAGTTCGATTGATTCGCCGTAGCACTTCTGCCGCTCTTCTTCGCTTAATGCTTTTTCATCAAGGTAAATCAGCAGCATGTATTTCATGTGTGTTGGCCTCCACTAGTTAATCGAACAGAATGCGCTTAAATCGACACTAGATGCTGGAATTTTTTAAGATGCCATATGCTTCCAAATCCGAACGTCGTTGTCGACGCCGTCTATCGCTCTGATTGGGGGAAGATCGTCGCTACCCTAATCCGACAATTCGGCGATTTCGAGGTTGCCGAAGAGGCTGCACAGGAGGCGTTCGCCATCGCCGTCAATCAGTGGCGCCTGGAAGGTGTGCCTGAATTTCCCCGAGCCTGGATTATTCAAACTGCCAAACACAAGGCCATTGACAGGCTCCGGCGCCAGACTCGGTTTGAAGAGAAACTGGCATCGTTGGCGACGTCAGGCCTAATCGAGACGATCGCAGAACCGAATTATGACACAGAAGAAATTCCCGATGATCGCCTGCGATTGATCTTCACCTGTTGTCATCCCGCACTCGCCCTCGAGGCCCAGGTTGCACTCACATTGAGAACCTTGGGAGGTCTTGAAACAGATGAGATTGCGCGCGCCTTTCTGGTGCCTCCTACAACCATGGCACAGCGTCTGGTTCGTGCCAAACGTAAGATCAAGGACGCAGGCATTCCTTATATAGTTCCGGACACGACGGATATGCCAGAGCGGTTGGATGGCGTTCTCACCGCAATCTATCTGATCTTTAATGAAGGTTATGCCCCAACTCGTGGCGAACCGGTAGTACGCGCCGGTCTTTGTGCAGAAGCGATTCGCCTCGCACGTTTGTTGAGAACGTTAATGTCACCGCAGCCACCATCCGAGGTTACCGGTCTGCTCGCGTTGATGCTACTGCACGATTCCAGACGCGAGGCTCGTCTTGATGACGCGGGCGATGTGATCGTTCTTGAGGAGCAGGATCGCTCGAAATGGAATGGAGATTACATCGCTGAGGCATTGCCACTAGTTGATGAGGCACTTCACGGTCAGCCAGGACAGTTTGCACTTGAAGCAGCGATTTCAGCGGAACACTGCAAAGCGGCTCGTGCTGAGGATACCAACTGGCGTCAGATTATTGGGTTCTACAATCTGCTTGAACGATTGACTGGTTCTCCGATTGTTTCGTTGAACCGAGCCGTTGCTATTGCAATGGCGGA
>JGI10216J12902_101464949_pt1 | contig 10910 bp, 9 predicted proteins | sample KanNatreferecore_FD_12902 | JGI IMG/M metagenome (IMG submission 12902)
GCAGTGTAATCATTAAGCGCAAAAACTGCATCAGGCCTTTGCGGAAGGTTAACAATATAGCGCGCATATTCCTCGACTCTGTTAGCAGCGTACTGTGTATGAATAATGTTTGACTCCTGCGCCGGCAGGTTGTGTTTCTTCAATGCATCAAGATAACCTCTGAGACGGTTGCGGCTTGTGAACAGATGTTGTTGCCCAGCCATAAACATGATACGTTTACAACCTTGTTCAATAAGGTGTTCCGTGCCTTCCATCGTGATCTCATAATTATCCGAAAAAACCTGAGATGCACTAATGTCTTCGCATATGCGATCAAAGAATACCATGGGAATTCCTTTGTCTATCGCGGGTTTAAAGTGATCCCACCGGTCTGATTCGCGCGACAACGAAATCAGCAGACCATCTACGCGACTCGAGATCAATGAATGTAAATTATTCTTCTCCGAGATATAAGATTCATTAGATTGGCAGATCATAATATTCATTCCAGCCATATCTGCAACTTTCTGTATTCCCCCGACAGCTCTCGAAAAGAATCTATTAGTGGTTTCCGGAATAAGCACGCCGATAGTATTTGTGCGCTGCTGCTTAAGATTTATGGCGAGAGTATTCGGCTCATAATTTAATTGACTGGCAAGTTGAAGGATCTTTGTTTTTGTTTCCGGGTGGATATCAGATCTGCCAATAAGCGCTCGGGAAACTGTCGATTTAGACACATTGAGCATCTTGGCAATGTCTTTAATAGTGACGGCTTTTTTGTCCATGTCGGTTAAAGTGGTTGCGCGTACCAAATTAACAATAATTTCGAGACCGTTCCCGGGAACGGTCTCGAAAAATAATTATGAAAACATGAAGTGTGATATTGACATATTATCGTAAAAAAGTGTTAAAATTATCATGCTCAAACGATTTCAGCATGATTCAACCTCTACCTATTCCTAATTTTTTTAATTCAAACACAGCGACACACCCGCAACAATTCCCGGGAATCGAAGAAAGGAAAGAATCCGGTATTGATTCCCTGATCATGCGAGTGATTGAACAAGATGACTACTTCGCGTTCGAATTGTTGTTCAAGAAAATGTATAATCCACTGTGTCAGTTCTGCATCAAGTTTGTGAAGTCTCCTGAAGTTGCTGAGGAGTTAGTGAGCGATGTTTTCTATAGTATTTGGAAGAACAGAAATCGATTGATCATTTCATCCCCCAAGGCCTATCTGTTTACGTCGGTCCGCAACAAGGCATTTGATCACCTGAGAAAAGTAAAAAAGCAAATTCACTGCGACCTCGAGAACGCTACAAATATCCCCGCAGATACAGCCAATAGTCAGGAAATTCTGGTACTTCATGAGCTAACGGCAACCATGGAGAAGTCGATTGCCCGTCTCCCGAAGCAGTGCCGGCTTATTTATGAGCTTAGCCGGGATCAGGGATTGAAGTATAAGGAAATCGCTACTATGCTGGAGGTTAGCGTTAAGACCGTTGAAACACAGATGGGACGAGCCCTCAAGCATCTCCGCAATTCCCTGCCATTCAGGTAAAATTCCTTACGTTCATCAATTTCATTCAGGGTACTGCGGCCCAAATTCGTCTTTTTACATACAGTAGGAATGAAAAGCCTTAGCATGGGGGATTGGACCGTAATCGCGCGCTATTTAAAAAAAGAAGCAAGTGCCGAAGATGAGGACCGTTTCGCCCTCCTGGTCGACCGTTGCCCGGATCTTAAGGTCAAGTTGGAGGAGATGGACCGTGTGTTAAATGTGCCTAACCCTGACCAAGACAGCTTTGACGAAACGGCCGCATTTGAAAATCTTACTGCACGTTTTAAAAAAGAGAATCTTATCTGACAGGCTTGTTCATATTGATTAAATATTGGTCGTACTCTTTTCTGCAGATCATATCATTTAAACTGTCATTAAAATATTTAACCCCGAGTACTGGTGGTGAGGTACTGTTAGCGCGACCGTGCCTTAATACCGTAAAAGAAGAATATGACTAAACTTTTTGACCTGACAGGAAAAACTGCATTGATTACAGGTGGGACCGGGGTATTAGGTGCCGCTATGGCCAAGGGTCTTGCCGACGCAGGCGCCAACACGGTCATCTTAGGCCGGAGAAAAGAGTCGGGCGATGAACTCGTTAAGACTATAAAGAACAAGGGAGCGCAATCAATGTTTGTTAAAGCGGATGTCTTAAACGCAACGGACCTGCTGGCTGCAAAAGAACTTGTTCTAAAAGAATTTGGAACGCTCGATATACTTGTCAATTCAGCAGGCGGCAATCTTCCTGGCGCTGTAATTATGCCTGATCAAAGTTTCTTTGATTTGAAGATGGACGAGTTCGACAAAGTAGTTGCTCTTAATCTCACCGGCACCGTGCTGCCGTCGAAGATTTTCGGCGAAGAAATGGCGAAGAAAAAAAAGGGAGTAATAATAAATATAGCGTCAATGGCATCCTTAAGGCCAATAACGAGGGTAGTTGGATACTCTGCATCGAAGGCCGCGGTCGACAATTTTACTCATTGGCTCGCTATTGAAATGGCTAAAAAATTTGGAGAAGGTATCAGGGTGAATGCTATCGCTCCCGGTTTTTTTATCACTGAACAAAATAGAAACCTCCTCACTAACCCCGACGGCACCTATACCCTTCGTGGCGAGGCGGCTATTCGTCAGACTCCTTTTGCAAGATTTGGTCTACCCGAGGAGTTGGTGGGTACATTGATCTGGCTCTGTTCTGATGCTTCAAAATTTGTCACCGGAGTGACCGTACCAGTGGACGGCGGTTTTAATGTCTTTTGTGGTGTCTGATTTATAGGATTAAACAGTAAACTTTGAAAGCTGGCACTTCAATACGAAAGCTTGAACAAACCTGGAGATGGTTTGGACCTGATGATCCTGTAAGCCTTGATGACATCAGGCAAGCTGGCGCGACCGGCATCGTAACATCTCTTCATCATATTCCGAATGGTGAATTGTGGACGAAGGAAGAGATCCTGAAACGAAAATCGGAAATCGAATTTAAAGGTCTCCGGTGGTCAGTGGTCGAAAGCATCCCCGTACACGTGCACATTAAACTTCAAAAAGAGGGGTATCAAAAGTTTATCGAAAACTATAAACAAAGCATACGGAATCTGGCCGCGTGTGACATTCGAATAGTTTGTTACAATTTTATGCCGGTGCTTGACTGGACCCGTACGGATCTTGCCTATGTTGTCGACGATGGTTCAAAAGCATTGCGATTTGATGCAAACTCTTTTGCGGCTTTTGATCTTTTTGTTCTCAAGCGTCCAGGAGCGGCGAAGGACTACTCGGCAGAACGTACTAAAAAGGCGAAGGTGTACATCGAGTCCGTTAAACAGGAGGACATAGATCAGCTAACTAAAAACATTCTTGCCGGTCTCCCCGGATCGGAAGAAGGTTACACGCTTGAAAAATTCCAAAGTGCCTTGGATGAATACAAAAATATCGACGACGCGAGACTCCGCCGTCACCTATATGAGTTCATAGCTTCAATCGGACCAGTAGCCCAGGAGGTCGGTGTAAAGCTTGCGATACACCCCGACGATCCACCGTTTCCAATTCTCGGTCTTCCCCGTGTGGTTAGTACGGAAAGCGACGCTATGCAGGTAATCAGCGCTTTTAATTCACCCAATAACGGACTGTGTTTTTGCACAGGGTCCTATGGGGTAAGACCCGACAACGATCTTGCCGGAATGGTTAGACGACTGGGTAACCGCATAAATTTTGTGCACCTCAGGAACACCAGCCGTAGCGGAGATGGAAGCTTCTATGAAGCAAATCACCTTGAAGGTGATGCGGACATGTTTGCAGTAATGACGGAGTTGATAGCTGAACAACAAAAGCGCGACACACCCATCCCTTTCCGTCCAGATCACGGACACATACTGCTGGATGATCTGAACAAGAAGACAAATCCCGGATACTCTGCTATTGGACGATTAAGAGGGCTTGCCGAATTACGCGGGCTGGAAATGGGGATTCACAATATGATGAACGACAATTAATTCACAGGGTATGATAAAAACAACCAGAGCCTTTTTGGGAGATGATTTTTTGCTGGAAAACGACACTGCTGTGTTCCTCTATGAACAGCATGCGGCAAAAATGCCTATAGTCGATTTTCATAATCACCTCTCACCGAAGGACATCGCCGAAAACAGAAAGTTCAAAAACCTTACTGAGATATGGCTTGAAGGGGACCACTACAAGTGGCGCGGGATGCGGACCAACGGCGTGCCTGAACGTTACTGCACCGGTGATGCAACGCCATTTGAAAAGTTCTCAAAATGGGCTGAGACCGTACCCTATACGATGCGGAATCCACTTTATCACTGGACGCATCTTGAATTGAAAAACTACTTTGGAGTCAATACGCTGCTCGATGGATCCACTGCACGTGAAATTTACGATACGTGTACCGCGATGCTTCAACAAGATGATTTCGCCGTGCAAAGTTTGTTGACGAGGAACAATGTCGAGATCCTTTGTACAACGGACGATCCCACCGATTCATTAGAGTATCATAGACAGTTTGCTGCCCAGGAGTCAAGCTTCCGAATGGTACCGACATTCCGGCCGGATAAATCGTTTGCAGTAGAGAACATCGAAACCTACAGGGCATATCTTGAAAAACTTGGCAAGGCAGCTGGAACGACGATCAATTCTTTCGATGATCTTTTACAGGCGTTGCAAAACCGGGTAAACGTCTTTCATCAAATGGGGTGTCGTGCATCCGATCACGGATTGGAGCAACTTTATTTTCATCCGGAATCAGAAGGAAGGGCGTCCGCTATTTTCAGCAAGATTATGGGAGGAAAGGTTTTGGATGCTGAGGAGATACTGATCTTTAAAAGTGCAGTGTTGATCAACGTAAGCCGGATGTATCATAAGAAGGGCTGGGTGCAACAATTCCATCTTGGCGCACTGAGAAACAACAGTACGCGAATGATGAGAGAGCTCGGCCCCGATACAGGATTTGACTCCATAGGAGAATTTCCGCAGGCCGTGGCAATGGGCAAGTTCTTTGATCATCTCGATAACACCAATCAGCTTACCAAAACGATTGTCTATAATCTTAATCCATCTGACAACGAAGTATTTGCTACGATGGTCAGCAACTTTAACGATGGATCAATACCTGGCAAAATGCAGCTGGGTTCTGGGTGGTGGTTCCTGGATCAAAAAGATGGAATGGAGAAACAGATGAACGCACTTTCCAACATGGGACTACTGTCACGATTTGTTGGAATGGTTACTGATTCAAGAAGTTTCCTCTCATTCCCACGACATGAATACTTCCGGCGCATCCTTTGCAATCTCGTAGGTCGGGACGTGGAAAAAGGCGAGCTTCCTGAAGACCCTCACGTGGGAAAGATGATCGAAGCGATCTGTTATTCGAACGCTAAGACATATTTCGGATTTTAATAATTAATCCTACTTCGTCAGTCATTTGCGATCGAACCAGGACAACGTCGCTTGTGCATTTACGCGGACACCAACTAAGGCTGAGAACTCAATACTCGGGACTCCTGACTTATTTCAGCGATCGCGTAAGGACCTTCTTCGCGCGCTGTTTTATTTCGTTCAAGTCAATTACGGGTACATGCTCTTCTTTGGCAAGTTCATCCCATTTTCGCATAAGTATACTCGTATCAAACATTTTATCGGATTCAAAAGCATCCGCTTCTTGTCTTTCCATTTTTCCTCCCTGGAACTCAAGCGTCTTCTTACTTGCATCACTTAAAGAGTCATAATACTCCGGATACTTGAACGTTAAGTAGCGCTTAGCCTGAACGTGGCTTTCGACCAGCTTTGCAACGCGGTCCGGGAAGCCTTTCGCCCTAAGATAGTCTGCTCCAATTTTTTCGTGACTCCTTACGCCGTATCCGTCCATGCTGTTTGCGGCGTTTTGCTTTACACAAATATGTCCGATGTCGTGAAAAAAAGCAGCGAGGATAACTTCATCATCACAACCTTCTCTTATAGCAAGCTGTGCAGACTGCGACATGTGTTCAAGTTGTGACACAGGTTCACCGATATAATCGTCGCCGCCATGTTTTTCATAAAGGTCGAAGACTTCATCTATGATCTGATCCACGTTGTTTTTCATGGTCTAGACATTTGAACGAAGTTAAGAATGTTCGCGTTAACAATTTATTAAATTATGCAGGTTCTATCACTTGTACGAGTACAGTGAATCAGATACAATCACGATCCTCGAATTCTATAACATGGAATGGCGTGCCGAAATGATCACCGCGAAACAGTAGCAGATTCCTTTTGTGAAATCTCAACTTCTACTGGCTGACGATGCTTTATGTGAAAATAAAGCATCGAACCTGCGATAAGAATGGAGCCAACCATAGAAATTATGTAACCTGATGAAATGAAGAATTCTAACCAACTAAGGTTAGCGTGTCCGAACTCCTTAAAGAACATTACTCCCACACTGGCCAGGTATCCAAAAGAATCAGCGACATAAATAAGGAAGCCGACCGTACCGACGTATTTGAAGGCAGCAAGTAAACGGTCGAAGAAAATACTATTGAATGGCACGTAACCGAGGTATAGCCCAAGGCCAATTAGGATCATCCACATCGTTGGGCTGATCATTTGCTGTTGGAAAAGGTATGTGCTTACGCCAATAGAGATCATGCCGAAGAGAATAATGACATGATTTACCATCAAAGCTAACTTGTTGTTCTTAATGATCATCAGACTTCCCATTACCGCCAATACGGCGATCGACACAGGGATTTCCGTGGTTGTAAATATTTCCGGTGAGTTTCCATAACCCAACGATTTCCAAACGTCGGCGGAAAAATTATCTCGAAAATCTCGAAAAATCGTCAGCAGCATGTATGCAAGAGTAAAAAGAACAATGCCAGGCCAAAATCTACTGACAAAAGTCTTTCGCTCCTCGGCATTCATAGGTTGTCGTTTAGTTCGCATTTCTTCATCCTTCGGGCTGGGCGGCGGAAGTTTATCCAGGAACCACATAAAAACAAGGAGAGGAATCAAAAAGACGCAACTTGTTACAAAGGGCATCCATATTTCTGATACTCCCCAATCTCGCATAATGAAACCTCCGACAGATTTTGCAAACCCCGCCGAGAAAATAAAACTTACGGACAACCCCGCGCCGAGCACCTCAGTATATCTTCTTCCCTCGAGGTAGCCAAATACCATTCCCCAAACCAGTCCCAACGGAAAGCCATTTGTAAAAAGAAATATGATGTTGTATGGTCTTGGAACAAGTCCGAAGAACAACCAGGAGATACCGGCCACTGCAGTTGTGATAATAATTCCGATCGATCGCGATTTTGCTTTGAGCTCGGAAATAACTTTTATACCGACAAACTTGGAAAACGCATATCCAATCATCTGAAACGTTACTAACCAAACCTTATATGAAATCCCAGCGTACGCGATGTCGTCAAATGTTGCGACCGCAAATGTTTTTCTAAAAGCGTATACACAAGTGTACAGGCTGAACGCCATGAACGTGGCGTAAAGGGCGAACCAAAAACCATTCGTGCGTTTCAACCAACTGGTTATACGCGATTCAGAGTGAGATGCCATGCTTATTGAATGAGAAAGCTTTCCACCGGTTTTCGTGCAATACACTTATAAACTTGTATCCTATATCCATTAGCAGGGCAGCGGTTTCCGGAAATTGATTAATGATATCTGTGGGATGATGGGCATCTGAGCTGATTGTGACAGGTATATCTTTCGCCAGCATCAGTTCCAGTATCCAGGGACTTGGATACGTTGTTGTCGATTTCTTTTGATAAATTCCACGCGTGTTTACTTCCACTATTACTTTTCTTTCTGCGATCAAATCTATCGTTTTTTTGATCTCCTCCTGATACCACTCCTCATCTTCAGAAAAAAACTTTTGGGCGGGATTTTGAATTTTTATCTTATCCATGTGGCCGATAATACTTGGACATGACGTTTCTATCATCTCGCGTGTCAACTCGAAATATCTCGACACCGCGAGTCTTATGTCATTGTGAAAGATCTTTTCGAGCCCGTCCAGAAAGACGATACGCAGCCCATCAATTTCCCAGTGCTTTCCATCAGGAAACTGATCGACAAAATGAATGGATCCAATTGTGTAATCCAGTTCTTTGTTAAAGTTGCCGGGGGAGATCACTCCGGGAACAAAATCAACTTCAAGTCCTTTATATATTTCTATTCCTGAATTGGAATCCTTGAGCATTTGAATGGAATGCTGATAGCTAATAAAGTTTTCCGCTTTCATGCACCACGTGCAGGGAAAATTGATTGGCGCATGAGATGAGAAACCAATACTCAGCATTCCCATTGTTTTTGCCTGACGAACATATTCGATCATTTCGGATTTGCCGTCACAGTAATTGGAATGCATGTGAAAGTTCGACCACATTACGTTTATAATGAGAAAATTGCTTGGCGTTAAATTAAGTCAATTTTGGACGATAAAGTGGAATCTTTTTCTGCACATGCCGGAGGTTGCTCTCCGTGCAATACAAATACATTTTAGACGCAGGGAGAATTCAATGGCCTGCCCGAATCAAACGATCCGTTCAGGCGGGCATCAGCAGGTCTCACTGGTGGAAAGCACGTAAATGTCCATTTGCTTTAACTTGATAGTGAATGTTTATAAGCAGTGAATTAACCGCGAAGGCGCGGAGACGCAAAGGGATACGGAAAAGAAAAGCATTGTGGACCGTCTGCAAACCCTAGCTCTCGATAATTTGATCTAGCTTACGACCAAACTTGCTGTCAATTCGTCTTTTGGCTCGTATTTTACTTCCAACACGTGCTCAAGATCTGTGACAACATTCATAAAGTTGATGTAAGCGTCATAGGGGGTATTGTAATGACTAAAGTATTTATGTACATCACCGTCATTCCAGTACTTCGTGCTCATGTAATAGAAGTGATCGGAGGTTAGTAATCTTGCCCAGGTATCCAGCATCGCATCATCGTTTGTTTGTTTTATCTTTTTCTCCAGACTATATATCCGTTCCATGGCGTCGTGTTGAAGACTGTTTCCAAGCCAGGCGGAAAGATCCCGCTCAATGTCTGCCCATGAACTAAGGTTGTGAACATCGTATTCACCACGGGTAGGGTAGGTATTAATTACTTCTGATGGTGTTTTGAAATTAAAGTCGCGGTGTTTCAAGATCTCTTGTGGCAAATGCGAAAGGAAATCAAAGATTCCAGTTTCCGGCCACTGATGTTCGCCAAAGGTCTCGTAGTCCATGAACAGATTGATTGTCTCGCCGTTACCGGCGGTTTGATGAACCCAATGGGCGAACTTCGGAGCTGTGAGCGGCCATTCCTTCCAATCTTTGTTAGAGAACCTGAACGCTATATCATCGGAAAGCTTGTAATTCTTGAGAAGGCAAACGATGTTGTTGTTGCGCGGCGGATGGTAAAGGAAATTTGCGCTCCTGTATCCGAGTATGTGATCTAGTCCTTCACATGCTATCCCTTTGAATCCAAGTGCGGCAACAAAATCCGCTATCTCATTATTATATATAAGCTCTGTGTTGCGAAATATCGTTGGCGTTTGCTGGAAAAGTCCTTCGATCTTTTCCTTGTGTTTACCAACCTGTCTTATGAATTCACTTTTTGAATAAAGAAAGCTCAACGAATGATAGTAGGTCTCCGATAGAAACTCTACGCAGCCGGTTTTCGCAAGTTCCTGGAACGACGCGAGAACATCTGGACGATACATTTCCATTTGTTCCAATACGGTCCCACTGATGGAGTACGCGATGCGAAACTTCCCCTTGTATCGCTTAATTAATGTAAGCAACGTACGGTTCGCGACAAGGTAACATTTCGTTGAGACGCGATCCAGTATCTCGCGGTTCTTTCGCTCATCTTCATACGAATGGTCATGTCCTATCTTAAAACAATCGTAATGCTTAAGCCTGAATGGTTGGTGAACCTGAAAGTAAAAACAAATGGAGGGCATTATTTCTTAGTTGGTTAACAATTGCTGATAAACTTGGCGGATTTTTTTCGCGGTATGATCCCACGTCAATCCGTCCAATTCGGCTTTTGCGCTTTCTGATAACTGCTGATTGAGTGGACCATACTTCAAAAGGGCATAGATATAGTTGGCGTGTTTGTCTGTGTCCCAAAAATCGGCTTTCAACGACGACTTCATAACTTCGGCTGCCCCGGATTGGTTTGACAACACCGTCGGCACAAGATGCTGGGCAGCCTCCAGTGCCGTAATACCGAATGGTTCAGAAACAGATGGCATAAAATATACATCGGCCATAGAAAGCAACTCGTCCACTTTTGCCTTCGATAAAAAGCCGGCAAAGATGAATTTTCTTCCTAGCTTTTTGTAAGCTGAGGTTTCCAGGATATGCGCAAACTGATCACCGGTACCAGCGACGACGAACTTCACTCTCGGATAAACCTTTGTAACCTTCTCCGCCGTTTCAAGAAGGAACTCCGGCCCTTTTTGATGAGTGAGCCGTCCAAGGAAGACCACAAGCTTGTCACGGAGTTTATGTGATTTCCGCGGCATTTCTCCTGGATCAATTCCATTGTGAACGACATGTATCTTTGAGGCATCAATGCCGTAGTGCTTTACAATTTGGTCTTTGGTAAACTGACTTACAGAAAAAATACTATCCGCCGCCTCTAAAGCTTCTTTTTCCAGACTGTAGATCGAATTTCGGATCCATTCACCTGCGCGATCAGTCTCCAGTGAATGAACATGGACCGCCAACGGTTTGCCTGTGCTGCTTTTGATTCGAAGTCCCGCAGCAAAGGTTATCCAGTCGTGAGCATGAATAATATCGAATTCTATATTCCGCGCGATCTGTTCACTGAGTTGGGTATAGAGGTAGACCTTGTGCATCACATTGAAGCC
>JGI10216J12902_101217864_pt1 | contig 10909 bp, 8 predicted proteins | sample KanNatreferecore_FD_12902 | JGI IMG/M metagenome (IMG submission 12902)
GGGGGGGGGGAGCCACAGAGTGTGAGTTTCGGCGTTTCGCACTGCTGTCAGTCTGCCGATACCCGTGAACGCGACACTCGTTCTGCGGTTGATCGGATTCGGCCCTCAGCTAGGGCACGCGCGTCGCGGTGACAAAGATCGACCGCGACTCGCCAACCCTCAGCCCGAGCATCTCGACGACCGCAGCTGCGCGCAAGGCCGGATGCACGAGTGCGCGGACGCCGATCGTCCTGGGCTTGAGCGCATCCGTCAGCTCCTGTGCCAGGCGCACCAGCGCATGATCGGTCGGGCGCGTCTCCACCCTCTGCAGCCCCGTCCGCTCGAGCAGCGTCACGAGCTCGGCTCGGCCGTAGCCGTGCCGCACTTCGTGTCGCCACGTCGGCTCTGACCCGCGCAATACTGGCTTCCACTCACGTTCGGGTACCTGGGCGACGAAGAGGCCGCCCGACTTCAGGGCGCGCACCATCACGACGAGCGCGATCGTGTCGGCGCCGATCTCCTCGAGGCACTGGATCGCGGTGACCGCATGAAATTCGGAGTCGCCGAGCTCCGCGGTCAGATCGGCGTGACGGAACGTTGCGTTTTCGATGCCGGTCGCGTCTGCACGCGTTCTCGCACGCTCGAGCAGCTCGTCGTTCACGTCGACACCCAGGACGTCCCAGTCGGGCCGCCGACGGGCGACCTCGTGCGCGAACAAGCCGTCGCCGCAACCCGCGTCGAGGACGTGTACGCGCGCATTCCTCGGAAGCCGTCCGAGCGCGGCGAGGGCGCGAGCGAAGCGGGCTCGACGCGTGGGATCGAGCAGGACGAGACGCCGTTCGAGCTGCGCGCCTGCGCGCCGTTGTAGCGATGTCCGGCTCGTCACGTCAGCTCCTCGCGCAGAAGAGCAGCGAACAGATCGGATCCGCTCGGCAAGCCGCCGAACTGGCCCGACGAGGCGCTTCGCCGGGCGGCGGTGTGGAGATGGACGAGCCAGGTGAGTGCCCGCAGCGGGGGCACCAAAGGCTCGGAGAGCCCGATGCGCTCCGCATACGTGTGAATGCACTCCCGCGCGACCGCGCCGGTCCACGCACGCCCGTCGAAGGTGCGTCTGTACGAGCGGACGCATGCGTCCACGCTCCCCGCGCGGTCGAGCAGGAACCCGCAGTTCGCCAGGAAGTAGACGAGGTCGAGGAGCGGAAAGCCCTCCGGCTCCGCCGACTCCCAGTCGACGACCCCCAGCCCCTGCTCCCCGTCGAGCAGGAGATTCCACGGCGAGAAGTCGCGCTGCTCGAAGGCGACCGGGATGAGCTCGGCCGAAGCGGCGAGACGGTCGAGCGTCGGGGCAAGCGGGTTCGCGAGCGCGGCGGGCACATCGGTGAGCAGCGTGTGTACCGTCCGCGAGTCGTCTCCGGCCGGGCGGCTCCCGTCGCGAGCGAGGTTCACCAGCCAGTCGACCGCGTCGAGGCTCACGCGGCGGAACGTCTGTGGGCTCAGCGTCTCGTAGAGCGGCGTGCCGCGCACGACCGTCTCGACGAGGAGCACGCGCTGGTCCAGCCGACGAAGGACGAGGAGGCACTTGGGCGCGCGCGCGGGTTGCCCGGAGGTACGCGCCTCGAGCGAACGCAGGCTCAACGCCTCGCGCTCGAGTGCCGCGTTCGCCGCGACCGTCCGGCCGCCCTTGACGACAAGCGCCGGATCCGACGCGCCGCCCGCGAAGACGAACGCGACGATCTTGCTGATGCTGCGCGTGCCCGGAGCGAGGACGAGCCACGAGAGTCTCGACGGCGCCGGATCGCCGGCGAGGTCGTTCCACCGATCGGCGAGAAGAGGGAGCACCCCCTCCTCCGCATCCCGAGCATCATCTTGCGGTCTCTGCGCCACCGCGGCGAGCGGCAAGAGCATGTCTGCGCGCCGCAGCGCGTCGAACGCCCAGCTCGCGAGCCGCCTCGCAACGGCGCGGGTGCCGGTGCTCCGGCCGGTGCGGCGCGCGAGGAAGTGCCGGACGGGACCGGTCTCCGCTACGGGAACCCAGGCTGTGGTCACACCGTCGGACTGCGCGCGCCAGTAGACGGTCCCATCAAGCAGGCCGACGCGACGAAGTCGGTGCGTGAGCCGACGCCGGCCGAGAGGAAAGAGCCGCCGTGTCTCGAGGTAGAGCGCGCCGCCGGGTCTCAGCTTGCCCGCTGCCGTGCGCAGGGTCGCGTGGCGCGCATCCGAGCTGACGGCGAGGTCGACAGCCTTCGCTTCGGCTTCCCCGAGGACGCGGACGCCAGCCCGTCGCAGCGCTTCGGCCAGCCGCGTCGTGCCGAAGCAGACGGCGGTGCGCGGCGAACCTGACGGCAGCAGGATCAGCCAATCGGCGCCACGCTCAGCGTTGGCTTCGCCGGCGCTACAGGTGCCGTCTACCGAGGCCATCGTCGAGCAGCTCGTCGTAGACGCCGGTGACGCGGGCGACCATCTCCGCGGCAGCGAAGTGTTGCCGGCCGTGCGCCGCGGCTGCATTCCCCAGCCGCGCAGCGAGCTCGCGATCGGCCAGCACTGAGTGGATGGCGGTCGCCAGGGCCGCGGAGTTCCCGGGCTCGACGACGATGCCCGTCTCGCCCGTGCGGATCGCGTCTGTGACGTCGCCGACGGCGGTGGCGACGACGGCGCGACGCGCCGCCATCGCCTCGAGCACGGCCAGAGGAAGTCCCTCGGCAAGAGACGGCAGGACAACGACGTCCGCGCAGGCGAGCAGCTCCGAGACATCGCCTCGATGACCGAGAAACGTCACGCGCGAAATGATTCCCAGATCGGCACTCATGCGTTCGAGCGCTCCGCGCTCGGGACCGTCTCCGGCGAACACGAATCTGGCATCGGGGAGTGAGCGCGCAGCCTCGAGGAGAAAGCGGTGGCCCTTCAACGGATCGAGCCGGGCCGGGGTGAGCACGATCGGCTTCCCGTCGGGGCTCAGCTCCGCTCGCCGCGCCGGATCGGGAGACGGCGGCTCGCCGAAGGGCACCGCGTTGTGGATCAGCCGGATCTTCTCCGGACGCCAGCCGAAACGTTCGCGGAGGTACGTCGCGAGCTCGCGCGAGACGACGATCGCACGCCCGACGCCGCGTGCCAGCACGCGCTGCTGGAGGATGCTCGGTCGCGTCACGTGGGCGTCGACGAGCAATTGATACGTCGCGACCACCCCCGGCACACGCGCGACGACCGCGCCCGCAAGCCCGTACTTGCACGCGACCTGCCACGTCAGGTGCGCATGGAAGATGTCCGGTCTGCGTCGGCGGAGCGCCGCAGCGAACGAGCCGACGCGAACTGCACCCTGAACACCCTCGGGCATTTTCTGCACCGGCCACAGGTCGGTGGCGAGCTCCTCTGCGCGTCGCGCGAGCAGCGCAGCTCCGGGCGTGTCGTGAAAGGCGAGGACCGGCCGCCAGCGCACGGGGTCGAGGCCGGCGATGAGAGTCAGGAGCGACTGCTCGGCACCGCCAAATGCCGTGCTGTCGGTGAAGAAGCAGACCGTCCGCGTCATCGGAGGCAGAGTACGGATCCGCGTCCGCACGCCGCGCGACGACCTGGGCGGCACGCACCCGCTTCAGACCCTCCGACTCGTCCACAATGAACGATGTGAGCAAATGGCCTGCCGAGGCCCGCGTGAGCGTCGTGATTAGCGCGTACGCGATGCGACGCTGGCGGTTGCTGCTCGCGGCGATCGAGTCGGTGCAGCGGCAGCGTCCTGCAGCTCATGAGATCGTGCTGGTCGTCGACCACAACGACGAGCTACTAGCTCGCGCGAGCTCCGAACTGGACGGCGTGCACGTGATCCCAAACGAAGAGAGGCAGGGTCTGTCAGGAGCCCGGAACACCGGCGTTCGTCATGCTCGCGGCCAGATCATCGCGTTTCTGGACGACGACGCCGAGGCGCGTTCGGGCTGGCTCGCCGGGTTGCTCAAGGCCTTCGAGGACCCCGCGGTGATGGGCGCCGGAGGAGTGGCGCACCCGGTGTGGGAGGGGCGGCCGCCGCGCTGGCTGCCGCCGGAATTCCTGTGGGTCGTGGGTGCCAGCTACCGAGGGCTACCGCTCGAACGTGCCGCGATCCGGAACCCGATAGGGGCGACCATGGCATTCCGCCGGAAGGCGTTCGAGCAGGCGGGTGGGTTCGCGGACGGCATCGGTCGTGTTGGTCGCATCCCGCTCGGCTGCGAAGAGACGGAGTTCGCGATCCGACTGCGGCAGATCGCTCCGCACTCGGTCCTCCTGCACGTCCCCGAGGCGCAGGTCGACCACCACGTCGGCGCCGATCGCGGCACGTTCCGCTACTTCGCGACGCGTTGCTGGGGCGAGGGCGTGTCGAAGGCGATCGTCGCGAGCTCGGTGGGCGCGGAAGCCGGGCTCGCGAGCGAGCGCGCGTACGTCCGCCGCACCCTGCCGTCGGGGTTCGCCGAGGGGATTCGCGCCGCCCTGCGCGGAGATCCCGCCGGTCTCGCACGTTCGCTCGCTATCGCCGCCGGCCTCTCGATCACGACGGCCGGCTATCTCCGCGGCCGGCTCACATTGCGCGGCCGGTAGAGCGTCTTCCGCCTCGTACCCGCTGGCTGGCACTGCCGACGGTCCGAGTCTTCGCCTGGCTCCAAGGCCGCCGGCCGCAGCTCGAGCAGAAGCCTCGACGCGCAACGCCGGCGTCGAGACCGTGACAGACACCCCGCCGATGCTCCGCGCGATTTGAGACGATCGCGCGGAACCCGTCCCACTTGACCTCGTAGCTGTAGTCGCCGCTCGCGGGCAGCCGGCCCGAGCGGGCGAGCATCGGCTCCGGGAGCGCACTGTAGGCCACGGGACGTGAGGCTATCCCGCCAGGCAGGCGAGTTGTAAGAACTTTGTTGAGCGGCGCGTTCTGGCCCTGGAGGCGGGGTACCTTCGGCCAGCGGAGCCAGGTGGCGCGAGAGTTTGCGGCAACCGACGCGCCTGAGCCATCCGGGGTCAAGAGGCGGCTCGTCCCCTGGCTCCGCTTTGAGCGTAACCGGGCGTTGTAAACTCTGCTCAGCCGATCCGGCCCAGGCGGTGGAACGCGATGACCTCGCAAGGGACGCATACGGCCGCTTCGAACGCGCGATCCAGCGCGGGCAACTATTCCACGCTGAACTTGCCGCCCGCGAGGTCGGAAGACTGGCGCTCGGGGACGCACTCGAGCTCGTCGCCTTGATCGCGAGGGACGATCCAGCCCGCTACGGGCGTGCCGCCGTTCGTTTGCACGGCCGCTCCGCCCTGGAAGCAAACCGGCTTGAACTACCCGAGTCGCAACTTGCGCTCGCCGCGCTCGCTGCGCTGCCGCACGATGAAGCGGCTGCGCGCGCGCCCTGCTTGCTCGACTCGGCCGACGTCACCGAGTCCGCGGAATCTGATGCTCGCTAGCCCGAAACGTCGCCCCGATCGCTGCCGTAACTGTTTCGCTCGCCGATCGACCCGTCGGAGTTGTGAATCACGTGCTCGGTCTGCCGCCGCCGCGCCCCCTCGCGACCCGCGTCGACCGCCTCACCCCTCGTGGCGTGTGTCGACAGCACGGCTTCGCCTTCGATCTCGTTCCGCCAGCCGTGCCGAATGGTTTGTGGCGAGACGGCGCAGGCGGCTACAGCGCTCGAGCAGCTTCCGACCGGGAGCCCGCGCAGCTCTTCGCGCAGCTGGTCGGGGGCGGTGACGATCACGCCGCGTAGATGTCCGAGTGCTTCGCGGCGCACGTCGACGGCGCTGCGACGCGCGATCAGCAGCAGCCGCTCGATGCATGGATCAGCTTGGACGACCTAGACGAGCCCCTGAGCCCGTTTGGCCGCTAATGAGCGTGCGGCCGGTCCGACCTGCGAGGCACTTACGCGCCCGCCCCTTCCTGAGCGTCGCTGCGTGTTGCCCATTTCGCCGCCGCGACGACGTAGCCCTGTGCCCGCCATTAGGTGTGGCGACGCGTGGGGCCACGACGGTGGCACTTGGGGCTATCTGACAGCAGTGCTGGCGAGCCGAGACGGTGCACGGATTGCAGTTTTCGCGGCAAATGGCAGCAGCCCGACCGCCGATTCGGGGCTCGACCGAACGAGCGACCTCATCTACTTCTGGCAGTACGGCTGATCGGCACGATGCGCGACAAGTGAAAGGCGAACGACTCCCGCCATGACCGGCATCGCCCAACGTGCGGCTGTCAGGCGGTGCGCCTTCCGGCGAACGGAGACGGGCGCCCGCATTACGGCAAGCTTTCGAGTCGGCCGGGCCGGCCCGTTAGGGGATGAAATCGGCTACCAGTCCAGCTCGCCAGTATCGCCAGCCGTAATCGGTATTCGCAGCGTCCGTGTATGGCTGTTGGCGAGGTCGAGGAAGTGGATTGCGGAACCCTCCCGGTCATCGGTCCAGGCGATGTTGCGACCGTCAGGCGACCAGTCAACACCCTCGATTGTCGTCAGGCCGGGTAGACGCAGAATGCGTTTGAGGCCACTGCCATCCCGATTGACGACATAGAGATCATTGCCCCGGCTGTGCCTCTGGGAGCTTCTATTCCACGCCGGCCGTGGCTTACGGCCGCGTCTACATCGGCTCGACCGACGGTAAGGTCTACTCGTTTGGTGCGGACAGCGGCCGGCTGCGCTGGTCGCACAGCACCGGCGGTTACGTGTATGCGTCACCCGCGGTTTGGCGCCAACTCGTGCTCGTCGGCTCGTACGACCACACCTTCTACGCCTTCGACGCCGCGACGGGCGCGCTCCGGTGGTCGTTTCACGCGAACGGGCCGATCTCCGGCTCCGCCACCGTGCTCAACGATGTCGTCTACTTCTCGACCTTCGCCGAGCGCACCTACGCGCTCGACGCAGTAACAGGGAATCTCCTCTGGACGTGGCCGGACGGCAAATACTCGCCCGTTGTGACCGATGGGCGCCGCATCTACCTCACCGGCCTCGGCCGGCTGTACGGGCTCGTCGAGCAGCACTAGGCAGTGCGGACCGAGCCTGCCAAGCTTCTATTGAGGAGGCGAATGGTCGCGATGCCGCAAGTCGGAGCGCTCGAGCTCAGGCTGCTTGGCGCGCTCGAGGCGCGGCGGGGCGGCGAGCGGCTCACGGTCGGCGGCGGAAAGCCACGCGCGCTGCTCGCCGACTTGCTGCTGCACCTCGGGCGGCCCGTGTCGGTCGACCGGTTGGTCGACGACTTGTGGGGCGAGCTGCCGCCTCCGACTGCGGCGCACGCAGTCGAGGTGTACGTGTCGCAGCTGCGGAACGTGCTCGATCCAGAGCGCGTCGGCCTTATCGCCGGACCGCCGACGGGCTACGCGCTGGTCGTTGATCCGGAGCGGGTCGACGCGTACCGCTTCGAGCGGCTGCTCGACGAGGGTCGCGCGGCGCTCGCAACGGGCGAGTTCGGCCGCGCTGGGGTGGCTCTCCGCGAGGCTCTCGGACTCTGGCGAGGGTCTGCCCTTGCCGACTTCACGTACGAACCCTTCGCGCAGGGCGAGATCGCCCGGCTCGAGGAGCTACGCGTGGAGGCTATGGAGGATCGATTCGACGCCGAACTCGGCGCCGGTCGCGACACCGAACTCGTCCCGGAGCTCGACGCGCTCGTCGTCGAGCACCCGTTCCGAGAACGGCTGCGTGGCCAGCTCATGCGCGCGCTGTACCGCTCGGGACGACAAGCGGAGGCGCTCGCGGCGTACCGGTCCGCCCACGACGTCCTGCTCGCGGAGCTTGGCGTCGCGCCGAGCCCGGCTCTGCGTGCGCTCGAAGCGGCCATTCTCCGCCAAGACGACGAGCTCAGCGCCTCAGTACCGCTGGTGCCGGCGGTCCGGATGCCCAAGCGGCGCAAGCTCGCGACGATCCTGTCCGCGGACATCGAGGCGACCTCGCTGTCCGGCTCGATCGATCCCGAGACGCTGCACCACGCGCTCGAGCGTTACTTCGATCTGGCGGCGACTGTTCTAGCCGAGCACGGCGGAACGGTGCAGAGGTTCACTGGAGACGCGGTCGTGGCGGCGTTCGGGGTCTCCGTCGCACACGAGGACGACCCCTTTCGGGCCGCGCGGGCGGCGCTGGAGCTACGCGAGGCGATTCCCGGGCTGAACGATGACCTCGAGTGCACCTTCGGACTGCGGCTTGGGCTACGCATCGGGCTCGCGTCAGGCGAGGTGGTCGCGGGCAGTCCGGAGGAAGGCGAGGCGTTCGCGACGGGCGAGGCGGTCAACGTGGCGACCCGGCTGGGCGAGGCAGCAGCGATCGGAGAGATCGTGATCGGCGAGCCAACGAAGCGCCTTATCGCGCACGCCGCGCGGCTGGAGCCGGTCGAAGAGGTGATGCTCCGAGGGAGCGCCGAGGCGGTCAACGCGTTCCGGCTGACCGCCGTCGCCCCGGAGGCGCCGGCGCCCGCTCGGCGCCTCGACGCACCCCTCGTCGGGCGTCAGGAGGAGCTCGAACGGCTGCGCGCAGCGTTCGATCGGGCCGTGCAGGCGGGCGATTTCGCCGCGTTCCTCGTGCTTGGCCCGGCCGGGATCGGCAAGTCACGGCTCGCGGCCGAGCTCGCGGGCGGACTCGGGGATCGCGCGACAGTCCTCGAGGGTCGCTGTCCAGCCTACGGAGCCGGACTCGCGCTCTGGCCGATGCGAGCGATCATTCGCGCCGCGGCCGGCGAGGAGAGTCGGGATGCAATCACGGCGGCCTGCGGCGATGCAACGGCGGCCGACCGCTTGGCCACGGCACTCGGAGTCAAAGCGTCGCCGCCGGCAGACGAGATCGCCTGGGCGTTCCGGCTCTTCTGCGAAGGCATTGCGAGACGTCGGCCGCTCCTACTCGTTCTGGAGGATCTGCACTGGGCGGAGCCGGCCCTCCTTGACCTCCTCGAGCACCTGACCGAGCAGAGTGCGGGCACGCCGATCGTCATGGTCTGCCTCGCGCGCGAGGAGCTGCTCGAGGAACGGCCGAACTTCCTCGCTTCCCACGAGCGGCTCGTCCTCGACGGTCTGCAGGCTGCTGAGACAAAGGCGCTCATCGAGGGTCTCGTGGACGAGGCTGTGCTTTCCAAGGAGACTCGGTTGCGGATTCTCGAAGCGGCGGAGGGGAACCCCTTGTTCCTGGAGCAGCTTGTCGCGCTGGCCCTGGAGCAAGGTGGGCTCGATCCGGAGAGCCCGTTGCCGGCCACGATCCAGTCGCTCCTGCTCGCACGCCTCGACCGGCTCGGCCCGGCCGAACGAGCGGTACTGGAGCGGGCCGCGGTCGTAGGCAGGGAGTTCCGTCGCAGCGCGGTCGTCGAGCTGCTCGAGCGCGACGCAGTGGCGACCATCGGACGTCACATCGAGACGCTCGTCCGCCGCGGGTTCATCGACTCTGCGCCGTCGGCAGAGCCGTTTGAGGAGGCGTTTCGCTTTCGGCACGTGCTGATCCAGGCGGCTGTCTACGGTGCGACGCCGAAGGGCGAGCGGGCTCGGCTGCACGAGCAGTACGCCGATCGGGTCGGGACGAGACCGGAGACGGCAGCCGATGTGGATGCCGTCCTCGGTTACCACCTCGAGCGGGCCTACCGCTATCTCTCGGAGCTGGGCCCCGTCGACAAGCATGCACTCGAGCTGGGGACTCAGGCGGGTATGCACCTGGCGAGCGCGGGCCTCCGCGCGTGGAGGGGAAGTGATGCGCGCGCCGCAAGCGACCTCCTCGGGCGGGCGGCTGAGCTCCTGCCGCCCGACGACCCGAGTCGCCGTGAGGTTCTCTGCGAGCTCGGTGTCGCTGATCGAATGTCGGGCGAGTCAGGGCGCGCCGCGGCGACGCTGCAAAGGGCGGCAGAGCTTTCTGCAGCCACGGGCGACCGCCGGGCCGAATTGCGGGCACGACTCGAGCTCGCCTACACGCAGTTGCTCACGCGGCCAGGCGAGACCGCCGACAAGCTGCTCGCAGTCGCTGAGGAGGCGATTCCGGTCTTCGAGAGGACGGGCGACGACCGTGGGCTTGGCCGCGCTTGGCTTCTTGCCGGGTTCGTGCAGGGCGGAATCCGGTGCCAGAATGCGGCTTGGCTCGAAGCGGCTGAGCGGGCGCTCGCCCACCACCGCGAGGCGGGCTGGCCGATCTCGAGCTGCCTGGGCCAGATCGCAGCTGCTTTGTACGAAGGGCCGACTCCGGTTCCCATTGCGATCACGCGGTGTGGGGAGCTGTTTCGCGAGAGTTCGACCGATCGAGGCGCCGAGGCCAACGTACTCGTGTTCGTGGGCGGGCTCGAAGCGCAGCGAGGGCGCTTCGACGCGGGCCGCGAGCTCGTGCGCTCGGCGCAAACCGTCTACGAGGATCTCGGTCAGACGGCGATCAGCACGATCCACTGCGGCGCAATGGCAGGCTACATCGCGTTCCTCGCGGGAGATCCGGCCGAAGCGGAGCGCTCACTCCGTCTCACCTGCGTTGAGTTGCGACGAGTCGGCGACTCGGCCCATCTCGCCTCGCGTGCAGCCGACCTCGCCGAGGCGCTTTACGCGCAAGGACAGTACGAAGAAGCTGAGTACTGGACTCGGGAGTCCGAACGGCACGCGGGGCGCGACGATCTCGCAGCCCAGCCGGCCTGGCGCTCTGTGCGTGCGAAAGTGCTTGCGCGCGGAGCCGCGCACCATCGGGCACGACAGCTGGCGCGGACGGCGCGCAGGCTCGTCGAGGCGACCGACGGGCTCAATCAGCGGGCGAGGATCTCGCTCGATCTCGCCGAGGTGCTTCGTCTGACCGGGCAGCACGACGAGGCTGCGACGTACGTCGCCGAAGCGCTCCAGCTGTACGAGGAAAAGGGAAACGTCGTCGGGCACGGCGCGGCTCAAGCCATGTACGAGGGGCTCGGCTCGAGGTAGCCGCGCGGGAGACCGGCTGGGCCTCCCGCGCGGAGCGGCCGAGGCGTTCAGGGCCCCCAGTTCGCCGCCATCGCGGCGAGTGGCATCGCCGAGGCGACCAGC
>JGI10216J12902_100953024_pt1 | contig 10908 bp, 12 predicted proteins | sample KanNatreferecore_FD_12902 | JGI IMG/M metagenome (IMG submission 12902)
CTGGGTGAGCATCCTCGACATCCGGGTGCTGGGTGACCCGGTTCTTCGCAAGCCGACAAAGCGCGTCACCGAAGTCACCGACGAGCTGCGCAAGTTGATCGCCGACATGTTCGAGACAATGTACGCCGCCGAGGGAATCGGGCTCGCCGCGCCCCAGGTTGGACGCAATGAAAGGCTCGCCGTCGTCGACGTCGACGGGGCGAAATACGCATTGATCAATCCCGAGGTCGTCTCGACGGAGGGCCCCGCCGGAAAAGCAGAAGAAGGTTGTCTCTCCATTCCTGACATCTACGGAGATGTCGAGCGTCCGTTCACTGTCACCATTCGCGCAATCGACGAGAACGGAAACGAGTACGAGGCCACCGGAACAGAGCTGCTCGGGCGCTGCCTGCAACACGAGATCGACCACCTCGATGGCAAGCTGTTCATCGACTACCTGAGCCCGCTCAAGCGCAAAGCCGCGATGTCGAAGTGGGAAAAGGCCAAGTCCGAGTATCCCGGCTACATCAGAAGAGTGCGCACAGAGGAGAAGGGCGAGCATCATCACGAGACGGAGATGTAGTGCGCGTCGTTTTCTGGGGAACTCCGGAATTCGCTACCCCGGCACTGCGCGCGCTCGTCGGAGAAGGATTCGAGGTCGTTGGCGTAGTCACCCGGCCCGACAAACCTCAGGGCAGATCGCGGGAAATAACTCCACCGCCAGTGAAGCGAATCGCGATCGAGGAAGAGATTCCCATATTCCAACCGAAAAACGCGCGCGACCCCGAGTTGTACCAGTCGCTCGAAGCCCTCAAGCCCGACATCTCGGTCGTAGTCGCGTACGGGCACCTGTTGCCGCAGAAGATCATCGATCTTCCGAGGCTGGGAACGCTGAACATCCACGCCTCGCTGCTGCCGGCACTTCGCGGAGCGGCACCGATTCAGGCAGCAATCCGCCAGGGTTTCACCGAGACTGGCGTCACCGTGATGCGAGTCGTTCCCGCACTCGACGCTGGTCCGATCCTTCTTCAGGCTGACACACCCATCTTCGAGGACGAAACCTATGGCGAGCTCCAGGTGCGACTGGCCGAGCTCGGCGCGTTGACCCTCGTCGAAGCGCTGTCGCTCATCTCGCTGGGCAAAAAGGTGAAGGAAACTCCGCAGGATGACTCGCGCGCTACGTACGTGCCGAAGGTGACACGTGAGTCGTCACGAATCGATTGGAAAGACAGTGCGATCGAGATCTCGCGCCTGATTCGCGCTTCTGATCCCAAGCCGGGCGCATTCACGCGGACGCCCAAGGGAGATGTGAAGATGTTCGGCCCAAAGGTAATGGACGGAATCAAGGGCAAACCGGGTGAGGTCCTTAAGGTCACCGGTGAGCTCGTCGTCGCGTGCGGACAGGACGCGCTGCGCATCAGCGAGGTGCAGCCCGCCGGCAAGAGCCGGATGTTGGCGCACGCGTGGGCGCGCGGGCGCGGCACGGCGGTCGGGGACAGGTACGGCGGTTGACCAGCCCTGCTCCTCCTGTAAAGGCGCCGCTCGAGGACTTGCCGGTAGTCCACGCCGTTACCAGCGACGAGATCATGCTACGACCGGGGTTCCTCAGGAAAGCGATGGGCATCATGCGCGTGCTCGGCGACAAGGGAGCGATTCACATTCGGTCGCAGCTCCTCGACTCGCCCACTTTGTACTCACTGACGTTGGCGCTGCTCGAGCTACATACCCAGACCAAGTGCTGGTGCATCGTCAATGATCGCGTGGACATCGCGCTCGCGTGCGGTGTGCAGGGAGTTCAGCTCACACACAAATCGATCACCGTACCGGATGTGCAAAGGATCGCGCCGGCGCTTCGCATTGGCGCCAGCGTTCATTCGCCCGACGAGGCGCGCGACGCCGAAAGCGCGGGAGCGGACTGGTGCGTTGCCGGACACGTTTTCGAGACACCATCGCATCCGGGTCTTCCTCGTCGCGAGAGCAATTTCATCCCCGACGTCGTCGCCGCGGTGACCTTTCCGGTGATTGCCATCGGCGGTATTCGTCCCGAGCACGTGCGGTCGCTCGTCCATCGGGGCGCGCACGGGGTTGCTGCCATTCGGGGAATCTGGAACGACGAGAATTCCGAACTTGCTGCGAGCCGCTATCTTTCACAGGTATGACTGAGTCAGGCGGTGTTGTGACGCAAGCGGTGGCGAGCGAGGTCGTAATTACTGTGAACGGAACCGAGCGGCGGGTTCCATCCGGTTGGACGCTGGCGGAGCTTCTCGCATCGCTGGAGCTCGACGCGCGCACCGTCGTGATCGAGCGAAACGGAACCATCCTCCGCGATCGCCCTTCCTTTGCGTCGATCGAGCTCGCTGCCGATGACTCGCTCGAGATCGTGCACTTCGTGGGAGGAGGCTGAGACACGACGATGGCGCACGCTGATCTCATCTCCCGCGAGACCTTTACTGACTTCGACCCACAGCCGTTTGTGATTGCCGGCCGCGGGTTCCGCTCGCGCCTGATGATTGGTACCGGCAAATACGCTTCGAACGCCCAGATGATCGAAGCAATCGAAGCATCGGGCGCCGAGGTCGTAACGGTGGCGGTGCGTCGCGTCGATCTGGATCGGACGAAGGAAGAGGGCATTCTTCATCATCTCGATCCCGATCATTTCTTCCTGCTCGCCAACACCGCCGGCTGCTACACCGCCAGCGATGCGATTCGCTACGCTCGTCTCGCTCGCGCTGCGGGATTCAATGAATGGGTAAAGCTCGAGGTCATCGGCGACCAGCAGACCCTGCTGCCCGACAATGTCGGACTCCTCGAGGCGACGAAGACACTGGTCGACGAAGGCTTCAAGGTGCTGGCTTACACCAACGATGATCTTGTCGCCGCGCTCAAGCTCGAGGACGCCGGCGCCGTCGCCGTGATGCCGCTGGCGTCACCGATCGGATCCGGGCTCGGCATGCTGAATCCTTACGCGATCCGTACTATCAAACAGCGCCTGTCGGTTCCGGTCATCGTCGACGCCGGAGTTGGTACCGCATCCGATGCCTGCGTCGTCATGGAGCAGGGAGTGGACGGAATTCTGATGAATACGGGAATTGCGGCGGCGCAGGATCCGGTGCGCATGGCAGCGGCAATGAAGAGCGCCGTCGAAGCAGGCAGAAACGCGTACCTCGCCGGGCGCATGCCGCGCCGCGAAGTTGCCGTGCCATCGTCTCCAAGCACCGGAATGCTCGGCTCGTGAATACGACTGTTGTCACGACTGGTGGCGTTACCGCCGCGCGAGCGGTTGCAGCCGAGATCTGCATGGACCTCCGCCGCGGTGAGTTCCTCGATCAATCTTTCGAGCGGCGCATTGTTCCTCTCGACGCGCGCGACCGGCGCTGGACGCGCGAGCTCGTCTACGGAATGCTGCGCCATCGCGCCGCCATCGACGCGATTCTATCGGAGCGGGTGCGCGGCGGACTGGTGCGTCTCGATCCCGACGTCATCGATCTCCTGAGACTCGGTGTCTACCAGTTGTTGTACATGGGAAGCGTTCCTGCTTACGCCGCGATCGCGCAGACCGTCGAGCTGGCGAAGCGTCGTCACGGGCTCGGCGCCAGCAAGCTGGTGAACGCGGTGCTGCGTCGCACCGACCGGGAGCGCGAGCAACTGGGGAGCGCAGCAGTTCCAACGGACCCTGTCGATGCGCTCGCCCTCAAGTACTCGCATCCGCGCTGGCTCGTCGCGCGCTGGATCGAGAGGTGGGGCGAGCAGGATACCGAGCGGATGCTGGTGCTGAACAATGCCGATGCGCCAATCGTGATCCGGCCCTACGGAATCGTGCGTGAGCAGCTGGAGGCGATGATGGAAGCCGCCGGTGTCCACGTCGCCGAGGCGCCTTATGCGCGCGACAGCATCGCGATCTCTGGTGGGACGACATTCACTGAGCTGGGGGCGTTCAAGAAAGGTCTGTTCTTCGTCCAGGATCCAGCTGCAACTCTGGTAACCGAGTACGCAGCCATTCCAACCGGTGCGACCGTCTCCGACCTCTGCGCGGCTCCAGGTGGCAAAGCGCTGGAGCTTTCACGAACCGCGGGCACAGTGGTGGCCAGTGACAAGTCATTTGGCAGACTCCAGCGACTGCTCGGGAACCAGCGTCGTCTGGAGAGCGTGAACCTCTATCCGTTCGTGGGCGATGCGCGAAATCCCGCCATCCGTCCGGTCGACGTCGTACTGATCGACGTGCCGTGCACCGGGACCGGGACTTTCCGCCGGCATCCCGATGCTCGCTGGCGGATCAAGATTTCCGACATCGCGGTGATGTCCGCGCTGCAGAAGTCGATTCTCAAGGCTGCAGCGGAGGTGGTGAAGCTGGACGGTTTGATGATCTACAGTACTTGCTCGCTCGAGCCCGAGGAAAACGACACGCAGGTGGACGCTTTTCTCGCTGACAACCTGAACTGGATTCTCGAGCCGCCGCCCGAAGGCACTGTCGCGCCCGATGTGCTCGACGGCGGGCGGTTGCGCATTCTTCCTCATCGTCATGGCACCGACGGAGCGTTCGCCGCGCGACTGCGCAGGGTCAGCTAGATGAACTGGCGCGCGCTTCCTCGGCGTGCGTTCCCATACCTGATCGCTGCCGCCGGTGGATTTCTGATTGCCTACACTGCGGTTTTTCTGTTTGCTTTTCCGGCGCAGGTACTTCCGGACGATGGAATTCTTCCCAACGTAGTCGGCAAGAGGTACGAGGACGCCGCGGCAATTCTGCAAAAGGCTGGATTTCCTGCCCAGCAGGGCGAGTCGCGTTATCACAAGACGATTCCCGCCAACGTCGTTCTACAGGAAGATCCGCCCGCCGGCAGCAGGCAGAAGCGTGGGACCACTGTCGTCCTGGCACTGAGCGCCGGCCAGAAGACCGCCGAAGTTCCGGTGACGACCAACATGTCCCAGCAGCAGGCGCGGATCGCGATCGAGAACACCGGCCTCACCATGGGAAACGTCAGCGAGCAGCTGGCCGACGCGCCGCGAGGGCTAGTGATAGCAACATCTCCACCGGCGGGGACACAGGTCCAACTCCCCGGTACCGTGGACATTGTGCTGAGCAAAGGTCCAGCGACGGTGCAGGTTCCCGACTTCTATGGCCGCAGCGTTGGAGAGGTGCGGTCAATGGTGGAACAGCTCGGACTCCGCATCGCCGGAATTTCGCGCGATACCAGCTCGATTCAGCCGGAAAACACAGTAATAAGACAGCTCCCTCAGGCCGGCCAGACGATTTCAGCCGGCGGACCGATCAGCATCACTGTTTCACATTTTCCGCCGCCACCGTCTATCAGAATCGACACCGGCATCACAGCACCGCCCCCGCCCCCTCCCCCGCCGCCGTCGTCTCAGCCTCAAATCGTTCCTGAATGACCGTTCGCATTGCACCATCGATTCTGAGCGCTGATCTGTCCAGGCTCGCCGACGAGATCGCGATGCTGGAGGAAGGCGGCGCTGACTGGATTCACATCGATGTGATGGATGGGCGCTTCGTTCCCAATCTCACCTTCGGCGCCAAAGTGATCGAGTCGGTGCGCAAGCTGACAAGGCTCCCACTCGACGTGCATCTGATGGTGGTGGAACCGGAGAACTACTTCGAGGATTTCGCGGCAGCCGGCGCCAACGGAATGTCGATTCACACCGAGGTCTCACCGCACCTGCAGCGCCAGCTCAATCGTATCCGTGAGCTCGGGTGCCGCGCCGGCGCGGTCGTGAATCCGGGGACGCCGCTCACCGCCGTCAGCGAAGTTGTTGGCGATCTGGATCTGCTGCTGGTGATGACCGTCAACCCCGGCTTCGGCGGACAGAACTTCATCAAGGGATCGGTGGACAAAGTTCGTCGCGCCCGCGAGATGCTGGCCGAAAACGGGAGCAAGGCATTCCTGGAAGTGGATGGCGGCATCGATCGCAAAACGATCACGTCGGTATTTCAAGCTGGCGCCGATACCTTCGTCGCGGGAAACGCCATCTTCGCCGCCAAAAATCCAAGAGCCGAAATCGAAGAGCTTCGCTCTCGCTGCACCGTACAGGTATGACCGGTAGGCAGCAGCTCGCTATCGGGGCTCTCGTTCTGGGCATCACCGCCGCGGTCGCCTACGGCGCAACGCATTATCTGCGCAAGGAGCTGTTCCCCGTCGAGTTGGGGAGCAAAGCTCCCGATTTCACTGCCTACACTCTCGACTCGATTCCAAAGGAGAAAAAACTCTCCGATTATCGGGGTCAGGTGCTCATGATCAACGTCTGGGCGACCTGGTGCCTGCCGTGTCGAGTAGAAATGCCGAGCATCGAGGCATTGCACAAAGCGTATGCGCCGAAGGGATTGAAGATCGTCGCCGTCAGCATCGACGATCAGGGAACCGAGCCGGCAATCCGTGCTTTCGCCAAACAGTACGGCCTGACGTTCGAGATCCTGCACGATCCGAAGGGCAAGATCACCAACGACTATGACATCACCGGGTATCCCGAGACGTTCATCATCGGCAAGGATGGCGTGATCAGGAAGAAGCTGATGTCGGCAACGGACTGGAATTCACCAGACGCCCGGGCGCTGGTTGATAGATTGCTGACCGAGCGCACCGAATAGGCAATGACACGCATTCTGGGGATCGAGACCTCCTGCGACGAGACATCGGCCGCTGTGCTCGAGGGAAAAGGCGATGACGTCGCCCTGAAATCTCTTGTCATCCTGTCGCAGGACGTGCATCGCGTTTTTGGCGGGGTCGTTCCCGAGATTGCATCGCGCGCGCATCTCACGAGCATTGTGCCGGTGGTCGAGCGGGCAATTGAGGAAGCCGGAGCGAAGCTCGATGACATCGATGCGGTAGCCGTCACGAATACTCCCGGATTGGTTGGCGCGCTGCTGGTTGGCGTCAGCTACGGTAAGGCACTGGCGTTTTCGCGCGGGATCCCCCTGCTCGGAATCCATCACATGGAGGGACACCTCTTTGCCACGGCGTTGGACCATCGCGATGCCGTTCCTCCATTCACTGCTTTACTCGTCTCGGGTGGACATACCTTGCTGCTCGACGTCGAAGCGTGGGGCCGGTACCGGCTGCTGGGAGCAACGCGCGACGATGCAGCCGGGGAAGCGTTCGACAAGGTTGCCAAGCTCCTCGGCCTTCCCTACCCTGGCGGGCGTTACGTCGAGCAGCTCGCTCGGGAAGGAAATCCGAAGCGGTTTCAGTTCGCGCGACCAATGGTGCGCAGGAACGCGCTGCCACAGGACGACGATTACTACGCCTTCTCCTTCAGCGGACTCAAGACGGCCGTGCTCAACGCCGTTCGCGCATCGAAGAACATCGAAGCCGACAAGGCCGACATCGCGCGCGGATTCCAGGATGCGCTGATCGACACGCTCGTCGAAAAGGCTGCCCGCTGTGCCGACGCTTTCTCTCGACAACGTGTAGTACTTGGCGGTGGAGTCGCGTGCAATCGTACGCTCGCTGAGGCGATGCGAACGCGTTTCGAGCCCGAGGGTATAACTGTCTTCGCGCCGAGCCCGCGCCTTGCCACGGACAACGCGGCGATGATCGCGCGGGCGGCGTTTTTCAGATTCGAACAGGGTGAGAGGGCGGGCCTCGACCTCAACGCCTTCGCCAGCAGCCCTATCCCGGGACTGCTCGCCGCCTAGATTCACTCCAAATGCAAAGAATCTTCGCTTCCATAGTGCACGAACCGCTCTCCTACGACGTCGGACCGCTGCAGCTCACCGGCTTCGGACTGGCGGTGCTGATGGCGTTCGTCATCGCGCAAATCATCTCGCAGCGGGAGCTCGCTCGCCGCGGTCATGACCCGGAGCCTCTGGGCGATCTCATCTTCGCCGCAGTAATCGGAGGGCTCGTCGGCGGCAAAGTCTACTATGCGATTCTGATGCACGACATGAGCGCGCTACTGAGCAGGGCGGGCTTCGTGTTCTGGGGCGGATTGATCGGAGGAATTCTCGCCTGTTATCTGGTGATCCGTCGCAAGGGTTTGAGCTTTCCGCGTATCAGCGATGTTGCCGCGCCGGCTATTGCCGCCGCTTACTCAATAGGCCGGACTGGATGCTGGGCGGTGGGCGACGATTATGGTCGCCCGTGGAGCGGACCGTGGGCAGTGAGCTTTCCGCACGGTGCGCCACCCTCGACCGTTGCCAACATGACGGATCTCTTCCACATCCCTCCTCCGCCTGGCTCGTCACCGAACCAGGTGCTGTCAGTGCATCCGACTCAGCTCTACGAAGTCGCTTTGGGTTTCGTAATGTTTCTGATTCTTTGGCGCTTGCGCGATCACAAGCACGCCGAAGGGTGGCTGTTCGGGGTGTACTGCGTGCTCGCCGGCGTCGAGCGGTTCATCATCGAGTTCGTGCGCGCCAAGGACGATCGCTTCCTGTTCGGCACGTTCACGATGGCGCAGGTGATCGCGCTCCTTTTTGCGATTGGCGGAGCGATCTGGATGTACATGCGCTGGACCCCACGCGCAGAAGCGCCCGGGATTTACGCCACGCCTCGGACAGCGTGAACGGCTTATGAGAGCGACGGTTGCAGTCATGGCGATGATTGCTTTGCTCGCCGGTTGCTCTCCAGTGGAGACGGCTATTGTAGCCGAGCCCGGTGTCGAATTCTCTCTGCCTCTTGGCCAGACTGCTGTCCTGAACGGGAATGGACCGCGCATCACGTTCACGAAAGTGAACGAGGACTCTCGTTGCCCCGTGGACGGGGTTTGTATCTGGGCTGGGGATGCGAAGATCGAGCTGATTATTTCGCAAAACGGATCAGACGCCACGAAGGTTATCAGCCTTACCGCTCCGAATAACGAAACTACCTCGGGCACGCTACGTATTCGGTTTGTGAGTCTTGCGCCCGTGCCGAAGGTCGGTGACGCCGGCGCACAGCGGCCTTATGTCGCGCAATTGATAGTGAATCGGACTTGAAGAGCGCGGGCGCGATGCGACGCTTCAGTGTGAATACAGCAGCGGTGATCGAGTCCGCGCGAGTCGGCGCGGACTCTTTGCGCACAAACCCGATGCGCACCACGCTTTCGACGACGGGCGTGATCATCGGCGTCGCCGCACTCGTCGCAGCATTCTCGATCACCGATGGCGTGGATCTCTGGGCGCGAGCGTTGATCGCCCGCGAGAGCAGCGTCCAGGATGTGGCAATCACTCCGCGAACGAGCACGGTCGTCGCCGGAAGAACGGTTCCACTCAGCGGATATCCGGTGCTCACGACAGAAGACGCCGAGCGGGCCAAGAATGAAGTTCCGGGCGTTGCGCAGTATGCGCTGACGCTCACCGGCAACGCGCCGATCGAATACGGAGATCGCCGCGCCACCGCGCTGCTCACGCTGAGCACCGCTAGTCTGGCTGATTTCACGTCGATCAACGTCCTTGCCGGCCGTTTCTTTACCGCCGGCGAGGTGCTGCATTCGGCACCGGTGATCGTCCTCGGGCATCGTCTGGCCGAGGAGCTGGCCGGGGGTCGCGACGCGCTCTGGTTGATCGGACGCGCGATCAAGGTGAGCGGACGCAGACGTGAAGTCGTCGGCGTGCTTGCGCCGCCGGAGATTGGTCCGGAACCGGATCTCGCCGCGTTCGCTCCATTTCGTGGAGGTGAATCACTGCTCGAGCCGTCGCGCGAGCCACGATTGCCCACGCTCAGACTAAAGGCTCACAGCATCGAAGCCGTCGACACGCTTCGCGCGCAGACTGTGAACTGGCTCGCCGAGCAATACGGAACGGGCGTCGAGAAGCTGAACGTCGAAGTCGGAACACAGCGACTCGAGAACACTCGTCAGGCGATGTTGCTGACGAAGCTGCTACTCGGATTGCTGGCCGGGCTGATTCTCGCAGTCGGTGGAATCGGAATCATGAACGTGCTTCTAGCGGCAGTGGCAGAGCGCACACGCGAAATCGGAATCCGAAAAGCAGTCGGCGCTCGGCGGGCCGACATTCAGACGCAGTTTCTGGTCGAATCAGTGACTGTGACTGGTGCCGGGAGCGCGATCGGGTTCGTCGTCGGAATAATTCTGGCCCAGGCTGGCACAGCCGTGTTCCGTCTCTGGGCGCACGCGCCGATTTATCCGGTGATGCATATCAGTACCGGCCTGCTCGCCGTGGGCTCGGCCATAACAATCGGACTGATTTTTGGAACGTACCCGGCGCGGCGGGCGGCGGAGCTCGCGCCGATTGAGGCTATCGCCCGGGAATAGTTTGCGGCGACGTGTGGGCCATCGCGCGCGTTAGTCTCGGAACCAGTGACATGAATCCCGGGGTGGCGAGCCCGGAAGTCGTCCAGTTCGTTGGGATCGAAATCGGCTGAACCTCACTGATTGCCAGCAATAGCCCGTGCAACGTCTGACGTGGTATCGCCAGGTTTAGACGCCTGGTACTGGGCGCATCAGACAAAAATGGCTCGAAGACGATGGACCCCTGCTCATCGAACGTCGCGATGTTGCAAACTCCGGCCTTGGCGTAGGGTGGGAGCGGGAGGTCGCAGCTCTGGGTAGTCGCGGCCACTCGGCTGGTCAGAGTTCCGGACAGCGAGCCCCAGACGTTGTCCTCGCCCTCCACGTAGAGTGCGAACTGGAAGTCCAGCGGCAGTTGATACGACCCCGATCCCGACTCAGGATCGAAATTCTTGGTACCCGTATCAGCAACGATCACGACCATGCGATCGGGCGGCCGGCTCGCCGAATGCGATTGCCAAAGGACGACAACGAGTCCCGTCGGTGGAGGAGTGCAGACGCCGGGCAAGGGCGGAAACGCGGGATCGACGTACAGCGTTTCCAAGCAGGTTCCTTCCGGGAAGGTTTCCCTCAGACCTAACCCGAACATCGTTTGCGAAGATCCGTCGACGGTAACCGTGACCTGATCGAGGAGTGGCGCAATTCCACCGAATGACGCGTTGATCTCGGGAGCAGTTGGCGAGCCGACCC
>JGI10216J12902_100417088_pt1 | contig 10907 bp, 10 predicted proteins | sample KanNatreferecore_FD_12902 | JGI IMG/M metagenome (IMG submission 12902)
TCCAGCAGGAGGCGCACCGCGGCTACGGGTCGATCGGGCCGCCTGACATACCGTCGTCGAGTGGAATCGGCCATGGCTTCAGACACCGGAATTGAACACGCCGATCGTAGGCTCGCGGCTGCTCCACCGCAACCCTGCCCGTGCTTTCCGTGAAAAGATCGGCCCGTCCAGTATAGGGAAAGACGTGTGAGGCCGGGGACAAGTTACTGGAAGGGTCGCAGGTCAGGAAGTAGACTGGCGCCAACGGAGGCTCTCATGCCGCATTTCTATGCGCCGACCCCGGACGAACGACGTGCCCTCGAGCAGCTGGCAGAGCAGGTCGCCGACGTGCAGCGTACGCTCGTCGCGAATCATCCGCATCTGCAATCGCCGGATCGCGGGGCGCACCAGCAGCAGATCGCAGGCGGCAAAGTGCTGTTGACCGTGGATGCGCAGCTTCCATCGGAGCTCGACGGCCTGGGAATATTTCAGCGGGGATCGGGTCCGCGCACCGGTATCGGGCGCATCTCGACCGGTCTCGGGTGTCCGCACGCAGAGACCGACCCGGATTTCCTCGGACTGATGGCGGCTTTTCAGAGCGATGACGGCCGGCGCGTCGATTTCATCACCATCAACCATGGGGGCGCGCCCACCGACACGCCAGCGGAGTTCATCGCACTGCTCAAGGCGACGGCCGACGCGGCGGGCGGCGACCATTCGCCCGGGCTGGCCAACCTTTTTGCATCACAGGCGAAGCTGCTGGCCGCGCTGGTGAGACATGCCGGCACGCGTGCTCCGGCAATCGCCACACAGGTGATCCGGCAGACGTCACGGACAACCGGATCGAGTAGCGCGTGCCAGCCGTACTGGACCGGCGTCGTTCGCGCGCGCGATGCACTCGGCAAATTCACATTCGTGCCCACCCGCGACGTCAACGTCAAGCGTCCGGCGTCCGCAGGCGAGAGATACCTGTCACTTGACTGGCGCACTCTTCAGGCAGCCGGTCCCCTGGAATTCCGGCTGTACTGGATACCATTTCTCTCCGAGCAGGAAACGCCGATCAGGGATCTCACCCGCGAGTGGACGGAGCACCATAAGGTTCCGGTGGGACGGGTCACGTTTCCCCTGGTGGCGGCCGACGCCAGGCAAGCGAAGCTGGAGGCGCTGCTCGCTTCGGAGATGGGTGCGAACCAGGGCAACTGGATCGAAAACGATCGCACGGCAGCTGCGGTGGATCTTCCAGCTACCGAGTACACCGCCGCGAGATTTCTGGCCTATCGCGTCAGCCAGCGGCTTCGCAACGCGCTGTCCGACACCGCGTATGCGTCGTTTTTCGAAAAGGGCGAAATTGACGCGACGCTTTCCGCAGAGCTGGTGCGCCGGTACCGGCAGAAGCGGGCTGCCGGGCACGACGCACCAGATGTTGGCGAGGTGGCATTGGTGTGAATGATCAGCAACTCGGTTACGGGACCGATTGGAGTGATTGGGCCACCGTCTGGCCGACGCTGCGTCCCTGCCGATACCCGTCTTTCACCGCGTGCTGGAAGTGAATCCCAGCGTACACGCGCGAGAGGCCGTTCTCGCGCGCCGCGTCTGAGAATCGCTGGTACCGCCGCGTCACGCCGGGCAACGTCAAGCTCGTCGCACTGAAGCGCACGTTGTCGCCGAACAGCTGAATCAATACTTCGGCGGCAGCCGCGCCCAATACGGTGTGCGTCGACGGATAGTCCGGAACCGGCGGCGTGATCAGGAACGGTTCCCACGACGGATCCGCGTTCGTGAGCGCATTCCCGTCGCGTGCGGCGTCCCGAATCGCCGTGACCGGACGCCAGAAGCGGAACTCGTACTTCGCGTCGAATCCGGCGATGAACCCGTCCGCGAGAGCAAAGTTCACGAGCGCAAACGCGCGCGCCGACGACCACAGATCCAGTTCCCGCTGGCGGACGACCGTGTTCGCGATGCGGTTCCAGCCAAGAGGAGAATCTTCATACCAAAACCTGGCGATCTCGGATTGCTCCGCCGTGCGCGTTGAGCTGTTCATGGCTCCGATCGCCTTGACATGTTCGAAGTCGCGGGCGTATCGAGCGCCGGCCAAATCCAGCGGCCCATCGACGCCATGCTTCTTCAGGTCGATGACGAACGGCTGCAGGTTGCCCCAGCCGGGGAGATTCGCGAAGTCGAACGGCGCCGTGAATTGATACTCACCGGCGCCGGGGCGAGGGACGAACAGCGGCTGCGTCGCCGCATCGAGCCCGTCAGCGCGCCGCCGAGCGAGTGTCGCCGCCGCTGATGCGCGGCCCGCGGCAATACCGGCTGCCCTGGACGCCACGCCGTGCACGCGACTGAGCGATTCCCCGTACTGAGCCTCGATGAGTATGGCCCGCTCAGGAACGAGCGCGATCAGCACATCGCGGGCCGCAGCGGCCACCGCGGCGTCCGCCGATGCGCCCGGCGCGGCGGCAAGTCCGGGGGTGTACGGCTGGAAGCGAGGGTCGATCGCGTTCAGCACATCGTGAATCGCCGCGTGCATGATGGCGAGTGTCCGGGACTGCGCCAGTGGATTCAAGCCCTGGGTGGGTTTGAAGACCTCCTCCGCGTTCGCGTTCCAGTGCGTAACCGCGTTGCCCGACGATGTGCCGGCCGCAACGGAACCTGTTGCGGTCACACATGCTAGGAGCACGAGTGAGGCCAGCACTTGGCGCGCGGAGCGAGGTTGTAGTGCCCGAATCGAACGTTGGGTGATTTGCCTGTCCATGTCATTCACTCCAGAGTGCGGCGACGAACCATCTCGTCGTCGAACGCAGGATCGGTCACACCCGGGCTTCCGGGTAAGAGCCAAATGGGCCACAATCGGTCCAAATGTCTCAGGCCGGCGCCGGACCCACGCGGGTCAGTCTGATTGCCATCCCGGACGCCGTCGCGTCGACGTTGACCGGGATTTACGACGTCATCAACACCGGTCCGGCTATCGCTCAGGGGGCCGCCGGAGCGGACACACGGCCGCCATTTCACATTGAGATCGTCGGAGAGAAAGAGGGCCTGCTCGATGTGGCCAGCGGCATCCCGATCAAGGTGCAACGCTCCATAGCCGGTGTGGGCTCGACGGATGTCGTGATCGTCCCGTCGGTGCTGCTTCAACCTGGCGGGTGGAGCACCGGGCGCCATCCCGACCTGGTGGCATGGCTGCGCGCGATGGGGGAGAGCGGAGCTCTTCTCTGTTCTGCGTGTTCAGGCGTCTTTCTGCTCGCCGAAACCGGCCTGCTCGATGGCCACGACGTCACCGTGCACTTCGGCTACACGACGCAATTCGCGACGACGTTTCCTTCGGTGGCGATCCATCCGGAGCGGGCGCTCGTGGTGTCGGGGCGTCGCGAACAGTTTGTCAGTTCTGGAGCGTCGACGAGCTGGCACGACCTGGTGCTGTACCTGATCGCGCGTTTTGCCGGATCGGCGTCGGCGCAGTCGGTCGCGCGCTTCTTTGCGCTGCAATGGCACCAGGACGGCTTGGCGCCCTATATCGTCTTCGAAGGGCGCCACAACCACGGCGATCGCGAAGTGCTCGCCGCTCAGAATTGGCTCAAAGGCCACTTCGCCGTGGCCAGCCCTGTGGAAGAGATGATCAAGCGGTCGTCGCTCGCGCCCAGTACCTTCAAGCGGCGTTTTGCGACGGCGACGGGGCTCACGCCCATCGCCTACGTGCAGCGGCTGCGCATCGAGGACGCCAAACGCCGACTCGAGAGAACGTCGGACACGGTGGACGAGATCGGCTGGCGTGTCGGGTATGAAGAGTCCGCATTCTTTCGCCGGCTGTTCAGGCGCACGACCGGACTCAGCCCGGCCATCTACAGGCGGCATTTTCAGGTCCCGGGCTTCGAGTCGCGGAGCGCGGTACGGTCGAAGGAGTCCGGGAGACCTTCCGCAAGACCAGTCGGATTCTCCCGAAGCCGATAACCCATCGCTGCGGTTTCACCGTTGCGATGCGTCCGGACGGTGGGCCCGAAACACGTTGGCCGTGTAATCGCGCCGATTGATTCTGTGCGATGCTATGTCAGTGAACCTCCTACGCGCGTGTATCCCCTCCAATCCTCCACGGCGGCCGCGAGTCCTCCTCGTCGACGACCATCCCCAGATCCTGGACAACGTCTCCGCGATGTTGTCTGACGACTTCGAGGTGGTGGGGGTCGCAACCGATGGCACGAAAGCGTTGGAGATTGCGCGAGAGCTCCAGCCGGACGCCGTCGTTCTCGACGTCGAGATGCCGGGTCTCGACGGCTTTCAAACGCTGCGAGCCCTGGATCGAAGCAGCTCCGCGACTCCGACGGCTGTCTTCCTGAGCATGCACCACTCGGAAGCGATTGTCAGCGAAGCGTTCCGGTCTGGCGCCCGGGGGTACGTCCTGAAGACCCGGATTGGACGCGATCTGGTGAACGCGCTCGAGCAGGCGCTCCACGGCCGGTCGTTCGCGCCGTCGCTCAACTCGTTGTTGCATATGGCCAAGCGCCACGGCCATGCGATGCAGGTCCACAATTCCCTCGAGTCATCCGTCGACGAGGTCGCCGCATTCTTCGCCCTGGCGCTTCAACGCGGCGATGTGACGTGTGTCATTGCGACGCCTGAATTTCGCGAGCGCCTTGCCGATCGCCTTGGGGCCCTTGGATGGGATGTCGGCGGATCGTCGCCGCCCGGACGATACCTCGCAATCGACGCGCGTGGAGCGCTGGACAGGGTGATGAGAAACGGGCTTCCCGATCGCGATCGGGTTGGTGAGATCGTCGGCGAGCTGGAGCAGTACCGTCGCAGCGTTTCTGATGAGACGACCTCTCGCCTGATCATTTTTGGTATTACTGCCGCCATGCTCAGTGCAGAAGGCAACGGTGCGGCGGCGATCGCGCTGGAACGCCTGTGGAACGAGATCACGGGTGGATTCCCGTTCCTGACGGTATGCGGGTACGGCTCGTCATGCTTCCATGACGGCGTGCCCGCCCTCTGGTCCGACGCGTGCGCGGAGCATTGGGCGCTCTGCCATGCGAAGGATGTGTAATGTCTGATGCCTCGCGCCCGCTGCGAAGCGGACTCGCAGCATGCGCGAGCCCGCCAGATTTGTGAGCCGCGGAGCAGAAGCGTAATCGCGGCCCGGGCCGGGCCGAAAAAGCCAGGGAAATGGAACGGCTCAAACCTTGCGAACGTTGCGTGATGCCGCATCGCTCGGCGCAGATACTGCTCGCGACGGCCACCTCGCTCGTCCTCGCCGCGATCCTTTCTGCCGCGAGCACTCTCGGCGGCCCTCTGCCCGGACCCCTGCCGCTGTTTCCATCGAGTAACTGGTGGAATCTCGACATTTCGTCCGCCCCGGTTGATCCGGCCTCCGCCAGCTACATTGCGTTCATCGGCGCGTCCCGCGGTCTACATCCTGATTTCGGCGGCGACGTGTCGACGGGCAGTGTCGCTATTTACGGGTATCCGTATGCGGTCGTCGACAGCAGCGTGTCGCTCAAGACAGTGCAGTTTCAGTATTCGGATGAAAGCGACGGCGTCAACCACACGACCGACGAGAGCTTTCCGTTCTATCCCATCCCTGATGAAGCGATCACCCAGCCGCACTGGGTCGAAGGCGGTGAGCCGGGCAACGTCGATCGCCGCGCCACCAGCGACCGCCATCTGTTGATCGTCGATCGCGACCGGCGCCGGCTGTACGAGCTCTTCAACGTGTTCCACGACGGGGCGCGGTGGCATGCCGGCTCTGGCGCGTCGTTCGATCTCGATTCGAATACGCGGCGCCCGGAGGGCTGGACATCAGCCGATGCTGCCGGACTGGCGATCGTCCCCGGCCTCGTCCGCTACGACGAGGTATTCGGCACGCAGGAAATCGCGCATGCCTTTCGCGTAACCGTGCGCGCGACCAACGGCTACGTGTATCCGGCGTCGCATCGCGCCGGCTCGACCCAGGGCGCACTTCCCATGGGAGCTCGTCTGCGGCTGAAGGCGAGCCGGAACATTTCGGGGTTCACGCCCGAGGTGCAGCGAATCTTCAGGGCGATGCAGCGGTACGGGCTGATCGTGGCCGACAACGGCTCGGATATGTATGTCAGCGGCACGTACGATACCCGCTGGAACAACGGAGTCCTGAATCCGGCGTTCCGCGCGCTCACGGCAAACGATTTCGAGGTGATTACGCTCGGATATCAGCCGCCCGCAGTGCCTCTTCCGGTGACGCCCAGGAACTTGCGAATCGTGTATTGACGGGACCCGGCTCGGAACGGACAGTCTGGATTCTGCACGCAATTTATGGCGTCAGGCCATGCCCCGGCCAAGACCGCGCGCCGCACGTGCAATCGCGTTCGTTCGGTGTGGACTGTTCTGCTAGGATTGCCCGATGCCTCGGCAGCCGCGTCACGTCGACGGAGTTCCGCGAAAGAAGGCCGACGACACCATCCCACCATTCTCCAAGGCGGTGCGGATCGACGTCAGCGGCCTGACTCACCAGGGCAAGGTGCGGGTCCGCAACGAAGATCACTTCATCGTGGCTCGCCTCGGGCGGTATCTGGAGACGGTCGTCACATCGCTTCCGTCGGGTGAAGTACCCGACCGGGCAGACGAAGCCGGCTACGCGATGATCGTGGCCGATGGCATGGGCGGCCATGCCGGCGGCGAGCTCGCGAGCCGCATGGCGATCAGCGGGCTCGTCAAGCTGGCGCTGGCGATGCCTGATTGGATCTTTCGGCTCGACGAAGAGGTCGCAACCGACGCGACACAGCGATCGAAACGACGGTTTCGACACCTGAATACCCTGCTCATCGAACGCGGGAAGGAGGATGAGTCGGTTCGCGGCATGGGGACGACGCTGACGGCGGCTCGGACCATGGGCCGTCATCTCCACATCGTCCATGTGGGAGACTCACGCGCGTACCTGCTTCGCGACGAGCGCCTGCTGCGTTTGACGAGAGACCATACCTACGTGCAATTGCTGATCGACACGGGGCAGCTTTCGGAGAAAGAGGCAACGGCTTTCGGCGCGCGGCACATGCTGGTGAACGCGCTCGGCGGCACCAGCGAGGACGTCGAGGTGGATGTCAGCCAGCTGAAGCTCGCAAACGGCGACCGTCTGCTTTTGTGCAGTGACGGTCTGACGGACATGGTCGACGACGAGACGATCCGCCAGGTGCTGATCGAGTGCCGCGAGTCAGCGGCGGCATGTGCGCGTCTGATCGATCTCGCCCTTGCGGCAGGCGGCAGAGACAACGTGACGGTCGTGGTTGCCGGCTACACGTTTGGCTAGGTCGCAGGTGGCTCCCGGAACCTCACGTGCGTCGTCCAGTTTCCATTGTCTATGTTGTGGTGAACGGCGCTCACGAACATGTCGCCGTCGAAACTTCCCCCCACGCCGGCGAGTTCGACAATGGACCCAGGCTGCGGCAGCGCGCTGCCCTGGAAGCTGACCTCACCCCGCAGCTCCGGCAAGCGTGATGTCCCAGGTTTTGTCTCGGCCTTGAAGGAGATTATCGAAACTCCATATTCCAGCCTGAGGATCGCGTCGCGCGCATCAGGATCGCTGACGGGTATGCCAGCGCTCTCGGCGTTCACGATGATGCCTGACGCTTCGGCCGCAAGACTGACTCCGTGGCTGACAATGGTGCCGGAGAAGATGACGTCAGCAGGAACGCTATAGCCCGCGCGGATTTCGATCGCCTTGCCCCGCTCCAGGGTCGCCAGCGCTTTGCTTGAGAACGGCTCTCCTGGCGGTGTGTCAGTCGCCAGCACCACGCTGGCCTTCGTAGCCGTCTCGAGTGCGCTCCACAGGTCCACTCTGATCACGCTCAGGTCGTCGTCGAGCGGCGTCCCGTCGGCGGTGATGGAAAAGGTGAAATCACCTGTATCGACTGCTGCTGGAGAAACTGGGCTCATACGGGGACAACCGTAGCACACGCCGCGCTCGCCGCTGCACGCGAGATTTGCCGAAGGCGTTGACCGCAAATGAAAGCGCGATCAACTGGCAATCGAGAAGAGGACTCCAGCGCGACGTGTACGCGCGATCGAGTTCGAGCGCTTCGTCGGTGGAGGAGGGACCGACGATCTGTGCGAGACCTGTCAGTCCAGGCCGTATCTCCCAGCGGAAGTCGAACGCATTCCCGGTCCAGCCGAGGCGCCGCACGTCATCTTCGGTCAGCGGTCGCGGCCCAACGGCGCTCATCTCGCCGGTCAGGATGTTGATGAACTGCGGTACCTCATCGAGACCGGTCGCGCGCAGTACCCTGCCGGCGCGGGTTATCCGGCCGTCGCGCATCGTGCGAATCTTGATGATCGAAAAGAGTCGGCGTCGATGCCCGAGGCGCGGCTGACGAAAGAACAGCGGCCGGCCATCGTCGATGAACACAGCCGTGACGGCGATGGCGATCACGGGCGCGAATACGAGGAGGCCGGCACAGGCGCCGACGACATCGAATGCACGTTTGAAGCGCGACATGAGCTCTGATGTGAGAATAGCTCCGAACCTTGTCAGATACGAGGGACCGGTTGCGGGCACGAGTTGACCGGACGGATACTCTCGCTGGCGTGACGGAGCCCATACCTTCGCGATCGACCCGGTTCCACGATCTGCTTCCTGAGGCGATCGCACAACTGCCCGAGCCTCGGCGCGGCCTGCACCGCAAGGCCGTCGAGGTGGTCCTCGAAAATGCGGCCGACGGCAGCCCTTTCGTTCTGATGTTGCGAAGTTATGCCTTCGTGCAATTGATTGTCCTGGACCGCGACAAACCGCCGCAGCCCCTGGAAAACCTCGTGCTCGATGAGTTGAAGGGGACCGGCATCGGCCTGGTCCAGGTTCAGGTCGGAGGGCAGAAGGTCATCAGCGATTTGTACGACTTCCAGATGCGGACGGATATGGGCGTTCGCGCGCCATCGTTGTTCATGGCGGACGAAGGGTGGATCGAGAACGTCGCGTACCTCATACAGCGAGCCGAATGTATCGTCGTGCAGCTGACTCTGGGAACAGCAGGCGTGCTGCGGGAGCTCGAGACGATTCTGGCTGCTGGTCGCGCGGACAGAACGGTTGTGCTCGTCACTGGAGGAGAGGTCGGCGAGGTCGACGGCACCGTGACGATATTCGAGGATCAACAGCGGCCCGATACGACAACTCTGATGGAAACGCCATTGCTTCACGCGTTCCCCCGCGTGCTCTGGATTGGCGACGTCGACCGGCCTGCCGTGCTGCGGACGTTCGTGTTTGCGGATCTGATCGAACGTCTCATGACGCTCCGGTCCATGCCACGCGATCAGCGACGCCGGCTGATAGGCGCCGGTGATCTGGATCGCACGATGCCGGTGAGGTGGAACGGCACGCGTGAAAGATTCGAGCAGCTTGCCAGGACGAGCCGTGCTGCACTGCGCAGCCGCTTCGCGGCGCAATATTTCGGAAGCGTCGCGACGCTTGCCTTGATGGAAGGCGATGCCCTGGGAGCGATTGAGGCGACGATCGCACAACTCGCTCTGCTCATGATCGTGCCACTGCGGCCGCAGGCACAGAGCGTGGCCGCCTCATTCCTGGCGGCGATCGACCCCAGCGCCCGCGAGCGCTGGAACGACGATCCTGAATTCGTCGTCGCGTATGCGCGGCTCGTCGCTGAGTGCGTACGCCCGTTGATACCTGACGATCTGCAGCGGGCAGAGACGATCCTTGCGGCGTCGTGGGGGCGCTGCCAGAATCCGCTGAATCGGCGCGCGTTGTCGACGTTGGCGACGTCTACGGCCTGGATGCTCCGGGCAACCAGTGATGTGGACGGGGTGCTCAGCGCCGGCAACCGGGCGTTAGAACTCGCCAGAGCCGAAAACGCCCCACGCGAGACGGGCGCCGCGCTCACCGTGCTCGGCGCCACCTTCGACGATCTCGGTGATTTTCCGAACGCGGCCCAGGCTCTTCGCAAGGCCGCGGCCGTGATCTCGAACAACCAGTATCCTGCCGAGGCCTGGCTGATCCGCATGAGGCTCGCAACGGTCCTCATTCACGCTGGACAACCTGACGCCGCGCGGGCGGCGCTGGACGAAGCGGTCCGCATCGCGACAGACGGCGGACTCGGGACGTGGGCAGGAGAGGCGGAGTTCCAACGGTCCAAACTCGACGGGAAGGCACGTCCCTAGCGAGGCCACTCTCCTCGAGGCGGGGACGCTGGCTCAGATGATGTTCACGTTCTTGATGTTGATGGCTTGCAGAGCGTCTGCCCCACGTCGGTGCGGGGCAGACGCGGATGCGCTATTTGCACGTCTCGGCAACGACCTTCATCGATTCGGCCTGCATCAGCGGCGGACGCAGCGGCTTCGGACCGCCCGCAGCCCCTTCGTCCGCTGGCGGCGCACTTGGCTGCTGCACCGGTCCCGTCACTTCAATCTTCTTGTTGACGTTGGTCTTCCAGTCGAATTGCGGTGACGCGCCAAGCACGTACATCGCCGTCGATCCACCTTCCGTCTTGTCCAACACGTAGACCGTGCTGCCGGTCGTCGTCTTGGCCTCTCCCACGCAACCAGTGAGCGTCTCCTTTGGGACTTCCTGCTTTTCCTGTTGCGCAGGCGTTGGCTCCTGTGCCAACACGCTCATCGTACTGGCGAGCGCGAATGCACTCAGCGTGGAGGTGACATATCGCAGCATCATTACTTCATCTCCTCTTCGAAGAGACGGGCTGAGTATCAGACCGTCTGCTTCCCAGGAGCACCATTCGTGCCAGCGACAAAATAGCGGTGATTGAGGAGGATGCCGGCGACGAGATGTCCGGTGAGCCGACATGCGCGAGAAAGATTTTCCGTGTGACCAACATCGATGCGCTACAAAAACACGACATTTTCAGGGGCGTGGTCCTTCGGTAACGGCTATTCGCGCCGCTCTTGCCGGAGTGGCAGGATGTGGTTCGGAATCCCGCTCGGCGGTACGCGTCGCCACTCGA
>JGI10216J12902_100691080_pt1 | contig 10907 bp, 10 predicted proteins | sample KanNatreferecore_FD_12902 | JGI IMG/M metagenome (IMG submission 12902)
CCATATGCCTGCGGGCGCGTGACGCGGAAGCGCTGATCGAGCGCGAGGGCCCGGCCGCCATCGAACAGGCCGCCCGCCTCGCCGAGGCTGCCGCCTCCCCGATCGACGACCAGCGCGCCTCCGCCGCTTACCGCCGGGAGATGGTCCGCGTCCTCACCGTTAGAGCGCTCCGCGCGGTCTTGAACCAGCCCAAACCTGAACGCCCGAACGCCTGAAACACCCGAACGCCTCCTACCCTCGCCCCTCGCCCCTCGTCCCCCGCCCCTCAACGATGAAGCACTCGATCAGTCTCCGGGTTAACGGCCAGACCTACCCCGTCGAAGTGGAGCCGCGGGAGCGGCTGCTCGACGTGGTGCGCTACAAGCTGGACCTCACCGGCCCGAAAGAGGGCTGCGGGACCGGAGACTGCGGCGCCTGCACCATGCTGGTGGACGGGCAGCCGGTGACCACGTGCCTGGTGCTGGCCGTCTCCGCGGCGGACCGCGAGATCGTCACCGTGGAAGGGCTGGCGCGGCCGGGCGAGCTGTGCGGCTTGCAGCGCGCTTTCGTGGAGAAAACCGCTCTTCAATGCGGCGTCTGCATCCCCGGATTCCTGGTAAATGCTGCGGCGCTCCTCAAGGAGAACCCGAATCCGACCGAAGAAGACGTACGGTACTGGTTGCAGGGGAATCTCTGCCGCTGCACAGGGTACACCAAGATCTTCGAGGCCGTGCTGGATGCGGCAAGGGCCGCGGCGGCGGCCGGGCCTCCCGGATAGAGCGTGCGCGGCGGATCGCGCCGGAGAGGGGACGGGTATTCCGATGCGGAAACTGGCGGCTCTGGCGGCGATAGTCCTGATCTGCGTGGCCCCGCTCCGTGCCGAAGAGAGCCCGCAGGCCCTCCGGGAGCGCCTTGCGCGGGCGGAGCTGCTCGCGGGCCTCACCGCCGTGGAGGGGCCCGGCCTCAGCATCACGCTGCGCCACAGCGCCCGGGCGGTGCCGAAGGGGGCGGACCGCGGCAGCTTCCGGGTCCACGACCAGGACGTAAACGCCGTCCTGAACGCGCTACGCGCCGCCGGGGCGGAGGCGCTGGCGCTAGGGGCGCGCGAGCAGGGGAACGAGGCCCTGGAGCGGGTCCTGGCCAACACCGCGGCGGTGGACGGGAAGAGCGGCCTCGAGGTGAACGCCTCGGTCTTCAAGGCGCCGTATCGCGTCCTGGCCATCGGCGACGCCAAGGCACTTCGGGCAGAGCTGTTCCGCAAAGGCGGCGTGGTGCAGCGCGCCGGCCTCGACGTGCTCGGAATGATCCAGCTCGAGGACTCGGCGCGGCTCACGATCCCACCGGCGAAGGCTCCGGGATCGTTCCGCTTTGCCCGGGTCCCCGGCGCGGAGGCTCCGGTGCGTCCGGCGGGGCTCCGCCCGGCGGTCCGTGAAGAGCCGGGGCTCGCGCCGGCCCCTCCCGTCGTACGAAGTGCGCCGAGGACCAGCCCCACGGAGCCGCCAGCGACCGCCGTGGCGATGCGGACGGGAACCTTCTTCGGCGGCAAGGGGCTGGCGAAGTATCACCTTTCCGGCTGCCGCTTTGGGGAGCGGATCGAGGCTTCCCAGCGAGTGCGGTTCGGCTCCACCACGGACGCCCGCCAGGGCGGCCGCGTCCCCTGTGCCGTCTGCCGCCCCGACCAGCTCGCATCCCGCTGATTTAAGAGGAAATGGGGAAATGAGGAAGTGAGGGAATGGGAAGGTCGGGGGGCGGCCCCCATTCCTCGCTTGCCATTTGCCGGTTGCTTTTACTTCGCCATTTCCCCATTTCCCCATTTCCTCATTTCCTGCCCGCCGGGAGCGCTTCGACGAACTCGATCACGCTCGTTCCCTCGAACGGCCGCCCGTGACCGGGGTAAACCGTGGTGGGTTTCATCGCGGCGATCCGCTGCAGGCTTGGAAGGATGCGAGGCGGGTCATCCACGAGGAGCGGCCAGGCCGGACGCTTGTCGAACCCGCTCGAGATGATGTCGCCGGTAAAGGTGTCACCTCGCGGCAGCCGGAGCGTCATCGATCCTGCCGTGTGGCCCGGCGTAAGCTCCGCTTCGATCTCCAGGCCGAGCCGGGGGCTCAGGTCGACGGGGCGTCCGGTGGTGACTTCGTCGAGCCAGATCACCTCCGCCAGCTCCGCGGCGGTCCAGAACCGCAGTTGGCGCAGGGCGTAGAGCAGGCCCATGTGGCTGGTGCCTAGGACCAGCGGAGCCACGCCGGCCGCGCAGGTGGCGCGGAGGTTGGAGGGGAGGCGGCCGGAGACGAAGGGCCGGTCCGCCGGGTGCATGGCGATCCGGGCGTGGGGGCCGAGGCGCCGGCGCAGCTCCATCGCGCCGCCGAAGTGGTCGAAGTGGCCGTGGGTAATGAGGATGAGGCCGACGTCTTCCGCCGCCACCTCGTGCCGCTCCATCGCCGCGAGGATGGCTCCCGAGCTTCCGGGCGGGCCGGCGTCGATGACGATCCAACTCTCGCCGCACCGCGCCAGGTAGGCGTTCACGAGGGGAGCCGTGAACGGCCCCATCCCCAGGCAGATGCGTACCCGCACAACGTCGTGATGCACGACCCGCTGCGCTCCTTCGCCACGTGGGCTGCCGAGCGTGATGCTAGAATGAGGTGGAATGCCGCGGCCCTTCCAATCGATCTATTCGCACGGGTTCGTCCGCGCCGCGGTCTGCGTCCCGTCCCTCAAGGTCGCCGATCCCGAGTACAACCTCGAACACACGCTCGGGCTGGCGCGGAGGGCGTCCGAGCTGCACGCGGCCGTGGCCCTGTTTCCGGAGCTGGGGCTTTCCGCGTACTCCAACGAAGACCTCTTCCACCAGGATGCGCTCATCGACGCCTCGGAAGCCGCCGCCGCGCGATTGGTGAAGGAGAGCGAGAAGCTCACTCCGGTTCTGCTGGTAGGGGCGCCCCTGCGGTTCGAAGGAAAGCTCTTCAACTGTGCCGTGGTCATCTATCGCGGGCAGGTGCTCGGCATCGTTCCCAAGACCTACCTGCCGAACTACCGCGAATTCTACGAGAAGCGGCAGTTCACGTCCGGCCGCGCCGCGATCAGCCGCGAAGTCACCTTCCTCGGGCGGACGGTGCCGTTCGGGAACGACCTGGTGTTCGACGCGGTGAACGTCGAAGACTTCGCGCTCCACGTCGAAATCTGCGAGGACGTGTGGACGCCGATCCCGCCGAGCACCTACGCGGCGCTGGCGGGGGCGACGGTCCTGGCCAACCTCTCCGCCAGCAACATCACCGTGGGCAAGGCCGAGTACCGGCATGACCTCTGCGCCGGCCAGTCCGGGAAGTGCCTGGCGGCATACCTTTATTCGGCGGCTGGCCCGGGCGAATCGACCACGGACCTGGCCTGGGACGGCCAGGCGCTGATCTACGAGAACAACGAGCTGCTGGCGGAGTCGGAGCGGTTCGCGGCCGAGGAGCAGCTCATCGCCGCGGATATCGACCTGGAGCGCCTGGCCCAGGAGCGGATGCGGCTCACGAGCTTCAACGATACGGTCCAGGAGCACCGGGAGCGGCTGCGGGAGATCCGGCGAGTCCCATTCGAGCTCCGTATCCCGGAGGGGGAGATCCCGCTGCGGCGGATCGTCGGGCGGTTTCCTTACGTCCCGGGCGACCCGCGCGTGCTGGACCTCCGCTGCTTCGAGGCCTACAACATCCAGGTCCACGGGCTGATGAAGCGGCTCGCCGCCACGGGTATTCAGAACGTGGTGATCGGCGTCTCCGGCGGCCTGGATTCCACCCAGGCGCTGATCGTGGCCGCCCGCACGATGGACCGCCTGGGCCTCCCTCGCAAGAACATCCTGGCCTACACGATGCCGGGGTTCGCCACCAGCGAGCTGACTCTCCGCTGCGCGCGCGCCCTGATGGAATCGCTGGGCGTGAGCGGGCAGGAGATCGACATCAAGCCCTCCTGCCTGCAGATGCTCAAGGACCTCGGCCACCCCTTCGCGGAGGGCAAGCCGGTCTACGACGTCACCTTCGAGAACGTCCAGGCGGGCGAGCGCACCTCGCACCTCTTCCGCCTCGCCAACTACCACAAGGGACTGGTCATCGGAACCGGCGACCTCAGCGAGCAGGCGCTCGGCTGGGCTACTTACGGCGTCGGCGACCAGATGTCGCACTACAACGTCAACACCTCCGTCCCGAAGACGCTCATCCAGTACCTCATCCGGTGGGTGGTGGAGCGTAACGAGTTCGGGGACGCGGCCAGCGCCGTGCTGCAGTCGATCCTGGAGACGGAGATCTCGCCGGAGCTGGTCCCGCACGCGGAGGGTCAGCGCGGCGCCCCGGCGCAGAGCACGGAAGCGACGATCGGCCCCTACGAGCTGCAGGACTTCAACCTCTACTACATCTCCCGCTTCGGCTTCCGGCCCAGCAAGGTGGCGTTCCTCGCCCACCACGCGTGGCGCGACCGGACCCAGGGCGTCTGGCCGACCCTGCTGCCCGAGCAGAAGCGGAACGAATACGACCTGGCGGCGATCAAGAAGTGGCTGGGGGTTTTCCTCTACCGCTTCTTCAAGACGAGCCAGTTCAAGCGCAGCGCGGCGCCGAACGGGCCGAAGGTCGGCTCCGGCGGCTCCCTCTCGCCCCGCGGAGACTGGCGCGCGCCCAGCGACTCGGAGGCAACGCCGTGGCTGGAGGAGCTGCGGCGGAACGTTCCGGGAGACTAAGAGTCGATGGCACCGCTCCGTGCGCTTCTCTTAAGTGCTGTTCTGCTCGCCGCAGGGTTGGCGGCCTGGTCGGACAGGTCGGACCGGTCCGACGTGTCCGAGCGGGAGGCCGCCATAGGCGCCGCGAGAGACTGGCTCTCCGTCAACGGAGACCGAGGCGGCACCCGCTACTCGACGCTGGGCCAGATCAACCGCAAAACGGTCCGGGAGCTGCGCCCCGTCTGGACCTACCACACCGGCGACGCCGATCCGGCTCGGATGACGAACATCGAGTGTACGCCCGTAGTGGTGGACGGCCTGCTCTATGCCACGACTTGCAGCCCGACGCCGGACGTCGTGGCGCTTGAGGCGGCCACCGGTATCCAGCGGTGGCGCTTCGATCCCTGGAAGGACGGTCCGGAGAGGCCGCTCCTCGCGTCAGGAGGTGTGAACCGCGGGGTGGCCTACTGGAGCGACGGACGAGAGAGCCGCATTCTGCACGGCACCTCGGACGGCCGGCTGTTCAGCCTGGACGCCCGCACCGGCCGTCCCGACGAGCGCTTCGGTCGGGGAGGGGTCCTCGATCTCCGCGAGGGGCTGGAGCCGGAGGTCCGGGCGCTCTCCTACGGCTGCACCTCGGCCCCCGCGATTTTCGAGGACACCGTCATCCTCGGGTTCAGCAACGGGGAAGGCCCCAGCCCAAATGCCCCCGGAGACGTGCGCGCCTTCAACGTCCGCACCGGCAAGGAGGTGTGGCGGTTCCGCACCGTGCCGCGGCCCGGGGAGTTCGGCGCGGAGACGTGGCCGGCGGACGGCTGGAGGCAGCGCGGGGGCTGCAACAACTGGCCCGGCGCCAACGTGGACGTGAGGAACGGCATCGTCCTCGTCGCTACGGGCTCGCCCGCGTTCGACTTCTACGGCGCCGACCGCAAGGGGGACAACCTGTTTGGGAACTGCGTGCTGGCGCTGGACGCGCGGACCGGCAAGCGGCTCTGGCACTACCAGACCGTCAAGCACGACCTGTGGGATTACGACAACCCCACCCCGCCGATCGCGTGTACTGTGACCCACAAGGGCAAGCGCGTCGAGGCACTGGCGCAGCTCACCAAGACCGGCTTCTGCTTCCTGCTGGACCGCCGCACGGGCAAACCGCTTTTCGAGGTGGAGGAGCGGCCCGTGCCGTTGTCCACGGTACCGGGAGAGGCGTCGTCCCCGGTCCAGGTCTTCCCCGTCAAGCCGCCGCCGATCTCCAGGCAGGGCTTCGGTCCCGAGGACGTCACCGATATCGCGCCGGCCAACCGGGAGTTCGTCCGCAAGCGCCTGGAGACGGTACGCACGGGCCCGCTTTTCGCGCCCACGGATACGCAGCTCATCGTGCGCCTCCCCGGGTTCCACGGCGGCGCGAGCTGGGCGGGCGGCTCCTTCGATCCGACCACCGGCCGCCTCTACGTCAACTCGAACGACATCCCGCGCGTCCATTCGCTGATCAAGAACGCCGAGGGCAGCCGCGTTCCCTACCGGAGCACGAGCCTGGACCGTTTCGTCGACCAGGAAGGCTACCCCGCGGTGAAGCCGCCCTGGGGCAACCTGATCGCCATCGACCTGAACAAAGGCAGTTTCGCCTGGCGCACCGTTCTCGGCGAGTACCCCGAGCTGATCGCCCGCGGCCTGCCTCCCACGGGCACCGAAAGCCTGGGCGGGACCATCGTCACCGCCGGGGGGCTGGTCTTCATCGGCGGCACCAAGGACGCCAAATTCCGCGCCTTCGACAAGAGCACCGGAAAGCTCCTCTGGGAATACCGGCTGCCCCACGCCGGCTACGCCACGCCGTGCACCTACATGGTCAACGGGCGCCAGTACGTGGCGATCGCGGCCGGTGGGGGAGGGAAGCTTGCTACACCGTCGGGCGATGAATACGTCGCCTTCGCCTTGCCGAGCGACCGATAGAGCACATTTCATCATGCTTCACGGGCGTACCCCGTATAATTGGTTTGGAGAAGCGCATGAGTGTAGCTATCGAGGACATCCGGAGAATGAGCGTCACCGAGCGGCTCAAGCTGCTCGACGATATCTGGGAGAGCCTGCTCGACGATCAGGATGCCCTGCCGTTGTCTGAGGCGCAGGCTCTCGAGATCGACCGCCGGAGGCTGGCGTACCAGAAGCGCGGCGACCAGGGGATCTCGTGGGAGGAGCTCGATCAGCAGTTGTCAGCGGAGTGACGCATGACGCTGCGCATATCGATTCAGCCCGAAGCGCGGGAGGAGATCACCGCTGCGTTCAGGTGGTACGCCGGTCGCAGCACCAGCCTCGGCAAGCGATTTCGCGTCGCGCTGCGCGCGTGCCTGGAGCGCATTCAGGATCATCCCGAGGGGTACCAGCTGATCCGTGGAGATGCGCGCAGGGCTTCACTCCGCGGGTTTCCGTACTCCGTGATCTACTTCCTCGACGGAAACACCATCGTGGTGATAGCTTGCTTTCACGCGTCGCGAGACCCCGGCGAATGGGAACGGCGTGTTCCTTCGCCCTGGAACGAGCCAGGGCAGTAGGAAAGCCGACGAGGCCCCGTGCCAAGCTACCGCGGCTTAGCCGATTCCATTCCTGGCGCCGAGCTGGGAGGCAAACCGCTTGGCGCTACGCGTATGCGAGGTGCCGCCCGTCCAGCTCCACCTCCTCCACGTGCTCCGAGACGTCGTCGTCCAGGATGGAGTTGGCGATCTGCATGAACTTGTAGGAAGCGTCCGTCACGAAGAAGCGGCGGCGCGAGGGGCCTTCGCACAGCAGCCCGCGCTCTTCCAGCTCGCGGCGCAGCTCCGCGATGGTGGGCTGCGCGGAATCGATCAGGCGCACGTCCGGGCCCATCACTTCGCCGACGACGCCCTTTAACAGCGGGTAGTGCGTACAGCCCAGGATGAGCACGTCAAGGTTGTTGCCCTGGAGCGAGGCCAGGTATTCCTCTGCCATCATCCGGGCGACGGGGTGCTCCGAGTAGTGCTCCTCCGCGATCGGGACGAACAGGGGACACGCCTGGCCGAGCACGCGCACGTCCGCGCGGATGTCCCGCGCCAGGTCCGCGTAGATGCCGCTGCGGACCGTGCTTACGGTCCCGATCACCCCCATCACGCCGGTTCGGGTGGCGGCGACGGCGGCGCGCACGGTGGGATGCACCACGTCGAAGACCGGCACCGGCGAGATGCGGCGGATGGCGTCCGCCGCGGTCGCGGAGACGGTGTTGCACGCGATGACCAGCGCCTTGACCTGGCGGTCCAGCAGGAAAGTGGCGAGCTCCAGCGCGAAGCGGGTGATCGTGTCTTTGCCCCGGGGGCCGTAAGGCACGCGGGCGGTGTCGCCCAGGTACAGCACACTCTCGTTCGGAAGCTGCCGGAACAGCTCGCGGGCGACGGTGAGACCGCCGACGCCCGAATCGAATACTCCGATCGGCTGGTCGCTTCGCACGCTTTCACTCCACATGATTCGGCTACTACCTGGATTCTCGGCGAAGCGAACGCCGCGCCGCATCGCACCATCGCACGGTTTTTGCGCTGCTTTGAGCATACCCGGAACGGCGCCGATGACAAGCGGCCCGGCGAACGTGGGTAGAACCGTGCTGCCCTCGAACCGGAGCGCGGGCTGTTAGCCCGCGGAGCCGTAGCGCCCGTGTGCCGGGTAGCGGCGGGGTGCCAAAAGCAGCATAATGGACTTGATGAGCCCGATATGCTGAGTGGAGAGGGGCCGAACGGCTCCGCGTTTCGCGCTCCGCAGTGCGAGTCGTAGGAAGAGGCCTGGCATGAGGCCGGGAGGCAATGGTGGAGTCTGAGGTCATGGTCCAGGCGGCGGGGTTGGCCCAATCGCCGTTCCGTCTGATCCACACCCCCCTCTCCGCAAACGGCGCGTCCCGCATGGTCCGCGTGCTGGACGAGGAGGGTGTGGAGGTCGCGCCGCCTCCGGACCTGGGCGACGAAGACCTGATCTCACTCTATGAGTGGATGGTACGGCTCCGCGTGTTCGACACGCGGATGCTCAGCCTGCAGCGGCAGGGGCGCCTGGGGTTCTTCGTGCCGTCCTCCGGGGAGGAAGCAGCGCAAATCGGGACGGCCTACGCGCTGCGGCCGGAGGACTGGGTCTTTCCCGCCTACCGCGAGCAGGGCGTGGCGCTCCACCGGGGCTTTCCGCTGGAGGGCATCCTCTGCCAGCTCCTCGGCAACAGCCACGACTACATGAAGGGCCGGCAGATGCCGGACCACTTCGGCTCGCCGAAATACCGGTTCGCCGTCGCTTCCAGCCCCGTGGGGACGCAGATCCCGCACGCGGTGGGAGCGGCCTGGAGCGCGCGGCTGCGGCGGGAGGCGAGCGTGGCGACCGTCTACTTCGGCGACGGGGCGACCTCTACCGGGGACTTCCACGCGGGGATGAACTTCGCGGCGGTGCAGCAACTGCCGGTGGTGTTCTATTGCAAGAACAACGGCTGGGCGATCTCGCTTCCGTGCGCGAAGCAGTACCGGTGCGAGTCCCTGGCCGACCGTGCCATCGGGTACGGGATGCCGGGGGTCCGCGTGGACGGGAACGACGTCCTGGCGGTCTACTCCGCGGCGCAGGAGGCGCTGGAGTGGGCGCGCTCCGGCAGCGGCCCGGTCTTCGTGGAGATGGTCACCCAGCGGATGGGGCCGCATTCGACGGCGGACGACCCCACCCGTTACCGGGCGGCGGAGCTTCTGGAGCCGTGGAAGAAGAAGGACCCGATCACGCGCTTCCGGCGCTACCTGGAGAGCATGGGGATCTGGTCCGCGGCAGAGGAGGAGCGCGCCCACGCGGAGATGGATGCCCGGATCACGGAGGCGCTGGAGTGGGCGGAGCAGCTCCCGCCGCCGGATACCTCCAGCATGTTCGAAGACGTCTACGCCGAGGTCCCGTGGCACCTCGACGAGCAGCGGCGCGAGCTTCAGGGCGGAGAGTAGGCGATGGCCGTGATGAACATGGTCCAGGCGCTGAACCTCGCCTTGCGTGAGGAGATGCGCCGGGACGACCGGATCGTGGTGATCGGCGAGGACGTCGGGCGGCTGGGCGGGGTCTTCCGCGTTACCGAAGGACTGCAGCAGGAGTACGGCGAGGAGCGCGTGGTCGACACGCCGCTGAACGAGATCGGCATCGTGGGCGCCGCAATCGGGATGGCGATGACGGGCACGCGGCCCTGCGTGGAGATCCAGTTCGCGGACTTCATCTACCCCGCATTCGACCAGATCGTCAACGAGCTGGCGAAGATCCGCTACCGCTCCGGAGGGCAGTTCTCGGCCCCGTGCGTGATCCGCACCCCCTACGGCGGCGGGGTGCGCGGCGGCCATTACCACTCCCAGAGCCCGGAGGCGTACTTCGTCCACACCGCCGGCCTGAAGGTGGTGGTCCCCTCCACCCCCGCCGACGCGAAAGGCCTCCTGAAAGCGGCGATCCGGCAGGATGATCCGGTGATCTTTTTGGAGCCCAAGCGGCTCTACCGCAGCGCAAAGGACGAAGTGCCGGAGGACCCGGAGTTCGTGGTGCCGCTGGAAGTCGCCCGCATGGCGCGGGAGGGAAGCGACGTCACGGTGCTGGCGTACGGCGCGATGGTCCCGCTGTGCCTCGAGGCCGCGAAGGTGGTGGCGCAGGGCGGGACCGAGCTGGAGGTGATCGACATCCGCACGCTCTGGCCGCTGGACATCGACGCCGTTCTCGGGAGCGTGAAGAAGACCGGGCGGGTCGTCATCGTCCACGAGGCGCCGCGCGCTTGCGGTTACGGCGCGGAGCTGGCGGCGCAGATCGCCGAGCGAGCCATCGACTCGCTGCAGGCGCCCATCGTGCGGGTCACCGGACCCGACACGCCCTTCCCATATGCCCTCGAGCCGCAGTACCTGCCGGACGTCGACAAGATCGTCCGCGGGGTGGAACGCGTCCTGAAATACTGAGCCAATGCCATTCGAGTTCAAGCTCCCCGACCTTGGCGAAGGCGTCTCGGAGGGAGAGATCGTCCGCTGGCTGGTGAACGTCGGCGATAACGTCCGGCCGGAGCAGGAGCTGGTGGAGGTGATGACCGACAAGGTCACCGCCGCGCTGCCCTCGCCCGTGGCGGGGCGGGTCTCCAATCTCCACGGCGATCCCGGCGACGTGGTGCCCGTCGGGAGCACCCTCGTCACCATCGACGCCAACGGCGCTTCCCCGGAGGCGACGAAGGCCGCTCCCGGGGCGCCTGCACCGGCCCCGGCGGCGCCGGCAC
>JGI10216J12902_101393130_pt1 | contig 10904 bp, 7 predicted proteins | sample KanNatreferecore_FD_12902 | JGI IMG/M metagenome (IMG submission 12902)
TCCCGCGACTTTTCGAGCTCGGCGCGCAGCGCTCCTGCGTCGCGCTGCACGCGCCGCTCCCGAGGCGGTTCTACGCTCCCCGCGAGGAGCGACAGGGTTGCCTGCTTCACGCGCTCCGGCAGCACGTTTTCCAGGTACTCGAGCGCAGTGCCTCGTATCGCCGCCTCGTCGGCGTGAAGCGCGTGGTACGCGAGGCGCACCGGTTCGCGCTCGATCACCAGAGCCAGCAAGGTCATCACGTGCTCGACGTCGCGCTCGACTTTCGACCGCAAACTGGCGTCGGCAAAGCCGGGCTCCTCGTCGAGGGCATCCGCCCGCGCCGCTCCGGAGCGCGAAGCCCGCCGCTCGCCCGAAAGCTCGAGCGCGACCGCGTCGAGAATCCGCTCGCCAGGGACGACCACGCCGCTCCCGACCTCGGTCAGCCTCAGCAGCGCGAGCGCGCACTGATGGCGAACCTCGAGCTCGGCCTCGAACAGGCCATCCACCAGCGCCCGTACTGCTCGCGGGCTGGTCGTGCGCTCGAATGCGCGCGGGATGCGCCTGCGAACGATCACGTCGCGACCCGGATCGAGCAAGGCGTCCGCCAGCGTACCCGTCGCGCGATCCGCGATCGGCCGCAGCGCCCGCAGAGCGTCACGAGCGACCTCGTCCCGTGCGAGCAGGGGAATGACGTGAGCCACCAGCTCCGGCTCGAGCGGCTCCGATAGCACCGCCCTGAGCCGCACCAGATCCGATCCGCGCAGATCCGCGATTCTTCGGAGGAGCGCGTCGCTCGGACCTGCCCCGAACCCCTGCTCGGAGCCCAGCTGCAGGCCGAAATAGCCGGGCGCGGCCTCGAAGCCCGCGGCCCCGGGCCCGACCAGCACCGTGTCATCGCGCTCTTCGGATTCCGGAGGTGGGGGCGGTTCCGTGCTCGGCGGCGCGCTCTTCTGGCGTTCGATCGCTTCGAGCAGCTGGCGACGATCGAGTGACGCGGTCTCCGCCAGGGTGCGCCGCGTGGTCGCGTCGAACACCGAGTGGTCCTCCAGCCGCAGCGTCCCGCGCCTGAGACGCCCCGCCAGCGCTTCGACGTAACCTCGATGCAGCCGCGAGGCGCAGATCAGGGCTCCGAGCGAAACACACATCGCGAGCCCGATCAGCACCAGCACCGCGCGACCGCTGAACGCCGACACCACGGCCAATACCAGACCCGAGCCGGCCACCGTGCCGAGCCGGTCGACACCGACGTCGATCAAGAGCTTGGTCGGCCGCTTCTGCACTCGGGGCAGCGGTGTGTAGAAAAGCTCGTAGCCGGCTCGGAACAGCGACGCTTGAACGAGCCCCTCGGCGCCGCGCAGAAGCACTGCCGACCACAGCTGAGGTATGCCGATGCCGAGAAATCCGAGCCCGACGACCGTCGCCGGCAACAGCGCGACCGTTCCCGCCAGGCCGAGCCGCTCGAGCGCCGCGCGCGTCAGCACCAGCTGCACGAGCATCGCGAGCACGCCGAGCGAGGCGTGGAACAGCGCAAAAAACGCCGCCAGTCTCGCGGCGTCGCTGTACAAGGTCACCACCCGCGCGCTCATCACGTAGTCGAGCAAGGCGGAGCTGAGCGAGACCAGCGCCACGAACACCGCGAGCGTGGTCAGGTAAGGGCTGCCCCGAAGCGCCTTCAGCGCCGAGGTTCGCGCCGAGAGGTCGACCCGAGCCCGCTTCTCGGTCTGAAACAGCGAGCGACTGGCACGAGCGAGCACCATGACCGCCGCCATGGTGAGCAGGTTCAGCACCAGCAGCATGCCGAGCAAATACGAAACGCCGCGCGAACCGCTCACCAACCAGCCGGCGATGCCGCCGATCACCCCGCCGAAGCTGCCACCGAGAGCGATGCGGCCGACCTCGCGCTTGGCGGTGTAGGGGTCGAAACGCTCGTTGACTACCGACCAGAGCGCGGCCACGAAGGTGGCTCCGAGCGCCGAAACGTGCACGTAGAGCGCGATCGCCACGGCTTCCGGAGCGCGAGTGAGCAGCGCCCACTCAGCGCCGTAGAGCACGGCGCTCACGCCGGTGGCGGCGAACAGCAGGCGCGCCGGTGACCTCCGCTCCACCAGGCGCGCAGCGATCAGCGCGGTGCCGAGGGAAACCAGCGCGCCCAGGATCATCATACGCGGCAGGAGCGCGACCTCGAAGCGCGCCAGAAAGAGCGCGTCGCGCGCGGCCTTGGCGGACACCAGGTGCGCGATCACGGCCGCTGAAGCGAAAGTCGCGGCGAGGACGCCGCGCGTCGTCGAATCGGCGGCGCGCCCGGACATGCTTCAGAACGCGAATACCACAGGAAGGATCTGACCGCTCACAACTTCAGCTGGATCTGGTTCTTCGCCAAGACCTCTTTGAACGCGTTCTTGTCGTTCGACTTCATGTACGCCTCTTCCGGCTCGACCAGGCCCGCGCGCACGTGCTGCAGGAGGTGGTCATTCAGCATCTGCATACCGAGCGCCTTGCCGGTCTGAAGCACGCTGTTCAGCTGATAGGTCTTACCCTCGCGGATCAGGTTGGAGATTGCCGGCGTCGTGATCAGCGTTTCGTAAGCCGCTATCCTGCCGCCGCCCTTTTTCTTGCACAGCACCTGGGCGATCACGCCGCGCAGCGATTCGCTCAGCATGGTGCGGATCTGCGCCTGCTGATCGGGTGGAAACTGATCGATGATGCGATCGACCGTGCTGGTCGCGCCGTTGGTGTGCAAGGTCCCGAAGACCAGGTGTCCGGTTTCGGCGGTCTCGATCGCGATCGCGATCGTCTCCAGATCGCGCATTTCGCCCACCAGCACGATGTCCGGGTCCTCGCGCAAGGCCGCTCGCAGCGCGCGCTTGAATGAGCGCGTATTCATCCCCACCTCGCGCTGGTTCACGAGACAGCGCTTGTTCGAGTGCACGAATTCGATCGGATCCTCAATCGTGATGATGTGGTCGGCGCGATTCTCGTTGATGTAGTCGACCAAGGTCGCGAGCGTGGTGCTCTTGCCGCTGCCGGTAGGGCCCGTGACCACGACCAGGCCCTTGGTCAACCAGCACAGATCCATCACTTTGGGCGGCAGACCGAGCTTTTCCACCGGCAGGAGCTCGAACGGGATCTGGCGGAACACCGCGCCCGGGCCGTTGCGATCGACGAAGTAGTTTGCGCGAAAGCGGGCCACGCCCTCGATCGCGTGCGCAAAGTCGGTGTCCCAATCCTTCTCGAACTCGGCACGGTTGCGCTCCGGCATGATCTCGTCGAGCAGAACGGTCAGCTGCTCCTTGTCGAGCGCGGCATGCTTTTCCAAAGAGGCCATCGACCCGTGCAGGCGCAGCATCGGCTCGGCGTTCGTCGAAAGATGCAGATCGCTGGCCCCGAGCCGCACCATCTCGCGCAAGAGCAAGTTGATCCTCGGTTCACCGGGGCGCGAGTCGACCCGCGGCACCGGCACGCTCGGCCGCTGCTGGGGCACTTTCGGCATCGGCGGATCGAGCCGCGCTTGGTGCTGCGAGACCGCCGCCGCAGCGCTTCCGCGCGGCCTGACCCCGATCGACCAGGACTCCTGCCCTTTGACGTGAACCTCCACGCTCACCGCTACGCCGTCGGCGTCGTGGTCGAATTGAACGGCGCCGCTGCGCTTGAGCTGATCGAGCTGCTCGCTGGACGTAAGCTCGGAGACGATGAAAATGATCTCCTTGTGCGTCACCCGGTTGGCGCTGAGCCGTTCGCCGGTCGGAAATCGAAATTTTGCCGGCTGTTCGCTGGCTAGCTCGAGCGCGTCGGCGCCATGGCGCATCAGGTGGTGAACGTAGTGGTTGATTCGCATGGAGCTTCCGGAAATGGCTAACGGCAGGAACGGAGACGGAATCAGTATCGCCGATCCAGCGCAGCGCTGAAATGGGCTCAAACTAGGCAAAAACGCGGAAATCCCGGGCTCGCTGTCCCGTTGTCGTTTGGGGCCCCGGCCCGTTGTCTCGTTGTCGTTTGGGGCCCCGGCCCCAAACGCGGTGACGGCGAAAATCCGGGCTCTCGGTCACCGATTCGGGTACACCGTCGGCCCATGGTTTCCGCGATCTTCGACGCCAAGGCGTGGCACACGGTCCCCGGTTTTCAATTCGAGGACATCACCTATCACCGCGCGGTCGATCAGGGCACGGTGCGCGTTGCCTTCAATCGACCCGAGGTCCGAAACGCTTTTCGGCCGCAGACCGTCGACGAGCTCTTCACCGCGCTCGAGCACGCGCGCACCACGAGCGACGTCGGCTGCGTGCTGATCACCGGCAACGGCCCGTCACCGAAAGACGGCGGCTGGGCCTTCAGCTCCGGCGGCGATCAACGGATCCGCGGCAAGGACGGCTACAAGTACGAAGGCGAAAAGGGCGCGGTCGATCCGGCCCGCCTCGGCCGGCTGCACATCCTCGAGTGCCAGCGGGTGATCCGCTTCATGCCCAAGGTGGTGATCGCGGTCGTGAACGGGTGGGCGGTCGGCGGCGGGCACAGCCTGCACGTGGTCTGCGATCTGACGCTCGCGAGCAAGGAGCACGCGCGCTTCAAACAGACCGATCCCGACGTCGCGAGCTTCGACAGCGGCTACGGCTCTGCGCTGCTCGCGCGCCAGATCGGCCAGAAGCGCGCGCGGGAGATCTTCTTTCTCGGCTTCGACTACACGGCGGACGAGGCCGTCGCCATGGGAGCGGCGAATCTCTCCGTGCCGCACGCCGAGCTCGAGAAGGTCGCTCTCGATTGGGCGCGCACCATCAACAGCAAGAGCCCGACCGCGATGCGGATGCTCAAGTACGGCTTCAACCTCCCGGACGACGGCCTGGTCGGCCAGCAGCTGTTCGCTGGAGAAGCCACGCGGCTCGCCTACGGGACCGACGAGGCGAGAGAAGGGCGCGACGCGTTTTTGGAGAAGCGACCGCAGGATTACTCCAAGTTCCCTTGGCATTATTGATTTTTGGTGGCGCCTCGTTGTGACGGGCGCGGCCGTGCCACGCGGGAAACGCGAGCGCAGGCGAATTGCGTCGCTATCCAGCATCGAACCGCGCCTGCGCAGCTGTAAAGAACGGCTAGAGTAACTGTCAGGCGCCTCGCATGCCGAGTGGCGGCGATCCTGTCGCTGTCGGAGCAGAGCTCGTGGCTATGGCCGCGTGCGACGCGCAGCGCGTGGGTCACACCCACGCGGGGCTTCGTCTTCCGCCACGCCGACGGAAAACGGTACGGTGGCGCGGTTTCGCCCGAGAGCTGCGAGCTGCGCCAAAGGGTCTTTCTCGGACTGAAAGGCCTCGGCTTTCGCGAATCGGACGCGCGGAAAGCGCTCGAAACCGTGACGGCGGAGGCGGGGACGTCGGTTCAGCTGACCGCGGAAATGCTGCTCCGGCAGGCGCTGGCCGTGCTCACGTAGCATCAAGGCTCGACGCGAACCAATCGTCCGAAAACCGCGTTCGGTCCAATCCAGCCGTTGATGCGACCGCGGTTCTTCCCGATCTGGAACCGCTGGCCTTGAATGGCTTTGACGAGGTGAAGGTATTCGGCGCCGTTCACTTTGCACAGAACGATATCGCCCACGGTCACCTCGCTGACATCGACGGGCGCAACGTGCAGAATTGGTCCGCGCACGAGCGCGCAGCCCCGTCAGGCCCACCTCCCCTGCCAACGGCACGGGAAGCGCCGTCGTGCACGCACTCGATCTCGTCGAAGCGAGCCTGCTTCCCCCGAGAGCCACCCGGCGATGCCGAAGCGGCAGAAGTACTTCGAAACGTGCCGTCGACGAGCGTCACCGTGCCCGCGCCATGAACCCTGCGGAGCATACTCCGGCAACCGTCGCGAAACAGTCGGCGGCACACACAGGCGGCACAGCGCTCCGAGCCACGAGAACCATGGTCGCGAGGTGGGCCCCGAGAAACTACATCGCCGTGATCGGCTCACCGGCCGTCTTGCGCCGAAAGAACGGCGTCGCGGCGCGCCTGAGGCAACTGGGAGCGGAGGTGCGGACTCTGGATCTCCGCTCCGATCCCTTGCATCTGGTGGAGGCTGCGGACGACGAGCTCGGCGTTCGGCCGCGCGCCGCCGTGTTCGAGTCACCGGACGTGCCCGAGCAGGCAGTCGACGCGCGCCGCGCGCTGCGCCGTCACCCGATTTTCGATACTGTCGGGACGCTACTGGTCGTCGACGAGCAGCACGTCGCGCGCTTCAACCGCACCAGCGGCTTCGACGATTTCGTCGTGGTTCCGTTCTCCGCGATGGAACTCTATGTGCGAATTCGCGCGCTCGGTTTCGGCGGCGCGGACGCGAGCATGGAGTCGAGCTATCGGCTCCGAAACATCGAGGTCGACCTCCCGGGGCGCGAGGTCCGGCGCGACGGCCGGCCCGTCGCGCTGACGTCGAAGGAGTTCGCGTTGCTCGTTCGGCTCTGCAAACAGGGCGGGCAAGCGGTTTCGCGGGTGCGGCTATTGGAAGGGGTCTGGGGCGAGAGCTACGTGGGCAGTCGCCGGACCGTCGACATTCACGTGCGGCGGCTCAGAGCCAAGTTGGGACCGGGGCTGCAGCTCGAAACCGTGCGCGGCTGGGGTTATCGGCTGCGAATGCCGATCGTCGAGGAGCCGACCCCGAAGGCCGAACGCGCAGCCCGAACGCGACGCGCCAAGTAGCCGGCCACCGCAAGGATCAACCTTCGTCTCGCGCGTGCGCCTGGGCGGGCGGCGCGGTCGCCTCGACCGCGACGAAGGTCTCCAGAATCACGTAGCGGTGCCGCGTGCCCTCGGGGACAACCCACGAATCCCCGGGTTCGAGCAGCACCATCTGCCCCTCGATGTGCAGCTCTGCGCGGCCCTGGAGCACGTAGCCCACCGTTTCATACGACCGCGTGCGGGTCACCTGATCCGGGTACGGGCTCTCTTGCCAGAGCCGCATGCTCAGCCGCTTGCCCGAGGCAAGGTATGCCTGTCCCATCCGTCCTCTCGGAGAGAACTCCGAGCTGACTTTGGTCACCGTGGTGTCTCGTATTCCCTGGTCCTGGTCCATGTCGGCCTCTGATTCGGATCGATCTTCGGGGGATGTATGTCGGGCGGCAACGCTTCGATGACGTGGTGCCGCTTGGGACAGACCACGAGCACGGGGCAGGTCGCATAACGCAGCACGCGTTCCGCCACCGACCCCAGCACGAGTCGTGCAATGCCTCGCCGCCCGTGGGTGCCGACGACGATTGCATCGGCGTCCAGATCGACGGCGAGCTGGGCGACTTCGCGCGCCGGATCGCCTACGCGAAGGTGCGTGACGACCGGAGGCAGCCCGTCGCCGAGCGCATCCACCGTTACCGCGACGTGGTGCGACAGCTGTTGATTCAAGTGATCGATGTCGGGGAGGCTCGTGACCAAGACGTCGTCCTGGCCCATGGCCGCGCGAAGCGGAACCACGTGCACCACGTTCAGCGTCGCATCCGCCTGGAGCCGCGCGAGCTCGCAGGCGTTTCGGAGCGCCGCGTCTCCGTATTCGGAGAAGTCGACGCCGACGACGAGCACCTTTTTCCGCGACGCTGGAGAAGCCGCTTCCATGCTCGATCTCCTTTCATCCCGGCGGAGCATGGCTTGTGCCACCTCGCCGTCGCCCACGGGCGAGGCAGCCCGGACGACGGCGCGCCCTCGCTCTCGCGGGGTGGCAGTCCTCCACACTGGTGCCTTGTGTCCCGAGCGCATCGCGCCCCTGGCAACGGGTCGCGAGCGACCTATCGATCCATTCATGACCGACCGCCGTGTGCTTCCGGTTTTGCCCCTGCGCGGCGCGGTCCTGTTTGCGGGCGCCACCGTGCCGGTGGTCGTGGGACGGCCACAATCCCTGCGTGCCGTGGAAGTCGCTGGCAAATCCGATGGCCGCGTGTTCGCCGTGGCTCAACGCACCAGCGACGACGAGCCCCGCGCAGATGATCTGTACACGATGGGCGTGATCGCGAAGATCGGCCAAGTCCAGGCGGGCCTCGGCGGCGTACAGCTCTTGCTCGAGAGCGAGCAGCGGGCGACCGCGGTCGACTATCGATCGAACAACTACCTGACCGCGGTCGTGATCCCGGTGGAGGAGATCCGACCGAGCGACGAAAATAGCGCGCTCTACCAGGCGCTGGTGCGCGAGATCGAGGAACGAGCGCTCGAGCTCGGCACCAAGCGTGGCATCCCCGAGGACGTGCTGAAGAATCTGCTCGAGTCGGCCACCGACTCGGCTCGGCTGGGAGATCTGATCGCGACCCACATCGAGCTCCCGCTGCCGGACAAGCAGGCCTTGCTCGAAACGCTCGCGGTCGAGGATCGCCTGCGCCGGCTGCTCGTGCACCTCCAGCGCCAGCTCGAGCTCGAGCGCGCGCAGGAAGACATCAAGAGCAAGGTTCAAGAAGAAATCGGCGGCAAGCAGCGCGAGTACTACCTCCGCGAGCAGCTCAAGGCGATCAGAAAAGAACTCGGCGAAGGCGACCAAGGCGACGAGGTCCTTGAGCTCCGGCAGAAGCTCGAGCAGCTCGACCTGCCCAAGGAAGCCCGGGGCGAAGTCGACCGCGAGCTCTCGCGGCTCGAGAAGACGTCGAACGAGTCGATGGAAGCGCAGGTGATCCGTACGTACCTGCAATCGATCATCGAGCTACCGTGGAATACACGCACCGAAGACGTCCTCGACCTGCAGGGCGCAGCCAAGGTGCTCGATGAAGACCACTACGGCCTCGGCGACGTGAAAGACCGCGTGCTCGAGTTCCTCGCTACGCGCGCGCTCAAGGCGCGCCGACTGAGCGTACGGAAGCCCGAGAGCGTTCAGAAGAGCGACGGGGAAGCGAGCTCGCGCGAGCTCGCGCGAGGCCCGATCCTGCTCTTCGTGGGTCCGCCGGGCGTCGGCAAGACGTCGATCGCTCGTTCGATCGCGCGCGCGCTCGGGCGCCGCTACGCCAGGGTTTCACTGGGCGGCGCTCGCGACGAGGCAGACATTCGCGGCCACCGGCGCACGTACATCGGCGCGATGCCCGGGCGCATCATCCAGGGAATGCGCCAGAGCGGCGCCAAGAACCCGGTATTTTTGCTGGACGAGATCGACAAGCTCGGAATCTCGTTCCAGGGCGATCCGGCGGCCGCGCTGCTCGAGGTGCTCGACCCCGCGCAGAACTCGACCTTCACCGACCACTACCTGAACGTGCCGTTCGATCTGAGCGAAGTGCTGTTCATCGCGACCGCCAACGTCACGCACACGATTCCGCCGGCGCTGCTCGATCGCATGGAGGTCGTGCAATTTGCCGGCTACACCGAGCGCGAGAAGGCGGAGATTGCACGGCGTTACTTGCTGCCGCGCCAGCTCGAGGAATCGGGGCTCCGCGACGAGGACGCCGCGTTCACGCTGAAGGGCGACGCGATCGCGACGATCATCAGCGACTACACGCGCGAAAGCGGCGTCCGCCAGCTCGATCGCGTGATCGCCTCGGTCACGCGAAAGCTCGCGCGGAGGCTGGCAGCCGGTGAGCCCGTCGAGCGCACGGTGACCGCACCCGTGGTCCGCGATCTGCTCGGGCAGCCGTCAGTGGTGCCGGAAGCGGCGCTCGAGCAGGACGAAGTGGGGGTCGCCACCGGCATGTATTACAGCCCCACGGGCGGCGACATCATGTTCGTCGAAGCTGCGATCCGGCGCCTCGCCACTCCGCCAGGCGGCAACGGCGAATCCCCCGACGGTCTCGGTACGGTCTCCCTGATCCTCACCGGTCAGCTCGGCGACGTGATGAAGGAGTCGGCGCGGGCAGCGCTCACCTTCGCCACCACGCGCGCCGGCGAGCTCGGAATTCCACAGGAATGTCTGGGCTCGGTCGAAGTGCACATCCACGTTCCGGCCGGCGCGGTGCCCAAGGACGGCCCGTCGGCGGGCGTCACGATCGCGACCGCGCTGGTGTCGGCAATGGCTCGCCGTCCGGTCCGCCGGGACGTCGCCATGACCGGCGAGATCACGCTCCGCGGGCGCGTCATGCCGATTGGAGGGATCAAAGAGAAGGTGCTCGGAGCTCACCGAGCGGGAATAAGGCGCGTCATCCTGCCGAGAAAGAACGAGCCCCGGCTCGACGAGGTTCCGGACGAGGTCAAGCGCGAGCTCGAATTCGTGTTCGTGGACACCTTGGACGAAGTGTTCGAAAGCGCTCTGCTTCCCCCCGGACCGGAGCGCCAGTTCCGAAACGGAGGCGAATCGCGTCAGGCGCCCGTCTCACCGTGAGGTGCAGCGACCGGCTTCGATTGCGGCGACCCGCGCTGGCGGAGAAAGATCGAAAGTACGACGATCGCGAATACCGAGAAGAACTCGCTCTGCCAGTTCTGGAACGACTCGTACCAGAATTGAGCCGATGTCACGTATTCGAACAGCCCTTGCGGCGGCTTTCCGTGCAGCAGGTGTTCCTCGTTCACGTTCATGCGGCCGCCGACCGCGTGCATCGCGAAGGAGAACAGGAACAGCACGAACAGTGCGATCGAAAGCGAATGTTCATAGAGCGCGAGCCAAACGCCACCGCGTCGTACCGGCCACGGCGCATTGCGGCGCCGGCGGTGCTTGCGGGGATCCTCGTCCTGCGCCTGAGGACCTTCGTCGGGGTCCTTCGCTTCGGATGAACCCTTCTGCCGCAACTTGACGGTCAACAGCACGAAGGCCCCCATCTGAAAGAATTCGCTTTCCCAGTTCTCGAAAAACGCCTCGATGAAATGCCCACTGGCAAGGTACTCAAAGACCGAGGTGGCCGCTCGTCCATGCTCCGCCAGCTCTTCGTTGTGAGCGCGGTGACCTGCCGCCACCTGGCCGACGGCAAACACGACGAACAAGAGCAGCATCACCAGCGACAGGCTGTTTTCGGCCAGGATGCGCTTTACCCTCCGCACGCCAACGGCTGGCGCGCCGATCGATCGAGCCGTACCGGACGA
>JGI10216J12902_102786218_pt1 | contig 10902 bp, 6 predicted proteins | sample KanNatreferecore_FD_12902 | JGI IMG/M metagenome (IMG submission 12902)
GTCGGCGGGCCGTTTTTGGAGAAACAGCAATAGCCATAGTTTTTTAACGGACTGCTAGAGCCGGCGGCAATGAAATCGCGTCCGACACCGCCGTTGATTTCCGGGGCCGCGCTTTCCGATCGCATCCCTCCGATTATTTCCCGGATGAGCGGACGATCCAAGGCTCCCGCGCCGGCTCGCCGACCTCCGCGCCACTGGAAGTATCTTCAGCCGCGCGAGCTGAAGGCATTCAAGAACCTGCTCTTCGCCGCGCGCATCGTTGTGGAAGGGATCTATTCCGGCCGGCACAAATCACCCTACCGCGGTTCGTCGCCTGAATTTGTCGATTACCGGGAATACAATCCGGGCGATGAGATTCGCAGCATCGACTGGAAGGCGTTCGCGCGCACCGACCGTTACTTCATCAAACTCTTTGAAAAAGAGACCGACATGAACTGTTACATCCTCGTCGATAAGAGCGCATCGATGGGGTATGGCGGTCCGGCGTATCGGAACCTGCTGCCGGCCGGCGAGGTTTCGAAGCTCGACTACGCCTTTTTTCTGACGGCGGCGCTGGCCTATCTCATGGTCAAGCAGGGCGACAAAGTCAGCGTATCTCTCTTTGACACGAAACTCTCGAAGCAGATTGCGCCAGGGGGAACCTTCCCGCACCTGTATCAGATTCTGAACATGTTGGAGCGCCAGAAAGCGGGCGATCGCACGTCCATTTCCCGGATTCTTCAGGACGCGTACCCGCTTTTCAAACGAAGAGGGCTGTTGATCGTCATTTCCGACTTCCTGGACGAGCCCGAGGAAATCTTCCGCGCGCTGAACCGTTATCGCCATCGCCGTTTCGAGATTCTTCTCTTTCACGTATTGCACGAATACGAGTACGAACTGCCGCCGTTGGACCGGGTGAAGTTTGTGGATGCGGAAACCGGCGAGACGATTGCTTCGCGTCCGGCGGACATCCGAAAAAGTTATAACGACGAGGTGCGCCGCTTTGTCCAAACGTTGCGCAGTTATGCACGGGCGCGGAACATCGACTACAATCTGGTCACGACCGATACGCCCTACGGCGATGTGCTGCGGAAGTATCTCCTGAGTCGAAGCAGCAGGTGAGTATGCAACTGTTCGGCGTCGTCTTTACCAACCCGGCGCTCTGGATCGGGGCGCTGGCGCTCACGGTTCCATTGATTGTTCATCTTCTGACACGCCGAAGCTCGCGTGTGTTGATCTTCCCCACGATCCGCTTTATCCGAAAAGTCCAGGCCAGCCAGTCGGCGATTTACAAATGCCGCCATCTCCTGCTGCTGCTGGTGCGGACGGTGTTTGTCGCGCTGCTGTTGCTGGCGTTCCTGAAACCGGTGATCGAGAACAATACCCTGAGGGCGGGGGACGATCGCGAGGCCAGACATGCCGTGATCATTGTTCTCGACGCTTCCGCCAGCATGGGACACGCCGGCGGCGGGTTCGGTCTGTTTTCGCGCGCCAAACTGGCGGCGGAGAGGATTCTGGACGAATTGCGCGACAGCGATCTGGCCAACCTCATCGTGGCATCGGCCTCGCCTTCGGCTTCGTTCCTCGAACCGACCGCCAACCGATTCCATCTCAAGGGCGACGTGCAGATCGCGGGATTGACGCAGGAGCGGGCCGATCTGGATGCCGCCCTCGCCGAGGCGGTCAGACAATTGAGCAAGGCTCCCGGTTACCGGAAGGAGATCCATTTGATCTCAGACTTCCAGCGAAGCAACTGGGCGCCCGTTGACTTCGCAAAAGTCCCCAAGGACGTGAAGGTGGTGTTCGTTTCGGTGGCGGGTTCCGAGACGGACAACTTCGCCATCACGGAAGTGGCGCTGCAACCGCCTTCCCCCGCCCGCGGCGAAGAGGTGGAGGTCCTCTGCAAAGTGGCCAATTACGGCCGGCAGTCGAAACAGCTTCCACTTCAGCTGAAGTTCAGCGACCAGAAGGCGCTTCAACGCGAGCTGGATGTGCCGGCCAACACGACCGCAGCGACCAGCTTTCGCCTGCGCGTCAACCAGACCGGCGCCTTTGAAGGCGAGCTCAGCATTCCCGACGATGCCCTCGCGGTGGACAATCGCCGCTTCTTCACGCTCGACGTCAGCGACCGTATCCGGGTCGCGGTCCTGTCCGATGAAGACCGCAACGATCCCGGCGCCGGGCACCGGTTTCTGTTCAGGGCGATCAACCCGAACCCCGATCGTGACGCCGGAGGCTTCGCCCCGACCCTTCTGAGTTCTTCGCAGTTCGACAAGTTTGCCGCCTCTGGAGCGCAACTGGTCATCGTGGTGGGCGCGAGGGATTTTCCGTCCGCCGTGGCCGGGAACCTGTTCAACTATTTGAAGGAAGGCGGCTCCGTCATTTATCTTCTGTCCGGACCCGCGGATCGCGCCAACCTGGCGGCGCTCGAAGGATTGGCGGGCGCCGATTTCAAAATGCCTTTCCGGATTGGAAGCCAGATAGACCATTCATCCGGCAAGGAGGGACAATACGCCTCCCTCACCGAAGCGAACTTCGATAACCCGATGCTCAAATCGTTCAAGGAAGCGCGCGACCTGGCGGAGATTCGTTTCCAAAAGTACTTCGCAACCGAGCGCGAGGCCGGGCAGGGCCAGATTTTGCTGCGGTACGACGACCAGAATATCGCGCTGGCGCGCAAGTCCGTCGGTGCGGGTTCGCTGCTGCTGGGCAACTTTTCCCCCTCCATTCGGCACAGTGACCTGGCCCGGCGCACGATCTTCGTTCCATTCCTCCATGAGATGATCAAGGCCATGCGACCTCAATCGGGCGCAGCCAGACCGTTGGCCGTTGGGGGGACGGCGTCCACGACCATCAAAACCAGCGGGGCGGAAAAGGACATTCGTTTCACGGGCCCGTCCGGCGAAAAGCTCAACGCCATGTTCGAGTTGAGCGGCGGTGAAGCGGCTGTGATCTTCCCGCAAACGAAGGAAAGCGGCTTTTACCGCGTTCTCGCCGGAGACAAACGCCTCGGATCGGTGGCGGTGAACGTCGATCCGCGTGAAAGCAACCTCGAGTCGCTGTCCTTGCCGCAGGTGCAGGCGCTATCGGAGCTTTCGCGCGATCGGGTCTTCGCGGCATCGGGCGTGGACATTCAGGCGTTGAAGGGCCTGCGTGAAGGGAGGCCGATCTGGCATTACTGCCTGCTCGCGGCGCTTTGCCTCCTCGGTGTCGAGCAAATGCTGGCGCTGGCCTGGCGCCGATAAAATTATAATTATGCACGGGCCTGTTCTTTTCGAGCCGCCGTTTCCGATCCAACAGATCATCGGATTAGGCGTCGGCGTGCTCCTGCTCGCGTTGGTGTCGTACGCCTTCGCGACAGGTCTTCCGCCGGGGAAGAGGATTCTGCTCGTCCTCCTTCGGCTGCTGATCATCGCGGGAATCGTCGTCGTCCTGTGCCGGCCCATGGCGGTGAAGCCGGCGCCCGAGTCGGGGGAAAAGCCGGTGTTCACGGTGCTGGTGGACACCAGCGCCAGCATGAACACGAAGGACGAAGGGCAGGAATCGCGCCTCAAGGCCGTGGCTGCGGCGCTTCAGTCGGCGCGCGGGACGTTCGAGGGGGAATTGGCGCAGCGCTATCAGGTCAACTTCGAGGAGTTCTCGGAGGAAGTCAGAGCGAGCTCATTCGACGAAATTGTCCGGCGCGAAACCGCCGCCGGTGCGAAGACGGACATTGCCACCGCGCTCTTTGGCGTGTCGAGCGCCGGCCCGGGAAAGAAACACGCCGGTGTCCTGTTGATCTCCGACGGCCGGGACAACGTCGGAGGCGAGGTCGAGAAAGTAGCCGCTCATCTGCGTTCGCAGAAAATCCCGGTCTGGACAACCCCGGTCGGTTCGGTGACCGAGACGAAGGATCTGTACGTGACCGCCCGGCTGAATCAGAACTTTTCCTTCGTCAAACAGCCGGCCAACATCAAAGTGGAGTTGTCGCAGACCGGTTACAAAAACTGGTATGCGAAGGTGAACTTGTATCGGGAGGACAAGTATGTCACCACGCAACAGGTGAATCTGAAGGAGGGAACAACCGCTCTGGATATTCCTATCAAGGAAGACCACAAAGGCGTGTTCCGATATTCCGTCGCCGTCGAGCCGCTGCTCGGCGAGGCCGATGTCAAAAACAACCGGCGTTCCGTGTTCGTGCGGGTGGTGGATGAGAAACCCAAGGTGCTGCTGGTGGAAGCGGAGCCGTACTGGGACACCCGATTCCTGCTGCGGGCATTGCACGCAGATCCAAACCTGGAAGTCAGTTCCCTCTTTCAATTGAATCCGACCAAGGTCTTCGCGATTCAGGAGAAGACTTCGCCCGACAGCCTTGAGAAAGAATCGGTGAAAACGGCGTTCAGCATGCCGCGCACGAAGGAGGACCTTTATCAGTACGACTGTCTGATTCTTGGCCGTGGCATTGACGCGGTGCTCGATTCCGAAGAACTGAAACTCCTGCGGGATTATGTCATGGATCGCGGAGGCAGCATCGTATTCGCCCGCGGCAAGTCTTATTCCGGAGACCGGCCGGAGATTGCAAACATCGAGCCGGTGGTGTGGGACTCGCAGGCGATCAAGGACGTCCGCTTCGAATTGACCTCCGAAGGACGCATGAACCCGATCTTCACGTTCGACGGCAAGCGCGCGCCGGACACCGTCATTCGCGAACTGCCCTCGATGGTCAGCGTCACCAAAATCCAGAAGGAGAAATCGCTGTCGGTGATTCTGGCCAAGAGCAAGGCGGGAACCAACGCCCAGGAGATGGCGGTGATCTCCTACCAGCGCTACGGCAAAGGCAAGGTGATGAGCATCGGCAGCGCCGGCCTGTGGCGCTGGGCGTTCATGCCCGAAAGTTTCGAGCAATACGACGATGTCTATCAGCTTTTCTGGCGGCAGATGGTCCGCTGGCTGATCGACGAATCCGATTTCCTGCCGGGGCAGGACATTTCCTTTCGCACGGACCGATACGCTTACAATCTTGGGGAAAAAGTCCGTTTCGTTATCCGCGCAAAGCATGTGCTCCCGGCGCAGTATCAACCGCAGATCACCGTCAAGCCGCTGGACGGGGAACCGGTCAAACTCATTCCAGCGCGCCAGGAGCATGACAGCGAGCGGGAAATGATTTACACGGCATTTCACACGCCCGAGAGCGAAGGCGAGTTCGAGGCCGTTCTGACGAACAACATGGGGCAGCCTCGGGAAGACACCGCGCGGTTCACCGTGTACTCGGACTCGGTCGAGACCCGCCTGGTCGCGGCGGACCGGGACTTGCTCGCGCAAGCAGGCCGGATCACGGGCGGCGGCGAGATCCCCCTGGCCGGGTTGAAGGAGCTGCCGAGCCGCGTCCGCCAGTTCGAAGAATTGTCGCGAGACAAATTGAAACCCCGGGACATCTGGGATAGACTCGCCGTGTTCAGTCTCCTGGCGGGCCTGCTGGCAGTCGAATGGTTCGCGCGACGACGACTGGGATTGGTCTGATGCAAAGGAAGTAAATCGGCATCGGCGACATGAGCATCGAGCGACAACTCGCACAGTTGAAAACGGCGCATCGCCGGCAGGTGCGGAGGCTTGTCCTCGTTCGGACGATGTGGTTGACCGCCCTGGCCGGACTCGCCCTGATTTACGGCGACCTTTTTTTCCAGTTCAACGATCCGGCGCGCCTGCTGCTGGATGGCGGATTCGCGGTGCTTCTGGTCGCCGCCGTGGTTCTGACGCGGCGCTGGCTGACCCGGGCGACCTCGGAAGCGCGGCGCGTGGCGCGGCTGGTCGAAGAGGGGAATCCGGATCTGCACAATGACCTCGTCAGCGCCATTGATTTCGAGGAGGCGATGGACAAAGGCTCCCGAACGGCGGTGTCCAGGGAACTGATGCAACACCAGATCGGTATCGCGGCGGAAAAGGCGCGCGGGCTCAAACGCCTCGATTCACTCAAGCCGCCATCCCTGAAGCAGGAAGCGCGTCTGCTCCTCGCCTCGTTCGGGCTGGCCATGATCTTGTTGCTTGTTTTCACTTCGCATTTCGCGGCGGTCGTGCCCCGGTTTGTCGATCCGTTTGGCGATCATCCGCCGTACAGTCCGACGTCGCTGAAGGTGAATCCGGCGGGAACGTCCGTTGATTACGGGCAGGGTTTGAAGATCGACGTCGAGACCGCCGGACCGAGGCCGGCGGAGATGATGCTGGTGCTGCGTGACAAAGAGAGGCGCGAGCGGGCGACGTTGCCGATGCTGGAGGAGAGCGACGGACATTACTTTCAGAACGTCGAAAACGTTCAGGACGATCTCGAATATTTCGTTCGCATCCCGGGCGGGCGGAGCAGGCGGTATGCGCTTTCGGTGATCAAGTGGCCGAAAATCCAATCGGCCACCGTGGCTTACGAATACCCCGCCTATACGCGGCTGCCGTCCGAGAAGCGATACTTGAACGACCGCGTCGTGAAGGGTTATCGGGAGACGAGGGCCACGCTTACGCTCCATTCCAACCGTCCGTTGAAGGGAGGCGTTCTGAGCGTCGGCGGCGCCGATTACGAACTGGCGCCCGGCGACGCCAACAGCGTCACCGCGACATTTGTGATTTCGACCAATGGTCCGTTCTCCGCCACCGTCACGGACCGGGACGGCAACGTCACGCGTGAGAAACTGGAGGGGACGGTGGAGGTTCTTCCGGATTTGAAACCCGAGATCGCCATCGTATCACCGGGCATGGATTCCTTTGCCACGCCCGACGCCAGGATACCGATCAACATTGAGGCCAGGGACGACCTCGGCATCGGAAAGGTGGAGATTCTCCGCAGCCGCACCGGTTCGGCCGAAGAGCGAAAGGTCGTTCACAGTGCGGAGGGCCGGGAGAAGCTTGTCAATGTGATCGAGGAACTTGACCTGGAGGCCCTCGGCGTCCAACCCGGGGACACCATCGAATACTACGCGACCACGACTGACAGTGCGCCGGACGCGCCGCAGACGACGGCCACGCCCGCCTATCGCCTTGCGATCATTTCGCAGGAACAATATCGCGACCTCCTGCAAACCCAGATGCGGGCCGAAGATCTGACGAAGAAATATGACGATCTGATGGAGCGGTTGAAAGGCCTCGCGGACAAACAGGCCGCCCTGGAAAAAGAGATCGGCCGGCTGAAGAGCAATCTGGAGCAGAACGGCTCGCTGACGCCGGAAGAGCGGCAGCAAATGCAACAGGCGCTCGCGGCCCAGGAGCAACTGGCCGGACAAACCGGAGAAGCAGCCAAGGAATTGCAGGAGGAGGCGAAGCGTCCGTCCGTGTTCGATGTGGAAAAGGATTACAAGAAGACGTTGGAAAAATTCGCCGACCGGATGGCGCAGGCGCAGCAGGCCATGTCGCGGAGTTCGGAAAACCTGAAGCAGGCAGGGGACAAGCCGGACGGAAAGGAAGGCTTGCCGAGCCTGAATTCGGCGTTGCAGGACCAGCGTGAAGCCTTGGCGCAGCTCGGTCAGAACCGGGAGGAATTTGAGAAGGGAATTCAACAGGCAAACCGCGACATCGAGAAGCTGTATCGGCTCCTGGGAGACGTGGAATCGTTCAAGGCGCTGTTGGAACGGCAGAAGAACCTGGAGCGCCAGGCGCGTTCCTACAAGGACGTCGCCGATCCGGGACTCGACGAGCAAATCCGCCTGAAGGAATTCGCCGAAGAGCAGGAGGCCGTCGAACAGTCATTGTCGGACGTGCGGGAGGACTTCCTCAAGCACGCCGAAGAAGTCGCCCAGGAGTATCCGAAGGTGGCGGACGACGGCCGAAGGATCGCCGACGAAATACGGGAACGCGACATCGAGGACCTGATGGAGAGCGGCGCGACGCGGCTTTCGTGGGCGGACGCGAAGGGCGGCCACGAGAAGGTGCGGAACGCTTACGACGAGATGCAGGCGATGATCGAAGTTTGCAACAGCGCCGGCGGCCAGGCGCAGGGCGAGTGCGAAATGCGTTTGAAGATGACCATGAACATGGCGCTGGGCAACACGCTTCAACAACTTGCCAAAGGCCTGAAACCCGGCTCGGGCTCCGGCATGGGCACTGGTTTCGGCGCGGGACTGGCGGGCAGTTCCGGCCTGAGCGGCGGTCAGTCCCAGGTTGCCGTTTTTGGGCGGGATTCGGTCAGCACCAGGAACCAGCTCAGCCGCGGAGGCGGGAGAAGCGACAAGAAGGTCCAGGCGGCGCCGGAGCAGCCGGAAGATGTTGCGTCCAGCATCGAAGAGCTGACGACAGCCAAGAATGCCGAATTGGAATTGCCGGGCGCCGGGGGCGAGCGTATCATGCAGGAGTATCGGAAATTGATCGAAGACTATTTCAAGCGTCTGGCCGAGGAATAACGGGAGATTCAAAGATGTCCGCAAAGCAATGGATTCAATCAAGCGTCGTTGCGCTGTTCCTGGCGGCGACGATGGAACGCACGGGCGCCGGTTCGAGCGAGCCGCGCGAAGACGCCGTCAAATGCGCGAATCTCATTTACGCCGGTTCCAAGAGCTCGGTCTGCTTCAGCGACAAGTTTCTCGCCACGGTGGAGAAGGAAACCAATATCGCGGCGGAAAAGAAATTTACGCCGGTCAAGGTCTCGGCGGCGGAACTCTTCGATTATCCGTTTGCCATCATGACGGGTGAGGGGACTTTCGCCCTGCCCGAACAGGAGCGGAAGAATCTGAGATCCTACCTCACCCGGGGCGGGTTCCTCCTGGCCTCGGCGGGTTGTTCGTCAGCGGACTGGGATCGTTCCTTTCGGCGCGAGTTCAAGCAGATGTTTCCCGAGCGGAAACTGAAGAAGATCACGATGGACCACGCGCTGTTCAAGACCATTTACGACATCAAGAGCATCAAGCTCAAGAACGGGGGCACCACGCAACTGGAAGGCCTGGAGTTAGATGGCAGGATCGTCATGATTTACAGCGCCGAAGGTTTGAATGATACGCCCAACGTGAAGGGATGCTGTTGTTGCGGCGGCAACGAAATCAAGAACTGCCAGGAGATCAACGCCAACGTTTTCGCCTACTGCCTCACCCACTAAGTACCAACACCGCTTCGTGAGCAACCCAGGGAAACGCCGCTCTTTCGTCCTTCTCGCCGCCACGGCGGTCGCCGGCATTCTCCTGAACGGGTGCAAGAAAAACGCCTCCGACGCCGCGTCAGTGCCTTCCGCGACGCCAAAATCGCTAACGATTTTTTACACCTGCGACACGCGGGGGCATATCGATCCGTGTGGTTGCTCGACGGGCATGGCCGGAGGCATCGCCCGGCGGAAGACCTTTCTCGATGCGCAGCGTTCCGGCTCGCATCTGCTGGTGGACGCCGGCGACGTCACGGCCGGTCCGAGAGCATGGGAAGTCCTGGAGTTGGAGTACCTGCTCAAAGGTTACGAGCAGATGGGTTATCATGCCGTGAATGCCGGGCACCGCGAGGCGTCTTTGGGCCGGGAAGGACTTCTCAAATTGAAGGCTGTTTTCGCCAATCTTCTCTCCGCCAACCTGGCGGACGAACGGGGACAACCGGTATTGGCCCCTTATCGCATCGTCTCTCTGCCGGATGGAACCAAAGTCGGCGTGTTGGGAATCCTCGACGATAAATCCTCCGGCAGCGAGCCGGGCAAGGGATTGAAGGTCCTTCCCCCGCACGACGCGATCGGACGTTATCTGCCGGAAATCAAGCGTCAGGCGGGATTCATCGTGCTGCTGGCGTTCGCGGACGAGGAAAAGATGAAGGAGATCGCGGAAAGATTTTACGAAATCAACGTCATTGTCGGGGGCAAAGTGATGCAGCCCTCGGCGACACCGCTGATCGTCAACAAATCCCTCATCACATTCATCACTGACAAAGGAAAGGCGGTCGGCCGGCTGGACCTGCAAAGCGCGTCAGGCGGCCGGCTCGCGCACACGAACTCCATCGTGATGCTCAATGATGATTTTAAAGACGATGCCGAGATGGCGAAGCTCATCGTCCAGTACAAGGCGAAGTTGAAGGAGTTGGATTTTGTCCCCGCCGCGCACAAGGACGACGAAGAAGGGCTGAGCTTGATTACGGCGGAGCGCAGCAAGGACGCGAACAAGTATGTGGGCGCGGAGAATTGCCGGAGTTGCCATCCGAAGGCCTACGAGACCTGGACGAATTCGAAGCACGCCCATGCGTTTCACACGCTGGAGGAAAAGGGGTATGAGACGAATCCTCGCTGTTTGGAATGCCACACGATCGGCTACCTGGCGTCGGATGGCTATCTGAACGCCAAATTGACGCCGCACCTGAAGGATGTTTCCTGCGAATCGTGCCACGGACGGGGCGATCACCATGTGAAGTTTCATTCCAAACAGAACACCGCGTTGAAGAACGTGGGTTTTAAGAAGGTCAACTGCGTCGGCTGCCATAATCCCGACAACAGCGCGAAATTCGAGCTCAACAGTTATTGGGCAAAGATCGTACACGGCCGCGACTGACCCGGTTATTGCAACCTGCATCGGTCACGCAAGGAGCGCGATCCTCTTTACAACCGACGCTGTCCGGCTAGAGTGGGGATGTGGAGCCGACCGATCTCCCGGAAACATCATCGCGCTTGCAGTCTCTCTTTGAAGGGGGAGGCAGCACGATCGCGCTCATCGTTGTCGTTGTTCTGGCTCTTTTGTTTTTCGGGTATCTGCTGATCGACGGCTACTGTCAGCGGCGGAAGTGGAAGAGATTGCTGAAGCAGACGAAACGCGATCAGGTGCCGTAATCCGCCGCCCGGGACGGCCCGGAAACGGCACGACGTTTGGTGGGACGAGGCTACCGACGAGCCGGCTCGCGAGGACTCCCGCCCCACCGACTGCTGCCAACCGAACCACTACCACTACCGGAAGATCAAGAGGAGTGGAGCGGGCGACGGGAATCGAACCCGCATGGCCAGCTTGGAAGGCTGGA
>JGI10216J12902_105986110_pt1 | contig 10901 bp, 11 predicted proteins | sample KanNatreferecore_FD_12902 | JGI IMG/M metagenome (IMG submission 12902)
CGTTGACGCGCGATCCGTCCGGCAGCCGGGCGTCGACCATCGGCGAGCTGCGATCGATGCGGCGATTGATCGGGCCGAGAATCCGCTCGAGGATCTGCTCGCTGACGCGGTCGCTCAGAAAGGTGCGCCCGGTCTCTTCGAGCGTGCCGCCGTGCTCGATGTAGATCTGGTCCTTCGAAACGACCATGATTTCGCTGACATCCGGCATGCGGATCAGATCGGTGAGCGGGCCCAAACCGAAGACGAGGTCGGTCAGCTCCTTGCGGACGAGCCACAACGCGAGATGCCGCGTCAACTCCGGCGTCAGCTGCGGCCGCACGGTCTCGAAGCCGCGGTTGAATCCCTCGCGGAGCTTGCGGATCCCGTCCTTGGCCGCCGATCCGTCGAGCGGCAGGTCGAGCGTCGCGGCGATGCGGGAGGTCAGCCAGAAGCGTGCCTGTTCGCGCTCGCCGAAGCCCTCCTTGCCGCCGAAGGTGTCTCCCTGGGCCGATTCCATCGGCTGGCCGAGGAGCGCCGACAGCATCGCGGAGCGGAGCGCCTCGCGGGCCGCGTAGGCCACCACGGGCGGATCCTCGTGCATCCGCAGCGCCTCGATTTCCTCGCGCAGGACGCGCATCGCCGCCTGCCGTCCTTCCTCGGTGCGGACGCTCTCGACGCGATAGACGCGCGGGTCGAGCCGGTTGATCACCGCCTCGTGCATCCGCGTGATCATCGCGGTGAAGCGGCCGCGGACCTCATCGTCGTTGGCGACCGGCTGTTCCGGGGTGCGGATCCGCAGGCGATAGCCGTGCACGATGATGGTGTCGCCGGCTTTCAGCTCGTAGGGTTCGGCGTGCTTGATCTCGCGCTCGTTGACGATGGTCGCGTTGAGGCCCTCCGACTGCACGAACAGCTTGCCGTTCCTGGTCTTCAGGGAGGCGTGGAGGCGCGAGACGAACGGGCTCGCCAGGGCGATCTCGTTGCCCGGATCGCGTCCGATGCGGACGGTGGATCGGGTGATCGGGTGCACCGTCTCCTCGCCGCCGCCGACCGGCTGTACGACGACCTGGAATGCGCTCATCTATTTCTTGCCCATCTCCGCGAGCGGCACGCTCGGTGTCTGGACCTGTTCGAGGTCCCCCTTGCCGCGGAGTGACAGCGTGAAGCCGCTGCGGGCCAGGCCGCGGTTGGCTTCGACGATCTCGGCTTCGGCCGGCGTCACTTCCAGCGTGACCGTGGAGTAGGTGCTGCGCTGCAGGAACGCGGAGTCCTCGAGCCGGTACTGCTGATCGACGGCCAGCACTCTCTTGGCCTGCAGGATGTGCCGCGACCGGATCGTCTGGGAGGCGACGTCCGGCACGGTGGCGAGCACGTCGACGATGTCACCGGGCCGCACCAGGTACCCGACCGCCTGTGCGGCGCTGACCTCGATGCCTACGGCGCGCATGCCCGGCGAAATCTTCAGGCCCGCGTCGGCCGCTTTCTGCAGCGCGTCGAAGGTGATCGTCTCGCCGGCGCGGATGGGCCGCACCACGGGCGAGGACATCACCCAGCTCTCGAGTTCGACGCTGGGCACCTGCGAGCTCATCGCCCTCCGTTCGGTCTCGTTCGCCACCGGGATGGCGGCGCGCGTCACCGAGCCGGCGAGCGTGTTGGGCGGTTCGACCGCGCGGGTGGCGCGGAAGACGGTCACACTGCCGCCGCGCGCGCGCCGGGCGTCGAGCTGCAGGATGGCGACCGACAGGATGCCGAAGACGACGGCAACGATCAGGAGATTGCGCGGTTTCATCGGGCTGTGCCTCGCGACAGGTTACGGTGAACCAGAATCAGGACGCCGTTGTCGCCTTCGCCGGAGCCGGCAAGGAAACACTCGCGGCGGCCGTCGGTGAAGTGACCAAGGCCATGTTCGTCGGTCACGGGATTCGATGCCCAGCCTGCGGCGCCCAGCGAACGGCGGAACGCCTGGACCGCCGCTGCACTGTCGGCGGTCCGATAGATCAGCGTCCGGCTCCAGGTGGCGCCGTCGCCGTGCTCGATTGTGTAGGCGCGTTGCAGACCAGCCGGACGAAGTACATCCTTCAGGTCGTCACCAGGCGCATCCGCTCCCACCGGAGGCATCAGGCTGCGCACGGTGACGTCCGGTGCGGGCGTGAAGTCGATAAAGACGGTGCCCTGTTGCGTGAAGACGGAGATGAGGTGGAATTGCGCGACAGCGGCGAGTCGGCCCGTCATTGCGAATTCACCGATTCGGTCAGCCATCTCCGACGGGTGGCGGAGCGGCTTGAAGACCATACCGGCGACGACGCCGGCTCCGTTCGCTTCGAGGCGTGTAGCACTGGAGACCCGCGCTCCGGAAGGTGAGACCGTGTCGAATTGTTTCGCATAATGGTCGAGCACCGCGGTGGGCTTCTGTCGCGTATGACCAACCACGTAGTTGAATGCCGCGCCGTTGATCAGCACGGTGCCGCGCCGGGCGCTTGTGCCTTCGCCGGCCAGGTCGAGCAGGAGCCCCGCGCGCGATGCCATTGGCGTGTAGATGTCGGCGTGCACGGCCCCGCGCGGCCCGAATCCCCAGAGAAAGGCGCCGGCAGCGGTGAGCACGACCGCGCTTGCCAGCAGGCGTCCGGTGGTTCGTCCGACGCGGTACTGGTCAGAAGAAGACATCGGCGATTTCCTTGGCCAGGCCGCCCAGCGCCTTCTTGATCCAGTCGAGCGGGGTGCCGGTTTCTTCCTTGGTCCACGGATTCCCGTCGATCGCGAAACAGTTTTCGTAGACGGTGTCACGCCCCAAGGGATTGAAAAGGCGACGGCCGTCGGCATGGATCTCATAGGAGCGGCCGGCGGATATCTTGCTGAGGATGGGGGCCAGAATGTCTTGAAAGAGATCGTCGTGCACTTCGCTGTAGTCCGCCGCCTCTCCATGGCGCGGGCAACTGCCGTCGGGGCGCTCCGTAATCTGTGCGCTCATGCCTCTTGGCGCCAGAATCTGTGCCTCGACGGCGTCGGCGTGGGTCTGGAATCCGCCGTCGGGACTGGCGGGAATCGACGCGGCGTGCCGGATGCCCACCTCGCGGACCGCGACCATCGTCCGTTGCCGCTCGAGGAATACCTGCCCAAAGGTGAAGATCAACATCAGCACCAGCGCGATAATGGGCATGGTCAGGACGAACTCGGCCATCGCCAGGCCGGCGTCCCCTCGCACACGCCGAACGGTCTCGCGTCTGCCCGGCATGTCAGTGGTTGTTCCAGTACTGCATCACGTTGGCGCGCTCGATGAACGACGCGACATTCCCGAACGAGATCAGCGACGCACCACTCCGGATCCGGCTCAGGGTGTCGGGGCTGCTCGTCAATCCGTTCAAGCGTCCGCCTTCGAGGAGGTCTGCAGGTTCGAGGGTGACCTGCCATTCCTGCGTGAATGTATCGAAGGCTGTAGGGTTGAAGACCCGGGCCTGCCCGTACGCGAGTCGATGGACGCCGAGGGCCGAGACGAAGTACTTTGGGGCGACCGGAGGGGCGCTGTCGCGATACACGATGGCGAGGAAGTGCAAATCCTCTTTCGCAGTACTGGTCAGCATGTACGGGTCGGGCTCGTTGCCTGACGAGGCGCGGCGGGGAGGCGGCTTTCGCGGTTGTGCCGGATCCTCGGTCCCCAGTGCGGCAGAGAGGAACGAATAGTCGCGCACGGTGAAGATGTAGCGATAGATCGGATTTCCATCCTTGTCCTTGCCGATTTCAACCTGCCGCGGTCCACTGACCGTCTCGCGATGGTGTTTGGCGTTGAAGAACGGGCTCGGCCAGTCGCAAGTGCGTTCGGCAATCTTGGGAGTGTCTTCCCGCGTATTGAACAGCACGGCCGCGTCCATTGGCGGCAGCTTCGGCGTATCGGACCAGACATCAGAGAGCACTGCGGCCCAGTACGCGATGCCGCCACCGCGCAGGCGGCACTCCGCCAGCGAGCCTACCCGCCGCGTCGTTGGCGGGCCTTCAGTCGACCCGCCGCACAGCGACGAATAAGCCGCCCGCCGTGACGCCTCGAAGAACGCCGGCAGCCCAGAGTTGATCCAAATGTAGGTGGCGGTTCGAACGCCGTCCGAGTACTCGGTAAACGGACCTCGCTCCGTCGGGTCGCAGAGGTCGGGCCGCATCGTCCCTTTCTCTGCGGGAACGCCGGGAAAGATGTTGCGGGAGACCACGAGACCGAAGTCCGCCCCATTCTGCAAGGCCACCCGATCGCCTTCCGCCAGCGCGAGGAATCCGAAGCTTTTTTGGACCGCCAGGCTGACCCCCTGAAGGATCTTCATCGTTGTCCAGAACAGGCCGTTGCCGTTCGCGTCGACGGTTTGAATCAGCACATCGACGCTTGTTTCGATGACTTTGAGAGCGATGATCTGGGCCTGGATGATCAAGGCTAGCGCCGCGCCGACGTATGGTATGAGCGAAACGGCGTACTTTTCGGCCTCCAGAATCTCGAGCGCAATCGGGATTGAATCGTCGAGCGCGCGGAAGATGAGAATCATCGCGAGCATCTGACTCGACGTCACGTTGTTCAACGAGATGATGTTCAGAGCCCGGGCCACCCAGGTTGCGCCGGAAATTGCGGTGGCATCGGCAGCGTTCTGCATGCCGATCTTGCTACTCGTTGTCCACCCGGTGTTGATGATCAGGATCAGCAGGCACGCGAACGCCGCCGCGCCCAGCACGGCGAGCACCGAGATCTGGCCGCCCTCGTCGCGTGACAGCGTCGCGTCGAGGCGCGTAACCCGAAGACCGCGTTCGTCGTCGTTCATGGACGCGCCAGGGCCAGCGTATAGGCCGCGGAGATCGGGACGTAATAGCCGCCGATGCCGATGCCCTTGTATTCCAGATAACGCGAGCCGAAGGCCTTGCCGAGCAACGGTCCGGCATACGGCACGGCCATCTCGAAGTTGTGCGTGACCCGTGCTGTGACCGTGCCGTCAAACTTGCCGGCCACGTGGCCCGACGCGTCCAGCAGGTCGACGTTCGTCCCGAGATAGGCGTATGGCCACTTGTCGAGGACCGCCAACGTGATCTGCCCGATCGTGGCGCCATAGCGCAACTGCGCGTCCGCCTTGCTGGCAAGACTCTGAAGGGTGTCCCCTGTGATTGGCAGCGGCTCCGCCTTGCTGAAGTCGATGCCGAAGGTGAAACGGCTGGCGCGCGGGGAAATCGGGATCGCTGCCATCACCGCCGCACGATGGATCCGGCGCCACTTCTCGGAGCGCGCCATCCAGGTGTAATCCTCGTGCGCCTCGATGGTGTTCGCCGGCTCGCGCGCACTGAGATTCTGTGGCAGCCACACGGCGGCGCTCCGTGCCGCACAGAACGCGGCGTAATCGACGATGAGCGTGGCGTTGATCATCAGCGCGACCTGCGCCGTGACCATCAAGGTCGCTACGAACATCGGGAAGGCGAGCACGAATTCCATTTCGGCAGTGCCGCTCACCCCGAGTGGACGGACGCGGAGCCGTCGAATCCGCCGTGCCAGCACCCGGCCGAACAGCATCACGGCGGCAGACGACAGCCCGAAACTCAACAGCAGCGGCGCCACCCGCCACCACAGGTCAGCCCGCATGACCGAGTAGGTGTCGACTGGCATTGGCGGTCAGGGAAGGCGCTGCAGCACCATCGCGGTCACCGTGCCGGCCGCGATGGCCACGCCGAAAGGAAACGATCCGCCGACCGGACGAATCCGCAGCGGCTCGCGCGAGAAGCCGAGCGCGCGGGCGAACACCGCGCCGAGGTCGCGCAGGACATGCGCCGCCTCGCCGCGCCAGATCAGCAGGAGCGCGGCGAACACGCCGCCGAAGAAAATCGCGTAGAACATCGCGTCGAGGACGAAGGCGGCGCCGGTCAGCGTGCCCACGGCGGCCATCAGCTTCACGTCTCCGCCGCCCATCCATCCCATCGCGAACATCACGTACAACATCCCCCCGCCGACCAGGCCGCCGAGCAGCGACATCGACAGTGGCGGACCGATGCCCGCCGCGGCTGCGATCAGGCCCGCGGCAATGGCGGGATAGGTGATGACGTTGTAGATCTTGCCCGAGCGCAGGTCGGTGATCGCCGACACGGCGACCACCGCCAGCAGCGTGGCATCGAGGAGGCCGAGTTCCATCGCGGAACCGTCAGCGGCGCGCTACCGACCGGGATCCAGGGCTCCGCCGCCCGTCGCGGTGTCGAACGATTCGTTCGCCATGTCGATGATTTCACCGCCGAAGGCGTAGAGCAGCATCAGCAGGGGGAGCGCGATCAGCGCGAAGATGAGCAGCTTGTTCATCCCCTCTTCCGCGCCGGTCTCGTTGCGATGCAACCGACTCGTCACCCGCGCCAACGACGACGACTTCAACACCGTCGCGAACATACTCACCCGCAGCAGCAACGAATTCATAACACCCTCCGTGCACCCTAGAAAAACGGTAGATCCACCACCAACGTCTCGACCGTGAAATAGAACAGCAGCATCGCCCAGAACAGGCGGACGGCGATCGTCACCGGCATGATCAGCAACGCCAGGATGAGCAGATACTCCATCTGCTCGGCGCCGCGTTCGTCGTGCAGCAGCCGCGTCAGAGAGTCCTCCGCCTGTGCGTCGTCACCCGCGCGTGGCACCGTCATTTTCCTGGTTAGAGAGGCGCATTCTTTGTGCATAGACGGACAGAGTCAAGGGAATTCCATTCCCCGGACATGTCTCAAAGTAGACCAGGACCTAGGTCCCAGGCTCCGGCACCACGTATTGCAGGGTGATTTCCGGCCCGATTGCCATCACGTCCCCCGCCGCCAGGACGTGCCGGGCCACCCGCGTCCCGTTGATCGCCATCCCGTTCGCCGAATTCAGGTCCAGCGCCAGCCACCGACCGTCCCGCTGCCGCAGCAGCTCCACGTGCTGTCGAGACACGGTCGTCGAATCGATCCGGATCTCGGCGCGCGTGCCGCGGCCGATGATCATGCGCTCCCCGGCCAGCGGAAACGTCTCTGCCCCCGCGAATTCCGCACCCTTGAGCAGCCGCAGCACCGGCGTCGGCGCCGTCTTCGCCGGCGGCATGAACAGAACCGTGCCCCCGTCGTCCACAGGTGGCGACGGGGCCGGCGGTGGAGGGCTCATCGCCTCCGCGACCTCGCGCGGCAGGCGGTGCAGCGTCTCCGCCGGCTGGTGGATTTCCAGCTCGCACGTGAGACGGAACGGCGGGATCCCGATCTCGTCCTGCGGACCGATTGCCGTCTGCGTGACCCGCTGGCCGCGCACGAACGATCCGTTGCGGCTCTGATCGACGAAGGTCATGGTGCCGCGCGCGATCACGATGCGCGCGTGTTCGCTGCTGACGTAGGCGTCGCCGAGCACGATGTCGCACTGCGGTGAACTGCCGATCGTCACCGGACTGTGCGACACGCTCACGGTCGCGTCCGGATGGCCATCGCGCGCGATGCGCACCTTCAACGCCCAGCCCGCCTGGCGCTCGCCCGCCGTCGCCGGACGCTCGGCCGGCTCCTCGCTCGGTGGAACTGCCGGGGCCGCGTCGTTGCTCAAGCGCCGCGTATAGGGGAGCAGCCGCAGTGCCCGCAGCGCCGCATCCGCCGAGACGAAGCGCACGTCGCGATCCTTCGCCATCAGCCGCGCGATGAAGTGCGACACGGGGACCGGAATGTCCGGGCGCAGCGTGTGCAGCGACGCCGCATCCTGAGTCGTGTCCCTGATCCATTCGAGCCAGCGCGGTGCGAAGGCGGCAATCGGCGTGAGACGCGCGAACGCCTCCCGCAGCCCGTCACTGCCCAGCAGCAGTTCGTAGGCGAGCATGCCGACCGAGTACAAGTCCGACCGCGCATCGCACACCGGCTGCTCGGCGACGCATTCCGGCGCGAGATACCGGATCGTGGCCGCCTCGAGCGTCGCCTTGCCGCCGCTCTCGACCGTCGAGATGCCGAAGTCCGTGAGCTTGTAGCGGCCGCCTTCGTCCTGGAGCACGTTGCCCGGCTTGACGTCGCGGTGCACGACCCCCGCCTCGTGCAGCGCCTGCAGCCCGGCCAGCAGATCCTCGACGACGGCCAGCACGCGGTAGAACGGCTGCGCCGACGCGGTGATCAGCGTCTCGAGACTGCCGTGCTCGAGGCACTCCATCTCGAGGAGCGGTCGCCCGTCGATGATCTGGAACGAGTAGACGGTGACGACATGCGGCGATCGCACCGAGGCCATGATCCGCGCTTCGCGCTGGAACCGCGTGAAGAGACGATCGCCCTCGTTGACCGATTTGTGCAGCTGCTTGATCGCGACCACCCGGCCGAGCGTCTGGTTGCGGGCCTTGTAGACGATCCCGCTTCCGCCGCCGCCGATCGTCGCCAGGATCTCGAACGGCCCGATGTTCATGGTGGTTGTGAGCGCCGCATCATATCTCCAGCCGCCCGAGATGACCAATCGGCGCGCTTCGGATATGGTGACGCCGGCATGCCGCCGCTCGATCCGGCGATCACCGGGACCATCATCGACCACCTCAAGCTGCCGATCTTTTTCTTTCATGGATCGAGGCTGGTCTACTGCAACCGCGCCGGCGACTCGCTCAGTGCCCGGCTCCGCGCCGCGCACGACATCGAGCTGAATGTCGTGCTGCAGGATCATCTGCGGCGGCTCGGCCCGGCGGCGGTCAACGGATCGCACGAAGCGGTCGTCCTGTTGACCTCACCCGACGGCGAGCCGTTCTCGGTGCACGTGCTCGCGGTCGAAGCGGAAGGATCGGGCGGCCGCGTCGGCGGAAGCCTCGTCACCGTGCGCGAGCTGGGCATCGATCGCCACGCCTTCGTCAAACGCTACGGACTGTCGAACCGCGAGTCGGAAGTCGTCCAGCTGGTCCTCCGCGGCTACTCGAACCGTGACATCTCCAGCGCGCTCGGACTGCAGCTTGCCACCACCAAAAAGCACCTGACCCGCATCTTCGACAAGGTGGGGGTCGACAGCCGCGCCCAGCTAATCAGCCGCCTGGTCTGAAAATCCAAGAATTCGAGGGCGTACTACTAAAGGCGTATTGTGCCCCCGTCTGGCGATCCTCTACGCTCCGCGTTCGCTTAGGGAGAACGACAGAAACGCAGTCACGGAGGGGGCTGTGCGCGGATTTGGTGTCTCTGACGTGGGACCGGTACGCAAAGTCAACGAGGACGCCTTCCTCGCAGACGATGAGTTCGGTCTGTTTGCTGTCGCCGACGGCATGGGAGGACATGCCGCCGGGGAAGTTGCTTCACGTCTCGTCATCGAAGCCGCCCAGGCGTTCATCCAGCGATCGCACGACGCCCGGGAGTGCTCGTGGCCGTGCGGTCTCGATCGCCAGCTGTCGCTCGACGGCAACCGCTTGAAGACCGCCGTCCATCTCGCCAACCGCCGCGTCTTCCGCGCCGCGGAAAGTCACGACGAATACACCGGCATGGGCAGCACCGTGGCCTCGGTGCTGATCGGCGGACCCAAAGTCTCGATCGCGCACGTCGGCGACAGCCGCGTCTACAGCTACGCCGGCGGCGCGCTGCGGTGCCTGACCCAGGACGACTCGTGGGCGGCGACGATTCTCCAGGAGACGTCCGGCGCGGCGCTGGCGTCGCATCCGATGCGTCACGTGCTCACCAACGTGCTCGGCGCGCGCGAGCAGACCGAGATTCACGTCAGCGAGCTGGATCGCGCCGCGGCGGACGTGCTGCTGTTGTGCAGCGACGGGCTCCACAACGTCGTCGACGACGCCGGCATCGCGGCGGTGCTGGCGGAGCATCGCGATCCGGAGGGCGCCGCGCGCGCGCTCGTCGAGACGGCGCTCCGGCTCGGCACGCGTGACAACGTCACCGCGGTGGTGGTCTGGTGCAACCATGGCCGGTGAGACGATCCGTCCGCGGACGCTGCCGCCACGGATCGGCAAGTACCGGATCCTGGATCGTATCGGCAGGGGAGCGATGGGCGTCGTCTACAGCGCTCGCGACGAAGCGCTCCAGCGCGACGTCGCGCTCAAGGTGCTGCTCGCCGATCTCGAGAGCGAGCCCGAGATGCACGCGCGGTTCTATCGCGAGGCGCGCGTCGCGGCGCAGCTGCAGCACCGCAACATCGTCACCATTCTCGACATCGGCGACGACGAGGGGCGGCTCTTCATCGTCATGGAGCTGCTGCGTGGGACGACGCTGGGAGATTTTCTGCGCGCCAGCCCCGCGCTGCCGCTGGAACAGAAGCTCGATCTGCTGACGCAGGTGTGCGAGGGGCTCGGCGCGGCGCACACCCGCGGCGTGTATCACCGTGACATCAAGCCCGGCAACCTGTTCGTGCAGACCGACGGCGGCGTCAAGGTGCTCGACTTCGGGATCGCGCGGCTGGCGAGCTCGGCGCTGACCTCCACCGGCCTGCTGCTGGGGACGCCCGACTTCATGTCGCCGGAGCAGGCCCGCGGCGACGAGGTGGATCAGCGCAGCGATATTTTCTCGGCCGCGGCCGTCTTCTATCTCGTGCTGGCTGGCCGCAAACCGTTCGAGGCGCCGGATCTGCCCGGTGTCCTGCACAACGTGGAACGCAATCAACCGGCCGCGCTCCGTGAGGACCAGGCGCCGGCGGAGCTGGCGCGGATCGTGTTCAAGGCGTTGTCGAAGCGGCCGGCCGAGCGGTACCAGCGCATGACCGAACTGCTGGTCGACTTGATCAACTGCCGGCGGCGGTGGGATTCGGAAACGCGGCGCCGGGCGAAGGCGCTGGTCGCGCGAGCCGGCGAGGTGTCGGCGATCATCGCCGAACACGGGGCGCTGGCGCACGAGCTGGAGATTCCCGCTGCCGCGGCGGCGGACCTCGATCCGCTGGCCCCGTGGCGCGCCAAGTATCCGCCGATTGCGGATCGCGGCATCGAGGCGCTGGCGGTGATGCCGCTGCGCCGGCACCAGGTCGACGAGCTGAC
>JGI10216J12902_103191078_pt1 | contig 10899 bp, 17 predicted proteins | sample KanNatreferecore_FD_12902 | JGI IMG/M metagenome (IMG submission 12902)
CTCATAACCTGAAGGCCGCAGGTTCAAATCCTGCCCCCGCAACCAATTTCCGGCCCTGAGACGTGAGTTTCAGGGCCGTTTTTGTTGGCTTTACTATACTTTCAGCCGAGTGGAGAAGTTTTCGTGAAACAAGGCGAACGCGGTGAAATTTCCCGAACGAATTACCACACATCCTACCACACAAACCACACACACGATTTCACGTGTTCTCGCGAGTTTTGACGGCGAGCGCACGAGCTTGCCCGTGACGATGCGCGAGGAACCAGCCGCCAACGGCGACGGTCACTCCGCCGAGGATGAGCAATTCGTTTCCAACTACCAGCGGGGGCAGGACCATCAGGGCGATGCCGCCCATGATGATGGCGACGCTTGTGGTGACGCTGCCGATGATTACGCGCAGCGGCGGATACGCAAGCGAGGCAATGCCAAAGAGAAACATGACGACACCGACCCAAACAATTCCTTTGAGGCTGGCGAGCTTCGCACCAAGCTCGCGCGCAGTGTCCTTCTGAGCCGCGCCAATCGTCGTGCCGGCTTTCTCCACAGTACGCGTTGTCTGAATCGCTGGCGCAGTGAGCACGATCGTTTTTTCAACGATGACCGGCGGCGCATCCGGTTTCTTCTCATCACGCGTGATCGTTCGTTCTTCGACTTTCGTACCGGCGGGTAGCGGCAAAGTGCTTTCGGTTGTGCGCTCGAAAGTCTGCGCGGCGGATTGCGCAGGATTTTCGGGCTGCTTCAACTCGCTGGCGAATTCGGCACCGGTCGAAGGCGCGCTGCTCGCGATCTTCGCAGTGCCAGGACGAAGCGGCCGAGTCATGCAGCCAGTCAGCAACACGACCATTGAACAGAGGAGAACGGTTTTCATTTGATCCTTTCTTTCAGTTTGAGGATTTCGAGATCGATTTCGCGCAGGCGGATGTCCGCTTTGCGCTGCTCGGTTTCGATGGCGAGCATCTTCGCGTCGAACTCGCGACGCGGGACCAGGTCATCCATCTTGCGCTCCATGCGCGCCAACGCTTCGGTGCTGGCACGTTCCGCTTTGGCGCTGCTTTCCTTCACGGCATCGAGCGCGGCCTGCATGGCGGCGATGCGCTCACCGCTGTCGGCGGCCTTGTGCGCGACCCAGCCCATCACAGCCAGGCAAACGGCCAGCAGGAATGAATTGAACATCGAATGCTTGCTCATAACGGAGTCCATCACGGTTCCACGGTGTAGCGGGCGACCACGTCAGCGTCCGTCGTGCCGAAGCAACGCAGGTCCAGCAGTGCGATCTTGCTCGCGGCAATCGAGGCCGGCGCAGCCGAGCCAATGAATCGCCATCCGGCCGGAAAACTCAGATTGCGTGCGCTGCCATCGGCGGCGATGCGCAGCAGGAGCGACTTCCCGTAATCCATGTTTGTGGCCGTGAGGCTCAGATTGCCGGTCAGGTCGATGCGTTTGTGCGCCACGCCGTTGAAGTCGAGGTTCACCGACGCCGCATAGACGATGGCCTCGTGCTGCATCTGAATGCGGCGGGGAGCGATGCCGGCTTGCGCCGTGATGATGGCGTCGAAGCGCGCCTCGTTGATGACGATCAATCCAAAGGTGTCCGAATCACCGCCGGTGATTTGCACCACGCTGGCCACGTTCTGAATGAGCAGCGGATTGCCCGGACTGAGCACGAGAAAACCTTCGAGCGGTTTGCCGCCAGGCGTGACGCCATCGTGCAGCACCAGCACTTTCTTCGTCGTGTCGAACGTCACTTCACCATCAGCGCCGACGAACGCCGCGTGCTGGGCCGTGGTGCCACGTCGAATGCGAACTTGTTTAGGCATGGGTTACTCCTTTCAGGTTAGGGACATGCGGTCCTCGAAAACGGTCGCGGCCGTGAGATCGCCAAAATCTTCGGCAACAGTATGAGCAATCAGATCGCCCCAATCTTCATCAGCGGAGCGAAGGGTCTGGAAAACGTAAAACTCGCCGGATGGATCGAGCCGTGACGCTTGAACATTGCGCCGGAGGCCAGTCGTGTTCTCAACGATGTTATCGCCCGCACCGGGTGATGTAATCGCGATGAGCTCACTCGCACGTATCAGCAGGTTCTCTGTGCCGGGCACCACCGTCGCCAGGCCGAGGTAGCCGCCAGAGACAACGTGCGCGCCGATGAACTTGCACACCGCCATTACTTCCGCGCCGATGACCTGGCCCGATGCCGAGTTGAATGCCGGCGGACGGCAATACACACCGTCACGAACAACCGGGGCGCCCAGGCGGAACACTGCGGTCAAGGCACGACGCGTCAGGATTGGAAGGTTGAGTGGCATTAGGTGCGAACGAGCCGGACCACGCCCGAGTTCCGTTGAAGATTTTCACCGAGCTTGGAGAGCATGGCTTGTGCGACATGAGGAATGACCGGTCGGCGATCCCCCTTGTCGAACGTCAAGCTCAACGTTCCGACCAACGCCATTGTGGCCAGACCTTCGCCGTCGGGATCATCCGTGCGATTCGCTTTGATCAACTCGCGAGCTGTTTCAATCGTCGCGTCGCGCAACAGCTTGGGAACGATGTTGCTCGCAAAGTATTCGTCATGCGATGCAAGGCTGAGGAACACGCGCGTGTGCAGCGCATCGTCATCGCGAGCAAACTCACGCGGCCATTGCAGCGCTTGTGTGTCGTGAGCTTTGAAACCGCGAAACTGGTAGTGCGCATCTATCAGTCGTGTGGCCATGACGAGCGCCACGGCCTTGTTGGCCGCGCTCGCTGCGGTCCAATCGGTCGCATAGAGATGCGCTTCATGGAATGCGTCGCCATCCGCCACCTCGGCGTAGCTGTTGGCGTTCGCGAGTCCGCTGCCATCTTCTTTGACGAGGACCAAAGGCATACGTCACTCGCGATGCGTTTGCGGCGCGCGATCATTCCGCGTCGCTCTTTCCAGGACTGCGATGGCTTTCTTAGCCATCTCAAACTCGGGCAGGTTGAAGCAGCGGATGCCGGGATGCGCGATGAACTGTTTCAACAGTTCAATCGCCTCTGCGGGTGTCGGTTCAGGTGTTTGCATATTTATTTCGTTGGTCGGTCGATTTTCAACGCGGCGAACACGGCGTCCCGGTCCGCCTCCGGCGCTGTCTTGTACGCCAACTCGATCGCCTGAACGTCTTCGGCCCGCATTTGTGCGCTGTAGCTCGCGAGCATTTCGTCGATGCGCGCGCGAAAATATGTTTCCGGGTCCACGACCACTGGCGGGTCCGCGTCCGGATCGTTTCCTTTGGCAGCGATGTAGTTCAGCGCCGCTACCTGTTCGGGAGTGAGATTGAGGATGATTTGCATAAACGTTCAGTGTTACCGAATGCGGACTCCGGTGGGTTTCAGTTGGAGTTCTGCGCGATAGAAAGCCTGCTGGCTCGCCGCATCATGAAAGACGGCTTGAGCAAATTCGGTGAAGGGCTGGTTCAACGCTTCAGTGCGTTGGAGTGAAACGCGAATCTGGAGCGTGCGCGGCGCCGCGGGCGGATGATAGTGCAGCGGCGCACTCCAATCACTCAGCATGTTCGTTACGCCCAACTCATAACGTTGCACGTCCAACACGCTGCCCGACGGGAACAAACCGAGCGCCACGCGATTGGTGGAAAAGATCTGTGTGTTGGTGCTTCCCTCCGTGATCCAGCGCACACGCCATGTACCGCTGCCCGTCCACGCCAGCGTGTTGCTCTCAAATCGCAAAACCGGTGGTTGTACTATCACGAGCGCCAGCTCTTCGCTGAACGGACTTTCCAAACCCTCCGTGTCGTACGCCGTCACGGCCAGGAAGTGAGTGCCGAGCACATAATCATTCGTCTGCGAGGTGACATCGCCGGCATCGATCACCGCCGCATAGCTCCGTGGCGCGGTTCCCGAATAGACGCGATAACCGGCAACGTTTGGTTCACTGTTCCGGTCCCATTCGAGCACAGCGATAACGGCGCTCGCGTTGAGTGCTGAGAACAAAAGAGAGAAAAGCGCGCGTTTCATAAATCAGGCAGCGACGCACGGCACCTTGTAGGCAGTGCCGTTCACATCGTAGAGCGTGAGAGTTTTGTTTGGTGTGATTGTTTCCGAAACGGCGGCAGCTTCCGTGGTGATCTTTCCGCGGAGCGTGGCGTAAGCGGAATCGTCGGCGAGCCGCGCTTCAATGGCCGCACTGTTTCGTTTCAGCGCCGGGAACGCGTTGCTCGTGCCGCCGAATTGCAAACGATCAAAACCATTCGCAGCGTTGTTCTGCAGCCGGAATACGCCGTCCGACACACCCACGATGCCGCCGACACCGCTCCATCCAATTTTGTAGAGGTTGCCCGCAGTGATGTTTTGCCCGGCGTGGATGTCCCGCGGTCGGTTGGCACCGCTGGCGCCGATGTCGTAAGTGTTATCCGCGACCCAGTTCAGATGTCCGTCTGTCGCTATTTGAAAAACGGCAAGCGCGCCGATTCCGAACCGCAAGGGTTGTAGCACGCCGGTTCCGTTATTCTTGCTGAACACGCCACAGAAACCGACCGCAGGAAAATGGATTAATTGCAGATACGCATTGTTGCTCGCGTCCGTGAACGTTCCGTACACCCGCAACTGCTGTTCATTCGTGCCATTGCGTTGCGCGAGCGTGTTGGCAGCGTCGCGGCGGATGAACACATCTGCTGCCGCACCCGCATCATCATTGAACGGCCCGAAGCCGATGTATCCACTCAATTGCAGACGCCCACCGTCGCCCGAATCAAAAACAACTACCGACCGGTTGCCAGTCATCGATCCGCCGGACTGATTGACATACAGACCGCCAGCGCTGCGTAGTTCGCCATTTTTGCTGACTTGGAACTTGGTAGTCCCACCAATCTGAAACGCCGCCAGCAATGATGCCGCATCGCTCGCACTGTCAGTGACGTTCAGTTTCCAGCCCGTGAAGGTGACGCCCGCGTTGTTCCACGTTTGCGCCATATTCAGCAACGGCGTATCGGCAACAACCGCGCCCGTCGAAAGCGCGAACATTTGCGCGAGGGTGAGCCGTTCACTCGTGCCCGCGTTGTTCACTTCGAACTGCATCGCAAGAGCAGCGCCCGCCGATGCCGGAAGATCTGAAATCTTGACTCCCATTTATGTCTCTCTCGTTTGGCCGTCTTCCGTGATGCGTTCCTGGTTGTCCTGTGTCACACGGACCGTGGCGCCGCCGCTTCCATTCCGTTCACGCCGCCGCTGCGCCAGATACCAGGCGTAGAACGGGCGATCATGCCTCGCTCTGCTCAGCAACGTTCTGTTCTGTCGGTTCAACATTTTCGTTCTCGGGTAGCACGCCCGTCTCGGGCGTTGTGGCAGGCGTCTCGCCTGACATTTCATCACCAGGCTTGACCGTTTCGTTCTCCGCGCGCAGCGCAGTGGCCGGCACGCAAGTGCCCTTCGCCTCCTTCGCTTCTTCGCGGGAAACCACTTCATCCGGCGGCAACAACGGCCGGCGCACGCGCCGCACAATTGGATAGAGTTTGTCCATATGGAGACCGTGCGTAAGCACTCAGATGGCGTTTGCGCCAATGGCGACCTGCTTCCAGTTCGTGCCATCGGAAATGGCGAGGCACGGCACAGACCCAGTGCCGCCAGCGCTCAGGTGAATGATGCGCCGCGGAAACTTTGCTGCCGTGACACCGGCAGCGACCACCGCGGCAACGTTCGTGAACGTCGGAATCTGCAAATGCTCGCCAGACCGAAGCTTTTCGAAACTGCGCGGAATCTCTTTGCCCATAACGTTGATGAGTTGCGCCGCGTCCGACGCGGCAGTGGCCGTGCGCCAGCACTCAGTTGTTGTGTTCGATGGCGACGATGCGGACGTTCTTGTTCTCCCAAACACGCACCCAGTTCGATTGGGTTTCCAGTTCCGCATTCGTCGGCGAATCGCCGGCGACCGATGCTGACGTGAACTTCACACCGCGCGGATGAAGGATGTAACGGCGGCGATTGATGAGGACCGTGTCCGAATCGAGAGCAACACGGGCCAGCTCGACACCTTCCGTGCCGAAACCACCTTGAAGAGGCTCGCCATCCAGCGGCGCCGTGCCGCGACCGAATGCACCGGGACCGAAAAGGAACGACGTGTAAACCTGACCGTCCGTTGAGCCAGCACGCACAGGAAGAGTGTCATCCACAATCACGCGCCGGCCCTGGAACGTCTTGATCGTCATCTTTCCTTCGCTGTCCGGGATAAAGTCGATGAGATCGAGCTTGCGCAGCGCCGCTTCCGTCGCGGAATGAACGGCAATGGCCGTAAGGCGATCGCCACGGTCGCCCAACTTCTGCGTCGCATCGACGAACGTCGCGCCATTCAAGCGTGTGGCAGCCGACTGCCCCGCAATCGACTCGCTCTTGATCGAGAGAAGATTGCCCGCCATCGACGCCGCGCCGAACATTCCCTTCAGACTCGAAATGATCAGCCCTTCATCCGTGCGCGCCCAATAGCCGGCCACGAGATCAACGATGGCCTGCATCGGATCATCGCCCGAAATCACTTTGGCCAGATGGTTCACCGACCAGACTTGCGCATCGTTGTGAATGCGCGCGATGTCCTGATCGGACGTAATCTTGTTGACCGTGAGTGAGCCGGCGTCGTTGAGGATTTGCCGCGCCGCGCTCAGATCCTTCCAGAACGGCATCTTCACTTCGCGACCGCCGCCAGCGGCCAGCGCATCAAACTCAGGCGCGCTCTCCACGATTCCCGAGTCGCCGAACACACTCAGTTCGGCCGTGCGCTCAATCGCATACTTTTCAAACTCCGTGGGGATGATGATGTCCGCCACTGCTGTCTTTGCCATAAACGTCTCCGGTGTTGTTTGTTATAGGTTCGGGGAGCGCACGCGTCTCGCGTGCTGTGTTGGGCGACTCGCCCAACACTTCCCATGTCGCTACGCCGCGGCTTTCAACCGCGCCGCCAGCTGCGGGTCGCTCTTCTGCAACCGCATCTGCTCAGTGAGATTCCACGTCTCCTTTTTGTATGGATTCTTCACCAGGCCATGCGGGCGATTCCCACCTCCACCGGAAGTGTTGCCGACAGCACCGCCGCCAGCGTTGGATTCGAAGAGATGAGGAGCTTCGGATACCTGCGTATCCACCCACTCCTCCAAAGTCATTGGTGTGAGGCCGTCCTTGCCGTAGCGAACGGACTTGCCGTCCGCCTCGAATGCAGCCGGTGCGCCATTCACCAGTTTGAAAACTGTTCGGGCGCGAGCGGTAATGTCCGCAATTGCGGTCGGCCGCAGGCCGCGCTTCGTGGCAACCGTGATGACGCCCTGGTCGATTTGAATCGCAGTGAGCCGCGCATTGAGCGCATCACGTTCCGCAGTGAGAGAGCCAACCTGCTTTTCCAGATCAGCTTTGATGCCTTTGACGCGCCCCTCGATGACCTTCTCAATGCGCTCGCGCTCCGCGGCCTTGTCCTTCTCCGCTTTCTCCGCGGCGCTCGCGTCCGGCGCACCATTGCCTCTGAGCAACTTCTCCTCTTCAGCCTTTTGCTTCTCAGCTAGGAGCGCACGCGCTTCATCTGCATCAATCCCATCGAAACGGTGCTTCAGTTCATCACGCTCCTTTGTTAGCGCGAGATTGTTGTTCCGGAACTCATCGAGCTTCCCTTTCTCAACCGCGCCCTCCACATCCAGCACCCAGGCGCCATCGCGCTCGGTGTAAAGTGAGAGATGTTCCGCCGGAACTTCGTCCTTCGACTTGAATTTGTATTTGAGTGGCATATTTCGCTGGAGGCGGTGATACACCACGTTTTTGCGGAGCCACTTCGACTGCGGCATTCACCCGGCAGACTTTCGGCGGCAATCGGCAACGAAAGTCCCCAATGAGCGACACGCGGCAGAAAAATTATTGAGAAAAAGTTTGACGCTGTTCTGCTGTGGGCGGACGCGGCTCACGAGAAATCAGCTTCGTTTCCTCTTCGCTCGTCCGCGATTCCGACAACACTTCACCGCGCCGGAATAAATCCAGCATCGTGTCACGACTGATAGCGCCAGCCTGCCATGCGGCGACGAACGCCTGAAGATCCTGCGAAGTGAGTCCCTTGTTGCTGAAGTCTGTATTCAGTTCGAGCGCCACCTGTTCATTGCTCACGTCCTCTGGGGAATCTTCTGTCGAGTTCCACCAATACGCCCAACGCAATACTTGCGAGAGCGAATCGCCGACACTCAATGCGATGTTGCCGAGGATGGAATGCTCGCCGGTCTGACGCAGCTCGATTGCTTCCGCCGTCTCGCCGACTTTCTTGTTGTTCTCCAAAAGTCGCGAACCAAGCAGCGCCATCAGTCGCTCATCACGATCCATCGCGCGTTCAAAAGTCATCAGGCCTTGGCCAGTGAATTCCAGGAAACCAGCCTTGGCTCCCGGCTGATCCGAAACCCAGGCGGTGCTGGACCCGATGCGCAATGTTCCTTCTTTGGGAAATCCGCTGACCCAAGCTGTGGGCAACGCGGTGAAATGGACGCCGTGTTTGTAATCCGCGTTAAGGCGGTAGTGATCGAGATTGACGGCGATCACGTCGCCAAGCGGAAGTTTGTCCACATCCGGCCGCGAGTGCTTCGGGCCGTGAAAAACAAATGGCAGAGCAGGAAGCGGTTTGCCCAGGCGCAGCGGAATTTTCGTTTCGACGAGCTTCCACTTCACCTTGTCGGATTTCTTCCGGTCACGCACCACTTCGGGCTGCCATAGCTCAACCTGACACGAGTGCGTCATTTCGCCTTTGGCGCTTGAAGGAACCAGCCTCAGCACCCGAATCTGCTCAGTCGTTTGCGCCTCAAACTCATCGCCGTTGCGGGCGATCCCGCCGTGAGGTTCGTAGAGCACAACGAGTGTCGGAATATTGCGGCCATTGATGCGCTCGACTCGCCAGTTGATGATGTTTTCGGCCGCATACGTGGACACATACACGCGATTCTCATTTTCGCTCTCCCAATCCACCAACGTTCCTGCGCGACCGACGGAGATAACTTCGGTGAGAATGTTTTTGGCATACTGATTCAACGAAGTGCCGAGCATGTCGGCATCATTGCTGAAATCGGCGAGGGCGCGACCGAGCGCCGTGCTCGCCTCAGGTAGTTTGATGAACGGCACGCGGCGGAAGATCAAACCCACGTAGCCATCTGCGGTGCGCGCCGTCGCGTTGAAGAACGCCGCTCTCGCCTTGTAAGCGGCATATTCGGTGTCCGACGTGGCTTCCAGGCGCGGTAAGTATTTCTCACCTGCGGCCTTCACCGCGTCTTCTCCGGCCATCACATCGCGCGCGCGTGTCCACGCCGGCAGCATGTCCTCGAAATCAGGATGCAACGAATTAACTGGCATGGGTGCGCTTGTAACACGGGCGGGAAAATCTTCCGCCGAAGCATCACCGGCGTTGAGCGGCGGCGGGCGCGGAGCGGCGTTGCTGTGTTGTTAGCGGGCGATGCTGAACGGCTAAATCGAATTGACACCTACCAGAGCCACCCTTGAAGCCTTCCGGAACGCCCGGTCGCCGGATGCGGCTATGGTGCGCGCTCGTAATGGCAGCGCGGCGCAACTGCAAATGCGCTTCATTCTTCGTGCTGCTGTACCGGTTGCACATCTGTGAAACAGTACACAATCTGTCCATCCAACCATTCAAAAATCTCTGTCGGCCATTGGCGTTGCACGGCGACTATCCTGTGAACGTTGTGATGGATGACCGTGAATTGCTGCGCCATTACGTTGAGAAGCCGCTGCGAATCGGCGCGGCATTACCATCGGCCATCCTGGATGAACCGGAGCGTGTTACCGTCAGGATCGTCCACGTAAAACTCACGCGTGCCCCAACTCTGATCAATCGGACCTTCATGGACTTTTTCCGGAGCGTCCGGATTTCCAGGCGTGTGAAGCCCTCGCTTCCGGAACTTGCGGAAGACAGCGTCAACGTCGTCGGTGGTGACAACAATGACCTGACCAAATTCCCCGTCGCCAGAGTGGCTGGAGAGGAGGAGTCGATCGCCGTTGCGAGACAGCGTGCTGAAGGAAGGGTCGGTGAGATCGTCATCGCCTTCCACGCGCTCGAAATCGAGTACGCCGGTGTAGAACGCCAGCGAGGCTTTCATGTTTCTACAGCGGACTAATGCGAGAATGGCCATAAACCGCTTAACAATCCAAGCGTCAGGGACCCGGCTCACGGGACGCATGGATTGCAAACCGCGACGCTCCCGCCGGGTTCGCTGCATCGCATGTGGTTAGCCGTCGTGAACATAACCGCGGGGGAGGAACTCGACTTCGACGCCGGCGATTTTCCCTGTCGACTGCAACGCATAAACATCATAGGCGCCATCGCCGATACCGGACAATATGTACGCCAGGTCAAAGCTGTTTTTGCCATAGAGGAATGTTTCGATACAAGTGCTCGGCTGCGCTGTGGCCTCGCGGAGATCCTTCTTGAACTCCGCGATGTGTTTTTTGGTCACGGCCCTCTGCAGGGCGCGCATATCGCAGATGCCAATCATGGCGCTGTCAGTGATGGCCTCACCTTGCCGTGCGCCCAATGTCAATTCATCCGCATTCGAGACGAACACTCGCACTCGCGCGATCACTCGCACTCCTTTGAAATCCATCCCTTTCAATTCCACCCGATAGGTGTTCGGGGGCACTTCAACGGTGCAACCTTCCGTTGCGTTCAAAACGGTGGCATCGCCTATCCAGAGTAAACCGAACGGAACCTTGAGGTTCCCAAACTCCATCCAGTCACTCTCGATCCCCGCGACACCCTTTTTGGGGAAACCGTACTTACTTTTGTTCAGGTAGTCGGAAAGTTTCATCGCCGATTTCTCCGTTTAACGACCCAAGCTCAGCGACCCGGCGCACGGGAGGCAATGATTGCAACCACGACGCTCCCGCCGGGTTCGCTGCAGCGCGAGGCTGTGT
>JGI10216J12902_100450577_pt1 | contig 10896 bp, 11 predicted proteins | sample KanNatreferecore_FD_12902 | JGI IMG/M metagenome (IMG submission 12902)
CCGTCACTTTTTGACTGCCTTCACCGTCCGATCGGCCGGATCGATCACGAACTTCATTCCATCCGGCGCGGCCGGAGCCGAATCCATAGCGGAGTTGGCGAATTCGGCGAAGCTGCCCGGCATCTGACCATTCTTTTCGATGTATTGACGCAGTTGGATGGTTAATTTGGCGTGAATCGCGCCGCTGAGCCGTTGCTGGATCGGTTGCTGAGCGACGGCCACGCTTTGAGCGGGCTGAGGCTGTTGAGGGGCGGGTTGGGGCGAACCTGGCGCCGCGGCGGCCGGTTGACTCGCCGGCAGAACATATTCGGCCTCTATTTGAGCCGCCTGTTCCGGAGTGGGTTGCGGGCCGGCCTCAGACGCGGATTGATCTTTCCTGCTGCAGCCGCAAAGCGTCGTCCAGCATACCAGGAGGAGAATGAATTGTCTTTTCATAGGACCTTCGGCTGACGAAGCAATATGCAAACGGACTGGACGTGGCAGCGGAGTTTTCCGTCTAGTAGGATGGATCCGTATACTCTCGAAGACGTCCCTTTTGAGGAGTCAACGGCGCCACGTGGCTGTCTGCGAAAGTGACATTGGCCTTTTTGTTGTGGCGCAGGGTCAGCAGGTCGCTGCCGCCCAATGGAGGGGGAACCCATCGACCGTCATTGATGATGCTCGAGCTGCCCCCCACATCGATGCTCTCGGTTCGCTTATGCGATGTTTGCTCTTCCGCCAACATCACTTTGTCGGTGGGACGCACTACCGAGCTGATTTTGTAAAGAAAGGCTTGAGGACTATTGATCGGCCCTTGGAAGATCGAAGCCATCCCGCGGTTTACATTTCCGCTGACATCCAGGCTATGGAGGGAATAGCTGTAATTATAGGGCCCATTTGCGTCGTTTTGTAAACGCCGTTCGTCGTTTTTATCCTTGTCGAGCGGACAACGGAAGAGATTGCTCTGCACCGAGCCTAGATGGACCGCGATGGGACTTTTCGTGACCGGGGGATAAGCCGCTGTGTTGGTGCGCCAATATATCCAGTCTTCGGGATGATAGCCATACGTGCCGCGTGACGCGGTGCCCGGGAACGTGTCCCGATTTTCGCCCAGATACATTGCCATGCCGTAACCGAGTTGTTTGAGGTTGTTCTTGCAGAAGGTATCACCAGCCTTCGCCTTGGCTTGGGCCAACGCCGGCAGCAGCAGTCCGGCGAGGATCGCGATGATGGCGATCACGACGAGAAGTTCGATCAGGGTAAATCCCCGGCGTGTTCGGTCAAAGTGACGCAAAGTAAGTCTGAAGTTAGTTTTCATACGCATGCTCTGAATGCTCACGTCGCTTCGCCAAGGCTGCCGGGTTGATGCGAAGGACTCTAGCGTCTTTCGTGGCCCGACCTGAAGCCATTTCCGTTGTTAATCGTAACACCGTTTACAAGGCCGACCGCCGAACGAACCGGCGAGCGTCGGTCGTTGGGTCGGTCGAATCCTAACACAACCGCCTCCAAGATCGACTGTGCGTTTCGGCGCACACCACGGCGGTTCGCCGTATCGCGGTGCGCAAGAAACCTGGAACGGGGGTCGCAACCACAACCAAAGTCGCTTCGTTCTCGCAATCGAAAGCGGTTTCGAGGACGCGTATGATAGGATTTGCGCCGTAGCGCCGGGTGGCACGCGCGTTGCGCTATCAGTAGGGAATTGAGAAATGGCTCATTAGCGGAGCCTTGGGGGCGTTACCCTGACCGCATCGTTCTTCAATGCCAAATTCCAAATTCTCAATTCTCAATTCTCAATCCCCGTTCCGAATGGAGGCTCTGTTGATCGGCCGGCTCCCGCAGCGACACCACCTGGTCGCGGCGCAACCAGCCCTTCCGTCCGACGGAATCAACCACCTCGAGCCAGTTATTTTGCCGGTCCGTAACGATGACCTCGGCGCCGTCGCGCAATTTATAATGGCCCTGCGATTCCTCCAACGGGCCGTAGCGCACGACGGCCTCCGGCGTGACGACCACTGCCCAGAGCGTGTGAAACCGGTCGTAGAATGCCAGTCCAAGGCCGATCCCCAGCAGGAGGACAGTCGCGCCCGTGATCGCGGTGTATCCGCGCGAGGATCTTTTGAACCCGGGACGGCATTGTCCGGCGACCAACAAACCGAACCACAACCAGAGCGCGGCAACGGTGACCGCGGTCCACTCGTTGAGCGTCAACCGGTGTACCCAGCGCCGCCAGCGATCCGCCGCGCGGCCGCCGCCGTCGCCGACACTATTGCGCGCGAACTGGAGGTTGGCGCGAATGTCCGGGTCTCGCGGGGCGAGTTGTTCAGCGAGCCGAAAATTCAGAATGGCGCGGCCGACCTGTCCTGACTTGAACAGCGCGTTGCCGAAATTGAAATAAAGCGCCGCGGACACCCGGCCCGTCTGGAGGATTTTTTGATATGATGCGGCGGCCTCGGCGAACTTTCCTTGTTCGTAGAGCTTGTTGGCGGTCTCGAAATTGGAGGCCACGTCGTTCGCCAGCAACGGCAATCGCCCGAAGACACACAGCAACAGCAGCACGAGAACGAGACGACCGAGTAATCTGCGCGTCCCGGTTGGGGCTATGAACCGATGCGCCTCACAGAGGCGAGTTCCGGACCGCGGGTCTGCGACCCGCAGCACGGCCGGTTCACGGAGAGAACGCCCCGGACTTTGTGCGCGCATCGCTCGCTTCAACCGCGGAATCACCCCCTCACCCAGCCTCCGGCCACCTTCTCCCCCAGTGGGAGCCGAAGGGCGGATGAGGGGGTGCAGTTCACAGGCAGCGGTGGGCCGGGAAAAGCGGCCCGGCCAGCGTTTGCTGCAATCCAGTTGGCCCGATGAGTCCATGAGTGTCGGAACGCCGTCCATCAGCACTTCAATCTGCGAAGTGATGCCAGCGCCCGTTCCACCCGGGGAACGAGGGACGCCAGTTCTTCACTCGACCGTTGCGGTGCGTAGCGCGCCTGGTTGCAGACCTGAAAGAGTTCGTGCAAGGACTTCAACATTTCCTCCGCGACACCGCGCGGTCGCAGACGTTCCTCCAACACCGCCTCGGTAATGGCGGAAGCGGGCATGTCGAGGCGCTCACCCAACTGCTCCTGCATCAGGCGAAAGACGGTGGCAAAGAATTCCTCCGATCCATTCGCCGCCGCAAAGCGGCGCAGGTCCGCGAGGCCAGAGGCGATCACCTGCGCCACCAGACGCCGGCGCCGCAGACGCGGGTTGTTGGCGAGTGTCTCGTTGCGTTTCCGCCAGGCCACGGCCGCCAGCCACGCCAGCAACGGCGCACCTTGCAGAACGACGAACCAGGTTTGCTGAATCAAGGGCGGGCGTATCTCACCGAGCAAGCCGGGGCGCATCTTGATATGGACAATGTCCGTTTCCGGTTTGGCTTCGCTTTGCTGCTGCGAGGCGTTGGCCAGCACGGTCGGCCGGGCCGGAGCGGCCGTGCTCGCGCGGACGGTGATCGGAATCGCGGGATGCGTCAGGGTCTGATACGCCTTTCGAGCGGGATCGAAAAAACTGAACGTGATGGCCGGGATCTGCTTTATCTCCGCGTTCTCCGGAATGACCACCTGCTCGAAGTTCTTGACCCCCTGAAGGCCGAACGGGTCGGTCGTCTCCACTTTGGTGATCGGCGGATAGACCTTGAACTCGCGCCAGTTGTTGAAGGACGACAGTGCGAGCGATTCGATGGGTCCGCTCCCCGCGATCTGGATGGTGAGGGTAATCGGATCGCCCGCGACAACGGTGTTCGTGCTGGCGCCGGCCTTGAGCGTGTAACTCCCGACCGCGCCGATGAAATCGGGCGGGACCTTGTCGGTGGGGAGAGGAAGCACATCGATGGTCAACGGTTCGCTCGTCAGGATGACATCCATCCACTCGGCCGGCTCACCGAAGATCGTGAGGCGCGAGTTGGGGTGCGGAACGACGAAGGGCATCGTGACCGGCCCAAGGGTCAGCCGTCCCGTTTTGGCCGCAATGACGTAGGTTCGGTAAGTCAGCATATTATAGTACTGGTTGCCAACGACGGTGGTGCGCTGTTGGTCCTGGACGAGCTTGCCGACAGTGAATCCCTCCTGGTTGAGTTGCGGACTCTGCTTCAACCTGCCTTGTCGCGCGTACAGTTGGATTTGAACGGGCAGGACTTCGCCCAGGTAAACCTGGTTCTTGTCCGCCACCAGTTTCAAAAAGGCGTTCCTGCCCGCGCCTTCGGCTGCCGGGGACGCCGTTCCGGACGGCGCCACCTTCAGGGCCAGCGGTTGACTGCTCAGAATCTTTCCTTCGACGCTGACGCTGATCGTCGGAATCGTGTAGTCACCCGCTTGTGTCGGCGTGACGACGTGTTCGTGGATCACCTGCGTGGAGGAGCGTCCGTTCACGAAATTGAACTGGCTCCTCTGGCCCGTGCGCCGGATGGTGAGATTCGCGACCGTCGGGAGAGCCGGAAGTTCGTCCGGCGTGCCATCGTTATACGTCAGCGTCAGGACCGCGCTTTCGCCGAGCGAAAGGGTGTTCCGATCCAGCGTCGCTGAAAAAGTCGCCGCGCTGGCATCAGAAACCGCGGCGCAGTATCCGACGCCCAGCCCGAACAGGAGCGCAAGGAACCAGCAACTTCGGCGCGGCGACCGTCGCCGATCGATCATCCTCATCGGCCATTCATCGTCACCAATCCTTGAAGATCCGATTCTTGGGTTCATTCCGTTTCGCGGGGACGAAGATCAACGCTTTCTCCTGGCCCTTCTGTGAATCAAGCAATTGTTGGGCCTGCTGCGGAGTCATTTGGCCGGCAACGGCCGGCGTCTCGCTGGCCTGCTCCTGTTCGCCGGATTGCTTGTCGCCCTTGTCGTTCCCCTGTTCCTTGTCCTGTTTTGCCTGGTCCTTTTGTTGATCGCCGCCGGCGGCGTCCTTTTGCTGGTCTTCCTTTTGTTGGGCCTGTTCCTGTTTCTGTTTTTGTTCCTGCTCCGAGGGGTCCGGCTTCTCCTCGGGCTGTTTTTGATCCTGCTTCTGCTGCTTGGACGCTTGTTGGTCTTCTTCGTCGAGCTTCAACAACTTTGCGAGCTTCTTGAGCTTTGGATCGTCCGGATACTGGGCGAGGCCGATTTTGACTTCGACTCGCGCCTTGTCGGGTTCCTCAAAAACATAACGTTGGGCGCCGCGATGGAAATAATCCTCGGCGGTGTCCGCTCTCAGCCCAAGCCCGACAAGAAGGAGACCAGCGCTAATCAGAGCTTTGTGCATCGTTAATCCCTTTCAAGCGATTGATATAATCCTCATAGGCCTTGACTGTCGAATCAACCTCAAGTTGGCGCTGCATGATCTCAAGAGCGCTCCGATATTCGCGGCGATTCACCGCCTCGTCGGCTTCCGCTTTTGCCTTCTTTGCCGCTTCGCTCGGTCGAAGCTTCTCACCCTGCTTATTTTGATCCTGCAGGCTCTTTCGTTTGAGAGCTTCGACCTTCGTTCTCACCAGGTCCCGGTTGAACTTCGCATCGCTGTCCTGCGAGTTGAGCGTCAAAGCAGCATCGAATACGGCCGCGGCGGTCGTCCAGTGTTCCAATTTTTCCTTCACGTCCTGCGTCTGCTCGCCTTGCCGATAGAATGCGCTGCCCAGGTTGTAATACGCGCGCTGCTGAAGCTCCCGATCGGGAGCCGTTGTCACGACCGCGAAGTGTCTGGCGGCACTCTTCAGGTCTCCCGCCTTGTACGCCGCTGCGCCGGCGTTGAAATGCAGCCGCGGATCACAACCGGACAGGCTTGCCGGATCCGGCTTCGCGAGCGTGGATGCCAGGCTGGGTTCGCTCTCGCCGGGTTTCTCGTCGGTCCGTTCCGGTCCGCTTTGACTGGCTTGGGAACCTGCCTTCTCGATCAACCGTTCATATTCTTTCGCGGCCTCCGCATACTTGCCTTGCTCATAAAGGCGCATCGCGCTGGCCGGCGAACCCGAGGCGGCCAGTGGCGCCGCGAGCACCAGCAGCGTCGCGACGGCTTTTCGCAGTCCGGCATTGGACGCCGTGACGGTTGCGTCCGAACGCGGCACTCGTTTGCGTTCGGGCAGCAGCGTCTCTCCGATCAAAAGAAGAATCGTCAGGGCCAGCGGCCATTGGAAGCGCTCATGATAACGGCGGATCAATCGTGATGAGATTTCGCCCTTCGGCAGCGGCGCGAGCCCTTTCTCGTAGAGCGTCTCGATGGTTTTGGCTGCGCGCAACGGCAGGTAAAATCCGCTGGTCTCCGTGGCGATCTGTTGAAGCAATCCTTCGTTGAGGCGCGACTTGACCGCGTTGCCCTGGGCGTCCTTGACGTACGTTGTCACACCCTTTTCATCGGTCACCCGCAACAACTCGCCGTTGGGGGTGCCGACACCGATCGTGAAAATGCGAAGCCCGGCCTTGGCTGCCTTCTCCGCCGCCTGCAACGCGTCGCTTTCGTGGTCTTCGCCGTCCGTAAACAACACCAGAATTTTGTAATTATCGCCTTCACTCTTGAATGCCGTGAGCGCTGTCTCGATCGCCGTGGTGATCAGGGTGCCGCCCTGGGAGATGATCCCCACATCGAGCGCTTCGAGACTCTGGCGGAACGCTTCTTCATCCAGGGTGAGCGGGCATTGAAGAAAGGCGTCGCCGGCGAACGCCACGAGGCCGAGCCGGTCGCTCTTCGAAAGGTTCAGCAGATCAAGCGCCGCGAATTTGGCTCGGGCAACGCGGTTGGGACGAGCGTCCTCGGCGAGCATGCTCCGCGAAGTGTCAATCGCCACCACGATATCGAGACCGCGCTGGGTGACTTCCTCTTCTTTGAAACCCCACTGCGGCCGGGCGAGTGTCAGGAGCGCGCAGGCCACGGCCACGACCAGCAGCGCCAGCCGGATTTTCTGGCGAAGCGGCGAGACGCCGACCGTCAATTGTGCGAGCAATCGCGATTGAACGAACTGCGCCACCAGTTGCAACTTCCGGCGCCACGCCCACCACAGGAACCAGGTCAGCAGAATAACGGTGACCAGCAACAGCCACATCATTTGTGGATAGGCGAATCTCATCCGATCATGGCAACTTTCTCCATACCGTATTGTTCAAGATGATTTCCAGGAGCAATAGCGCCAACCCGGGCAACACCACCCACGGAAACAACTCCTGATAACGTTGATATTTTTTGATATCGGCGTCGGTCTTCTCCAGCCGGTCGATCTCGTCGTAAATCGATCGCAACGCCTCGGTCTTGTCCGCCCGATAGTATTTCCCGCCGGTCCGTTTCGCGATCTGTGTCAATGTCTCTTCGTCGATGTCCACCGGCAGCTGTCGGTATTGTTTTCGACCCCATGGATCGATATAGGGAAACGGCGCCACGCCACGGGTTCCGACGCCGATGGTGTAGGTCTTGACCTTGAGTGTCTCCGCGGCTTCGGCGGCCGTCAGAGGCGGCACTTTGCCGGCGTTGTTCTGTCCATCGGTCATCAGGATCACAATCTTGCTTTTGGACTTCACTTCACGCAAGCGGTTCAATGCAGCGGTGAGACCCGATCCGATAGCGGTCCCATCCTTCTCCGGCGTGGCGATCTCGAGCCGTTCCAGGTTCTGCAGGAGGAAATCGTGATCGAGCGTGAGTGGCCCGGCGATATAGGCCTGGCCGGCGAAGGCCACCAGTCCGATGCGGTCGTTGGGACGTTTGGCGATAAACTGCTGCAACACGTCCTTCGCGATGGTCAGCCGGTTGACCTGATCGCCGCGCAACTTGAAATCCTCCGAATTCATGCTGCTCGACAGGTCCAGCGCGACGACGATGTCGATGCCGCTGGCGGTGATTTTCGTTTCGCCTTCGCCGAGCTGCGGACGGGCCAGGGCGATAAGAAACAGCGCAAGTGCCAGCCAGCGCAGTTTCAGAAGGATGCTGCCGGCCCGCGAACGGGTAATGCCTGTGATGCCGCGGACCAGTTGCACGGACGAGTAGAGAAAGGCCGGTTCGTAGCCCACCTTGCCTTTCAGCCAGGCCATCAACGGCACCAGCAACAGCAGCAACAACAGATATGGATGCGCGAAAGTCATGGCTGACCAACGGTACTGCTCGACATTACCGGCCGCGTCACGCTGCGCCGCGTGAAGACCCCATAAAGAACCAAAACGCCCACCAGCGCCAAGCCCGCTCCCAGCGGCCGCGACCACAGCCACTCGACGACGTGGGCGAAGAAGCGCACCGTGCGCCAAAACCGGCCCTGCGAAGTCACGCCTTCATCCGGAATATCGAGATCCGGCCAAATCCAAATGGCGACACCGAGACCGATCATCGAAAGAGAAATGAGCAGCCCGATGAACCGATCCTTCAAAGTGATGGGGACGGCCAAACTTTCCTCCTGCATCATTGGAGCAGTAACTGCAGGAACCTCTCGCGTGAGCTGAACCTGCGCTCCGGCGTGAGTTGGCGAGGCAGCTTCAAGCGACGGCGCACCGAGCCCAGGTGTCGGCGCCGTTTCTTCGATGAGCTGAAGGGCGCTGTCGTAGAGCTCCTGCAGCTGGCTCCGCACGGGCTCATACCGGGCGAACTTCACCAGATCGCAACGCATCAGGAAATCCCCCAGCGATTGCTTCTGCGTCATGGAGAGGAGCGCGCTGGACTGAAGCTCGTCCAGGAACTCCTCGGTTGTTCGCTCCGGAGCGCGAAAACGGAACCGTTCTTCGAGATAAATGCGAAGCGTGTCAGAAACGAGGATGCAAAAAGGACGCGGCTGATCGATCAGTTCGAGCGCCTCGCGCAGTTTCTGGCGCGCGCGAATATGGGGCGGGATGATGGGAATCGGCGCCCTGGCTTCGACGCGTTTACCCAGCCAGTAACGGATCGCGGCGCAGACGATGGCGGCGACCGCAAGAGCGCCGAGCGTCCACCAGAACCAGGCCCAACCGCTCGGGATCTCCACTGGCGCCTTGATGTCGCGAATGTCCCCGGCCGCGGCGGTGTTCGTCGCGGTGGCGGGGGAAGGAGCGGGAACGATGACTGCGCTCGAATTCGTCTTCATCCGTGGCGCCGCCGTTTCTCGCGGGTTTCAAAAAAACGCCCCAGCGCGCTCGCGTACGGTTCGTCGGTGCGCAACTGGATCGAATCGATGCGCGAGGAGCGAAACATTCTCAGGAGCTCCACCTGCCCTTTCATTCGCCGCTCCGCAAAGGCCGCGCGCTTCCGTTGATCGCCGGTGTTGATCTCAACCACTTCGCCGGTCTCAGCGTCTTTCAGGATCAGACGACCGAGCGGGGGCAATTCCAGCTCGTAGCGGTCGGCGATCTGGACGGCCACGACATCGTGTTTTCGGTTCGCCTGACGGAGCGCGACGGTTGGGTTCTGCCCGATGAAGTCGGACAGGACAACCACGATGGCGCGGTGCGCGGTGACCCGCACCAGGAACTCCAGAGCTTCCTTGAGGTTCGTGCCGGGGCGTTTCGGTTCGTAAAACAGAATCTCGCGGATGACACGCAGGACATGCTTCCGGCCTTTGCGCGGCGGGATGAATTTCTCGACCTGATCGGTGAACAGGATCAAGCCAACCTTGTCGGCATTGCGGATTGCCGAAAAGGCGAGCACGGAAGCAATCTCCGCGGCCAGTTCGCGTTTCGATTGCGCCACCGATCCGAACAGTCCGGAGCCGCTCAGGTCCACGACGAGCATGACGGTCAGCTCGCGCTCTTCGACGAACTTCTTGATGAACGGATGGTTCATCCGCGCGGTGACGTTCCAGTCGATGGCGCGCACGTCATCGCCCGGTTGATACTCGCGCACCTCGTCGAAGTTCATCCCCTGCCCTTTGAAGACGGAATGGTACTGACCGGCGAGCGTCTCGCTGACGAGGCGATTCGTCCGAATCTCGATCTGGCGGATTTTTTTAAGGATTTCGCGGGGGATCATGGGTGATACGTGATGCGTGAGGCGTGGTGCGTGAAAACCAGCGAAATCCGTCTTGCACGTCAATTCGGCGGGAGTAAATTGCGGCCATGAGCGCGACCGAGATTCTGGAACAAATCCGCCGGCTGCCGGAAGACGAACGACGCGAACTGGTCGAGCGCATTGAAAACGAATTTGGCGGTTTTGACGATGAACTCACACCGGAACAAATCGCCGAACTCGACCGCCGTGCGGAAGATGCTCTGAAGCATCCCCGTCGCGGAAAGCCCGCCGAACAAGTCTTCACCGAGATCCGGCAACGATTTTCGGGCAGCAAATAGTGTTCACGGTCATCACCGAGGCTGAGGCCGAACGGGAATGGCACCAGGCGGTGGCCTATTACGAGGAGCGCCAGCCAGGTGTCGGCCTTCGGCTTAACGACAGGATTCGCGCGGTTCTGCAAACTCTTGCTCGCGAGCCCGAACGCTTCCCTCTTGCTACTCGCCTGACGCGCAAGACGAAGATTCTCGGTCGCTGGCCTTACTCGCTTTATTTCACGGTTAACGCGGAACAGCAGGAGGTCACAGTGCTGGCCATCTGTGCTTCCACTCGCGGAACAAATTGAACTGTGCCGGAGTCTCTGGGACGGCATCCTGCAATCAAAGGAACTCACGCCCGGAGAAGCTGAACTGATTGATCGCCGCCTCCAGGACCACCTCGAGAATCCCGATGACGTTGTTTCGTGGGAAGAAGTCAAAGCGAGGCTCGACGCGAAGTATTGCAGGTGAAACGCAGTTTCGTTCTTCGTCGCGTTGCAGAACGGGAGTTTGACGATTCCATTCGTTCCGAACTCGGTCTGGCCGGAACGATTCAGTTGGAGACGACGATCGCCCTCACCCCGTCCCTCTCCCCCGGGGAGAGGGAGAAGCTTTCGAGCGCCTCGGATGACCTCACGCTCCGGTGCTTCGTCACAGCGTGGCCGAAGGCAGTTCCCTCTCCTGGGGGAGAGGGCCAGGGTGAGGGCGAGCCAATTCTCTA
>JGI10216J12902_112008828_pt1 | contig 10892 bp, 7 predicted proteins | sample KanNatreferecore_FD_12902 | JGI IMG/M metagenome (IMG submission 12902)
GACGGGAGGTGGTATGGTGGCGGCACGATCGACAAATCTCCCGTCGTGTCGACGAGTTTCGCGGTGCGTTTCCTTGCCAGCCGATCGGATTGAATCTCGTAAAGACAGGACTAGCGCACTGGTGAAAACGTCCGTTACGCCTCACAGTCCGGCCGGTTTTGGGCGGAACCGGCCGGTTACATGTGAAGTCATTTGAGCGGAGTCGGTTCAACAGCTACCCCAAGCTTCCCGCCTGATGGCGTGATCGGCATCCGTTCCAATTTACTGCTGTCAATGTTCAAGAACACTACATCCGTTGCGCCACTGGCCCGACTCACCGCAGCGACCATCTCGTCAAATGACTGGACCCGCTGCCCGGCGATCGTGACCAGAACGTCGCCGACCTTTAACCCCGCTTTAGCCGCAGCGCTGCCCTGCAGAACTTGAGTGATGGAAAGCCCATACTCAGTTTCGGGAGCACCCGCGTCGATGTCGGAGCCACTGCCCGCGACGATGACGTCAGGGTTGGGCGGGGTCACGGAGCACCGGCTCGACAGTGGACAAGTCGTCACGCATGTCCAATCCACACATGGCGGAGTCACGCAGCACCGGCTCGACAGTGGACAAGTCGTCAAGCATTTCCAGTCCACACATGGCGGGGTCCAATGCGACTGTCCGGCCCATGGAAGGGTTGTGGAGGCTGTGTGCCAGTGGTTGTGCGAGAAGCCCGTGGTCGACCGACCAGCCGCGTGCGTGGGTGCCAGTCCGGAAAATCCACTCGTTAGAGAGCGGAGATTCACGTTGGCCGGAGCTGAAATCATCGTATTACCTGGTCGGTAATTGGTTTGCGATGAAACGCTGCCGCCGCCCCTGAACGGTGTCGCGTTTCGGGCAACATTTCGGAAGTTGAACTGTGCATAGCCCGGGACGGTCAGAACGACCGCTGTCAGGACACTAAGAATCATGAAGTGACGCATTTTGAGATCTCCCGTTTTAGGATGTCTTCTGTCGGAGTGGGTCTTCGGCGGCCGTCCACAGGCTGCCTGACTCGCCTCGACCATGAATGCGACACGGACCGCTCAAACCGGACAAAAAAAGTTCTTGGACACGCCGTTATTCAAAATCCTTTGCGCTGGAGATTAACGGACGTGTTCAACTCCGTAACCAACAAGACCCGAAAGAGATTTCGAGCCTGCTCCTCGCTGTCGGCCAGGAGACAAGTTCGGCTCTCCCCGGGCATGATGGAGGCAGTTGGCCGCTGGCTGGAAGCATAATTGGTTCACGTCGCCGATTCTTGGAAGCCCACCATGAAAGTAACGCCGCGACTTCAGTCTGGCCTGTGGTGTCGCGAACATTCGTGTTGGGATTTGTGGGAACAGTAAACAGGAATTGTTGAGCATCTAGATCGGCAGGGACGAGAAGCAAGTGTGCAGGTTGTGGATGCGTGCGTGAATCGCGCAGACTCGACAATTTGGCGACACAGAATAAATCAAAGTCACTTTGAAAAACCAGCTTGTGGAGCCGCCCGTGATTCGCTTGACAACAATTACAACGGTTCTGATCATCGGAAATGTTGGCCTGCCGGATCAAAAGTTAGATTCGCGCCCACCTTTTCAGAGACTGCTGAACGAAGCGGATGCGAAAGCGGCGAACGCTTTGGCCAAAGAGATCCGACTGGCGGAAATGAAAGGCGATTATGTAGCGGCCATCAAAGCAAGTGAGAAGCTCTTAGCATTGCGAAGATCCGAGCAAGGGGACGATCATTTCGAAGTTGCATCGCTCACCGACGATCTTAAACGCTTTGCGAAACTGAAGGCTGCTACTGCCGATAAGCTCAAATCGTTTCTCACGGCTCAGGCAAACGCAGAGCAGTCGGGTAAGCCGGGGGAGACAAAATCAGAAGAGGCGCAATCGCTGCTCGAAGCTTTTCTGAAGGTGTGCCAGGAGTTGTTTGGGGAGGAATCGGCGTTTACGGCGCTGCGGTATGATGATTTGGCAAATCACCTTGAGAATCAAGCGCATTACAAAGACGCCGCATCGATTCGCGCGAAGGCGCTGGAGTCTCGGCTAAAGTCGCTCGGACGATTGCATCCGTTTACGGCCAATAGCTATGGAAACCTAGCGCATTGCCTCAACGGACTGCGAGAATACCCCGAAGCCGAAAAAGCGGCGCGTGCTGCCGTTGAGATCAGCATGCTGGTTAGACATGCGAAGAGCCCGGACACGGCCGGCTGCATCACAGCCCTTGCGGTTAGTGTCGCCGGGCAGCGGAGGTATGCCGAGGCGCATCCCCATTTTCAAATGGCCCTCGGTATTGTTTGGCAGAAACCCGATCAAATCTCCGATGAGGTCATTGTGGCTCAGATCAACTTGAGCCAAAACCTCGAACTACTCAGTAACTATGAACAGGCCGCCAAGAATTACATCTTGTGCGTAAGCCACTCGCGCAAACTTCATGGTGACAAAAGCGCTCTCACCGCAACGTGTTACCTGCGCTTGGCCGCGTGCCTGAATAAGCTTGGCCGACTAGTTGAAGCGGAAGCAATGGCGCGCAACGCGATCGACGGATTCGAAGCCGTTTCGGATAAAGATGATCCTTCGAGAGCTGAAGCGATCGATCTGCAAGCAAGCGCCCTCACCGCTATGGGGCACCCACGCAAAGCCCGACCGAAGTTCGAAGAATCGCTGAGCATCCGCCGAAAAGTCTACGGAGAAGACCACGAAATCACGGCTGAAAGTCAAAACAACCTGGCGGCGAATTTAGCCATGCTGGGAGAAACCTCCGAGGCCGAGGTACTTTATCGAAAGTCACTGGCCACCAAAATTCGCATCGCTGGTCCCGAGAATCCCGACCTTACTCCGACCTACATCGGCATTGGTTACGTCCTCATGCTGCAGAATAGTTTTCGCGATGCGGAACAGCATTATCGCAAAGGCCTCGAGATCCACCTTCGAGCTTACGGTGCCGCGCACCCCGAAACGGCATCGAATTATCGCGCTCTTGCGGTTTGCCTTGCTTCGGCCGGCGATTATAAGGGCGCGCGTGATGCACTGACATCGGCGGCGCGCTCATTTGAATCAGCGCGGGTGCTTGTGACGTCGCAAGCGTTTGATCGGTCGTCCTATGGAGAGCAGCAATCTCCGTATCCGTATCTGGCGGCGATGGAGGCACAACTTGGCAACGTCGAAGCCGCGTTTCGAGCAATCGAACTTGAATATGCGCGCGGGCTATTGGACGAGATAGCCTTTCGTGGAGTCGCGATTCCCCCGACCGAACGAGCGAAACGCGATGCATCCATGAACGAGTTGCAGTCGGTCTCGTCAGAGATCCTGCGACTCGTAACGGACGTTCGGAAGTCAGAAGACAAAGACCGAAGCCTCCGTCAGTTGATCGCTCGACGCGAGGCTGCCGAGGCCGAGATTATTAAGCTCACTTCGCAGGTCAGTGAACGTCAGGTAGCGAGCCAACGATCTATTCAGGCGGCGTTGCCGGACGACGCTGCATTGGTCGGGTGGATCGACGAAGGCTACGGACCCGAGAAGAGCGAACACCATTGGGCCTTCATCCTTCGAAAAACCGGCCTGCCCGTCTGGGTGAAGCTCAAAGGCTCCATACCGAACGGCAATTGGACGGAGGATGATCGCACAATGACGTTCCGTCTGGAAAAGGCCCTGAGTCGGAGACGAGACACTCGAGATCTCGCCGAGGCAGTTGCAACGCTTCGAATCGAGCCGCTTCAAAGCCACTTGGATGGCATCAAGCATCTGATAGTAATCCCCGTCAACAATATGTCGGGTATTCCCGTTGCTTTACTTACAAACCGTTACCACGTCAGCTACACTCCGTCGGGCACGCTATTGACCCACATGCAGGCGAAACCGCGACCGTCAGGTAAGCCAAGTTTGTTGGCCCTCGGGGACCCAATCCTTACGCCCCTGGGAACGCCGAAGTCGATGGACCTACCGCCCAGCGGATTGTTAGTTTCGCTCGTAGAGCCGAATAGTAATGCCGCGAAGGCTGAGCTTCGAGTTGGCGATGTGCTTGTGGCTTACGCAGGTGAAATTGTGAAGTCGGTGGAGCATTTGGACGAGCTGATTCGAGCGAACCGTGAAAAGAAATCAGTTACCATCCGACTCTGGCGGGAGGGACTAGGCAAAATCATCGAGCGAAACGTAGGGCCAGACAAGTTGGGTGTCGTCGTCGAGCCAGACCCCGCGCGCGAGGTGATTGAAGAACGACGCCGATCCGAGGGGTTCGACGAGCTGCCGGCCACCCTCGTGGAGATTCAACGATTGTCCGAGCAATTCGAAGCATCCACAGTGACAAGCCTAACGCGAGCGGATGCGACGGAACCGCGACTGGATGCACTTCGCAAGACACGGGGACTTCAGCAGTTTCAATACATCCACTTCGCAACGCACGGCCGAGCCGACCGCAGTTCTGCATTCGAATCCTCCCTGATACTCGGCCGGGACGAACGAGCCGAAAAACAATTGGACGCCATGGAGGCCGCCTGGGAATGCGTCAAAGCAAGAATCGTTGGCATAAAATGTCCATCTCTGAGGGTCCTGTTTCCTGGCCCGAAACTGGACGGCCGACTAACCGCCGACGAAGTACTTACATACTGGAAGCTTAACGCGGATTTGGTGACATTGTCAGCGTGCGAAACCGGCCATGGACTTGCTGGCGGGGGCGACGGCGCCCTTGGATTCGCGCAAGCGTTTCTGGTCGCGGGAAGTCGATCCGTTCTTCTTTCATTGTGGCAAGTGGATGACACAGCAACCGCGATTCTCATGCATCGTTTCTACCGCAATCTCTTCGGCAAGAAAACTGATGGCGTTCGGCGAATGGGAAAAGCTGCGGCTCTTCACGAAGCTCAGGAGTGGTTACGCAACCTCACTCTGAAGGAGGCAATGGAGCAGTTCTCCGAATTAACTAAGGGTGCCGTTCGAGGTCCAGTCAAGGCGAGCGAAGTGATTACCCCAGTTCCGAAAACTGGTTCGGACGAAAAGAACTTCAAGCCATATGCACATCCGAAATACTGGGCGGCATTCATTCTTATAGGGGGAGCGGATTAGTTCGCAGTGCCGAGCACTGCTTCTTACTATTTCTTTTCGACTGTAAACGCCACGGCAGCCACCGTGGCATTGCTCTCCTTTCTGAGCCAGTCGACAAGTCGAACGATCGGCAGTCGGTCCTCTGCAACCTTTGCAGCGCGTGTGCCAGTTAAGTCCGGTCCGAAAGGCTTGAGCGTCACCCCGTCATCTTTCCAGACAACGTCCGGCTGACCTTCAACGGGCTTCCAAGGGACATCCGGATGATTTGTTCGCCAGACTCGGTACGATGGCAACGGATCGTCGGAAGCTATCAGTGCGATAACACATAGCCCATCGCCTTCGGCGAGTTGCCAATTCTGGCTACGGGGATAACCTGGCGACTCAGTGGGTTCCGGCTCCGTCATTTCATCTCTTGGGAAGAGAATTGCGTCCTTACCGTCAGGCTGGAACATGATCAGATACGCGAATGCAGGTCGAGACAATTTTGACGTGAAGTGAATCTCGTCGCCGAGCTCCACCCCAAAGGAATCGTCTTTGCCAAGCACTCCACGCGGAGAGGTTTTCTTATTTCGCGTGGCTTTGTAGTGGTGCACATCAAGATCTAAAATCTTTAACGGATCGATGTTTCGACTCTTCAGAGATGAAGCACCATTTAATGGGACTGGCCCGTTATCTTGGTCAATCGACCTAGGCTGCTTCCCTATCCGGCTTAGAAACAAGCCAAGCGCGATGAACGCGATCCCCGCTGTGAGCGCAAGCGTTAGCGTGCCGCGGTGCGTTCGCGAAAAGCCACGGCCCGAGGAATGACTAAGCGGTTTTTCTTCTCCAATTCGCTGAATCTCCAGGGCCACGTCCGCCGCCGACACCGGACGATCCTCAGGTCGCTTCGCATGCAGTTTTTGAATCAGGATTGCAAGTGGCACTGGGACAGCCGGATTAAGTTCCAAGATGGACTGCGGTTGTTTCTCCGCGATAGCGACAAGTGTTGACGTTAATGAAGCGGCTCGAAAAGGGGTTTGACCAGCCGCCATCTCATACAGGATCGTACCGAGGCTAAAGAGGTCCGAGCGGCCGTCAAGTGGGCTGCCATTCGCTTGCTCGGGCGACATATACAACGGCGTACCCACGATAACACCAGAGACGGACACACCATCACTGGCCGCGAGGTCCCGTGCCAATCCAAAATCGAGCAACTTGACACGCCCCGAACCGGCTTCTAACCAGATATTCGACGGCTTGAGATCTCGATGAATCAGCCCGCGGGCGTGGACCGCGTCGAGACCTCTGGCAATCTCGGCACCCATCCGATGTACTTCCGAAACCGGCAATCGGCCCTCGCGCGTGAGTCTCGACTGAAGTGTTTCCCCAGCGAGAAGCGGCATGGCGACAAACGGAAACCCACCAAATTCATCGGCTTGGTATACTTCGACGACATTGTCGTGACGAATCGCAGCCATCGCCCGTGCTTCGCGTAAGAAGCGACTCACTGTTTCAGTCCGTTGAGCTAGGTCCGGCAGCATGATCTTGAGGGCAACATCGCGGTTCAGAGTCGTATCGCGGGCGCGATAGACTACCCCCATGCCACCTTTTCCAAGTTCCGAAATGATGCGGAATTGACCCACGACTGAGCCCGGCACCGGCAACGCATACCGCATCGGGGGAGAATCTGACGATGCCGATTCGCTTGTATCTCGACCATCGGACGGTTGTGTCACCGTCGTCTCAGCGCTGTTGATCCGCCGAAGCTGCTGGAACTTTTGAAGAACTTCGATTCGCTGTTTGAGCAGTGGCAACAATTCGGGTTGATCGCGACACAGAACAACCAAGTCAACCTGTTGACCACGATCTGAGGCCGCCTGCCAAACTTCCAGAAGATCCTCAAGTTGGTCCTCGGGCGACATGTGTCTTGCACCTCGCGGTTCGATCTCACCGTGCTCGAAGGTTTCGTTGCTCGATTGCGATCCCGCAATGCTCTGTGCCGGCGTGCGAATCGATCGCCAACCGAACAGGATGCGACACGCAATCGGCGCGAAAGCCGACCGATTCACCGTGATTGTATTCATACGTTGTTCCGCCACCGGGAAGGTACGAATGGATTAAAGCGATGTCGACGTTGAACGCGAACGAAGCGAGATTCAAAAACCTGAAGCTACTCTTGTTGCGACGATGCCCTCAAAATGAAGTCCGGTCAGCAGTCGACCGCTGAGTTGACGGCCGGCTCGTGTGAATCTCGCGTTCTTGCGAAGTCGTCCACGAGTCAGCCGTTCCCGCTGGGGAAGCACTATACTCGCCCCCAAGTGACGGACCCGTTGTAAAAGAAAATCTGGGAGGGCGTGACGGTAACAAGCCCATCAGCGGTGTTGCCATCGTTGCCGGCTCCATCACGCCCCCACGGATTTCTCAGAGAGATGGACGTGACCGTTCCAGCCGAGTTCCGAGCAACACTCACCACAATGTAAGCGTGGCCCATAATCAGAGGAGCGCCGCCAATACCTGTCTTCTTTTCGCCGTCGAAGCTAATCGTTACGGCCTGATACGAGTTCCACCTCTGATAGATGTCGTTCCCCATGGTGGCCGCGCTTGCGTAAGAACTTATTGCCTTTGAACCGGCTGTTGTGCTCCCGAATGCCTTGTTCACTTCCAACGTATTCCCCCACTCAATTGACTCATAAGAGTTAAGGCCCTTCCGGTAATGAGCAAAAGCCTTTTCAGCGATGGCGACCCACATGCTTTGCTGTGCTCCGAATCCAGCGTATGCCGGCGCGGTTGAACTTCCGCGAATTGGCAAGTCGTTGTCAACGCGGTAGAAATTGCTACCGAGGCGAACCCCGTAGGTCCCGTCGTCGAAATCGACGATGTTCTGCCGAACCGCGTGCGCGCTGTCTTGAGCGACCGCCCCTAGACCAGCAAGAAAATAGCAATCGGCAAGACTCCCCTGACGAATATCGGCGGCCCGAGGACCGGAAGTTGAAAACAGCGGTTGATCCGAAAAGGTCGCATATGAATCGCCAGTTTTCACGGTCGGATCCGTGATCCGATCTCCATTGAGCGTGCGATCTGCGCCATTACTAAACCACGCAACCCTTTGGAGGCGATCTTCCGAGGAAACTCCATAAGTGGCGTCAGTTGCGGTACTATTCAAATCGACCCAGATGGAATCTCTCCCGGCGTCTCCTTGTACGTAATCGCTCGTCCCGTTATCGATCGCGATCAGCACGTCGAGTCCATTTCCCCCCCACAAGGAATCAGTCCCGTCGCGGCCGTTGAGTCGATCATCGCCATCCTGGCCAATCAGTTGGTCGTTGCCAGCCATTCCTAGAAGGACATCGTTGCCGGTTCCACCCCAAAGCGTGTCATCGCCGCCGTAGCCGGCCAGTGTGTCATTTCCGATTCCACCGCTTAAGTAATCGCCCGCCCCATAGCCTTCGAGGTAATCATTTCCGCCATTGCCAAATGCTTTCACCGGCATCGTCGAGATGTAATTCAAGAATCGGTCATGGCCGCTGCCGCCCTGAAACTCCACTCGACTTATCGAAGTGGCAGCATAGGACCACGAGCGATCCGTTCCCGACTCAACGATCTCAACTGATGAGGCGGACTGCCGCACTTCCACGGTCGTCGCTACGTCGTTGATTTTGACAACCAACGTAGATCCGCTGAACCAGATCGAGGAAACAGAGGGTGACTCGCGGCCTTCCAACGACTGTAGATTGAGTGACGACTTTCGGGATGGCGTGCTCATGGAAACCTCTTAGGTTGGATGTTGGGAATTTGCACGCCCTTGAAAGCGTCCAGCCTTTGACAAACCGGACAATGTTTCTCAAGAACTCTGGCGGAATAGGGCCGGATCTCGGGAAAGAAACGGAATTGCCTCGCTACTGCTGGAATCCAGATCCATCGTTTGCTGGGAAGTGCATTTTCTCTTCTGGCCGGTCGAGGTGCATAAGCTAGATACTGACTTCGCAGCAAGCTGTTCGACTGCCATGCCTGACAATCTTCTCGATTCGATTGCCTTGCGCCGCTTGGTGGTCCAGACCCGCGCCGGGGACCGCGCCGCCGAGGATCAGCTCATCCGAGCAATCCTTGCTAGATTTGAGAACCTTGCTCGTCGGATGTTGAATCGTTTCCCAGACGCGCGAGAATTCGAACAGACGTGCGACGTCGTTCAGGATGCTCTTTTACGACTGCTACGAGCATTGAAGGTAGTCACGCCGGAAACCACTCGAGATTTTTTCAACTTGGCCGCCGAGCAAATCCGCCGGCAACTTCTCGATATAGTTCGCCGTTATCGCCGGCGCCCGGTTACTGCGATGTCAGCGACTACAAGCGATTCAGGCGTTCAACTCGATCCGCCCGATCAATTTGACGCGGATTTGGAACTGAGTCGGTGGGAACAATTGCACGCAGTGATTGAAGAACTTCCGGCGGCGCAGCGTGAGACGTTTATGTTGACTTTTTACCACGGTTGGACGCAAATCGAGATAGCCGACCTTTTCCAAGTGGATGAACGAACTGTACGCCGGCGCTGGCAATCAGCTTGCCTAATGCTCAATGAAAAACTGAACGGTAATCTGCCCACTTTCAATTCTCAGTCCTAATCCATTCCAATTTGACTTTAGCAGTGAGTCGATTGCCAGAATCGGATCATCCGATCCCGTTTGCGACGAAAAAAGGCAATTCGATGTCCGGTTTCGAATTCGCGCGGAGCTTTCTCGTGCGAGGGCCAAGTTTTGAGCCCAACGGCTTCGAGTGCAAGCCGTCGTCGCGAGGCTAGGCGAGCCTCTCGAACCAGATTTCAAACTGCCACCTTGGGTACAAATCATGAAACCAGTTATGACCGCGGTGCTCGGCATCGCCATCGTTGTCTCCGCAGCTTTGGTTTCCACGAGTCCTGCGGAAGGTCAGTTTTCTAAGCCGCCATTGCAAGGTCCTCAGGGTCCACGCGGACCGCAAGGGCCTCCGGGCCCCCCTGGACCTCGGGGCCTCAATGGACTTCAAGGTCCCAAGGGAGAGCGAGGTCCTCAAGGATTACCGGGTGCAAAGGGCGACCGAGGTCTTGCCGGCCCGGCCGGCCCGAAGGGTGATCGCGGTATGCCCGGCTTAGTTGGTCCACAAGGCGCTCGCGGAACTCCGGGCTTGCCGGGCCTTCCCGGCATCCCTGGCAGTCCGGGCGCACCCGGACCGCAAGGCCCGGCAGGACCTGCCGGGTCTGCGGGACCTCAAGGACCCGCTGGCGAGCGCGGCGCAAACGGAGATCGCGGTGAAATGGGTCCGGCAGGACCCGCGGGACCAGCCGGACCGCAAGGTCAGCGCGGCGATCGTGGTGAGCCTGGACCAGCCGGTCCTAAAGGTGACGCCGGACCACAAGGTGAGCGCGGTGAACGAGGCGAAAAGGGTGACGTAGGACCTGCAGGCCTCTCTGTGACCACGGGGACGGAACGCCCGGTACGAGCCGAAGTTGGAGCGTTCTTCTTCAACGTTAGTTCGAAGAAGCTTGAGTTCTTCGACGGCAGCAAGTGGAGGACCGTCACACTTTCCGACTGATTTACGAGTGGAGTCGGCGCAAGAGGCGCCGACTCTTTTGTACTTTATGGGATCGGGTCAGAAGTCCGGGTCGACGTCGCCCACCACGATCGGCGTGTCGCCCTCGTCGCGTGCCGGTTCGCAATGCACCATGCACGACAGGCAGCGCGGACACGGACCGCCCTCGCAAACGCACACTCCGAGCGAATGGCCGACGTGTCGTTCGCAGCACATGCAACGGATCATTGTCCGTCCGGTTGTTTCCAGAAATCCGAATAGATCGTCAGCTCGATACGGTCAGTCGCCGCGTCATAGCCAGCGTTGATGATCGC
>JGI10216J12902_101037816_pt1 | contig 10890 bp, 17 predicted proteins | sample KanNatreferecore_FD_12902 | JGI IMG/M metagenome (IMG submission 12902)
CAATTCAGCAATTGCCCAGCTTTCATTATTTTCAGACATGGTTATCTCCTCAATTCACTCAACACTTTCAGGCGCTGGATCTCATCTTGATTGACTCGATATCGGCCATCATCGTCCAGCTTCAAAAGTCCCTGCAGACGTGCAGCTCTGCATGCAGCTGTCAGCCTGCCCAGTGTGGCGGCGCCAGTCAGCCCGCGGCCCTCCATAATTTCCTTTGGGCTCAGAGGCGCGTGCCAGCAGTAACGAATCACTGGCTCGATCCATCGGCTGATATAGGAACTCACACTCCGCTTTGCCACACTTACCTTAGCTGCCACTGCCGGCAGCAGCAGGATTTGCGCGATCTCATCCAAGGGTTTGGCACTCGTCTGATTGATATCAGCGGCACGAATGGAGGTGGCCACAATCGGTGTTCTCTGCCTTCGAACCTGCCTCGGTGCGCGCTCTGCCGTTACGGCCGTAACGTTACCCACCTGGATGAATTCGATATCCACCTCCCCTGCCAGCTCCGCCTCCACACCAAACACGCGCCCACGGTATTTGGCTGTTTCCTCCGGAGTGAACACCGTAATGAACTCGCCTTCAAACTCACCATGCAACAACCTCCCCACTCGCTGAGCGAACTGTTCGCGCGCCGCCCCTGCCCCAGCTACCTCGATCACCAAACGCAAGTCCGGAAGTGAGATCCCGCGATCACCAATGCGGCTCACCACGCATACCTCGCTCTCCTCCACCTTCTGAAGCTTACGCGCAGTGCCACCATGAATGAATGGCACGTCCAATGCATCAGCCAGCTGCTGCCCTTGTTGGATCCAATCGCAGAAGATAAGCGCTCGCCCTTTGCGTTTTGATATCAGACTTTTGACGTAAGGAATCTTTGCTGCTTCAGTGGGAACCGTGGCTACGACGATGCGCGGCCGGCGCAATACGCCGGAGTTGATCATCTCCGCCCACCTAATGGCTACAGGAAACCCTGAAAGCGCCACGATCAAATGCTGCCGATCGTCTTCACGCCAGGCTGTGCCCGTCAAACCCAATCGGTATTTCGTTTTCACGAATGCCAATTTGCTGAAGGTGTTGGCTGGAAGGCGCTGCGCTTCATCAGGGATGATCAAGTCCCACTCATCACTTAAATACTTTGCTGCACCCTGGTACGTGGATAGAGTCACCTTTGCATTCGGCGCAAACTTCTCCAGGCGATCTCGCCATTGATCGATCAACATGGTTGTATCAGCCAGCAATAACACGCTGCCGCGGAAGTGATTGAGGATCGCGCACGTGGTCAAGGTCTTGCCAGACCCGGGCGGATAGTTGATCAAGACAGCACCCTTCTCCATGAACTCGCTGATCGCCCGGGTAATATAAGGAGCTCCTGCCTCTCGTTGTTTTTTCTCAATGATGTCCCATAATAGATCTGGGAGCTGTGCAGCGTTATCCCAGTGCTCCTTTGCTACCGGCGTCGGCTGATAAGGCAGGATCCCATCACGGACCAGCGAAGCCACCAGCTTGATCCATGCATCGCCGCCCTTGATCTTGAATGACCCATCTGCCTGCCTGGCGCCCAGATGCTGTCCATACTTCCGCTTGAAGCTTGTATCATCTCCTGCAGTCAGCTGCAGGCTTGTGCGCGTGCCATCGATCACCGCTTTATGCTCAGGCGGCTTCCAGCCCAGCTCCTGTTTCATCCAGCCAGGCAGAGGCGTAAGAAGATCCATTGAGCGTGTGACCTTTGCCTTCAAGAATGCAGGCTCCTGCGCAACCACCCATCCAAAGATCGGCATCTTGATCCCGCGCCAATGAATGAGCCAGGCTTCATGCTCATTGATCGGAAGCAAGGTGTATGGCCTGGTCAACGTCGCGCGGATTGCATCCGGATCCAACTCGATGCCTTGATCAAGGCGCAGGTATTGAGCAATCTCGATGGCTGCCGTGTCACGAAACTCAGTCAGATCTTTGATCGCTTGATCAAGAGTTTGAACTGCATGTTGCGCGTCTTGGAAGACAACAGGTAGAGTTTTCATAATCATTTATCCCACCTGATAGGCAAGCCAATCGTGTTGCAAAATGCAATGATAAAGAGCGTGGCAATACAAACGCCCCCCACGATTGCTAAGATTTTACCGACCAAGTCCAACAGAACTGCATACGCCAATAGCGAAAGTATTAACGGAATGACGAAGTACACGAAAACAACAAATCTCCAATTCATGATTTCACCTCCGCTTTATTTTCAACTGGCATTGAGATCGTCGGCTTGAACTCGCAACTGCGCGCGTGACCATTGGCAGCATTCTGAGTTTTGAAAGTTCGCTGACATGATGGTGCATAGTGACAGCTAAATGGTAAAGTCGCTGTCCTTTTGCTGGGCGTCGCTGAGCGCTTGCTCGGCTTTACTGAGCGACTTTTCGGTTTCGCTGAGCGGGTTGTCTGCGATCGCTCCCCTGCTGAGCGAGTGAAACCAGCGGCCTTACCATCCGCTAGAGCGATCGCAACGATGACAAAATCACCAACCAGGACGGCCATCACGGACCACGTATTCAGGTTTGGGATCTCCGCGCGTAACTCGGCCGGAGTCGTCATCCGGATGTATGGAGGCAGGAGGAAGGCAGACAGAACCAGGATCAAGACGCCACTGACCGCCGCACCCCAGAACCTCATCACCGGCCGGCCCTTCGGCGTGAAAGGCTGTAAGCCGCCCAGGCGATGCGCCACAAAGGCCAGGCCACCCGCGATGGACAAACCCGTGAACAGCCCACTGATTGTGTCCAGGACTGGGATCACATCACGGACCCAGGAGGGAGCGTGGTCACTGAAGGTAAAAAGACCGGTCCACCTTGCAAGGTTGACCAGGGCGGCCAGGACCAGCAGGATCGTGCCAAACTTTATGCTCTTCTTATTCTTCATGGAAAATCTCCTAAAAATAGTGGGTGGGTGCCTGGGTGGGTGGGTGACGGGGTCACATTTCGGGCACATTCACAGCTGGAATGGGGGAGAAGAGGCTTGCGTAATGAGTCATCATCGCGCGCCCTGCCCTAGTCAGGTCGAAGCCGGCGCCCACCTGCTCGATCAATCCATACTTGAGCAAGGCAGACTGAAAGACACGATAGTCATCGTCAGAGAAGCCCTTGGACTTGGGTGTCCATTCGCGTCTGGAGATCGGGCGATGCTTGTTGATCACACCATCCGCAAACAACGGCAGCCTCTCATAAAGATGTTCAGGCAGCCTGGCGCGCGTTTCCTGGAAGTGGCCGTTGTCTTTCACATCCTGGATCCTGATGACCGTCTCGACGGCTTTCTCAGGTTTGCCGATCACACGATCCCGATTGAGGTCCTTACCCAGAACCTGCTCAAGGTATGTGAGATTGAGCCAGCGCCGCTGCAGGTACAACCAGGTGATCACCCATGTCAATCCACTGACGGCGACGATCGGCTTGACCCAATCGATGGCATCGAAGAGATACAAAACGGTCGCTGTCGCAACGCCAGCAACGATCGCTGTGATGGTTGCTTGCACAAGCGGAAGTAGAGCGGCCGCTGTAAACGTATGCAGGAACTGACGGTCTGCATAATTCGCTGGTTGCTGTTGCTGAGCGATCGGTGGAGTCGTTTGATCGAATTTATTCATCAATCCTCCAGCTGTTGTGACCAATCCAGGATGCTCTTCCCCACCCGGATCGAATCATTCTCTTGTTGCACATCCACAATGGGCGGATTGATAATGGCCATGCCGGCAGGATCATTTGATTGACGCGCTTCCTGTGACATCACACCGGCGATCTGTGTGGCGCCAGAGGTCGCGATCAACTGGCGGTCAGCATCCTTGCTGGTATCCAGCATGACCACACTGCCAAGGTTCGGATTGTGGAGGGCGTATTTCGTCCCATGAATATGCTGGATCAATAACGGGAATTGCCGCGTCACTGGATCCAATCTGATCAAGTTTGATGCAACTTCAACGCGACGAACGTATGCCGCACCTACTCCCTCAACAGTTTTATTGACCGTCCTGGCAATGCTGATAATGCTGAAACAAAGCACCGTGATCAACGTGAGAGAACCGGCCCAGATTGCACGGCTGCGCGCGAGCTGTATCTGAGGCTGAGACGCGCGCTCATTCTCTTGTTCCATGGCCAGGCGCTGCAGCTCCACTTCATGCAGCTGCTCGGCATGCACTCGATTCTGTTGAGCCGCCAATGCATCCTGCTCAGCCTGAGACTGGATCGCAAAGGCTTGTGCTTCTTTCCTGGGATCCTGTGCGCATGCAGTCAGAACGAGCAGCAGGAAAGTTATGAGTATGGTTTTTTTTAGCATGTGATGCTCCTTATAGGAACTTGATCGCAGCAATAGCGCCCAGCACGAGCGCCGCCAGTGCAGCCATCCAATACAGGACACCCAGGATTCGATAATTCCTTGTCTTTTCTACCAGCCACAAAACTAACACGATGAGTAGGAGCGCAATTTCTAGCAAGAGTGTTTTCATATCAACCTCATCCACTTACGGCTTTTGATTCCTTCGGCTGCCTGCGTACGATCAAGTAAGGATTTTTGTAGTCAGTCGGCACGAGTCCATGCAGCGCCAGGTATTCAGGTAAACAATCCAAAGGCACGTTGACTGGAATGCCAGGCCCAGACAACGGCAGCCGGCGCGCTTTCTTCATGGCTGCTTCCTCCGGAGGTGGCGGCTCCTTCTTCGTCTTCCTTTTCTTTGGAGCAGGAGTTGGAAAGCGCGTGCCTCGACCAAACACAGGGGCAGTCATGACTCCACCTCCCCCACCACGAACGCAACGGTCACGCTACGACCCAGGACCCCAACCAGTAATTTCTCCACGGTCAATCTCAGATGTTTATCCAGCCAGTCGCGCGTGTAGGCATTCCGTACACCGATGCTCAAGGCGTTACCGTCGTAACGGATCACCTTGGAGTCGCGCACCCAGGTCTCGAAACTGGCCTTCAACATTTCCAACTGCAGCAGCTGCAACACAGAACTCCAGGCTGTCTCGATCTCGGCCGTGACTGATTCGTCTGCGGTTATTACGACGAGCTTGATCACATCCTCCGCTGGCTCATCCACTGCGTGCGCGGACCTGGTATGAGTCTCCAGATCCAACAGCTTCTCAAATACCTGGTCACATTCATCGCATGCATATTCGACCAGTTTCAGATGATCAAGAAATTCTGCCGGCAACACACGCCAGCCGCCCTCATGAAACCCACTGGGGGCATGAGGTTTATCTTTGTCTGCAAGCTTGTTGTAGATCACACCTGCAGGAGCAAACAGATTGCCATGCTTCCCACCCTCCCGCCAGTTGTCCCAGGCATATCCAATCCAACCCAGAACAGTCCAAGGCTCGAGCACATCTAAGGCCAGGCCCGAGGACACCACACCTGGATGGCCAAATAAGATATAGGTTGCCGCGAGGATATCTTTCACAGATGGATATTCCCGCGTGCCTTCGAGCGGGTCAGATGTCCGTTTTTCGGACATCTGGCTAAGAGGAGTAGAAGTAGACTCTGAATCAGTTAAGTTTAAAGAATCTACTACTACTAGGGCAGATGTCCGGATTCCGGACATCTGGAGCTCAGGTGTCCCCTTTTCGGACATCTGGAAAAAGCCTGGCAGGAAGTCACCGGCCGGCAGCCAGACCGCGCGACCATGCGCCAGGGTCTGTTTTTCAACCATGCCGCGCGCCTGAAGCGTCCTCAGACCATCATAGATCGTCTCGCGTTTCATCCCGGTCCACTCACGCAGCTCTCCAACATCCAGTGCGGAGCGGGCCAGAACGAACGCGATCAAGATCTTGGCGGCGCTGTTATTTAGCGAACAGACGAACATCTTTGCTTGGGCGGTTTCCATGTCAGGCGGTTTTCCTTTATCCCTGGAGCTCCGCAAAAGACAGCTGCGTTGCCACGGCTGACTCTTCCTTCGCGCGCAGGTGCTCCTCGAAGGCCTGGTGCTCCTTCATATACTCAGGCAGCTCTTCCACGCCAATCCAAAGATGGTGAGGTAACACAGGCCGGTATGGACGGACGGTGATACCCTCTATTTCTTCCAGCTTCTGATCACCCACCATGGATGGATGCACCAAACACAGATCCGGAATGCGGCCGTATTTCTTCTGGTAATACTTGGCTGCCTTGCGGACCTTCTCGGCCAGGGAGAGGGCGGAGTTATCGAACCACAACATGCCGATGATCATTCCTCCTCCGTTTCCTCTGTCTGGTCTTTGATCGCTTGATCCATCTCAGCGGCTAACTTCAGAATGGACTTGGGCAGCTTCACACCCCAGCTCTTCACCTTTTCACTGACCTGTGCGGCATATTGAGAGATCGTTTTGTTGTAGCGCCCACCGATCTTGTTGATCATGTTGAGCGCAATCACTTGACGGAGATAATTTTCCTGATCGGCGATCGGAGCATCCTTAGCAGGTTTGCCTTCACCGCGATAGGTATATCGATTAATTTGCCATTCATTGCTGTATCTGCCCGGCGCTTCCCAAAGGGCCTCAAGTGCATTCATCTTCAAGCTCTCAAAAAGAACTTTGACATGTCCGGCCAATTCCCAATTCAGCGCGTCTCCCTTTTCCTGGAGGAGTCGAGCCAGAAGCGCAGCGGCCTGTTCTTTTGATCTCTTTTCGGCGCGTACCTTCTGCCCCTTCGCCAGTAACTCCTTCAGGGTCTTGCCGACGAGCATGACAACAGATCCAGAGGGAACACCATCGTATCCGGACTGCGACTTCTTCCGGTCGATATCCACGGCCAATGCCAAGCGGAGATCCTTGTTGCGTTTGTTAAACAGATCCATATGCTTCTGACCGTTATCTGTCCATCGGTCTTCGAGCACACGAAACTCACTGCCGTCTGTTTCGCGGTTATAGATCGCAATCGTCAGTTTCTTACTGGCGGCCTGCAGTTTTTCCTGCTGCCAGGCTTGTGTCTTTCGATCAAAACAAACTTCCATGCCGCAATAATGGTTGCCCTGTACAACGGTGTAGAAGGGACAGGCAGTGCAGGCAGGCGGGTTGACCAGATGATTGAGCTTGCGAAGTAAGTCCTCAGGTATTCCCAATGTTGATACATCGAGGTCTGGCAACTCGCCAAAGCTTGCCTGGATCCAGGTGGCCACCTTCTCCATCATCTCTTCATCATCCTGGATGGCGAGTGCCATCGCTGCCTCGACAGGTGTCAACCGAGGAAGATAATGGTTTGGGAATTTCTTCATTTTCAATTCCCATGCATCGCTATCACCGCCGCGGGGATTACCTCCTCGCCAGTTAGGCCACATCTCCTTGAAATCATCAGTTGCCTCATCCATGATTTCTTCAATCGTCTCTTCAGGAGTTTCCTTATGTCCATACTCATTAGTTGCTGCTTTTTTCAATCGTTCAACTGCCTCGACAAGCACGCCCTCAGGCACGACCTTTTGCATTGAAAGCAGGCTTCGAGCAGTGGTTTGTGACAATTCGCCAGATGCGAGATAGGTCTGTGCTGAAGCAGGCAGGTTCAATAAGCGGACAGACTGACGTACCTTCTCTGGAGACACATTGAAAAACTCGCCGGCCTCAACACTGTTCATGCCAAACTCGTCCATATATCGACGCATGGATTCTGCTTCCTCGATCGGGTTGAGGTCACGCCGATTGATATTCTCTGCCACGCCCAGCTCGAACATTTGAAGGTCGCTCAGCTGGCGGACAATGAGCGGCATGCAATCCTGCTCAATTAATTTGAAAGCTGCCAGGCGTGTGTGACCGAAGGCGAGCTGGTAACGACCACTATCCAGCATTCGCGCCGTAGGGACCTGCATAAGACCGTTTCGGCGGATAGATTCGGCGATCTCCTTCACAGCTTCAGCGTCTTCTGTCTGACGCGGTTGGTACGGATTTGGATCAATGAGACCCAGAGAAACTAAAGTTTGCGTTTCCATGATTACTCCTTATCCTTGGAATGATTTGAATATTGATCGAGCAAAGCGCTCGTGATGTTTGATTTGAACCAGGCATCGATCCTGGCAAATGGAATGACCTCGCCACTCCGCCGCGCGCTGGCTATAAACTCCCGTTTGAGATCTTGATGCAGTGCCCATGCCAGACTCCAGCACTTGCCGTCGAAGAGCCTGATCTGTTGCCCTTCGTAATCGGTCATGTTGAGATAGAGCTGGCAGACGTTGAGAGCCAGGTCAGCCGGTCCAGAGCCGCCATAACCAAACTCATATCCACCTGGCGAATGATGCACAACCAGGTGTGGCACGTTGGTGACAGCCTGGCTATCTTCCGGCGTTTCATACGTGTAGCTCACCGATCGGGGTTTGCGCTTCAACACCAGCGCCTCCTCAAACGGGATCTCGTTATCGAAATCGTCTGAGAATTGATCACGCCGGCAGAGTCCACTGCCGCCTTGCATCGAACGGCCACGGCACTCCGGACCCATGCCGGCTTGAATGCTGGCTGGATCCGTGAGCACACGATGACACCGTGCACAGCGCGCAGATCCATAGGATCCACGTGGCTGTCTAATGAATGAAAGTTGATTTAACGCCATGGTCACTCTCCGTATTTAAGTAATTCATTGCCTTTGGATTACAGATCAAGCACAGCTGCGGAGCATTCTTATAGTTCTTCACTCTCCGCTCGAACTTTCGATCGGCGCCTTCCCACACGCGACCTAATGAGAACTTGATGCCTCGCAAAGCCCATACCCGGGTAAGCCGCGCGCCTTTGCCTTCTTCGTGCAGGAAAATGCGAGCGATCAAATCGAGGGCGTATCCGGTGTAGTGGCCACACTGCAGTGGCTTACCTGTGGGCGTCGTGCCACGCATCAACGGCTTATCAGCATGAAGGATGTAGACACTCATGATTGATCCACTTCTGCTTGAGTGCCAGTGGAATCACCGTCCGGCTTCGCTACAGTTCCGCACCAACAAACCCACTCTCCTGCAGGCGTGCAATGGTGCACAGTGCTGATCGGTTTGCCATCCTTATCAATGCAGGCCGGGCAAATCATGAGCCTGGGCAGGTTGGGCGAGCGTGGCGCATACGTGATCATGGCCAGGCCAAGCAGTGTCTCTGCATTGAATATCGCTACGATCACAGCGGCGACCAATCCAGCCAGGGTGATGCAAGCGAACCAGAAGAGGATGTTTTGATTTCGGCATGTCATGGCTACCAACTTCCTAAAGGTTGAAGGTTGGGGTAACTGTATGTATGACCCAATTCGCACGCACAGATGCTCGAGCCTTTTAGCCATATCAAGTTCCGATCATCGCAAACCATACACTTCGCTGCCAGCTCAAACACATCTTTTTGGATGTTGGGGGACGCCTGAGGTATCTGCCTCATGGTCAGATGAAGATTTCGGCCAGTTCTTGTTGTTTGTTTATCGTTGTCGGCCATCATCCACCTACCTCTTCGCGAACACGCCTGGTCGGCAGCAACAGAGGAATGCCAACGGTCGGGTTGCGGACCTGGAATATCGGCTTGACCACCGGCATTCCGATAGGAGCGGCATGCAGCAACCTGCGATATTCGCGCTTCTTGATAATGCGCAGCTTCATGCTAGTGACTGCGTTATGCTTGAAGCGGCCGTAATAGACTTTGTTGGTTGCACGATCGGCCAGCACTTCAAGACCAGGCGTTTGAAGATGCGCATTGATGTAGCGCAGCCCTTCGTTCCTGCTCCGTGTGTGGATGAATTCCTTGGTCGAGCGGCGGTTTCCGAATTGCCGATAGTAGGTATAAAATTTTGAGAATGTCGCATCGGAATGAACCTCAATAATGGTCTTCCAATTGTTTGCCCGGGTGATCGTCAACCGGGCCACTACGTTGTTTTTCTTGCCTGACATATAAGCCTCCATTTATTTTGGTATAATGAAGGCGAAAAGCGTCCGCAAAGATTCTTTTCACCTTCTTCAGCAGCTCTGTTCTTGCAGGGCTGCTGATCTTTTTATTAATCAATCCGCAAACTTTTGCGGACCTACTGCCGATAACTCTTCAATAATCTTGTGAGCTGCATCGCTCATACGACCCAAGCGGATCGACAACTCCAAACTACTTACCGGCTTTCCAGTCTCCAGTGCGTCCTTCATCGGCGCCATCTGATTGATCATCTTCCTGGCTTGCGCGATCGACTCAGTTCGGGCATGTTCGGCCTGGTTTGGCCAGCGCAGTTTTGGTGTCATTCATTCAAAGCCGTTCGAGCACGTGCCGCCATTTCCTGGTTGCGCACTTGCGCACCGTAGATCATGGGGAACCCACTCACTGCAAACGCCAGTATGCCGATAAAAAAAGCATTCCAATCCAGGACCTTATCTAAAAGACCAATACCCAGCAGTGTGTAAGAGACACCGATCACGACCAGCTTCCAAGAAGATCCTTCCGCATCCAGACCGGCCTTGTCAATCCAACGGTTGAGAAAATACGAAGCGATCAGCAGCACGAACAGAATATTGAAAACTGCCGAAAGTTGACCGAAAGTTGACCCGTTTATAAAATCCATGTTGCCTTCAGTTATGCTTTGACCATATGACTGCGGCGTCCGATCCCATGCAGAGGCTTATAGGAAACTCTCTTGGCTTCGGTTGGTGCTGGGGTGAGCATATTTACAAGGTCAGCCGCTTGATGTTCACAGAGCAAACTTCTTCCGCTCCGGACCAGGGTCCGCATATTCATCTCAGCCGATGCCAGCCCAGCCAGGTCGGCGTATCGTTTCACCTTGCGGGTGATCTCCTGACTCGTGTACTTCCTCGAGCCAACAAAGTGCGCTGCAAATGTCCTCAGCTGCGTGCCGGTCAACAGCAACGAAACCAACAGCGTGCGATCATCTTTATTCTTGATCACAGCAAAGAACGAACGCACCTGATCAAGACCCATAGTCACATCAAGCCTCTGCCGCTTA
>JGI10216J12902_101312837_pt1 | contig 10887 bp, 9 predicted proteins | sample KanNatreferecore_FD_12902 | JGI IMG/M metagenome (IMG submission 12902)
GTGAGTGGTGAGTGGTGAGTGGTGAGTGGTGAGTGGTGAGTGGTGAGTGGGTGAGTGGTCAGACTCCCACCGCCCTCCCGTCCTCAGGCCACACAACCGCGATCTCCGGAGCCTGGTTTCGCATGAGCCGGACGAACTGCTCGCCGGTACCGCGGAAGCGGTCGAGGAACGGCGGCACGCAGGGCATGTGGCCCCAGTGCATGGGCAGCACCAGGCGCGGCTGAAGCTCGAGCGCCGCACGCACGGCGGCCTCGGGTGTGAGGTGTCGCTGCAGCGGTCCTACCGCCAGGGAGGAGCCGCCGACGGGAAGGAGCGCCGCGTCGAGGGGGCCGCAGCGGCGGGCGATCTCCGCGAAAGGCGTGCGGGGAGCGGCGTCCGCGGCGAAGTAGATGCGCCGGCCTCCCATACCGATGACGAAGCCCAGCGACCAGCGCGTGTGGACACACGGCACCGCGGTCACGCAAAGGTGCTCCCGCTCCCACGATTCCCAGGGCTCCATCCTTCGTGCGGCGAACCCGAGGCCCTTCAGCCTATGGAACGGCGTCCCGCCGGGACATAGGACGGGGGCGGCGCGCGCCAGAGCGGCCAGGGACTCCGGGTGCAGGTGGTCCGGATGGCCGTGAGAGATCAGCACCGCCGCAAGCGGGGGTAGATCGGATGCCGCGATCCCACACGGCCGGAGCCGCCGCAGCGGCCCAAGGCGGTCCGTGAGCCACGGGTCGGTGAGCACCGCGAGATGGGCATCGCGAATCAGCACCGTAGCATTTCCAGCCAGGGTGATAGTAAGGTCCGTTTCGGCCATCGGTTCAGCGGGAGAGGTGCCGCTCCAGGTATCGCAAATCCAGGAGGTTGTCCACGTCGAAGGCAAGCTCGGGGGCGCAGTCCAGGACGGCGCGCACCCCGCACCCGGTCAGCTCCGAGAGGCGCCCCTCCAGCTCCTGAACGGTGAGGCGGCCGGCGATGAGCCTGCACAGGAACGGGAGCCCCAACGCGTGCGTCATCGCCAACTGGGACTTCCGGCGGCGGAACAGCGCTTCCACGAGCGGGAGGCTCCGCAAGAGCGGCTCCGGACGGACGAGAAACTGGCAGCCCCCCGTAAAGGCACCCTCCACCAGCCGGACATAGATGCCCGCGTTCCCGGGAAACGCCTCCCGGAACACCTCCCGGCGGACGACGGGCTGGCAGATATCCGCCTCCTCAGGGACGCGGCCGAGGAAGTCGGCGATGGCGGCGGCCGTGACGGCCGGAGCATCGGCCCCGCAGAGGAGGATGCGTGCCGCGCATGGGGGAGTCGCCCGAGCGCTGCCCCCATTCCCCCATTCCCCCACTCCCCCATTCGCCCATTCGAGCCCGGTGAGCTGCTGGATGCCGCGTCGGAGATTCTCGATGGCGTTGGCGCCTTCGGGGACCCAGGTGCAGTCGTCTGTAAGTAGATCGCCCACGGCCTGGGGGCCTGCGACACAGATCCGGTCGATCGCGGCGACATCCCGAAGCGCGGCGGCGACCCAGCTCACACAGGGGCGGCCGCGGACCGGGACAAGCGCCTTGATCCTCGTTCCCGCCGCGCGGGCGAACAGCCCGGAGATGCGGCCGCCGGCGAAGATCAGGGCGTCGACCTTCGCGGGCACTACCGCGCCTTCTTCACTCTGAAGATGAGCGCGCCGCAGAGGAACATGAAGACGCACGCCACCAGGAACACCAGCGTGTACCCCCCGAGGGCGTAACCTTCGCCGGGCCTGACGAACGGCTTGAGCAGCAGGCCGGCCGCCGGCGCGGAGATGCTCTGGGGAATGACCATCGAGAGGTGCCAGACGCCCATGTCCTTGCCCGCGTGGTCCGGGTTCGGGAGGACATCCGTGCCGAGGGCCCAGTCCACACTCAGATACGCCCCGTATCCGAAGCCCCACAGCACGGCGATGATGTAGACCCCCACCAGGCGGCTCTCGGCCGGAAGAAACCCGAGGACGGCGAAAAGCACGCAGGTAAACGACATCACCATCGCGGCGATGAAGATGATCCGCTTGCGTCCCCAGCGGTCCGACAGGACCCCGCCCGCAATGCCGGTGGGGATGGCCCCGAGGAGCACGATGCCCCCCAGGAGCGAGACGGCGCCCGCAGGGTCCTTGGCGAGCACGACGTCGCGCATGAAGTAGAGGAGGATGGGCTGGATCAGCCACCACCCCGTGGTAAAGCACGCCCGCGTAAACCAGACCCAACCGAAGTCCGGGTGTTTGCGCGGATCGATCCAGAAGCAGTCCTTCAGCTCGGACAGGCGCAGCGGCTCCGCGTGTTTGCACTGGCGCTCGGGAGTGCCGAGCGTGGTCAGCACGGTTACGCCGCTGAGGACCAGCGCGATGATGGTGATCGCGACCAGGTCTTTCTCCCGGCCGGTGGAGAGAAGCAGCCCTCCCAGGATGAAGCCGCCGATGGTGCCGAACTGCTGCATCGTCGCCATCCAGGAGCTGGCGAGGCCGCGCTCCCCGGTGGGGACGACGTCCGGAATGATGCCGCTGAAGGCACCGACCGCGATGTTGTTGCCGAGGCCGATCAGCATCCATGCGGCCACGTAGCCCCAGAAGTTCTGCCGGACGAACGCGGCGTAGAAGATGCCCAGGGCGATGACGTTCAGGATGGTGCCGCCGATCACGAACGGCCGCCGCCGCCCGATCGGCAGCGTGCACCGATCGCTGAACGCGCCCACGATCGGCGGGACGAGCGCCCCCACGATGGCGCCCATGCCGATGGTCCAGCCGGTGATCTCGCCCTCGGTGATCCCGATGCCGGACGACATGCGAGTCGCCTGGCTGGGGATGATGATCATCCCCAGGGCGCCCCAGTGCAGGTTGTTGCCGAACCAGAACGAGCTGATCGCCAGGTGGTGCCGCAGGGAGAGCTTCTTGTCAGGCTTTTGGGGAGCTTCCGTACCGGGCGCGGGTTCACCGTTCAGGGTGGTTGAGGGGGGCACGGCGCCCGGTTCAGCGACTGTGGGCCGGTCGGTGTTCTCCATATGGGGTTTGCGGCTCCTGGCGAACGATTGCTGGACCAGGGTACATCCTTCGTGACGCCCCGGAGTGGGCGCCCGTGCCCATTTCCACGGCGCGGAGGTCCTATCCCTTCCGGGACCGATGCGCGGCTGGGACTACGGCAAGCTCAGCAGCTCGGCCGGAGCGCTTCGATGCGAGGCTTGCGGCTCTCCGGGGAGTCCAGGCTGAAGGAACGCGCGTCGCCGAGCTCCTCGCGGATGAAAGCCTCGGTCCTGGCGACCGCCGCCTCCAGGGCGGGGGTTTTCTCGACGAAGCAGGTCCAGGCGATCCGGGCGTCGCCGGGGTCGTACTCCCACAGGCCGACGAGGCGGCCGCGGTCCAGGATGGCGTGGTTGGAGAGGTCCTGGACGCCGCCGACCAGCGTGGGGCCGCGCTCGCCCGTCATCTCCCGCTCGCGGTCCTCGTCCGCCAGCAGGGAGGCGACGTCGCGGCGGAGGTGGGTAATACCGTCGATGCTTGCTACGAGGGCGCAGCGAGGATCGGCCGGAGGCTGGTAGCTCCGGAGCGCCTCGAGGTCCTCGGGGAAGAGAAGCAGGTCCGAGCCGGGCTCCAGCGGGACGAGCCCGAGCGGAGCGGTCGTCTCCTTCGCGGCCTTGACGCCCAGTCCCGCGAACCACTGGAGGTGCGCGAGCGAGGCCGGGCCGATCCACTTGAAGTAGCGGCGCGCCAGCTCGGTCAGCGCCTCGGCCTGCGTCATCGAGCAGCCTTCCAGCGGCGAAGGCTCCCAGAGCGCGTACCGGAAGCGCTGCTGATCCAGGCGGCCGTTTACGGGCACCCTGCGGATGCGGCCGGCGCCCTGCAGCCGCCCCAGGGCGAGCGGAAGCGTGGTCTGGGTGCCGCGCTTCTTCCCCTCTTCGCCGAGGCTGCGGACGGCGCCGCCAACGGCGTCCTTCAGCTCTCTCGGGTCGAGGGCCCGGCCCTCCAGCGCGTCCAGGACGCTCCCGGACAGCCGCTCCAGCTCCTCTTCGGTGACGCCCAGGAACTTCTTGGCGGTCGTGACCGCGGCTTCGTCGCCGTAGCCCTGACCCGCCAGGAGCGCGAGTGCGTAGTCGCTCCGCGGCACCACGTACGTGCATCCCCGCGCGGAAGGAAGCTCGTGGATCTCGCGGCTCTCCAGGTCGCTCTCCGCCTGCCGGGCGGAGATGCCCGCGCGGGCGAAGAGCGTCAGGTAGGGGTTGGAACCGCCCACGGAGCGCGCCCAGCCGGTTCGGGCCAGCACCTCCGCGGAGGTGAGGCCCGCGTCCGGATCCATCAGCCCCTGGCGCTCGAACCACCAGGCTTGCAGCACACCCTTGTCCACCGCGCCGGAGGCTCTCATTATCTTCTGGCCCGCCCCGACCCCTTGAGCTGAATGTCCACGAGCCCCCGGGCGGGGTCGCTGCTGGTGACCCTGAGGACGCCGGTCTGCGGGCCCGCGGCCGTGGGCGTGAACCGGACGCTGATGGCCCGCTGCTGGTTGCGCGTGAGCGTAAACGTCTCCCCCGGCGCGCTCAGAGAAAAGGGCGCCGCCAGGGTGCCCGTGGTCACCTGCAGCGCACCGGTCCCGATGTTCTTGATCCTCAGAATCTTCGTCGATACGCGGCCGACCTGCGTGTTTCCAAAGCTGATCTTCGCGGGCGTGAGCTTCAGCTTTCCGGGGGGACCGGCAGAGCCGAAGGGATCGATGCGGGCGAGGAAGCCCGGCGCGGCGGTGTTGAGGAGCGGGTTCTTCCGCGGCAGATCGGTCGAGGCGGTGGGCCCGGCGATCCAGTCCTGCCCCGTGGGCGCCAGTGCGAGGAGGCTCGCCGCGTCTGCTCCGCTGCCTCCGAAGTAGGTGCCGAAGACGAGCTGCTCCGACCCGCTCCGGGTGAGGTCCATGATCGCCAGATAGGCGTCGCCCGTTCCCGCCAGTACCGCCTGCAGCGGCCCGGCGGTGGGTGCATCGGTGGAGCCGGTGGACCCGGCCAGGTGGATGCGGCCGCAACTGCAGAGCGCGATGGCGCTAAGCCCGTCGCCGCCAGACCCGCCGAGGTAGCTCGCGTAGGCGAGCGACGGCGACGCGGCGGGGTCGATCACCGCCACGAAACCATCGGACGAGCCGCCCAGTGCCGCCTGGAATGCCCCCGCGGTATCTGGAAAGTCCCCGGAGCTCGTAAAGCCCGCCATGTAGACACGCCCGCCCGGGTCCACGGCCACTGCCCCCGCGAGCTGCCCGCTGAACTCGCCGCCGCTCCCGCCCAGGTAGGTGGCGTAGTCCAGGGTGGTCCCGTCCGCGGAGAGACCGATCAGGCACGCGTCGCTTCCCCCTCCGGCGGTAGTCGCCTGGGCGGCGTTGAGGGTCACCGGGAAGTTCGAAGAGAGGGTGATCCCGGTTACCCACGGGCGCCCCGCGGCGTCCAGCGCGATCTCACCCGGCAAGTCGTTGAGCGTGCCGCCCACCAGGGCGCCGTAGACGAGGTTGGTCTGGTTGTACCCGTCCGCCGGGGAAGGATCCGTAAGCACGCCGAGGTCCTTGAGGCGCACCACCATTACGTCGCTGGTGCCTCCCGTGGGGCCGTGGCGGGTCACGGGGAAATCGGCGGGGCCCACGATGATCGGCGCGTCGCCTGCGTTGGTGGCGACACTGATGACCAGGCCGTCGGACGTAAGGGCCACGCTCTGCGCCCCCGCGTGCCCGTTGACGGTGACGTAGGTGGAGTAGTCCAGCACCCCTGACGGGGAGAGCCGGGCGATGAAGCACGCGGACAGCCCGTCCATGGCGGTCTGGAACGGGTTCTTGGCCGGATCGATCGGGAAGTTGAAGGCGCCGGTCTGCCCGACCACCCAGACGTTGAAGCTGGAGTCGACGGCGAGGTCCCGCGGAGCATCGACCGGATTGCCGTTGTTCCCCCCAAAGACGGTGCGGTAAAGCAGCTGCGCGGCGCCGGTGAGAGAGGGGTCCAGCTTCGCGACCAGCACGTCCACCTGGGGTGAGGTGCCGACACTGCCGGCCAGGTAGACCTTGCCGGTGGAGTCCACCGCCAGGGCCGTGGGGACAACCTCGAAGTAGCTCTCATAATCCAGCACCGGATCGATCACGAGCTCTCGCGACCGGTCGTACTCGCCGAGCGCGAAGCGGACCTCGCCGTCCGTCACGCGGTACTCGCAGGACACGGGCCGCCGCCGCCCGCCCACCTCCTGGTACGCCACGGGGCGCCGCTGGCGGAGCTCGCCGGCGTCTGTCCCCACGACGAGATCTCCCGCCGCGTCCACCACGGGGGCGTCCGCGCGTTCCGCACCTTCAAACACCGCCGCGATGCAGCCGGGGTCCCGCCCCGGCGCCACGACGAAATCCTCCTCGAGCTCGCCCGCGGCGTTGGAGTAATGCACCACGTCGATTCCGGGGTACACCTCCCGGGCTCGCACCGCAGCATATCCCGGAACGTCGCGCCGCCACCGCCGCGGATCGCTGCCGGTGAAGTAGTGCGTGCGGACGGCCAGCCTCCGCCCCGGTGAGAGGCGCGCTCCCGGCCTGGCACCCAGGAGGCGCTTCCGCACCTGGTGCCGTCTCCCGTCGGTCCGCTGCACGGTGAAGGTGAGCCGGTCCGGCCGGACGCCGATGGTGCCCCGGCCGCCGAGCGCCACGAACTCGCCTTCCCGCGCGGTCTCCGCCTGCGCTCGCTCGAAGACGAGCGGCAGCCTGACGGCGCGGTTCCCGGGGTTTGCTTCGGCGCGGGGGGAGCTCACCGGGGACGGGAGCGCTGCGAGGCCGAGCAGAGAGACGCAGAGGGCGAGACCGATCGGGTGCGACATGAAACCTTCCTCGTGCCGCATAAGGTTACGCGCGGCGTAGAGTATTGCAAATTGAGAATTGCAAATTGAGAATTGCAAATTGACCTAGGTTCGGGAGCGAGCCGATGCTCTGCCAGCCTTGGCGGTCACGATGGACTGGCCAAGGATGTTAGCCAGTTGCCTGCCCTCATTGAGAAGCGGCGCTACCATCGCCGGGCCCAGGAGCTCCGCCTTCAGGATATAGCGCAGCCATAGGTTCGTCTCCCGGAGCTCCTTCAGGCCTATCCCGAGCTTGTGTAGAAAGTCCGCCCGGCTCTCGGCGGCGCATGCTTCCGCATAGTTCGGAGCTGGTGAGGTGCCGCACCGGATCAGTTGTCCCGCAACGTGTCGCCCCAGCCGCGTGTCCGGAAGGGCATCCGCGAGCTTGCCGACCTGAACCCCGAACACCCAGCAGCCGCTCCTCAAGCTCGCTCGGGCTCATCCCAGCACCCCGCGCAACAGGCAATTTGCAATTTGCAATTCCCAATTCCCAATTTGCAGTTTTGCAATCCCCTACCGCACCCACCTCCCGTTCAACATCACCCGCCGCACCCGCCGCATCGCCATGATGTCGCTTGAGGGATCACCCTCCACGAGCACGAGATCGGCCAACTTGCCGCGGTCAAGCGTCCCGAGGCGATCCGCGATCCGGAAGAAACGCGCGTTCTGAAGCGTGCCCGCGCTGATCGCCTCCAGCGGCGTCATGCCGGCTTCGACCAGTTGCTCCATTTCCCGCTGGTAGGCCCAGCCGCGCTGGGCGTGCGGCACCGAAGAGTGCGAACCCACGACAATCCTCGCGCCGGCGGCGCGCGCTTTGCCGATGAAGCGGAGCATCTTCAGGTAGCCGTTGACGTGGACCTCGGTGGTATTCGCGTCTCCGGCGCGGCGCTCGAACACCGCCAGCGTGGGGGAGAGGAAGACGCCCCGCCGCACGATGAGGTCCAGCAGCTCCCGGACCCGCGGCGACTCCAGGTCGATCTCGCTCCACATCCGGTAGCGGCCTTCGCGGCGCGCGGCGTTGTCCGCCAGCACGGCCTGCCGGTAGACCTCCGCCTCCCGCGGCGGGGTGAGGGCGGTGCCCACTGAGGTGACGTGCTCCAGCCCGTCCACCCCGGCGCGGATGGCGTCCCTCGCGTCCAGGATCTCCAGATGCGCCGTCACCGGAAGGCCGCGCGCGTGAGCGGTGTCGATGGCCACCCGCGCAAGCGCAAGCGGGAGCCGGAAGTAGATCTTGATCCCCGAAGCCCCGGCATCCGCCGCCCGTTCGACCGCCAGCCGCGTCTCCTCGGCGTCGCGGACCAGGATGGAGTCCTTCGGGTACGCCGGCGGCGGCGAGTCGAGGTGCGGGCCCGTCAGGAACAGCCGGGGAACCGGCGCGCCCGACTTGCGGACGCCGTCATACGCTTCGATCCACGCGCCGGGATCGCGCGCGGAGGTAACCCCGTGGGAGAGGACGAGCGCCGGCAGCCCTTCGTCGCCGTCCAGGTGGAAGTGAGAGTCGATCAGCCCCGGGAGCACCGAAAGCCCTCGCCCGTCCACCCGCTCCGCCCCGTCGGGAACGCCCACCGAGCCCGATGGGCCGACCGCGGCGATCCGGTCTCCCCGGATCACCACCGTGCCCTCGGCCACAGACGGCCCACCGCGACCATCGATCAGCCGCGCCCCCACAATCGCAATCGCTGGCGCCGCGGGCGGAGCCGCGAGAGGGTTCACCTCGCGGACGCCTCGTCCCGCCGCTCCACCGCTACCAGCCAGCGCGAGTGCGATCAGTCCAATTTGCAATTTGCAATTCACAGTTTTCAATTCTCAATCACCCGCGCCGCACCCGAAGCACCGCGTCCAGCAGCCGTCCCGCTCCATTTGCCACCACGTCCACGGCAGGCAGGCCCGTGTCTTTCTCGGCCCACGCGATCGTGTCGGCGGCCTCCTCCGGGTGCGCGCCGTAGGGATTGATCGCGATCCCTACCACCTTGGAGGGATGCAGCGGCGCCAGCGCGTCCTCGTACCGCCGAATCATCTCCGGCAGCGGCGGGATCTTTACGTCCTGGAAGCGGACCGTCTCGCGCCCGGCGTGGTGGACCAGGATCATCGCGTCCGGGAGCGCCCCGTGGAGCAGCGCCACGGTGACCGATGAGTATGCCGGGTGCACGAGCGAGCCCTGCCCCTCCACTACCGCCAGCTCCGCGTCGCCCTGCTCCACGACCAGCTTCTCCACGTGCCCCGCCATGAAATCCCCCGGGATGCGGTCCAGGGTGACCCCTCCCCCGGCGATCAGCATTCCGGTCTGGCCCGTCGCCAGGAACCGCGCGTCGATCCCGCGCTCCTTCGCGGTCGCCGTCAGCTCCAGCGCGGCGACCATTTTGCCGACGTTGCAGTCCGTCCCGACGGTAAGCACCCGAAGTGCCCGCGTGCCGCGCGCCAGCATGGCGGCGATCGGCTGATCCTCGGGCGGGCGGCGGAGGTCCACGATCCGCGCCCCGTGCTTCCGGGCGAGAGCGGCGAGCTCCGGGTCTTCATCCAGGAACGTGTGCAGCCCTGAAAGGATCGTCAATCCCGCCGTGAGACAGGCGCGGAGGGTGTCCCGCCACTCTTGCGGAAGCTGCCCGCCCGGCGGCGCGATCCCGATGAGGAGCGTGTCCGGCCCGAACGCCAGCCCCGCCTCGACCGTGCTCACGATCGGGATCGCCGCCGGCACGCCCAGGATCTGGTGCGTGTTCCGCCCCGCGTACTCCCGGTCCAGCACCGCCACCACCTCCTTCGGCCGGTACCGGATCACGGAGGTCGCCGTTTTGGCGGAGAAGACGCCGAGCTGTCCGTCGGCCAGGATGAGGATCTTTCGGTTCATGCGAACGTCTAAACACCGTGTGAAGCGGCGGCAGCGGACAGGAAGTCGCCGTTCAGTTATCGAACCGTGTAGCAGTAACCAACGATCGCGGCTGCCGCCAACCCACTGTTTGGGCGTCCGGCGGCCGCGGTCCGGCGGGAGAAAACTTCATGAGACACCAGAGAAAAGCCTTCACCCTGATCGAGCTTCTCGTGGTGATCGCGATCATCGCCATTTTGGCCGCCATTCTATTCCCCGTGTTCGCGCAGGCCCGCGACAAGGCACGCCAGGCCTCCTGCCTCAGCAATGCGAAGCAGATGGGCCTCGCGTTCATGCAGTACTGCCAGGACTACGACGAGATCTATCCGCCGTCGCGGACGGTCTCTGCTCCGTGCGACGGCGGCACGCGGCTCGTGCCCTGGGATCGAAACATCGAGCCGTATACCAAGAACCGGAACATCTTCCAGTGCCCTTCCGACTTCAGCACGGGGAGGCCGCCCGCCGGCGACTTCAAGCGCAGCTTCGTGGTAACCACGGGCGACAACCCCGCCGGCGCCCCGAGCTGCGCTTATCCCGGGGGCGTGATGGGCCCCAGTTGGGGAGCAAGCCTGGCGGAAGTCAGCACCCCGGCGGGCCAGGTGATCGCCTATGAGCGCTGGCAGAACGGCGTGTTCACGGGACAGACCGGCGCGCTCCACGCCAACCGTACGGGCGGCGCGAACGGGGACTGGTGCAAGGATGCCAACGGGTTCCAGTATCCGAACATCTACCACAACTGGTACGGCGATCTCTACCCGGACGGGCCGACCGCGGTCACGAACGCGCGCGCGCTGTTCCACATGAGGACGTCCACGCTGATCTTCGGGGACGGGCACGCCAAGGCGATGCAGTACACCCAGACGTTTTCCGGCGGGGGCAACGGGGTGTGCGGCAATATGACGCCCATCGTCTGGACGATGTGGGACAAGCGAAAGAACCCGTAGAGCTGCCTGGTCAGGAGAACACCATGGCTACCGTTGTCAAGATGGGCGGAGGTCCCGAGAAGAAGCCGCCGCCGCAGAGGCAGTCCTCGAAGGCCGAGAAAGCGGCGGGAGAGGCGTCCGGCCCTTCGCTCTCCCCGCGCCTGCTGGGAATCGCCGGCGGGGTAGTGCTGCTCCTGGTGGTTGGGTTGTGGTTTGCGTTCGGGCGCGGCGGCGGGCCGGCGGCCGGCGGCGCCGCCGACGGAATGCC
>JGI10216J12902_101663125_pt1 | contig 10885 bp, 19 predicted proteins | sample KanNatreferecore_FD_12902 | JGI IMG/M metagenome (IMG submission 12902)
GGTCCTCGACAGCTTGGCGAGGGCTGAGGAGGCTCTCGCTGGCTTCGCCCTAGTCAACGCGATCGACGTCGTCCTGAACGTCGACGGCAGGATCCTCGCTGCCCACAACGATGGCGCCCGCTGGTGGGTGTCTTTCCCCTAGGAGGTTCGCATGGCACGTACTGTCATCGTCCGCGTCACCTGCGACAGCTGCGGTAAGGCTTGGGCAGAAGACGACGAAGACTGCCCCAAGCTCCGCAAGTGGAGCTGGAACGGCTCGAACTGGGAGCTGGAGGTGTGTCGCAACTGCACTGAGAAGGTCGACGCCACCTTCGAGCCCCTCCGGAAGATGTCTGTTCCGGAAGCCCGTCGCAAGCCCGGCCGCCAGCCTGGCTACAAGCAGGGCGCCGGCCCGACGACCCCCAAGGCGAAGTCGGCCCGCAACGCCGGGAGGAGCCCGGACTCCAAGTACTCCAACTTCTGGGTCGAAGACTCCCAGTCGTTCGAGTGCCCCTACGTCACCTGCAGCCACGCCTACCAGTACCCGGCGTCGCTGGGCAGCCACATGGCCAGGACGCACGGAATCGAAGTCGACGCATACATCAAGGAGCATCTCGATGCGGAGTGAAACCTTTCCCCAGCTGGAACGCATGCTGGAGATGGTCCGTAACGTGAAGGAGACGACCGTCGCTGAGGCGAAGAACTCCCTCGACTTCGGGTCTCGTGACATCGACTCCGTGGTGCACGTCATCCGGAACGGCGAGTTGGTCGCGCTGATGGGATGTACGCCCGACCGAGACACGATGCTGCGGCTGATCTCGCTGGCCATCATCGGCATGAGTGCTGATGAGATCGCCTTCTCCATGGAGGTCTGCCGGTCCACGGTTGAAGACAACCCTGGCACCGGCGAGCGGTGGAAGCCCGGCGAGATGCAGGAAGCGCTGGAGCAGCAGCCCGACTGGCTCAAGGCTGACCCCAGCATCGTTACCGAGTCCATCTCCACCTGGTTCTGGAACCGAGCGGGCGATGCCGAGGTAGCGGAGCAGCACTACCGATACACCTCCGAAGGCGAGCTGGGGGTCATCTGGGGAGAACCGAGGCTCGCCTCTGATGAGGAGGGGGGTCGGGTTGCCGGACGGGTCTTCGAGATCGTCTCGCTCATGTGGCACGAAACGACCATGTTCGAGATGGTGATGAAGTCCTACGAGGGCGACCTGTCGGCGCTGTCAGAGGGCGAGAAGTGGGCACACGCCGACATCGCGGTCACGCGGTACGCGGCGACGATCGAGTTGCCCGCCTACGTCGCACTGACGTGCGATGACCCGGAGAGCGACAGGTTCCGGGTCTTGAACAGCAGCGGAAACGTCGGGTTGTTTATGGGACCCGCAGACAAGGAGAACGAATGAGCCGCACCATCAGTAGGGCAGAGTTCCACCCGGGCTTCCTCGGCCCGCGACTGATCCTGACGAAGACCCGCGACGGCGATCAGATCTACAGCAACTCCTACGAGGTCAACGACCTGTACTCCCCCGACTGCGACGTCGCCCTACTTCGCAAGGGCGTGGAGTGGGCCAGGGACAACGCTGAGAACGAGCACGCCATCGCGGGCGGCGAGTGGCAACAGGGCATCTGGGCCACTCGCCTGGAACAGAACGGCAAGCTCGGGGATCTCTTCAGCGCCCGGCGTCTCAAGGAGCTGAACCCGAGGATCGCGCTCAGCGCAGAAATCGGGATTGGTGTACTCGGGATCGGCGGACTCGCTCAGCAGCCCGTCCAGAGAACTCGGTGCAACTCGGCGTTCTGCCTCGCCGGCAACATCGTGCACCTGGCCGGGGATACGTTCGTCGGCCACGGGTCGGTGGAGTACTGCGTCTCTTCTGAGGGCAAGGTAGAGCGCATCTCCGATCGGGCCCAGCAGTTGCTGAGGATCAACGATGGCGCCGCCAGCGCCCTGTTCGGCGGCGGCAACACCATCGTCTTCATCAACGCCATCGCGGCGGCCATCGTCGGGGAGGAACTGTGAGTCAGAACTTCAACAGCCACGACGTGGTGGTCCCGCACGAGACCTCCTTCACCCACTACGTTCACTCGCGCGACCAGCACGTAGTCAGGCGGAGCCTCCTGTTCTCCTTCGGCTGCGACGTCCCGTTGCTGCGCAAGGGGCTGGAGTGGGCCGAGTCCGAGGCAGCGCGCCCTGAGGGTCAGTGGAACCAGGGTGCGTGGGCCAAGAACCTCACCATGGGCAGCCTGCTCGAAGATCCCGACCCGCTCGTGGACAAGGACTGGCAGATCTACAGTCTTGAGGTGAACTGCCAGACCGCGTTCTGCTTCGCGGGCAACATCTGCCACCTCAGCGGTGACACCTTCGTCTCCAGTGGGTTCAGGAACGATGCGAATCCCTTCGCGGGGATGGTCAGCAACGTCATCCCGGCTGGGGATGGCAACGGCCTCAGCGAGCTGATGTCCATCGAGATACGGGCCAGGCAGTTGCTGCGCGTCTCGCGGACTGCCAGCACCATCCTGTTCGACGAGAACAACTCGATCGAGAACATCCGGGTCCTGTGTGAAGCCATCGCCGGGGAGGAACTGTGATCCACCAGAACTTCGACTCCTACTGGGTGGTTCTCCCCGACTACAACAGCAGGACAACGTACAGCCAGTCCTTGGATGGCTTCATCATCGAGCGATCCAAGATCTTCTCGCCCGAGTGTGACGTGCCGATGCTCCGCAAGGCGCTGGAGTGGGCTGAGGCCGAAGCCGCCAAGGAAAGATTCGACCAGAGGTGGCGCCAGGGCGCCTGGGCGCAGAACCTGGTCGCTACCGAAGAGACGATGAAGCGCGTCGGCGGTCTGTACACGAAGATGGAGGTCACCTGTCACACCGCCTTCTGCTTTGCCGGGCGGGTGTGCGACATGGCCGGGGACACCTTCATCGCAGAAACCGGCCCGTTTCGCTCGGCCATCTGCGTCACGGATGTGATCTCTTCCGACACCGGCAGGGTTCGTGAGATCTCCCACCGGGCGCAGGATCTGCTCGGCATCAAGAGGAGCGCGGCCAACACCCTGTTCGCAGCCGACAACACCATCGAGAACGTGCGCATCCTGTGCGACGCCATCGTTGGCGAGCCGCTGTGAGCTTCTGGCGACAGTACAAGAAGGCCTGGCACCAGCTCATCGCTGACGTCAGACGTGACGGCTGGGACGGGTTCCGGCCCTACGAGAAGGCGACCATCGTGGTGATGGCGTTCATCGTGGGGGCCGGGGCCACTGTCTGGCTGATGAGGTAACCACGGGGAGGGGCCCATGTGGCCCCTCCCCCTTCCCCTGAGGAGAAGTATGAGGGCAAAAGTCAGGAACGGCGACTTCCACTGGTGCAGTTCGTGTGAGTCGCTGCACCAGGAGGCAGCCGCCGAGGGCAAGGCCTGGTACGCCGGTGATGTGTACCTGGAGAGCTACGAAGAAGGCGAAGAAGCCGAAGACATCGCGGAGGAGTACGACTCCTACGATGCCGACGACCTGGAGGTCAAGGTCGTCGTCAGGTGCCAGTACTGCGGCGAGATCGACGGCGAAGACGGCGCCAAGGTCATCGCCTACACCACGGTCTACCGCTGCGATGAGTGCGGAGACCTCTACCCCGACAAAGAAGAAGCAGGAGAGTGCTGTTTATGAGGGCCAAGAATCTGAAGCCCGGCAAGTTCCACCGGTGCAGCGTGCACGGACTGCTGCCCGGAGACCGGATGGAGGGGTACCTGTGGTTGGACAAGGACGGCGACGTCGTCAGTGGCCAGTCCCCCCACACCACCGCCGAAGAGGCTAACGAGTTGGCCAAGCCGTACGACCCGTGCACGAAGGAGAACATCGTCGAGTGCGCGTACGGCTGTCGCCTGGGTCGTGACGCGGAGTCGGTCGAGAACACCCTCCAGGTCCGCTGCGGCTACTGCGGCGAGGTGTACGAGGACGTGGGCCTGGCCGGCGACTGCTGCTACGACTCCGCCGCGTTCGAGCGGCGCAAGCGGTGGATCGCGGAGGAGAAGGAGAAGAAGGCGAGCGTGTCTGCGTGAGAGCCAAACTCTGGAAGACACCGGACGGTGAGGCGCACTGGTGCGCCTTCTGCAAAAAACACCTACCGGGATCGGTCGGCGCGACGCCGTACTGGTACGACCGCGATGGCGACCCGTGGATGCCGGTCGAGGACTGCCCCAACCAGGATGAGGCCAACGATCTGTGCAAGTGGGCCCCGGTCACCGAAGGTGTCATGGTGCGCTGCGCCAATGGTCACTACGACCGGACCACCCGCCCCACGATCAAGAACGTGGTCTACCCGCTGTACATCTGCGGGAACTGCGACAAGGTCCACAAGGAGATCGAGAACGCCGCGGAGTGTTGCCTGTGAGCACCAAGGAGGACGCCACCTACGAGGCCGTGGAAGCAGCCAAGCGCAACTACGGCCAAGAGATCGACCTCGGTACCTTGATCGAGGAACTCGAACAACGCGGATGGAGATACGAGGAATGACGATGACCGAGACCAACGGCCACAAGCTGGTCCACAACGGCTCTGGTCAGGGCGCGTGTACGTGTGGGGAGGATCTGGGTCACTTCCCCACCGACAACGACATGATCAATGCCTTCGAGATCCACGCTCTCGATAACCCGGGCCTGATCGCCCTGGCCAAGGCGCTGGACGAAGCCTTCGAGGAGGCTGAAGACGACGGCCTCAACTTCATCGACGGCTTCAAGCTCATCGCCAAGAAGATCGAAGAGGCCGGTTGGAAGTACGCCGGATGAAGATCTTCGGAGACGAGTGGAAGGGCACGCCCGCCGGCGAGGACGGCGAGTGGGTCGAGGCCCCGGTCGGCGCCGAGTGCGTCGACTGCCTGAAGCCGGTGGTGGAGGGTCAGTCCGGGGTGATCCTCGCCCTGCTGGACGTCACCCGGGAACCCGGCAAGGAGTACACCATGGAGCCCAAGGAGCAGCCGTACCACCGCGAGTGCTTCCTGGAGTCGGTCTTCGGGCCGAACTTCCGAGGCTTCATCACGAAGGGACCGGAATGACCCTCTACCAGTTGTTCGAGCTAGAGCAGGGCGACCGGGTGGCCCAGGCCATGGGCCTGGAGTACATCTCCAAGGCGGCGAGGATGCCCCCGCACGTCCTGGATCACATCGAAGACCCGCAGTACCCCTTCGCACCACGATGAAGCAGATCAAAGGGCGCTGCCCGTCGTGTGGGAACCAGACCCTCTTCGTCGATCGTGACGGGGTCATCTACTGCGACTGGAACGCCCAGAACTCCTCCATGGACAGGGCTCGGTGTGAGAAGCCGCAAGCTGTACATGAGCTGCTGAACATCGACGAACAGAAGTGACCAGAACCCCCCTCCTTCGGGAGGGGGGCTTCCTGGTCTTTTTTTATGCCCGAAATCAGGCGAAGCTGTGGGCGATCTCCCCGACCAGGATGGTGTAGCCGCCGCCCTGCAGGATGCGGGCAGGCTCAGCCAGCTCGTACTCCCATTCCAGGTTCCCCTTGCTCTGCAGGTCCCAGCCACCGATGTGGGTGACGACCGTTGCCCCGAGCCCCTGAAAGCGCATCTGGTTGGTGTTCCACATGGTGCGCCCGCTGGGATTGCCGTACGTCGCTTTCTGACGTACGTAGCCCTCCCCGGACACCTCAGATGCGTAAGCCCCTGCGTGCACAGGCGAATCGAAGTGCAAGGAGATGTAGGGGGTGGCCTTGATCTCGTTCAGCCAGATGTGAACCCGGCGGTCGGTGTATCCCATCAGTCCTCCTTGCTCATGATGTCCCCGGCTCTTGGCGGAAGAACCGGCCCAGGAAGTAGACGTCCTGCAGAGCCTGGGCGTCGCAGTAGATCATGATGTACATGACCCCGGCGCCGGTGTTGTTCACGTTGTTGGCCGGGTTGTACTTGTCGAAGCCGGGCATCGAAGAGGTGTCGAAGCTCCACGCCTGCTCGTCTTCCAGCTTCCCTGACACCGGAGCCCCACGAGAGCTAAGTCCTGGCGAGTACCCAGCCCGCTCGTAGTAGTTGCCCCAGCCCATAACGAAACCAGCGCTCTCGGGGAAGGTCACCCCGGGGTCGTCGGTCTCTGAGCCGTCCGGCTTGATCTTCTCCCAAGCACCCTGGAAGAACGGGTTGGGCTGCCCGGCTGCGAAGGTGGCCCCGGTGGGCTTGACGATCTTGACCGTGCCGGTGGGGATGCGGGGCATGTCCCTGGGGGAGACACCGGAGTTGTTGTAGACGCTCGCGTGGAAGTACACCGGCAGCACGTTGCCGTCGCGGTCGTAGGCAGCGATCTGGCTCAGTCGAATGGTGCCAGCCTGGGACATCTTGACCGGGATGGCTGCCTTGAAGATGCCGTTGGCGGTGTCACCCGACCAGTTGTTGGCAGCGTTGGTCAGGTTGGCCTTGGGGATCTTGATGTAGAACTTCGCGTACGCCGGGTTCTTCGGCGGGTACTTGGTGGTCCAGTCCGTCCACGGGAACGCCGCCGAGTCCGGGATCAGCTTGGTGAAGAACTCCTTGGAGCCAGTGGGCACCATGCCAGAGCCGTCAGCGTAGCTCCAGGGCTTCAGCAGGTCCTGGACAGTGTTGGAGTACTTGCCGGTCTGCAGGGAGCGCAGCGGCGTCAGGGCGTCCCGCGTACGGGCCCTGACCTCATCGACCGTCAGCTGGTCGCGGTACTTGGAGTCCAGCGTCAGGGTGACCGCACCTTCGACCACGTTCACGTTGGCCTCAGTGATGTGGAACAAGATGCCCTTCTGGTCACCCCGGATGCCCTTGACCAGGATCGAGCGCCCGGCTCGGATCAGCAGGCGAGGGAATGTGGCAGTAGTGCCCTGGATGTAGGGGTCCACCTTCATCACGATGGAGCCGGTGAAGCCAGGGTCAGCGAACCGCTGCAGCTGGGCGTTGGCCAGCCGGCGGGCTGCTACCTCGTCCATCCCGTCCGGGAAGCGCAGCAGCGTCTCCTTGCGGGCGATGTTGGCGTTGTAGCTGGGGTTGGAGGTGGTGGGGTAGACCGACCGCGCGGCAGAGAACGGCACGAAGTGGGTCTGGTCGCCCAGGTTGTTGATCTCCATCCCGGAGAACGCCACCCCGGCAGCATCAGTGCCAGAGCCGTAGATGACGTTGGCCGACTGGGTGAAGTCCCTGGACAGGGTGATCTCGATGCCGGGCGTCCCCAGGTCCACCACCAGCAGGTCCGGGTCAGACTTCAGCGGGGGCTTGCGCAGGTACAGAGCGGGCTTGCGTCCGATGTCCTTGCGGATGGTCCACTGCGACCCTCCCTCGTCGTACATGATGCTCAGCAGGCCCTGGACGAAGCCGGTCAGCACGGGGTCCCAGGAGCCGGTGGAGCGGGTGGTCAGGCCTGTCCACAGCTGTCCGGTGGTGACACCCCAGGGCTTGAGGAACCACAGATAGTCGGGGTCGCTGAACGCCGGGACCTTGGTGTTCCAGTCGCTCGGGAACTCGACCTTCAGCTCCTTGGTCCGCAAGCCCGGACGCTGCAAGGGGGACAGCGCTTCCCGGATGAGAATCTCGTAGGGCACCGGGCGCTGGGGGTAGTAGGGGGCAGCCAGCCAGTTGTCAGCCTGGTGCAGGGCGCCTCGGCACTCCAGGGTGAGGCTGGAGTCGACGCCGGTCAGGTTGAGGGTCTCGTCGATGACGAAGCCCTCCCAGGCCCAGGCGTAGTTGATGTCGCCGGTGTTCTCCCACACCACGTCGATGTCGGTGTAGGGCACCAGCCACTCAAGGTCGCCGGACCCCGGCCGGTCGAAGATGGTGATCTGCGGGAAGGTCAGTGCACAGACCGACTCCCCGAACGGGTCAGTGGTCCCCAAGGACACCACCTGGGTGGGCTTGCCCCGGAAGAAGGTGATCTCAGTCTTCTCGCCCCCGGGTGGGCGGGCATAGATCCGGAAGTATCCGATCGGCTCGGAGACGACCGGGTGGGCGGTGAGTCCCATGTCAGCCTCCGAAGGCAGAGCTGAGCGTGGCGATCTCGGTCAACATTTCCTCGTCGCTCAGGGGCTGGCCGTAGAGCCCGAGGTCGAAAAGCGTCATGTCAGCACAGTGCAGGATGTCCCCAGTCGCCCTGCCGATGACCAGGTTCAGGCCGTTGGGCAAGACATCGCCCTGGATGTTGAACTGCCCCACCTGCATGGTGGGGACCCCGAACCCCATGTAGACCTTCACCTGCGGCGGGCTGACCGTGAAGCCGATGTAGCTGGGCTGGGAGCTGGTCAGGGCCAGGTTGACCGGGAACATCTGCTGAAAGCCTGACCCGTTCACCTCAGCGAACAGGTAGCGCCCGCGCAGGTGCAGGTTGGCAGTGCCACCGGTGATGGGCTCAGGGAAGATTTCCTCATCCCCAGGCGTGGGGTGACCGGCGCAGATGAGCCCGGAGAAGTCCTGGTCGGTGTTGTCGAGTCCGAACTTCGACTCCAAGCTGACTACTGCGAGCACCGAGAACCCAGCAGCACCCTCGAACCCACCGACGAAGTTTGACCACAGGTGCTCGTTCTCCTCAGCTGAGAAGTTGAGTGCCGACCGGCTGACGATCTCCTTGCCGATCCGGTAGGAGTAGTCGTTCAGGTAGGTGGGCGCGAAGTCGGTGGCTGACTCCCAGACGTACTGGGGGTAGGCCGTGGTGTCTTCTGGGCGCCACTTCATCTCGTCGATCGACCAGCTCTCCTCGGTGGGGATCCAACGCACGTCAGCGTTGGTGGTCACCTGGGCCGGGTGCGGACGGTGCGACAGGATCTCGCCGGCGGCTGACACGAAGCTCTCCGCGCGTACGTCGATCTTGGGCACCGGCACCGGCCAGCCGTTGAGGAACCGGTAGTCGTCGACCCGGTAGCTGATGGCGTTGTAGGGGGTGATCAGGTGGTCCAGGTCCTCGACGTCCTTGTCCACCTCCAGGTCGATGGTTGAGTCGATCTGGAACTTCACCCGCTCACCGACCAGCGTCTTGATGCTCACTAGAACGCGCTCCGGGTGAAGACGTTGGCCGAGAACTGGATAGATCCCGGCGGCAAGTAGGCCTGGTCGTTGGTGTAGACGATCTCGGACTGGGGGAACCGGCCGGTGAAGTAGATGAACCCCTCGGTCAACGAGTTGCACAGCGCCCAGTACTGGATCCGTCCCCAGTCACCGGTGGCGATCGGGTAGGTCAGGCCCACCACGTTGGTGGTCAGGTAGTACCCATCGGTGTCCCAGATGGTGGAGTCGTTCTTCAGCAGCATCCGCCCGTAGTTGACGCCCTCACCGGGCTCGTCCAGCTCGGATGCGTCCGAGAAGGCATTGGGCTCGGTCTGGCGAACCAGGGCCAGGTAGAACTCGACCGGCGGCTCAGCGGTGCGTCCGAAGAACATCCGCGACAGCTGGTCGGCTCCCCACAGCGTCAGTCCGCTCATACCAAGACCTCTCGCTCGACAGTGGGGAACCTCGGCACCGTGGCATCGAAGATGTTCATCACGTTGTGGACCATCACCTGGGACCTGGTCATGGCGTAGTCAGCGGTCTGGCAGCGCCAGTACTCGCGGTAGTCATCGAAGGTCAGCCGGATCCGGTACTCCAGACGGCCGAATAGCTCCTCCAGCTTGGCGGTGTTCTCGTTCATGCCCCACTGGTCGGCGCCGTAGACGTAGATCTGCAGCTTCTCCATCACCAGCCCTCTGGTGGCATGGATCAGGTAGGAGCCCTCCACCACCGGTGATTCAGCCATGATCTTGCGCCAGGTGACCTGGGTGTTGTCCTGGCTGGCCGCACCGACCTTGTAGTTCAGGTGGTCGTTGAGGTTGACCCAGGTACCGCCGTACTCGATCTCGACGAGGTAGGTGGTCAGGCCCTTGGGGATGGGCTCCTTGAACTTGAGTCCACCCTGGTTCCTGAACCGCTGGGGCTGGGTCAGTTCGTAGTCAGGCATCAGGTCCTCACCAGGGGCTGGGTGAGCGCGCGGCGACGCCTCTTCAGACGAAGCGACTCAGCGAACTCGTTCGCGTCGTTGGCAACGACGGTGATGGGGCCAGAGTAGGTCACCGAGTGGTCGACCTTGGTCTGGTAGACGTTGTGGGTCACCGGCTGGGAGCCACCCTTGACGTTGCCTCGCTTGGCTTCCAGGTTCTGACCACCCATCCGGGTCATCAGGTTGAGGATGAAGTCCGCGCCCTTGTGATCCAGTGGGATGACAGCCTCGGGTCCACGCTCGCCCACACCGATGGTCTGGGGACCGGTGAACACCGAGCCCTGCCCGTACCAGTTGTGTCCCAGGTGGAACTGCAGGGCCTTGGTCGGGTTGCCGTAGCGCTGGGCGATGTAGTCCAGGCCGTACTTGGTCTGCAAGTACGGGTCGGACGTCTTGGGCCCGAAGCCCCGCCAGGTGCCGTTCAGGAACTGGAACATGCCGTAGGCCGAGCTGGTCGGGTTCTGGGCGTTGTTGTTGAAGCCGGACTCCTTCATGACCAGCCGGTACAGCGAGTCCCAGTGCATCCCCCAGCCGCGCGCGATGGCCGCGTCCTGGACGATCTTCTTGTTGCCGCTGACGTTGGTGGGAGCGTGACCAGGCGAGCCGGTGATGGCTGCCATGGACGGGTCGCCACCCATCCGCTTGATGTAGTCCTCAGCTGCTGAGTTGAGGTAGCCAGACATGACCCCGCCGGGGAACAGACGAGCCAACAGCGGGTTCTTCTTGATCGCGGCCTCGAAGGCGTACTGGGTCTGGCGCGGGTCCATCCCGATCCCGCCGGCCTGCCCACCAGAAGCGAACTTGCCCAGCTGGTCGGGGTCGACCGGACGACCGTTGCGGCGCAGCTCGAAGTGCAGGTGAGGACCGGTGGTGTTACCGGTGGCACCCACCCGGCCGATGGTCTGGCCCTCCTTGATGATCTG
>JGI10216J12902_100065897_pt1 | contig 10878 bp, 10 predicted proteins | sample KanNatreferecore_FD_12902 | JGI IMG/M metagenome (IMG submission 12902)
AGGTCGGAAATCGGCCGTCGCCGCCGCGGTCGTGGCCTCCCCGCGGCCGAAGCTGAGCCACAGGCCCGCGGCCACCGCAAGCGCAAGGACGCCACCCCCGATCGCCAGTGTCTGCGGCCCCAGCTCGATCGCGGGGAGCCCGGTCGCCTTCGCGCCGGCCGGTTCCCTCGATCCATTTTTCGGCACCGTGGGCTCCTTGTGTGGCGAGCCCAGCTTCATTACCCGCCCCATTGTCCACCTCCTGACCGGCGAGCGGCTGAAGCACTCTACTGCAGGTCGAAGTAGCGATCCGGCGGCGTCTGGGTGGTGAAGAACCGCGGGGGCCTTACGCTGGTATCCCACCGGCCGTAGAACGCCTCCAGCTTCGATGATTTGACGTGGCCGTCGACGTAGGTGACGGTGCAGACCTCGTTATGACGAGCCTCGGACACGCTGAGCCAGAACTGGGGGCCGTTCGCCGCGCGGGCGGCCGGAGACATCAACGTGCTCCAGGTGTCGTAGGTGCCCTTCGGGCCGTCGGAATGGCCGGCGTCCGAAAAGGCAACCGTTTCCGCGGGCGAGCCGACCGCGGCGAGGGAGCGCCCGGGGCGCGTCCAGGCCCAGATCCCGTACTTCGCCGGCGTGGACCAGTCTGGCACGAAGTTGTTGCTGGCGTCCACGTCGGTCAGGTAGAGGAAGTTGTACGACACCGTGAAGTACGAGCGGGGATCGCCGAAGTTGTAGGTGAACCCGCTCGGGCAGCGCCACACGCTTCCTTCGGGCCAGGCGTTACCACCGGCGACGTTCTGGTTGAGCTTGCCTACCTTGATGTACGGGTCGAGCAGGTTGGCCACGGTCATCCGGGCCGGGCTGCCGTCCTCCAGCAGGGCGAAGCACTCGTCATAGTCCTGCGCGTACATCATCAGCGCCGTGCCGAGCTGTTTGTGGTTGCTCTGGCACGAGGCCTGGCGCGCCTTCTCCCGGGCCTGAGCGAAGACGGGGAAGAGGATTGCCGCCAGAATGGCGATGATGGCGATAACCACGAGAAGTTCGATCAGGGTGAAGCCCTTGTTGCGTCCTTGCACGGTCTTCTCCTTTCTGAGAAGCAGAACAGCACTCGTGATGGGTCAGGCCGTATCTCCGGCGAGCCACTCCACCGGAAGCACGGTCCGCTGCGGGACGTCCACGCCGTCCATCTGCGCGATGAGAAGCTTGACAGCCGACTCTGCCACCTGGGCCCAGGGGGCGCGGACGGTACTTAGCGAAAACTGAAAGCCGACCGGATTGCGGTCCCCGTCGAACCCCGTCACCGCCAGGTCCGCGGGCACGCGCACCCCCCGCCGGCGGCATTGGGCCAGGAGCTCATAGGCGGCGACGTCATTCCAGCAGAGCACCGCGGTCGGCCGGTCTTCCGTCGGCCGTGCCCGCCAGAAGTCTGCAAATGAGTCGTCCTCGGGGTCGCGGGACGGCGGGCTCCACTCCTCCATCCTGATGCCCCGCTCCGCCGCGACGGAGAAGTAAGCCGCGCGGCGCCGCTCGGCGGAGAATACACGCCGGTTGCGCTCCACGCCCCAGTAGAGCAGCCGCTGGTGGCCGCGCCCTAGGAGATGGTCCAGCGTGAGCCGGGCGCCCTGGGCATCGTCCACGATGACGGACGGCAGCGTGGGCACGGCGTCCGCCACCACCACCACCGGCAGATGCGAGTCTGCGAGACGCCCGACCAGCGGATCGTCCGGCGGGGCCGTCAGCACGAGCCCGTCGATGCGCCCGTCCGCCAGCTCCGCGTAGATGTCTTCGACCGACTCTTCGCGGAAAACCGTGTGCAGCAGGAGGTCTTTCCGGTGCTCGGTGCAGCCTTCCTGAAGCCCGCCCACGATCTCGGCGAAAAACGCGTTGCGCGGATCGATGAAGCGGTAGCCGGAATAGAACCCGATGATGTTGGTCCGCTTGGAACGGAGTGAGCGCGCGATGGCGTTCGGCCGGTAGCGAAGCTGCCGCGCGGCGGTCAGGATCCGCTCGCGGGTGGCCTCGGACACGCTGGTGGTGCGTGAGGAGCCACTGAGGACCGAAGACACCGCCATCTTGCTCACGCCGACCCGCTCCGCGATGTCCTTCATGGTCGCCGGCCGCCTCACGGATACCCCCTCACACGCAGCCCACCCCGCGGTTTACCGGTAAATGTTTGGTTTACCGGTAAATGTTTCGACGGGCTGCGGGGAGTTCCTGCAGCGCGTCGGAATCTTTTTTCGGGCCATCTTCGGGGGGCCGTCCCTTTGCAGGAGATGCTGCGGTGCGTCCTCAAACGGTGAGGGCATCGGGTACGCGAGCCCTCCATTGGCCGTCCCCCAAATCCTCGCCATGCCTTCGGACGCAGCCCTGCCGCTGATCCTCATCGTCGCCTTTCCCATCTTCTTCGGAGGGATGTGGTGGGGGACCCTGATGCTTCTTTCGGCTCTCGGAGGTTGGGCGCGGCTTGCCGAGACGTTCTCCGCCCGGGAGGCCCCCGCCGGCCGGTGCTTCTCCATGCAGGATGGGATGGTGGGTTGGGTATCCTACAACGCCTGCCTGAGCGTCTCCGTCTCCGCGGAGGGGCTCCACCTCTCCGTGATGTTCCCGTTTCGGGTGGGACATCCGCCGCTGTTCATTCCCTGGACCGCCGTCCGGAGCCCGAGAATCCGCCGTTTTCTCTGGGCCGAGAGCGTGGCGTTCGACGCCGGCTCGCCGAGCGTCGCCACGGTGCGGCTCCCGAAGAGGATCTTCGAAGGCCGCGACGTGTCCATCACCTGATCAGTCCCTGCCGCGCAGCCACTCCTCGATAACTCCGGCCGGCGCCAGGCCGGTAACGGCCCCGACGTCCTGGACGGAACGGGCGCCGCACGCATTCGCGAAGCGCAGTGACCGGTCGAGCCCCCAATTCCGGGCGCGCGCGTAAAGGAGCCCGGCGATGAAGCAGTCGCCGGCGCCCGTGGTCTCGCGGACGGGGACCTCGAACGCGGGAACGGCGAAGTCTCCCTCGTCGCCGGAGTAGAAGCACCCGCGCTCGCCGCGCTTGATGATCACCGTACGGACACCCTCGGAGCGAAAACGGGCCGCCTGGGCTTCGGGCTCGGGCAGCCCCGTTAGCTGCCGGGCCTCTTCCTCGCTGGGGAGCAGGAGGTCGATCTCCGGGAGACAGGGCTGCAGGCCATCCATCCACCGCCCGCTGGCGTCCCAGCAGACGTCGACCGAGGTGGTGAGCCCGCGCCGGCGAGCCTCCCGCAGGACCCCGGCGGCCGCAGGGCCGTCCATTCCCGGGAGAACGAAGAAGCTCGCAAGATGCAGGTGGCCCGCCTGGCCCAGGCGGTCCCAGTTAAGGTCGTCCGGACCGAAGGCGGCGTTGGCGCCGAAGTGATGGATGAAGCTGCGCTCGCCGGTGGCGTCCACGGGAACGAGGGTCACGCCGGTGGACTCGCGGGGGTCCACGGTGACCCCTCCGGTATCGACGCCCCAACCCTGCAGGCGCTCCAGGAGGAAGCGGCCGTACAGGTCGTCTCCGACCCGCCCGAAGACCATCACGTCCGCGCCCAGCTTCCCCAGTGCGGCCGCCGTGTTCGGCCCGTTGCCGCCGACGTGCGTCTCCAGCGTGTCGATCATCAGGAGCCGCCCGCGCTCCGGCAGCCGGTCGATCGGCTTGCCGATGATGTCGACCACGAAGTTGCCGAGGACGGCGAGCCGGGGTGCAGGGGGTTGGGCGTTGGGCCTTGGGGCCGCCGGAACGGCGGTTTCATCCTTCATCCTTCCGCCTTCGTCCTTCGCTACACCGGATTCGGGACGTCGATGAACTGATGCTCGATCCCGAACCTCTCCTGGAGGTGATCGCCGAGGGCGCGGATGCCCAGGACCTCGGTGCGGTAGTGCCCGCCCGCGAGGAAGTGGATGCCGCCCTCGCGGGCGGTGTTCATGACGAACTCGGACGCCTCCCCGGTGATGAACATGTCCAGTCCCGCTTCGAGCGCCACGCGGAGGTCGCTCTGCGCGCCGCCGCTGACGATGCCGACCGTGCGGACGGTCTCGGGACCGTAAAGGAAGCAGAGCGAGTCGGAGCCGTACAGCTCGTTCACCAGGCGGACTACCTCGGCGACCGGCTTGCCCGCCCCCCATTCCCCACGGAACCCCAGGTCCTTCCCGCGGTGCTCCGCCCACGAGCGGACGTTCTCCAGCCGCAGCCCTCGCGCGGCGAGCGCGTTGTTGCCCAACTCCGGGTGCGCGTCCAGGCACAGGTGGTAGCCGGCGAGCGTGATGCCGTTCTCCAGCAGCAGCTCCAGGCGCCGCTTCATGCCGCCCCGCACCACGCGGGACTCGTTCTCCCAGAAGATGCCGTGGTGGGCGATCACCAGGTCCGCCCCCGCCCCCGCCGCGGCTTCGAACAGCGCCACGCTCGCGGAGACGCCGCTGACCACTTTGCGGACCTCCGCTCGGCCCTCGACCTGGAGACCCTGCGGCCCGTAGTCTCGGAACTCACCCACACGAAGGTACTCGTGGAGGTAGCCTAGAATCTGATCCCGATCGACCCCAGCCACTTTCGTCATCGTTCTATTAGCTTTGCTCTGCGTCGTCACGCAGGTATCGACCTTGCCACGCGGCCTCGAAATCCCGTGCCACCATTCCAAGGAGATGATCGCGCCAGTCTTTGCCTCGAATGAACAGAGTGACGGCCGTTCCGAGTGCGGAGAAGACATCCTCATCATCAACGCCGTCGCGAATGCGCTCCAATTCTTCGACCGCCTCCGGGACGCTTTGCGCGGAGACCACTACGACAGTCACCGTTGTCGCATTCGTGCTGCGTCGGAAGGTGACGAACGCCCAATCGGCATCTTCGAGAGAGAGGCTGTCTCCGCGACGATCAACCGCGCACTCCACTTGCACTGGCATCGCCTGGTAGAACTGCATCTCAGAGCAAAGGTCGGGAAAATTGCGCTCAGCTATTTCGCAGTACGCTTCAATCAGGTAGTCAAGACTTCGCCGTGCTGCCTCCCCAAGCTGTGCGTCCGTGTAGAAGTCCCACGTCCAGTAGCCTCGTGGGGGCACGGGAGCATCGTACGGGACATCGGGGCCCGGAAGGAGCGGTCCGTGAACGGGACGTCCCTGGCGTTCCAGCCATAGGATGTCCGCATCGAGCTGCCCTAGGTCTACCGGCGCGCCGCTATGAGCTTGCAATCTACCCTGAACGATGATCAACTGCTGCATCCGCTGCGGTGCGAGACCGCGAGCCTTCAGAGCCCCAAGTAGCGACCGGCGGAATTCTTGGCTAGTTATCGGTTGCTCGACGTCCAGTGGCAGAATTGGCGGCTCGCCCCGCCAGATGGGATTCGTCAACCGGTGGATTGCGCCGGCGGCTCGCTCGTAGACCAGATGCCAACTCTCTACAAGGTCTCCCCGTCGCACCAGCGCGCTTACCTGCTCGTCAACGAGCTGTAGAGCGTATCTGTCGGCTGGGGTGTTTTCCACGTTTGGCACGTGTCGCCAAGTCGGAAGACCACCGGTCCCAGCGAAGTGCTCTTCATGGAATTCGTTTGGCGCGAGACCAAACGCTCCGACGGAGCCAGAAACGAGCGCTTCCCCCTCGACGAGACGGACGAAACACCACCACTGCGGCTCACGATCCTCTCCGAGCGACACATGTACTCCGTAAGCGAAATCTCGAATCGTCGAACGAGGGCCGGGAACTCCCGGTCGATGAGGGCGCGGTACTCTTCCAACAAGCGGGTGAAGAACTCCGCAACTCCAGCCGTGGTGGACTGCTGCAGGAGCCGCAGAAGGAACCGGGTCCAAAATGAGGAGTTGTGGGAATCTCGCGCGGAACGCGTTCCCTTCCGGAAGAGAGCGATCCATCAGGTCGAGGAGGTCCTTGTCTCGGCTGATGAGATAACGCGCTGCGGAAGCGACCGCAAGATTCAGGTAAGGTTCGTCCTTGGGATCGCGCGGAAGTTCAACAACGCGTGGGACCTCTGGGAACACCTCGGCCTTTGCCTGAAGGCCGGTCAGAATGGAATTCACCCATTCAGGCGTCAGGATCGGAAACTTCCGCCTCAGTTTGGGACGCTGGAGAACGTCTCGCCACTCGGCTAGGACATCTGGGCTGAGGCAGAGCCGCACCTGTTCGGCCTCGACCAGTTTGAGACACGCGGCAGCGGGTCCTGTGGGGCGTGCCGCACCCTGCAGAGCTGTCATGCAGTCGAAGACCACGCGAGGAAGGATGGGTGGCGGGTTCACTGCACTGCCGTCGACCGCTCGTCGAACCTCTCCTGTCGAGCCTCCTCGATCAATTCCTCAAGCTCACCTTCGCTGATCCCGCTGTCGCGTACCTGTTGCCGAAAGGGGAGGAGCAGGTCGGCCAGAGTTGTCGGCTGAGAGAGGGTACGGGCGACAAGTCCCCGGACGAACTCCGCCGGCTGCTCTCCGCGCCGCGTCGCCTCCTGGTGCACTATGGCCTCCAGTTCGGGAGTTAGCTGTATCGTTATCGTCATGATCTTCTCGCATGAGTCCTCGTACAATATTAGAGCGATAGCCTCACCGGCGCAACCAAGCCCGTGGGAACGGCTACCGGGCGGTCCACCCGCCATCCACGGGTAGTACCACGCCCGTTACGAAGCGGCTCTCATCCGCAGCCAGATACAGCGCCGCTTCCGCCACATCCTCCGGCTCGCCGAAGTCCCCGGTGAGCGGCTGCAGCTCCCCAAGGCGCGCGAGGACCTCGGGGTCCTGCTGGGCGCGGCGGCTCATCGGGGTGCGGATGAGGCCGGGCGCGAGGACGTTGACCCGGATCCGCTCCGCGGCGTAGCGGACCGCCATCGCCCGCGAGAGCGCGATGACGGCTCCCTTGCTCGCGGCGTAGGCGTGCGTGTCGAAGAGCTCGTGACCCACCATGCCGAGCACGGAAGAGAGGTTGACGATGCTGCCCCCGCCGGCCCGGCGCATTGCCGGTACCGCGTGCTTGCAGCAGAGGAAGACGCTGCGGACGTTGGTGTCGAAGACGCGCGCCCAACCGTCGTCCGTGCAGAGGTCTACCGGACCGTCTCCGTAGCGCCGGCCGCTGATGCCCACGGTGTTGAAAAGCACGTCGAGCCGGCCGAGATCCTGCTCCACGCGCTCGATGAGGGCGGCGACGGCCCCGCTGTCGGTAACGTCCGTCTGAAGCGCCAGCGGCGCTTCGGGGATGGAAGCCGGGTCGAGATCTACGCCGGCAACGATGGCGCCCTCGGAGAGGAAACGGGTGACCGCGGCGCGGCCGATCCCGCCGGCGGCGCCGGTGATCAGGGCGACCTTCCCGTCGAGCCGTCCCGGCATCTGAGACCGTCGGCCGCTTACGACTTGGCGCGCCGTGCCTGGATGCCTACGAGCACCTCGTCCAGCTTGCGGAGGTTGTCGATGAGCTTCGGGTTGCGCACCCAGAAGTCATCGTAGCGGACGTTCGACTTGCCGTAGAATTCTTCGATCTCCCGCGTGTACCCCTGGATGACCACCAGTTCCAGCGGCTCCGCGCCGGCGAGCAGCACCATCCGGTCCTGGGTGCCCAGGACTTTGAAGGGCGGCTGGACGTTCTGCGGGAGGTTATCGAGCGGAGAGCGGCGCCGCGGCGGGCCCTGAGGCGGACCGCTGGATGGAGGGCCACCGGGGCGTCTTCGTGGGGGGGCTTGGGACGGGCGCCTGGGTCGATTCATGCGGCTCCTGGGATTGCAAATTGCAGATTAGGAATTGCAAATTGCAAGTCGGGCCCGCACTGGCACGGGCCGCATGAGTATAGCACACCGGCCCTGGCCCAACAACGCACGGGCCAACAACGACCGGCCTCGTGGGCACGTGATTCGGCGGCAAGGGAGCTTGGTCGGACGGTCCGATCCGTCCGATCGTCAGCCGGGTCGGATGCTCTGCCTCAGACCACCGCGGGCTGCGGCGCGTCGGCGCCGGTTACGGACTCGACGGAGGAGATCAGCGACTTCTGCGCGTACATCCGGCGGTCGGCGCACTCCATCAGGGTGCGAAGGTCGTGGCCGTCCTGCGGGAAGCTGGAGACCCCGATGCTGGCGCCGATGGTGACCTCGCCGTCTACTTCCTCGACGGCGCGGATGCCCGCTCGGAGGCGCTCCGCCACCCGCTCGCCCACCTCGCGGCCGGCGCCGGGGAGGAGGATGACGAACTCGTCCCCGCCGTAGCGGGAGACCACGTCTCCGGGGCGCGCGTTCTGGGAGAGGATGTCGCCCACCTCGCACAGCAGGTCGTCCCCGCGCACGTGGCCGAGGCGGTCGTTCACCTGCTTGAAGCGGTCCAGGTCCAGCATCAGCACGCTGAAGGGCGCGCCGACGCCGTCCGGCGTGTGAGAGGCCTCGTGGAGGAGCCGCTCGATGTGGCGCCCGAGACAGCGGGTGTTCGCCAGGCCCGTGAGCGGGTCCGTGTTCGCCATCTCCCGGGTGCGCTCGAAGCGCCGCAGGTTGCGGATCGCGTTCGCCGCGTGCTCCGCGAGGATGCCCAGGACGGCGCAGTGGTGCTCCGACATCACGCTGTAGGCCAGCGTGTAGACCGCCAGGCAGCCCACCCGCTCTTCCTGGTGGATCAGCGGGACGGCGGTGGCGGCGGTGAGCTCCACCGTTTCGTCCGGCGTGAAGCGGCGCGCCACGTCCAGCACGGCGGAGACGTTGACCCTCGGCTTGCCGTTCTCGGCCACGCACCCGGCCACGCCCTCGCCCAGGCGGATGGTCATGTCCTTCAGCCGCTCGTGGAATAGGCCGCCCGCGGCCACCGCGGTGAGGGTCTCGCCGTCCGGACCGAGAAGATAGAGGACCGCGGTGTCCGCCGGGACCAGGGAGAGCGCCCGCTCGATGACCATCTCGAGCACCTGCTCGAAGGTCTTCTGTTCGGCCAGCGCCTGGGCGACGTCGTAGACGGCCGCCATCTCCACGGACGCCTGGCTGATCTGGTGGAGCGCCGACGTGCCTTCCATCGCGGCACTGGAGGCCGCGTTACGCGCCTCTTCCGCCGCCTCGATCTTCTCGATCTCCGGCCGGACCGCCGGCAGCACGCTGGCGAAGATCTCTACCAGGCTCGGGTCGAATTGCTTGCCGGAGCCCTCGCGCAGAACGTTCAGCGCCTGCTCGTGCGAGAGGGCGCGGCGGTACGGACGGTCGGAGGTGAGCGCGTCGAACACGTCGACCACGCTGATGATCCGGCCGCCGATGTAGATCTCGTCCGCCTTGAGGCCGCGCGGGTAGCCCAGGCCGTCCCACCGCTCGTGGTGGGTCATCACCACGTCCACCACGGGGAACTCGAAGGGCACCGGCGCCAGGATGTCCGCCCCGATCTTCACGTGGCTCTGCATCCGGCGGAACTCTTCGCTCGTGAGCTTGCCCGGCTTCCCCAGGATGTGGTCCGGGATCCCCAGCTTCCCGATGTCGTGAACGATGGCGCCGGTGGAGACCGCTTCCAGGTCCGTGCCCGCCAGCCCCGCGGCTTTCGCCAGCGCCTGGGCGTAGAGCTGTACCCGGTTGATGTGTGAGCAGGTCGTCCGGTCCTTCGCGTCGATGGCGGTGGCAAGTGAGGCGATCACGGCCACGTTCAGCTTGTTGAGCCGCTCGATGTGGGCGAGGCGGTCCATGTAGACTTCGTACCACCGGTACATGAAGAACAGCGGCGGCACGCACACCAGCGCCATCGGGCCGGCGACGTCGAACATAAACGCGATCACCAGCGCGATACACGCGGAGGCGAAGTAGCCCGGGAGCGCCCAGCGGAAGTTGGACTGCCACACGTCTGCCCACGGCCGGCGGTCCTGGAGCGACACCGCTACGGAGACGCCGCCCGTGTTGACCGCGAAATCCAGCGCGGTGAACGCGGAGAGCCCGAGAAGCATCCCCCAGTCCGAGTGGACCTGGGTGTGGATCACCTGGTAGACCAGCGCGCCCGCGGCGCAGGCCAGCGCGTGGTTCGCGACGTTGAAGAAGGCGTGGTACCACGCCCAGTCCAGCCGCTTGATGCGCCACCAGGTCCCGCGCTGGGGCTTGAAAACGCTGCCCGCGATCGCGCCCGCCGTCGCGCACGCTACCGCCGCCGTCGGCCCCGCCAGCAGCAGCGCCAGGCACTCCACCGCGAACGTCGCCGTCATGTGCACCTGGCGGACCGTGAGGTCCACCTTCCAGATGCTGAAGGCAATGGTGCAGATGATGAGAGCCGAGGCGATGCGCCAATCCGTCACCGGGCTGTTCACCGCAAGGAGGTAGACCAGCGGCGCCAGCGCGACGGGATGGGCGAAAATGTACGCCTTTAGACTGGTTGGCAGCTTTTGAAAACGCATCGTTGTTGGGCGCTGCCGGCGTCCCGGCTGCGCGCGCGGGCACTCCCGAAGCGTGCTCGCGTCCACCCATTATCTTGGTTTCTCTGGTACAGAACTGTAGAGGCGCCGAGATCGTCAGATCTTAGACGACCGGCGGGCAGGCAAGCGTTCCATCGGATTCCGGGATGAACCGCCGCGCTACCCTCTCCCTTCCGTCATCTCCAGCCGGTCTCCCGGCTCAACCGTTCCGCCGGCGCCCTCCGGCAGCTCCACGACACTGCGCGTCCCACGCGGCGCAAACACCATCCGCCACGGCCGTACCCGCCCGGCCACTCCGAGCACCCGGCGCTCCCCGTCGAGGAAGAGCACGTCGATCGCGACCCGCAGCCCCCAGGTGTGGATGCCCCCGCCTGGATCCAGCCAGAGCGCCTCACCCTCACGGAGCGGGGACCGCACCAGCAGGCCGAGGTTGCGCTCCCAGAAGCCGCGAGGACGCGCCATATAGGTGGCAAGTAGTGTGCCTTTGGTGCAGTTCCGCAGGGTGAAACAGGTCACAGGCGGGCGAGCGCGGCCGCGCCGCGGCCCTCCGCCGGGCT
>JGI10216J12902_102911466_pt1 | contig 10878 bp, 11 predicted proteins | sample KanNatreferecore_FD_12902 | JGI IMG/M metagenome (IMG submission 12902)
AACGCGATTCGGACAATTGCGACGCAGCGGCGGCGCGCGCGGAGCGACGCGCCCTGCCGTCACCCCTGTATCAGATTTCCCAGCCCTTGCGGTTTTTCCGCTTCACGAACTGTGCGGCTGCCGGCTCATTCTTCGCCACCATGTTCGGACCGTCCCAATCGAGCCGATGGCCAACGCCGGTGCGCAAAGCGACGCAGCCGAGCAGAATGATTTCTGTCAGGTAAGCCGAAATGTCGAAATTCGAGTAGGCCGCCGGCCCGCCATTCATCATGGCGAACCACTCTTCCTTCATGGCGACGTCCGTGTCGCGGTTGGTTGCGCGCGGAATCGTCTGCGGCACCGCCATGCAGGCTTCATGCTTGTCGCCGGCGACATATTCTTTCTCGTCGCTCATCAACACTTGGAAGCGAGCGCCGTAATCATCTCCGGCAAACAATTTTCCTTTCGTTCCCACCACCAGGCAACCGCTCGTGGGCAAATCGCCGCGCTGCGAGACAATTTCCTTCACCAAATCCGCTGACGGCCGGCACGGGTAGCCAAATGCTCCGGCACCTTGCCGTGGATTTCCGTCGTACCACCAGAACTTGCACGGCGGCAGGCCATCGCGTTCGGGGAATTCAAATCGAAGCCGCGACGACAACGGGAACGTCTCTGGATAAATCCGCGACGCCAATTCCAATTCCACCACAGTAGGATAGCCGAGTTTCAACGCCCGGAACGGCATGTTGACCGTGTGACACGCCATATCGCCGAGCGCGCCGGTGCCGAAGTCGTACCAGCCGCGCCAGGCAAAGGCGTGGTAAACGTCCTTCTTGTAAGGACGATAAGCCGCCGGGCCGAGCCACAAATCCCAATCCAGATTCTCCGGTACCTTATCTTCGCCGGCGGGGCGATTGAGGCCTTGCGGCCAGATGGGGCGATTGGACCAGACGTGCAACTCCTTCGGATCACCGATGACGCCCGCCTGAATTACCTCCACGGCGCGGCGCAAGCCCGGTTCAGCGCTGCCCTGATTTCCCATCTGCGTGGCGACTTTCTTTTCGCTGGCCAGGCGCCGCATCTCGCGCGCTTCCCACACATTCTGCGTGAGCGGCTTCTGGCAATAGACGTGTTTGCCCAGACGCATGGCGGTGATTGCGGCCAGGCCGTGCATGTGGTCGGGCGTGGAAACCGTCACCGCATCAATCGACTTGCCGAGTTCGTCGAACATCTTGCGCCAGTCCTTGAACAGCTTGGCGTCGTAGGTGCGGCTGTCCTTCGTGGACTTGTCCCTCAGTTCTTTATTCTTTGCGTCGAGCCGGTTCGAATCGACATCGCACAGCGCCACGATGTTTCCGCCCACCCCGTAGGAGTGCGAGGTGTCGCTGCCGCCCTTTCCGCCCACACCAATACAGGCGACGCTGATTTTGCTGTTGGCATTCTGCGTCCGCGCGAAATACGGCGCGCCGAGAATGACGCCGCCCGTGAGCAGCGATGACGATTTGATAAAGTCGCGACGAGTCCCGAAGTGGAAAGTTTGTTTTGGCATGTGAATTTCCTACGCCCGCGACGAAAACGGAACAAGGAGAATCTGTTTCAACCGCTTAATCCTAATCCCGCTCTTTCTTCCCCAAAATGCGTGGCCTGGAGAGATTAAGAACAAAGAAAACCCCGTTCCACTCGGAACGGGGGTGTGAAAGCTCCAGACATGCGTAATCTAATTGGCGCTTCCACACCTTGGTTGTCGGCAATAGCTCGCGCCCCCCTTAGAACAAAATTGCGCCGGACATCGCTCGCACTCACGAACGCTCCAGCGCAATTGCGCGGACAGCTTTTATCGCGGCTGGTTAGCGCACCGGCGGCGGCTCAGCTTTCACCTTCATGACGGGCCGTGCCATCAATGCCGTTGCGATGAACACCACGCCGATGACCATGTGCAGAATGTGATCGTTGCGGCCCAACTCCAGCACGTTTGGAATCACGGTCAGCAACTTCGGATCAGTGCCCATGTTGTGCAACGCCGGCACGCCCGGCCGGCCGAACACCATTCCCGCGACTCCGAGCAGTCCGTACACAAGGCCGAAGATCCAACTGAACATGCGCGCACTGCTCATCGTGCCCTTCAACCCAAACCACAGCGCCAGCGCGCCGGAGACAAGATGAATCACATTATGGGCCGTGCTCAAATGTGTGCCTCCGAGACCCGGAGACACAAAACCCGCGATGCCGACGACCACAAAAATGGTCCCCAGGATATCGAGCATTGTTTTTGTCATACGCACACTCCTTTCTTCCTGAATGTCATTCAGCTTAATGAAGGCCAATGAACGGCGCTCATGGAGATGCGGCGGAAGCGGAACTCCCCGCAAGTTGCACAGCTTGTGCGTGCAAAACGCGGGAACGCTCTTTGGAATCCGATGGGTTGGCGGGCTTACTTGTTCGGCTGCGGCGTGTACCGCAAGTACGGCTTCACGCGGCGATGGCCCTTCGGGAACTGCGCTGGAATCTCCTCGTCCTTCACCGCTGTCGTAATGATGCAGTCCTGCCCATCCTGCCAGTCCGCCGGCGTCGCGACTTTGAACTTGGCGGTCAATTGCAATGAATCAATCACGCGCAGGAGTTCGAAGAAGTTGCGGCCCGTCGAAGCCGGATACGTGAGCGTCAGCTTCACCTTCTTGTCCGGCCCGATGATAAACACCGAACGCACGGTGAACGTGTTGTCCGCGTTCGGGTGAATCATATCGTAGAGCGCGGCCACTTCGCGTTTCGGGTCGGCGATGATGGGAAAATTCACGCGGGTGTTCTGCGTCTCGTTGATGTCGCTGATCCATCCCTTGTGCGCGTCGATAGGATCCACGCTGATGGCGATGACTTTGCAGTTCCGTTGCTCGAACTCCTGTTTGAGTTTCGCGACCGCGCCCAGTTCCGTCGTGCAAACCGGCGTGTAATCCGCCGGGTGCGAAAAGAGCACGCCCCAGCCGGCGCCGAGCCATTCGTGGAAGTTAATGCGGCCCTCAGTCGTGTCCGCCGTGAAGTTCGGTGCTTCGTCGCCTAAACGCAGTGCCATAAATTTTCTCCGCTAAGAGTTGTCTCTGGAAAGTTCCGCCAGAGGGAGCGCGAGATTACAAAACGGCGGCTCGCTTTCAATCTTTGTTTCACGAACACAGAGCGCGGAGGACGCAATCCTGGCGTACGCGCCGGAGTGATGCGATGGAGCGTGGCATTTACGCCGCTTCACCTTCGATCCACCCCCCAAGCTCGAACTAAATCGAGCCTCCCCTGGTGAGCGTTGAAGCAACACGAATGCGGCGCTCCAACCGCAATGCGTACCCCATCGCACGACCGACCCGGCCCGTAGGCGGATTTCATTTTGACACTGCCATGCACGGTTGGCACTGTTCGCGCACTTTATGGCAGAATTACGCGGAAATTTGCTTGTTGCTCAGTCTGGCGGCTCGACGGCGGTCATCAACGCCAGCGTTGCCGGCGTCATTCAGCAGGCGGGCAAGCACGAGGTCATCGAGGAACTTTACGGCGGGCTGCACGGCATCTACGGGATTCTCAACGAAGACATCATCGATCTCCAGGACGAGACGAACAAAGCCATTGAAGGACTGAAATACACGCCCGCCGCGGCGCTCGGCACCTGCCGTTACAAGATCGATTTCAAAAAGAAACCCGAACAGGCCGCGAAGGACATGGAACGGCTCTTCCAGGTTTTTCAGGCCCACAACATCCGCTACTTTTTTTACGCGGGCGGCAATGACTCGCAGGACACCGCGTGCAAAATCCATGAAGAAGCGATAAGACGCAGTTGGGAAATGCGCGTCATCGGCATTCCCAAGACCATTGATAACGATCTTCCTTACACGGACCACTGCCCCGGCTACGGCTCGGTCATCAAATACAACGGCGCGACGGTCATGGAGATCGCCATCGATGTCGGCGGCATGTTCACCCAAGGCGGCGCGTGCTGCATCATCGAGGTCATGGGCCGCTCGGCCGGATGGATTGCCGCGGGTTCTGTGCTGGCCAAGCGCAATCCCGACGACGCGCCGCACATCGTGTTGCTGCCGGAAATCCCGCTCAACGACGAATCGTTTCTTCAGCGTGTAAAGGAGATCGTTGACCGATTGAACTTCTGCGTGGTGGTCGTGGGCGAAGGATTGAAGAACAAGGCGGGAGAAGAGATTGCCGCCGATAAATCGCGGCTCGATGCTTTCGGGCACCCGGTTCTGTCCGGCGCAGCCGAGCACCTCGCGGAACTGGTTTCCACCAAATTGAACTTCAAGAGCCGCAGCGTGAAGCTCGGCTACGCGCAGCGTGCCGCCGCGCACTTCGCCAGTGCCACCGACGTGCTGGAAGCCTCAGCCTGCGGCGAAGAAGCAGTCAAGGCCGCGGTCGATGGCCAGAGCGGTTTCATGGTCAAGATCGTGCGCGTGCAGAACAGTCCCTACAAATGGTCGCTCGGCCTGCAGCCGTTGGCCGACATCGCCAACGTCGAGCATCTCGTGCCCCGCGAATGGATCAGCGAGGATGGCTTTCTGCCAAATGAAAAATTCATCGAGTACGCCCGCCCGCTTGTGGAAGGCGAAGTGAAAGCGCCCATCGAAGGCGGCCTGCCGAAATACGTCGTGCTCGAAAAGTACCGCATCGAAAAGAAGCTGCCCCCGCGCGAATAGTTTTCTACGCGGCCGCTTTTACTGCACGACCTGGCGCACGCAGTTCGCTTTGAACTTCGCCGATTAGCTTCTCCAAAACGCGCCCGTATTCGACGTAGCTGTTGAACTGCTGTTCGGCGGAGGCCTGCACGCTCGCGTCGTGAAACACCACGGCCACGTGCGGCTCAATTGAAACCGCGCCGGCGTAGCCGCTCTGCAATAAATCCTTGATCACTTCGCGCACGCAACCATCGCCTTCGCCCGGCATCGTGTAATCAGCGTCGTTTTTCGCCGGGTTCCAGCGCGCGTCCTTGATGTGAACGTGGACCGTATGCGGTTTCACATGCTGATAAAACTCCCATGCGTCCTGCTTCGGCCACGGTTTAGGCTTGATGCGATCGGTGTTGAAAACCGGGTTCGCAGTGTCGAAGACCCATTTCAGTCCCGGCGCTTTGTCGATCAATTCCAGCGCGTGCTTCCAGCTCATCCCGCCGTAGTTCATGCAGTTCTCGTGCACGGGCTGAATGCCGGCATCGAGGAACATCTTCGTTACCTCACGCACGCGCGTGAACACTTCGTTCGGAGTGATTTCTTCGTCGTCACCCGGTTTGAAGCTCATGATGCGTACGAACTTCGTGCCGAGCTTCTGCATTCGTGGAATGCAGCGCTTCGTTTCCGCGAGCGTCACTTCGAACGGCGTCTGCACCGTCTTCGCCCAGTTCATGATCGTGGAACCGAAGCAATACACGCCGATGCCCGCGTCCTTCAACTTCCCGACGGCGAGGTCGAAAGCCGCATCAGGAATGTCGTGAAAATTCGCCTTCGCAAATCCCGGCACTTCCACCCCGCGCATCTCGATCCATTTCCAACCGAGCGTCTGGTGCGCCTTAATCTGTCCGTCGATTGAACTGGCCGCTTCGTCGCCAATGCCTGTGATGATCATGGTCTTGAATTAACGCCACTTGTCGCAGTGAGACAAGAAGTAGATGCGCCCCGCAGCAATCGCGCACAAAGCCCAGCGAAGGATATTCACCGATGGAATGACTTCGTGAAATCGTCGTCTTTGATTTCGACGACTTTCTTTTCCAGCTTCGAGTTGGCGATGAGTTCCTGGAGTTTGATTTCGAAGGCGCAGGCGTCCATTGGGAGATGAACGTCCTCGCTGATTAACGAGGAGTAGAGAATCACGTTCGCGAGTTCCACGGAACCAAGACCGTGCTCGCCGGGCGCGATGAGCGGTTCGCCGTCGAGGATCGCGTTCACAAAGTTCTGCATGAGAATGGCGTGAGCGTTGGGTGAGTTCTCGAAAGGGACTTCGCAATTCCACACATCGGGTTTTGAGAAGCCGACCTTGGCCGCCTTGCTGAACTCGATCATGTCCGCGTCGTTGCGTGTGAAGTGCAGCTGGTTGTTTTCCAAAACGAGCTTGCCGCGCGTGCCGGCAATCTCGAAACGATTCGTGCCTGGCGCTTCGCCGGTGCTGGTGACGAACACGCCGGTCGCTCCGTTCTTCCATTCGAGAAACGCCGTCGCGTTGTCCTCTACTTCAATGTCGTGAAAGCGGCCGAGCTGGCAGAAACCGCGCACGCGCGACGGCATGCCAAGCAGCCATTGCAGAACGTCGAGCTGGTGAAGGCATTGGTTCAGCAATACGCCGCCGCCTTCGCCCTTCCACGTCGCGCGCCAGCCGCCGCTCGCGTAGTAAGCCTCGGTGCGATACCAGTCGGTGATGATCCAATTGATGCGCGCGACGGGGCCGAGTTCGCCGGAGTCGATGAGCTTTTTGATCTTCGAGTAACGTGGTTCGACGCGAAGCTGAAACATCGCGGCGAAGACCTGCTTCGGAAACTTCTTCCGCACCGCGAGCAACCGTTCCGCGTCGCATTTGTGCGCCGAGATCGGTTTCTCGACCATTACGTGCAATCCGGCTTCCAGCGCCGCAATGCCCAGCGTCGTGTGCTGGTAATGCGGCGTGGCAATGATGATGGCGTCGCAAGTCTTCGAACGAATCATCTCCTCCGCACTGCCAAAAACTTTCAGCCCTTTCGCTGCGTAGCTCTCCAGCTTCCCCGGCGACGTGCTGCCCACCGCCACCAGTTCGCACCGTGAAACTTTTCCCTCGAGCAAATATCCGGCGTGATGCTTGCCGATGTTGCCCATCCCAATGATTCCAACGCGCACCTTGTCCATGCTTCGTGGACGTTAGTGGATTGGATGGCGAAGGCAAAAGGCGAAACGTGCGCAGCCGAAAAAACCGGCCAGAGCGGATTTCTCACCCGATGATTCGACTGCCCTGCGTCAGGAAGATGCCCTTGAGGTTCATTTCGAGCGCGGCGGCGTTGCCGGCTTTGGCCATCGCCTCTTCCTTCGAGATTTTTCCAGCGTTGAAAAGTTCCAGCACGGCTTTGTTGAAGTCCTGCATTCCGTCGTCGTGGCCCGTCTCGATGGCCACCGCGAGTTTATCGAGCCGGTTCTCTTCAAGCATCTTTTTCACGACTGGCGTGTTGAGCAGGATTTCGCACGCGGGCGTCACTTTGCCGTCGAGCGTCGGTATCATGCGCTGGCAAATGACGGCGCGCAATGTGCCGGCCAATTGCCGTCGGATCTGTTCGCGTTCGTCCGCTTTGAAGAAATCGAGAATGCGGCCAATGGACTGCGAGGCGTTCGTGGTGTGAAGAGTCGAGAGCACGAGATGGCCGGTGTCCGCAGCGCTGATGGCGGCGGCGAAAGTCGTCGCGTCGCGCATTTCGCCGATCATGATTACGTCGGGGTCCTGGCGAAGCGCGGCACGTAACCCGGTGTAGAACGATTCGGTATCGAGACCCACTTCGCGTTGCTCAATGATCGATTGGTTGTCCTCGAACACATATTCGATGGGGTCTTCCATCGTGACGATGTGTTTTCGGAAATTGCTGTTGATGTGCTCGATCATCGCCGCGAGCGAAGTCGATTTGCCGCAGCCTGTCGTGCCGGCCAGCAGCACGATGCCGCGCGGCGCTTCAGCAACAGCCTTCAGCACCAATGGCAAGCCGAGTTCTTCGAAAGCGGGCACGATCGCTTTGACATAGCGCATCGAGATCGCGATTTCGCCGCGCTGTTGAAAAACGTTCGTGCGGAAGCGTCCGACGCCGGGCAATAGATAAGAGAAGTCCGCTTCGCGCGCTTCGTCGAAGTGCTTCTTCATGTGGTGCGGAAGGATGTGCTGCACCACGTTGTCTGTCCATTCGACCGTGGGAAGAGGCGCTTCGATGGCCACGAGCTGTCGGCTGATGCGCAGCACCACCGGCCCGCCGACTTTGATGTGAATGTCCGAGGCGTGCGCGTCAACGCCCGCCTTCAGTATCCGCGTGAAAACTTCCATGCGGGGCTATTAAACCCGCACGGAAATCGCCGCGATAGAAGAAAAATCGTTCAGGCGTTCCTGGGCCTGTTTGGACAGGCTCGTGAACACGAGTGAGACGTTGTAGCCGAGGTGACGGTTGCCGGTGCAGGCCACCACGACGCCGCCGCAACTGAACGACTTGGTGCCGGGCAATTGCAGATCGACGGTCATCTCAGTCCACATCGCGACTTCCTTGTCGCACTTGAATTCGATTCCGTTTTTGCGGATTCGGAAGGAAGTGGGAGAAAGGTTCAGAAGCGTTGCGGACGATTGAATGGTTATTGGTTGGAACAGGTCGGATTTGGTTTTACTGGCGCTCATGCTGTCGAACTTAGCACCATTGCTCGTGTCGTCAATTGACTGACACGGGGAAATTTTCAGCCCGCGTATCGGGCAAATTACCATTCGATGACTGCGGCTCCCCACGTCAGGCCGGCACCGAAAACGAGGAGGAGAATCAAATCGCCGCGCTGGAACTTCCCGGAGGACACAGCTTCATCCAAGGCGATGGCGACGGAGGCGGCGGACGTGTTGCCATACTTGTGCAGATTCACGAAAACCTGTTCGGGCTTTGCGCCCAGCTTTTCGCCCACGGCGTCGATGATTCTGCGGTTCGCCTGGTGGGGGATAACGCATTTGATTTGCGAAATGTCCAGTTCGCAGCGGCGCAACGCTTCCTCGGCGGCGGTGTACATGGCGTTGACGGCGCTCTTGAAAGTCTCTTTGCCGTCCATGCGCAAAAAGTGCAGCCCATCGGCGAGCGACTGAGTGGTCGGTGGACAACGGCTGCCGCCGCCGGGAAGCGAAAGCAAATCAGCCTTCGAGCCGTCCGCGCCCATGCACGCGGTGAGCAGGCCGTGCGTGTTGGGCCGGTTCTGCAAAATGGCCGCGCCAGCGCCGTCCCCGAACAGAACGCACGTGTTCCGGTCGCGCCAGTTAATGATCGATGAAAGCTTTTCCGCCCCGATGACGAGAACAGTTTCGTACGTGCGGGACATGACGAATTGTTGGCCAATTTCCAGTCCGTAAATAAAACCGGAACAGGCGGCTTCCATGTCGAAGGCGGCTGCGCGTGTAGCGCCGATTTTCTGCTGAACGAGACAGGCGGTCGCCGGGAAAGGCATGTCCGGTGTGATCGTGGCGACGATGATGAGATCGATTTGCTCCGGCTTGATGTTGCCGCGTTGCATCGCGATCAGCGCCGCCTTCGCCGCCATGTCGGAGGTGTATTCGTCCTGGGCGGCGATGCGCCGCTCGCGAATGCCGGTGCGCGAGACAATCCATTCGTCCGACGTGTCCACCATCTTTTCCAGGTCGGCGTTGCACAACACGCGGTCGGGCACGTAGGAGCCGACGGCGGCAATGGAGCAGGGGCGTCCCTGGAAATTGTTCTTCGCGCGCGGGTTCCGAAATTTTTTTGCCTGGGTTGTTTTCATGCAGGAACAGGGACGGTGGGACGCGGGCTGACGCATGCGATGGCTTCGGCGATGCGCTCGTTCAAGTGCTCGCTGGCGGCCTCGGCGATTTGTCGCAGCGCATTGGCGACGACGCGTTCGCGCGCGGAACCGTGGACTTTCACGACCGTGCCGTGCAGGCCGAGGATGCGCGCGCCCCCGTGCGCCTCCGGGTCCATTTTACGTTTCAAAGTTTGAAATCCGCCTTTCGCGAGCATCGCCCCGAACTTGCGAACCGGCGTGGCCGTCAGCTCGCTCTTCAGAATCTGAAGAATCGTTTTGCCGAGTCCTTCCGCCGTCTTCAAGACGATGTTGCCCACGAAGCCATCCGTCACGACCACGTCCACGCGGTCGGCAAAAATGTCCGTGCCTTCCACGTAGCCAATGAAATTCAGATCCGATTGCCGGCACAACTCGGCGGCCTGTTGCGTTACTTCAACGCCTTTGAATTCCTCGCTGCCATTGCTGAGAATGCCGACGCGAGGATTTTGGATGCCAAGAATTTCGCGCGCGTAAACCGCCCCCATCACGCCGAACTGAAACAAGTGGAGCGGTTCGCATTCGGGAGTGGCGCCCGCGTCCAGCAAAACGAAGTGGCCATTCACCGTGGGCATCACGGTGGCAATGGCCGGGCGCTTCACGGAATCGAGCCGGCCTACGCCAAAGGTCGCCGCCGCTACGAGTCCGCCTGTGTTGCCAAGCGAGATAACGGCGTTCGCTTTCCCTTCGCGCACCTGTGCCACGGCGCGAACCACGCTCGCGTCCTTCTTCCTGCGAATCGCCGTCAACGGGTTGTCCTCCATCGTCAGCACCTGAGTGGCGTTGACAACTTCCAAGCGAGGATCAGCGCAGCCCTGTTGTTGCAGCGCTGCTTTGACTTCCCTTTCCGCCCCCACCAGAAAGAGTCGCTCGATACGCTCATTGCCTTCCTCAGCGAGGGCCGCTTTGACGCCAGCGACAACGACACCACAACCGTGGTCGCCGCCCATGACGTCAACAGCTATGCGCATAAAAACAACAAGAGCGCAGAGAGAAATACTCATCCGCGCTCTTGTGGCAAAGCGAAATTACGCACCCGCCTTCACCGTCACCATCTGGCGGCCCTTGTAATAGCCGCAAGCCGGGCAGACGCGATGGGGTCGATAAGGGGCTGCGCACTGCGGGCAGGTGCTGAGCTGGGGGAGCTTGAGCACGCTATTGTAAGCGCGGCGCATGCGCTGCCGGCTCTTCGAAGGTTTTCGTTTGGGAACGCCCATAGTTCAGTCTTTCAGTTTCAGTTTATCCAATTCATCCCAGGCCGAAGCGGTCTTCTCGGACTTTCTGCCGGGATCCTTCACGCTGGCGGGCACTTTGAGGCCGCCGCACTCCGGTTCACACAACGGATGTTGCGGAAGCGCGAGGA
>JGI10216J12902_103160036_pt1 | contig 10878 bp, 8 predicted proteins | sample KanNatreferecore_FD_12902 | JGI IMG/M metagenome (IMG submission 12902)
GGAATGCACGGAGGGGTCCAGCGGCTTCGTCCGGTCCGGCACGCGCAGAATGGGCCCGATGCGGCCGCCGGCGGTTTGTATGGCGGATTCCAGGTCGCTCCAGAAGGCGCCCTCCCGGATCGGACCGCAGAGCACCACCCCAACCGTCGAGCCGGCCAGCTTCCCCTTGACGGCGAGAGGCAGCAGCTCCCGCACCGCCTGCTCCCCGGCGTTGAGGCGGCGCCGCGCGACGTCGTTCTCGTCCCGCACGCGCTGGTTCTCCGTGCGGAGCAGCTCGAACTGGCCCTTCAAACCCTCGTAGGCCGCGTCGCGCTTGTCCGGTCCTCCCAGCGCGGACCCCGTCATCATCCCGATGGCGAGCGCCAGGAATACGGCGATGAGCGTGAGCGCCAGGTAGCGGAGGTCCATCATCGCAGGCCGTGCCTCCTCAGCCAGACCTCGATGCCCATCCCCAGCAGTCCCAGCCACCGCTGCAGGCCCGCGGAGTTCGCCACCGCCACCAGGATCGGCAGCATCGCGGAGATCAGCACCCCCATCACCAGGCTGCGTGACAGCGCCGGGCGATAGAGACGGCTGAGCCCCTTCGCGTCTACCAGAATGGATCCCACGCGGAGCCGCGTGAGGAATGTGCTCGCCATCCCCGCGCGCCGCTTGTCCAGGAACTCCTCCAGCGAGAAGTGCGTGCCCACGGCGACGATCAGCCTCGCCCCACCCTGATACGCGAGCAGCATCGCCACGTCCTCGGACGTTCCGGGCGCCGCCACCGTTTTCGCCGGCAGCGCGAGGCCCTCCAGCCGCGCCACTCCTGGGCTCGGGCGGCCGTCCACGTAGGTGTGGGCGACCAGCTCCGCCCCGCACCTGAGCGCCATGTCCGAGGCGCTGTCCATGTCCCCGACGATCAGGTGCGGCTTGTGCCCGGCTTCGAGGAGGGCGTCCGCCCCGCCGTCAACCGCGATGAGCACGGGCCGCTGCTCGCGGATGAACTGCCGGACCCACTGCAGGTCGCGCTTGTACCCCTCGCCGCGGACCACCACCAGGACGGGCTTCCCCCGGAAGGAGACTTCCAGCTCCGGCATCGGGATGTCCCCGAGCGCGAGGTCCTTCTCACGGGCGAGGTACTCCAGCGTGTTCTGGGAGAACGCCCGCAGTTCGCCGCCGAGGTTCTCCCTGGCACGCGCCATTTGCGTCTCCAGCAGCTCCCGCGTCACGAGCGTCCCACGCGCGGCGGGCATGCCGTCCACCCACACCTCCCGACCGTGGACCTCTACCTGCTGTCCTTCATTGACCACCTCGAACAGCTCCGGCCCGAAGGCGTCCAGGAGCGGGATCCCGGCGTCCAGCAGGATCTCCGGGCCGCGGTTAGGGTAGCGGCCGGTAACGGAAGGGGCGGCGTTGAGGACGGCGGAGGGCTCCCGCTCGATCAGCGCGTACGCCGCGGGGCCGTCCAGGTCCGCGTGGTCGATGACGGCGATCTCCCCCCGCTTGAGGCGCAGGCAGAGGTTCTTCGTGCGCCGGTCCATCCGGACGGCGCCCGACAGGCGGCTATCCGCACGCAGCTCGAGAGCCGGCCGCGGCTGCCAGAAGCTCCCGAGCATGCTGCGAAGCCGTTGCCTCAGACCCACCGAGCATTCGGGCGAGTTCGCCAATGCGAGCTTCTCCGTCGAGGGGGCGCGCCTCGACAACAGTACGATTCCCTTCCACCAGTTTGCAGACCTCCAGGTGCCGGTCCGCCATGCAGGCGATCTGCGGCATGTGCGTCACGCAGAGCACCTGGTTGCTGCGGCTCAGCTCCGCCATCTTCAGGCCCAGCGTGCCGGACGTCTGGCCGCCTACCCCCACGTCGATCTCATCGAAGATGAGCGCCAGAGGATGGCTCCCCGCCATCACAGTCTTGAGCGCCAGCATCACCCGCGACATCTCCCCGCCCGAGGCGATTTTCGCCAGCGGCCGGAGCGGCTCGCCCGGGTTCGCGGAGATGAGGAATTCCGCCCGTCCCAGCAGCGCCGGCAGCCCTCGCTCCCACGCTTCCCCGGCCGGTGCCGGCGCGCGGTGCTGCACCCCGAACCGGACGCCGCTCATATTCAGATCCGCCAGGTGCCGCGCGATCCGCCGCTCGAACTCCTGCGAAGCCGCCTGCCGGGCCGCGAAAAGCGCCGTCGTTTCCTTATCCACCTGCACTGCTAAACGGGTAAAGGCGGCTTCCAGTTTCGCTCGCCGCTCCTCGCTGTGCGAGAGGTCGTCCAGCTCCCCCGCGATCCGCTCGCGGTAGACAAGAATCTCCTCGACGCTGTCCCCATACTTCCGCTTGAGCGTGCGGTACAGCTCCAGCCGCTCCTGCACCTGCTCCAGCCGCGCCGGGTTAGACTCGATTCCCTCGATGTAGCCCCGCAGCTCCGTCGAGGCCTCCTGCGCCGCCATCAAAGCGGTCTCCATCAGCTCGCGGATCGACGCGGCCCGGGGGTCCAGCGCCGCTATCGCTTCGACCTCCCGCGCCGCTTCGGCCAGCAGGTCCGCCGCGGAAGGATCGCCGCCGTCCAGCGCCTCCCGGGCCGCGGCGCCGGCGGCGTTGAGCTTCTCCGCGTTCGCCAGCCGGGTGCGATCCGCCGCCAGCTCGGCTTCGTCGTCGGCGGACGGGGACGCCTGGTCGATCTCCTCGATCTGGAACCGGAAGAGGTCCAGCTTCTGCGCCCGCTCCCGCTCCCCGGTGACCAGCTCGTCCAGCTCCCGCCGGGCGGCGCGCAGCTCCGCGTAGAGCTCCTGGGTCCGGCGGCGGTGCGAGAGCACCCCCTCGCCCGCCCACGCGTCCAGGTACTCGACGTGCCGGTCCGGGGAGAGCAGCGACTGGTGGTCGTGCTGCCCGTGGATATCGATGAGGTCCGCAGCCACCTGGCGGACCGTCCCCCCGGTGCACATCTTGCCGTTGATGCGGAACGTGGAGCGCCCGGAGACGGAGATCTCCCGGGCGAGAATGATCTGTCCCTCCTCCGCCCACTCCAGTACCGCGGCCGGGAAGCTCTCCCCGATCTCGAAGACCGCCTCGATGGTCGCCCGTTCCGCGCCCGTCCGGACCACCTCCGCCCCCGCCCGCTCCCCCAGCGCCGATTCGATGGCGTCGATGAGGATCGACTTACCAGCGCCGGTCTCCCCGGTCAGCACGTTGAAGCCCGGCACGAACTCCAGGCAAAGCGACTCCACCAGGGCAAAGTTCCGGATGGTGAGCTGGGCAAGCATCCAGGAGGTGTTGGGAAGTGTGGGCGTGTGTGCGTCTAAAGGTCGGCGAAGTAGAAGGACTCGTCCACCGGGTCGAGCGCGAATCGTATCCGCTCGAGACACCCTTTCCAGCCGATGACCAGCGGTCCCGGCCAGTGCTCTGCGATGAAGCAGGTGGCCTCAACCCTAACGTCTGAACCTTCCAACGCGGGCAGCAGTAGCGAGACCCGCGCGAGATAACCCTCCATCGAACCGAACCGCGTGGAGAGCGTCGCATCTGCAATTCGCTCTCCATCGGACCAACCGAAGGCCGCGGCCAGCGCCGGCGCCGCGACACACCACTCAGCCCCGGTGTCGAGGAGTGCAGGGATCACGTCCGCCGAGCCCTCCGCGCGGCATGTGACCGCTACCAGGAGTTGGTCCAGACCGTGGACGTAATCCGAGCGGTAGCGTGACCGGCCCCGGTAGCTCTGTGACAGACTCATCGGGGCGGTGCGGGCTGGAAATGGATCAGGGCACCCTCGATCCGCTCGCGCGAAAGCGCGGCGCGGACCCGTGCGAGGTCGGCGTCGGAGGCCACGAGGCAGTCTCCGACGACTGCTAGCCAGCAGCCGGGATGTTCGTGGGCGTGCTCTTCCAGCCAGCCGAACTCGCGATCCATGCCCCGGCCCGTGGATTGTCCCGTGCTCTCCGCCTCCGGAGGGGCGAGCACGCGGGACCACTCCCGCACGCGCGCATCTTCCGGCCACTGCCGCTCAAGGTCCCGGGTGAAGGCGCGGGCTCCTTCGATATTCCCCTGCTCGACCATGGAGCGCAGCCGTGTTAAGCTCCGAGAAAGCTCGCTCGCGCGTCGAGTCGTGAGTGCGGCGTCCCCCATCGCGCCTCCGTGCTTTCAGCGTTCGCGTTCATTATAACCAGGGCTGAGGTCCCGGCAAGTGCGGCGCAGCGGCGAGCGAACACGGGGGCTTGACACCGATACCAGAAAGGTGTCCGCGGTCAGGCGACCGCCTTCGCCGCGTTCAGCCGCTTCGCCAGGCGGGACTTGCGCCGGGCGGCGGCGTTCTTGTGGATGATGTTCCGCTTCGCGGCCTTGTCCACCAGAGCGCTGGTCTGGCTCAGCAGCTCGGCCGCCCCCTCCTCGCCCGCGGCGATGGCGGCGCGAGTCTTCTTCACGTATGTCTTGATGGCGCTGCGGACCGACTGGTTCCGCTCCTCGCGCTTGCGGGATTTGCGGATATGCCGAATGGCTGACCGAAGATTGGCCACGTTTAGAACTCCCTTACGACCGACAAACCTCCAGAGTATAGCAGCATAGGAACCGTGAGCGCAAGCACGTTGGAAGAGCCGCCCGCAGAGCCGCAGCCGGATCCGAAGCCGGACCCCTCCAGTGGAAAACGGGTCGCCGTCGCTGCGGCGATCATGGTCGCGGCGATCTTTCTCAGCCGGGTCCTGGGCATCGTCCGGGACATGGTCGTCGGCTACTTCTTCGGCGCCCAGGTAAGCATCGTCGCGGACGCCTACAAGGCCGCCTTCAGCCTGCCGGACCTTTTCTACTTCCTCATCGCCGGGGGCGCGCTCAGCAGCGCCTTCATCCCCGTCTTCACCGAGTACATCACCAAAGGTGACGAGGAGAACGCCTGGAAGGTCTTCAGCGTCTTCGGGACCGCCATCGCGCTGGGGCTGACGGTGGTGATCATCGTCGGCGAGCTGTTCACGGAATTCTTCATCGGGCTCCTGGTGCCCGGCTTCCCGCCCGACAAGCTGGCGCTGACCGTCAGCCTTACCCGCATCATCTTCCCCGCGCAGATCTGCTTCTTCGTCGGCGGCCTGATGATGAGCACGCTCTACGTCCGCAACCAGTTCCTGATGCCGGCGCTGGGGCCCGTCGTCTACAACGTCGCCATCATCGTCGGGGGCATCATCGGCGGGGTCTTCTTCGGCCCCTACCAGGGGATCTACGGCCTCGCTTGGGGCGTGGTGATCGGCGCGTTCGTCGGCAACGTGCTCATGCAGCTCTGGGCCATCCGCCGGGCAGGGGTCCGCTACCGTCCCTCGCTGGAGATCCGCCACCCGGGCGTGGTGAAGGCGTTCAAGCTGATGCTGCCGGTGATCCTCGGCCTCTCGCTGCCGCAGCTCTGCGTCATCCTCACCCGGCCGTTCGCCAGCTACCTGGAGCAGGGCAGCATCACCTGGCTTGACAACGCCAACAAGATCATGCAAATGCCTCTCGGCATCTTCGCCCAGGCCCTGAGCGTCGCGATCTTCCCCACCCTCTCCCGCCTGGCCGCGGAGAACGACATGCGGGGGCTGCGGAACCAGTTCAGCCTCGGCTTCCGCTCCATCCTGTTCCTCACCATCCCCTCATCCGTGCTCATCATCGTCCTCGCGGAGCCGATCACCGCCGTCCTCTTCCAGCGCGGCCGCTGGACCTGGGGGGACACCGAGGCGACCGCCATGGCGACCGTCTTCTTCTCCATCGCCATCTTCGCGGTCTCCGGCCAGGCCATCGTGAACCGCGGCTTCTACTCCATGCAGAACAGCGTCATCCCGGCGGCGGTCGGTCTCGGCGCCACGGCCCTCTACCTCGTGATGAACTGGTTCCTGGTCCGCACCCCCCTGGCGCACAACGGCCTGGCGCTCTCCTTCAGCATCAGCATGATCCTGAGCATGTTCGTCCTGCTGTACCTGCTGCGGAAACGCATCGGCGGCATCAACGGCGCCGAAATCGCCCACTCCGTCAGCCGCGTCATGCTCGCCGCCGCCGTCATGGGCCTCTTCACCTGGGCCTGCCGCACCCTGCTGGACGGCCAGCTCAAAGCCTACGGCCCCCACGGCATGAGCACCCCGCTCACCATGCTGGAGCTGGCCGTCTGCAGCATCGTCGGGCTGGGCGTCTACCTCGTTTGGGTGAAGCTGCTGCGGGTCCCGGAGGCCGAGTTCGTGCTCGATCTGGTACGCCGCCGCCTCAAGCGGAAGTCCTGACACTGCGCCGGGCAAGCTACACTGTAGGGGCAGCGGCTCTGCTTGCCCTGGCTTCGGGGCGTCGGCTAGCCATCCGCCAAAGCGGCACACGCCAATTCGTGAACGATCAGCCCTGCAGTACTCTTCTCATTCCTGCTGCACACCACCAAACCTTCGCACGTCACTCCCATAAGGCCGCGATGGAGCGGTCGAGGTTCGAAGCCGGCCGCCAACCTTGCGGATTCCTACCAACCTGTCGTACACCATCCAGACAGCCTGAGCCAGCCGTGAGGCCGGTGGCAAATCAGATCCACCAAACGCAAGCTCACCATGAAGGGGCTGAGCAACACACTTGGAATGCAAACATAGTTTTGATATACTCATCCACGTGTACGAAAACCACTGAACCCGAACGGAAGAGACCATGAACAGGATCACCAAGAAGGACCTGGCCGCGCGGATGTTCGCCCGGGGCCTTCGGATCGAAACGATTGCGGAGCTGCTCCACACCGACCCCAGCTACGTTGCGAACGCCCTGATCGAGCGGGGCTACGCGCCCGGGTACACGGACCTCTACACGTCCACCGGCCCGCAGAACCGGCACGCCGCCATGCTGACGGGCGTGCTGAGGTTCAAGGACCTGAAGGCAGCACAGGCGTCGGCGCGGAGGCTCACCCAGCTCTTCGATCGGTTCGCCGCGGCGCGGGACCGGCGCGGGATGCACCAGTGCCAGGTGCTGGCGCTCACCGGGATGAACCGCGCCGAAGGGCTGGGCAAGTGCGCGGAGGCGAAGGTCTTCGCGGACTGGCTGGGCGACCACCTGGGCCGCCGCGTGAGCCATGTGGAGTGCGGCGACTCGTCACCGCATTGGCATCGCTGAGCGGGGGTCAGATCGCCTTCTCGAGCACCTCTTTGGCGATGGCGTTGTTCGGCTCGTCCTTGAGCGCGCGCTCCGCTTCGGCGCGGGCGCGCTGCTTATCGCCCGTCACCAGGTGCTGTTTCGCCAGCAATGCGCGCACCGGGCCGGGCCGGCGCACTCCCGCGGCCAGGGCGGACTCCAGCTCGTAGATCGCCTCTTTCGGGCGCTGCATCTCCGCGAGGGCGATGCCGTACTGCTGGTGCACGAACGGCTCCATCGGGCTGAGCTCGATGACGCGCGGGCCCACGCGGACCACGTCCGCCCAGCGCTTGTCCGCGGAGTAGCGGTCGATCAGCAGCCGCGCCAGCTCGTGGTCGTGCTCCTGCAGGTCGAGAAGCGCCTCACTCTCGCGCAGCATATCCTCGCGGCGCTGCTTCGCTTCGTAGAGCTGGATCAGGAGCGCGTACGGCTCCACGGCGTCCGGGTCCCATTTCTTGGCCGCGTTGAGCTGCGCCGCGGCCCCTTCGATATCCCCCTCGGAGGCGGCGACGCGCCCGAGCGAGAGCCGGACCGCATACCCGTCGCCGCCGTTTGCGAGCATCGTCTCGAACTCGGCCTTGGCGGCCTTGGGGTCTTCCTTCAGCAGGCTGCGCGCCAGCACGTACCGCGCGATGCCGTTCTTGGGGTCGACGGCGAGCGCTTTCTGCGCCTGAGGTTTCGCCCCCGCGTCATCGTGCGCCAGGAGCGCGGCCGCGTAGGCGGCCTGGGCGGCGGCGTCGGCCGGCTTCGCCTCCGCGGCGGCCTTCAGACCGGGCACGTCGTCGTAGGCATCCGGGTCGAACAGGAAGCCCTGGGCGTAGTGCGGATATTTCGCCTTCAGGAACTCGCGGAAGCCGTCGTCCAACTCCGTCATCGTCTTGCCGGTGACGGCGGGCAGCACCTGATCGTCCCGCTGGCCCTTGCCGTAGAGCTTCAGGGCCTCGACCAGCTTCGGATAGCCGAACTTCTCCGCCAGGTAATGGATCACCAGCGACGACTGCTGGTACGCGATCACCACCCCGTTCGGCCGCCCCGGGCGGGTGAAGGCGGCGGACAGCTCCGAGATCTTCCACAGGTCTCCCCGGCGCAGCGAGAGGAAGATGTCGCGGCTGTGCTCCCGGCGCCAGTGAGGACGCGCGACGTTCGTCTCGTACTCCGCCAGGCCTTCCGTGAACCACCGCGGTGCCCGGTTGTTGGAGAGCTTCAGATGGAACACGTGGCCCAGCTCGTGCCAGATCACCAGCTCCCAGCTCGCCTCCGCCGACGAAGGGGACATAGCGGTGATCAGGTCCCCGAAGCACGTGCCCTGGGCGCCGATCTCGGGCAGGCCCGTCGTGCGGGCGCCGTAGTGGTCGCGCCGGGTGAAGAACTCCACCGTAATCGGGGTGTTCGGCGTGAAGCCGTACTTCTTGACGTAGAGGTCCCACGCCTGCTGCATCATCGGCGGCACGTAGCGCGCCAGTAAGGGACGCTCGTCCTTCTTGAACCGGAAGACGTACGGACCGGACTTCAGGGTCTCGTACTCGGGGGTGATGACCTTCTCGTACAGGTTCAGCGTGTTGAAGGTGCGGACGTTGAAGTCGTCGACCTTGAACGCCTGATCCAGCACCTTCAGCGCCTCCGGCTCGTGCTGGATCCCCAGCCGCAGGAGGTTGATCCCCAGCGCCGCCAGGGCGTCCGCGTTCTTCGCGTCCAGCGCCAGGGCCTGCCGGTTCAGCTTCACCGCCTCCGCGTACCAGTGCTGCCGCACCGCCAGCTCCCCTACGTGGAAGAAGAAGCTGGAGAAGCGCGGGTTCTGCTTGAAGACCAGCGCCCGCTGCGCCTCGTAGCCGGGGGTGTCGTCCTGGAGGTAGCGGCTGGTCGCCAGGAGCGTTCGCGCCATAAGGTGCGTGGGGTTCACCGCCAGCGCCTGCTTCAGCAGCGCCTCCGCTTCTGTGAAGCGCTCGTCGTCCAGCGCCAGCTGCGCTTTGAGGCAGAAGGCGGGAACGTACTTCGGGTTTGTCTTCAGCGCCGCGTCGGCGAGCTTGATCGCCTCCTGCACGTCGTACGCCGCCTCGATCTTCACGTGCCCGAGGCCAACCAGCGCGCGGGGCAGGCTCTTGTTGACCTTCAGCACGTCCTGGAAGCACTTCTCCGCTTCCTGGGAGTTGTACTTGAGCAGGAAGAGGTCGCCCCACTCCAGGTTCGCAAGCAGGAAGTTCGGGTCCGCGGCGGCGGCATCCTGGAAGGTCCGGTTGGCGTCCTGCCATACCTTCAGGTTCCGCGCCGCCATCGCGGTGTAGGTGAGGTGGTCCGCCCGCTTCGCGTCGACCTTGCCGGCGTTGAAGTCCTGGAAGAACTGGTCGAGCGTCTTCTCTCCCGCGGCGTCCTGCCCCGTCTCAAGCTGCGTGATGCCCAGGTACACGCGGGCGCGGAGGTCGGCCGGATTCACCCGCAGCGCCCCCTGGAACGACGTAATCGCCTCCGCGGTCTTCCCCACCTCCCGCTGCACCTCCCCGGCGAGCACCAGCCCGGCGCCCTTCGTTGCGGGGACCAGCTGCGCCTGCGCCGCCTGCTGAAGTGCCTCCGGATATTTGCCCGTGGTGAGGTACAGCTCCCCGAGCCCGAGGAGCGCCGGCCCTTTCTCTTTCGCGAGGGCGCCGCGGAGCTCGGTCTCCGCGGCCGCCCAATCGCCCTTGAGCATCGCCTGGCGGCCGGCCTTGAGGTCGGCGCGCGCGGGCGCTACGAGGAGCAGGAGGAGAACGGGAAGCAGCCATCCGGCCGCGGCGGACCACCGCATAGGGAACCTCACAGGGGCGTGATGAGAGCTTGAGACTTTATACCAATAAAGGGAGCGGTACTCCATCGATGGTTTCGGCAACGCTCGGCCGGCGCAGATCTGAACAAGTCCCAACGTTCCAGGTCCCAGGTTTAAGCTCCGGGGTTGCGGGCTCAAAGCCGACACCTCCGCGCTTCCGCGGGGTCAGAACCGGCGGCGGCGACACGCCGAGCCACTTCCCCCACCACGGAGGTCTTCCATGCGTCCCTGGTCTGCAGGCTCCCTTGTTTCGGCGGCGCTCGGGTTGATGTGCCTGGCGCCCGGCCTGGCCGACGACGGGGCGGGGCGGCGCGCCCTGGAACGCGGGCTGGGTTTCATTACCAGGGACGCCGCGGAGTGGAAGGCGCAGAAGAAATGCGCCACCTGCCATCATGGGGCGATGACCCTCTGGGCGCTCGCCGAGGCGAAACGGCAGGGCTACGTCGTGGACCCCGCGGTGCTGGCGGAGACGGCCCAGTGGACAAAGCAGCGGCTGGAAGGCATCGACAAGCCGCGCGATCCGCGGCCGGGCTGGAGCATGGTCAATACGCCGGCCCTCTACCTTTCCGTGATGGCGCAGAACCTCCCCGGGCAGGAAGCGCTCTCCCGGGAGGAGCTGAAGCAGATCGCGGGCCACGTGGGCCGGCACCTGGAAGAGGACGGCTCCGTGTTGACTCCGGCGACGATGTCCCCTCCCCGGCCGCAGAACGGCCCGCCCCCGGCCTTCGAATCACGAGAGGTGCTCACGCTCTACGCCGCCCTGGCCCTGACGGCGCCGGTCGCGGACGCGCAAAACCCGGCGGCCCCCGTCGTGGACGCACAGGAAGTCCAACCCGCTCCGGAGGCGCGGAAGAAGGCCGCGGGCTGGCTGGCCGCGAACCCGCGCGGAGACGATACGCAGGCGTGCGTGCTGCGGCTGCTGCTGGACATGCGGGAGGGGAAGCGCCGGAAGGAGGTCCGCGCCGCGGCGGACGCCCTCCTGGCGCGGCAGAACGCGGACGGCGGCTGGGGC
>JGI10216J12902_101070837_pt1 | contig 10875 bp, 7 predicted proteins | sample KanNatreferecore_FD_12902 | JGI IMG/M metagenome (IMG submission 12902)
CGCTGCCAGATCAACAGGAACAGGAACTCCATACCTACGACAACCCAGCCGTAGTAATGTGTATAAATATTTAGAAGGTTGACAAGGGTAAGCACCACTAATAAATTGGTGGTGCTGGTTTTTGAATTAAAGTAGCGCAGGAAGAGCCAGAATGAACACATCGACAGGAATGTGAGCAAGCTGTACATACGCAATTCCTGGGCATAGTGGATCAGATATCCATTGACGGCTGCGAGGAAAAGGGCCAGGCTCATTTCGGGCCACTCAAAATTCAACTCTCGACACAAAAAATAAAAGGGGACAACAAGGGCGATGCCGCTTAAAACGGGAAACAGCTTGAGCCAAAGCAGAGAGTCGCCCCCCAGGCTCACCCAAATCTTCAGTAGCATATAAGAAAGGGGAGGATGAACAATGTCTGCGATGATGTAGGAAAACATGCCCTCCCAGGTCTGCTTGATGCCAATCATCGTAAACGCCTCGCCTCCCCAGATGCTAAATGAGGTTATTTTCCAAAACCGCAGGGCAACGAAGAGAATCGCGACCAGGACAAAAACTGCATGGGATCGGGACACGGTACGGTTGGCCACCCGATCTGACGTGGGCAATGTTGCGACAATGCTTTGCTTTGACATGAATCGTTTACTAACCTCTTTCAGCTGGTTTTGAATAAAATCGAACCCGTGCTACGCTTTCCTTGACAATTTTGTTCACGACGGTGCGCTCAAACTCGTTCACTTCGATCCGAAGATAAACAACAAGATACACCAACGGACCCAGGCCGGCAATCGTTAATATCATGATGAGCGAAGCTGGATGAAGTATCTCCCGCAAAATAATCATGACGATACTCATTGGGATCAACGGAAACGCGGAGGGCCACAATACCTTGGCGTACATCTCCCTTGCACTTGTCCCAATTACCCGCATGGCGTACGGAATGACAAAGCCAAGGCAAACAATGGTTGTAGGTATCAACGTGCCAAGAGCCACGCCCAATAAACCGAAACGGCTCACGAGCAGTATCGACAGAGTGATATTTGCAATGCCAGAACCAATTGTCATTGCCGCAAGAGGAGCATGCCTGGCGATACCCTGAAGAACAAATCCAGCAGGCCAGGTGCTCGTATCGATCAGGCTGGCTAGCACGAGAACGACCACAAGAGACGAATAGCTCACATAGTCTGCACCCACCCAGGCGTTCAGGAGAGGTTTCACGAGAACGATCAAGGCCATGCTCATGGAGAGAAATATAGCCAACGTGACACGTGTGCTGACAACATACAGTGAACGGAGTTGTGCCCTATCCTCTTTGGCATTGAGCTCGGAAGCCATCGGTAGAAGGAGGGTAAGAAATTGTTCTGTAATCATTTGAGGCAGCGTACTCAGCCGCCGCGCCAGGCTATAGGGCGTGACCGCGCTGATCGGCAGGAACCTCCCAATCACAAGTTCATCTGATTTGCTTTCCAGATATCCGCCTAAATTCATAATGAATAAGGATGAACTATAGGTAAAAAGCACCTTCAAATGAGAGCTGTCAAGTGCGAGCCTGCCGTATCGAAGTTCTGGCGCAATTCGATAAACGAACCAAATGCTCATTACTTGCACGAGCAGTGTTGTGACAAGGCCGACATAGGCAAGCCCAACGACGCCTGCACCCAGGAATAGTACAAGAATAGTTCCTGCAGCAGTCGAGAGCGTAGCGGTGACGACAGTAAGATTGATCAGATCAAATCGCTGTAAACCTCGTAAGACGGCTGTTGTCGTGGCACATGGCAGGGAAATACCGACCGTAGCCCCGGCGAGCCGAAAGAGCAAAAGAGCCATTTCCTGCTTTGCGGGTGGAATGTCGAAGACGCCGGTAAATAGAGGCGCAAGCAGCATACTGGCCAGAATAATCAGAAGTCCCACACCTGCATTCGTCCACAAGCCAGTGGCAATAATATCACTGGCACGCTCCCCTTCTCCTCGGGTCCGGTATTCGGCGACATATTTAGTCACCGCCTCTGTGATGCCAAAGTCCAACAGATAACCGTATGCGACAACAGAGCTGACCAATGTCCACAAACCATAGATCGCCTCCCCAAGTTGTTTCAGGATAAAGGGCGTCAGGATGAACCAGGTCGCCAGATTGATAAATTTACCAATATAGTTGCTGAGACTGCTGATGAGAACATGCCGTACGACTTTACTTCGCGTCAAAGCGTCGGTCATGCGCGCTTGAGCCTAAAGTAAGGGAGTTTGTTAATAAATCGAGCTGGGTGTGCTGCATACCTGGAAAGATAGTGGCTCCTCACGTTATAGTCTTTCATCAATTGGATCCAGTCCCTTACAGAGGTCTGTTCGACCTTAACGAATTCGTACGGCTTAAACAGCTCGTCCTGGCTGTACCACGACAAAACCATTTTCGCCTGTAAAAATAGAAATGGAGTTGACCCAAGATACCGTGCCCCGCTTCGTAGATGGGTAGGCAGATATCCCGCCAGATCACCGAAATCATCCGTTATGATCGCGATACCTCCTGTTTTGAGAGCCGCTTTGATGCCCTGAACCGTTGACAACGGATCCGGCAGATGCTCAAGAACCTCAAAGGAGAGAACAACGTCATATTGGCCATTCAAGGTCGATTGGTAGTCGTAAACAGGATTGATACACTGCTCCCAAACACCATAATATTGGAATCGTTTTACAGCAAAATCAAAGGTTTTGCTGAGGGGCACCTCGTAATAATCAAGTCTCAATCCAGAACTTGCCAGGAATAGAGAATCATTGCCCGGGCCATCTCCGTACATTAGGATTTTGAGCTGATCCATGGGGATACCTATTTTGCCTGCGTGCTCTCGAATCCGGTTTGTTGCGTGCTCTACCCACAAACGCCGGCTCGGTTTTGACCAGAAAACGAGGGAGTCAAAAATAAAACCATCTCCCTCTGTATACAGACGAATCATCTCCTGATTAAACGTAAAGGGAGTGACACCGAATCGCTTTACATCCCGCATCACGTTCCAGCCGGTTTCCAGCGCCTCCATCCAGACACGGTGTTCAACCTCTTCTCTGGGCAAACCCGTATGCTGAATGATCTCCGCCACGATTGCAGCAAATGTAATCGGTAGTTGTATAGGAGGTGATGCTTTTGGTATAGTCATATGTTCACATGCCCGGAAATCGGGCCTTTTCGCTAAGGTCATTGTGGCTCTTGCGGCGACGCCACCAGAACGACTCTCCGTCCCCCAGCCAAAGCATCAACCAGAAACGGAGCCAGGAATCGGTCCCCTGCACTTCCGCGCGGCACAGGGCGAGCGGTGAAGTTAGTAGTGTATTCAATCCTGTGTGAATCGTGCAACTTGCCGTAAATCCGGCATCCCCTACCATTGCCTGAATGGATGGATCAAATTCTCCGTAAGGATAGGCAAAAAAGTGAACAGGGATTCCCAACTTATTTTCCAATAATTCGCGGGATTCAGCGATCTCATTTTCAGCTTCTGCTGATGAAATGGCAGTCAGTACAGGATGGGTTCTGGAATGAGCGCCAAAATCAATGCCTTGAGCTGCCATTTCCTGTATCTGCAACCATGACATCAAAGGTCGACCCTGCAAGTCGCCTCCAGCGTCCCAGTGGTTCGCAAGACCTACAAAGCCGGTCACGACAAAGAGGGTTGCAGGAATATCGTATTGCCGTATTATGGGAAGGGCATATGTATAGTTGTCAGCATAACCATCATCAAACGTGATTACAACCGAGTGAGCGGCGGGCATTACATTCTCGCGTTGACAAGCCAGGAATTGTTCGAGCGAAATGGGATGATATCCCATCCTTTTGAGCCATGCCATCTGTTGAGCGAAACGTTGGGCAGGCATAACGAAAGTGCTGGCAGCTTCACGAGGCTGGCCGATTGCGTGATACATCAGGATAAGCGTGCCAGAGGTGAGCTGCTGCCAAAGCCCTGCCATCCCTAGCGCTTTTCGTACTCCTCGCCAATAACAATACTTTTGTATGATACTAAACCACGAGTATTGACCAGCAGAATTCCTGATAAGCCGCCCAACCAGTTCAAGGATGCGAGGGGGCATGTGAAGAGTCAGGAGCAAGCGATGTAAAAGTAGTTTTCGCCAGCTTCCCTGAGGGAATGAAGCGAGAGCCTGTGAAAGCTTTTGCGGATTTTGTTTGTAAAGCGTAGCGTCCACATTCCCAGCCTTTTCGGCATCTCGACTCAACTCGCGAAAGCCTTTTTGTTCGTCCTGACAACCTAATGCATTCGACGCATAAACGAAAGAACAACCTTCCTGCTCCAAACGTTTCGCAAGCTCAGTATCAAAGCCGCGAACCAGATCTTCACAAAATCCGCCGCATGCGAGGAGCTGCTCACGCGGCGCCGACATATTCCCGCTATAACAGTCTTCCCATGTGAGATTGTTATCAGCCTGGTTCAAAAGAAAATAGTGGTCCTGCCATCCCCTGGCGAATGCCCTGGGATACCAACCTGCGTCGGCGGGCAATGAAATAGTGATTTGACCAATGACAACTGCCTTTGGATGCTCGCGATGTGCATGCAGATGCTCGGCAAGCAGTTGGGGATTGGCCATGATATCGTCATCCAGAAACAGGCAGTATGGACTCTGTGCCTCACGAATTCCTCGATTGAGAGCGCCAGGCTGACCACTATTGTCCTGCCAGATTGTCCGCAGGGAGTAGGGAGTTGCCAGGTTCTTCAACATGGCAGCTGTCTCATCGGTTGAACCATCAACTACAACAATTACCTCAAATGTACTGGCGGCTTGCGTCTGGTGAGTGAGCGCTTCCAGGCAAGCGCGCAGTCGCTTCGCGCGGTTATACGTTGGAATCACAACGCTTAACTCGATCATACTGATTTGCTTCGGTGTTGGATTCGCCATTGGATAGCCCCATAGATCATTCCAGCAACGTAAAGCATATCCCGATACGCCTGAACACGATTCCGAAATAATCGAATGGGAAAACGCAGTACATAACCGCTGACGTCCCTGGCCATTCTGCGGATCATGTGAGGATCTCTGAGGTTGAAGTGCTTGCTATAGAACGCTCCCTGCCCGCGGCCATAATTCCAATGCAACGCCAGGAATTCGTTTTCTGAACGCCAGGCGCGGTGGTAAATTACTGCACCAGGTTCATAAATGATTTGGTAACCTGCCTCCAGCAAACGGAAAGCAAAGTCATTGTCCTCAGCCGCCGGAAAGCGTGTTCCCGGACCTAATCTTGTATCGAAACCGCCGATGCTGTCGACAGTTGACCGAAAACCGATCATGTTACCAGTAAATAGAACATCACGGTCTACGCGTCCTTTGTAAATCACGACCTGCCTATCGTCTCTTGTAGAAGGTGTAAACCCATCGCTCCCATCTTTTGAGGCGAGAACCTGTCCAGTTACCACAGCTTGAGGGCCAGCGGCCAGCAATGCACGCACAAGCGAGCCAAACCAGGTTGATGTTGCCCGCATATCATCATCGGTAAAAACCAGTATGGAATGACTTGCATTGGAAATAGCCATATTTCGGCCGAAACTAACACCCTTCCGCTCGCTCCATACATAACGAATCGTACAATCCTCTTCAGCTTGAAAATTTGACAAGCGCGAATCTGATCTATCACTTTGATCCACAATCACCATTTCGGCAGGGACTTCGCCGCCTGTCAGGATCGATTGAACCGTCTCCCAAAGCAGCTGGGGTCGATTGCGTGAACAAATCAGTAAGGAGGTTGGCGGCAGATCTTTGGACATGATTCCTAGTGAGCATACACATTGATGAGTCGGAGTCCTCGAAACTTGAACTCATAGACTGGGCCGCGTGCGTTCATCCATTTGCGCAATGCATGATAGAAACCGCTCTGACGGTTCTGGAGCACTACAAAATCAGCCTGATCGAACGTAGCCCGGTTTAATTGATATCCTGGAAACGCCGACACAGCATTTGGCCCTTCGGCAATCTGCAAGTCCTTCCGCAGCTGGTTATGTAATTGGTAATAAGTGAGCACATCTATGCACTGAGCCCAGATCACATCTCCGGGTTTTGCATGAGCGTTGAGGTAGGGCAGGACGGCAGGAATCGTTTCACACCAGTACGTGGTCTCAAATCCCAGTAATTTGGCGCCGTATGGACCACCGATCAGCTCGGAATAGTAAGACAGCAAATGAGGGTAAAACGCAGAGGCAAGCAACAGGTGCGGCGCAAACAACATAGCGACCATACTGGCGACAAGTTGCGGCCTTCGTAACTGAATTCTCGTGTTCGACAACAATCGCTCCACTACCGGGATGACGCGAACAAATCCAATCCCGGCAAGTGCGGCGATGTAAGGGAACACGGGCATCATAAAACGTTCGTTATCAAACACCTGACCAAGGCCTGTTGTAAAAATCACCAGGCTACCAAATAGTCCCAGGAGCAGAAAAACTCCGAGGCGCCGATCATCCCGGTTTCTCATCATGGATGTTGCCCCGATCGCTGATAAAACCAGGATGGCGAAAGGTACCACAACGATCGTGATAACAAAAGGGAAGTGCCATGGCGGCGGGGCATAGAATCGACCTAAGTAAAACTGGTCGACTGGTGATCGAGTAGTTGTCATAAACCCGACATACGAAATCAAGCGCTGCGACAAATCATGATAGAGCCAGGGCCAACTCAGCAGGAAGAATCCAACTCCAATTAAGCCCATGAGGATAAGCCGAATAATAAGATAGCGTCGTCGTTGAAAGATCAATACCCATGCAGGAAGTACAATCGTTGGAATAAAGAATGCATGAATTTTTGTTGCCAGTGCCAATCCCCATACAAGACCCAATAAGAGCGTCCACTTAAACCCATGCTTGTCACGGCCAAGCCAGAAGGTGTACATCACCGCGAAGATCATGGTGGCAACAGGTACGTCAAGTGCGGCGAGATGGGCATGAAAGAAGAACCGGGGCATGGTCAGCAAAGCAATTGCAGCAATGAGCCCTGCCATACGGCCGTAATGCTGCGCCACTAAAAGATACAACAATGCCATAAGCATACCGACGAGCAGAATATTCCCCAATCGATGGGCTGTTAGATCATCAAACATATGACGAGCCGCCAGCCAGACAAAGCCGGACCATACTCTGCTAAACGGTGGATGCGCATGGCTAATTTCCCAATACTTTGATACGCCTTCCGCAGACAGTGCGTAGGATGGCCGATGAATCAACTCACTGTACCAGGCCGGATACGTTTCCGCAGCCACAATGTAGGTAGGTTCATCCCACGTCAGACCAATTTGCGGAGCTGTAGCCACCAGCAGCACGATCGTGAATATCGCCAACCCGGCGGCGATGAATTTGTCCGTCCTCGAAATCGAGCTGTATGAGACCGCTTCATTGTTCATGATTCCTCCTGTCAGGCAGCACTACAACATCCGTCTGTTTCCGCGGGTAGATACGAGCCGAGCTACTTCTCATTTTAACATTGCTGGTTTCATCTTCGAGTGTAGCCCTGCGCGGATACCTGGCAGCAAATGAAGACAGTATGCCTTTCCAAGCATCGCCAGCTCTGCGTTTCCTGTAGCAGTCCCGCGCATCCACCACCGGCAGGTACGCCACAGATGCCCCAGCACACGCGCCAGTATGAACAGGTCGCCGCGGCGCAGATACTTCCCGTAAAAACCGCCATGACTCAAGGCATAAGCACGATATTGCTCTGCGCGCTTGCCGGTGTCACGCCAGCCAAAATGGGCGAGAACCACATCCGGCTCATAACGAATGGAAATGCCCCTGCGCAAAGTGCGGTACGCCCATTCGGCGTCCTCTGCCGTTGCTATAACCGGATCTTCATCGAACAAACCGGCCGTCCTGAAAATGTCCAGCGACGCACCCATATTTCCGCCAGACATGGAGTCGAACTTAAGCCTTGGACGATCTTGAACGGATGGAACAGTTGATGTGACTACAAGAACCATATCTTCGCCGGCAGCTTCCACCTTACCTGTGATCACGGCCTGAGGATGCTGATGAAGCCTTGTTGTCATGTTCCATAACCAATCCTCCCTGACGAAGCAGTCGTCATCCGTGATCGCGACGAAAGGCGTATCTACTTGCTCGAGCCCGCGATTGATACCCGCCGATCTCCCGCGCTGATTTAAAAGAATATGCTTGACTTGCATACCCAGGCTTTGTATGATATTTAGCCAATGGATCAACTCCCTGTTGGAGCCTTGCTCCACGATAATCAAACAAGCGGGCCATGTGTTTCCCATGAGAATCCAATATAGGCTTTGTTCAAGGATCGTTCTGCCCAGCGTAGGAATGACAACGCTTATATCTTTCAATACCGGCCGCGGTTCACACTCTCTCGCTTCGATAGAATTAATGGAATGAAATGTACGAAAATGATTTTCCACGTCGTATCCGTTGCTCAACCTCAGATGCTCATGGTTGTTCACGCTGCGAAACCACCCCATAAATGAACGGGGGGCTTTCGGCTAAAATGGAGAAATCATACTCATCGCTAAGGGTATCGATGTATTTTTCGCCCATGATAATCTCCCGTGGGCCTTCTGCTGTAAGTGCAAATAGTTCCTCTTCACTCCATGCCACACGTATTGGACGTGCAGAATAAAACATGGCAGCTGGACCGGCGATGGCATTTTCGTAATCCGATGGCAAAGCAAGAGCAATCATGGTTTTGTCATAAAGAATGTCAGATGCACTGGCAATACTGGAGATTTTCTCAACCGGGGATTCAGTTCCATCATAAAGAGTCCTTGAGCGCAGGACGCCAGGGATCGCCAAGAACAGGCACATGAGTAATACTGCAAGTTTTGGATAGCCCTTTCCATCATACAAAGTCTGCAAATATGCCAGCAAAGCCCTGCTTACAAGGGTGATCCACTGGGACAGTTGTGATCTTCTTAAGGCTTGAGCCTCCAGGAATGCTCTTAAGTGCGGTGCCAGTCCGCGAATGATAAATAGCCCCAAAATTATTAATCCGGACAGGATGAAAAAGCCAAGAATTGTTTTTGAACCTGGAGTTAAAGTAGCGATCAGAGATGCTATGACAAGGCCGCTAAATGCCATGGATCGTGAATTGTCGTAGGCCTGGATGATGACGCTTGCATGGAAGATTGCCAGTATCGGGTAGATGGGCGTTAAATAGTGGAAGATCTTTGTGCCAATGAAAAGGGAATAAATACCAAATATACAGGCTACGAACAGCAGAAGAGTGCTGCTTTTATCCCACTTTCCAATAACCCGTCTTAACTCCAGGATAAGTGCGACAGGTAATAGAAAGAACCACGGAGCATAGTCGTATGCCAGTCTATCAAAATAATATCTGGGCGAACCACTATTCCCTTCCAGCGGGCCCAATGTTCTTTCGACCAAATCATAGATAATATATCTGTCAATAAAATCCTGCCCATGCATAAAATACATGATGAGATGCCATGGCAATATAATCACTAATGCAACCAATGTTGCACCCCAAAAATGCTTGCAGGACAAAGTAGACCGAACTTGTTTTTCGAGAACCAGATGGATGCCAATTGCAACAGCCACTACAAATATTGCCCAGAATTTCACCATAAAACCCAGGGAGAACAAAACCGATAATAGATACCAAAACGCCGGACTTTTTCTAGAAGCCGAAATGTAAACCACCAATATCATCATGATGATCAGCGTCAGCAGCATATTCATTGTGCCGAGTCTAGATTGTCTCAGGAACTCGTAACCCGTGAGCAAAGGCACAACTGTTAACAAGCCGACACGTCTATTAAATACAGCTGAACCAATTATATAGGTAAGCAGGATAACAAATACGCTTGAAACTGCGGATATTGCTCGTGCCCAAAACTCACTAACCCCAAAGAGCCGGAATAACAATGCAGTTGCCCACATGAATACCGGCGGTTTTTCGAACCAGGGCTCTGTTCCAAATGTGAACGTGAGCCAATCATGGTTTTGGAGTATTTGCCGCGAAACTTGCGCATATATCCCTTCATCAAAATCTTGAAGACTGGAACTGCCCAACCCAATAAATACAACAGAGGATACCAAAACGATTAACAAAAGATCGTACTTTGAAATTCGTGCCATTGGTTTCTCTCTGAACTGTTGTGTCGTTTGTAGCATATCTTAATTTGACTCTGCCTTGCAGGATTATGTGTCTATTGGACCGCTATTGCTCGAATACATAAATAAAGTAATTGGAACTTAGAACTTGATGCCAGTTCGGTACATTGGCATATGGAGGCACATACTCAGCCACGACCGCCGTAACTCCTGCGTTGGCAAACGCCTGTAACACACTTTGCTGCTGCGCATCATCTCCGCGCCAAAGAGCTTCTGCGTCGGCATCGAGCATTTCGGCTGTGATCCTGACCTTTGCAAGCCGGGCCCAGTAGGCTTCGTAAGCGTATCCAATCACCCCCACCTTGTCACCACGTTGAATTCCCAGCTCGTGAAGAGATTGGGCGACCGCTATCGGTCCGGCAGCTGGCGCAGAAGGCTGCTCAAAGTTGGAGTTCACCGCTGGGTTCAAATGAGTAAATCCATCCAGATTGAAGAGGATGATATTTGACAGCAATCCAAATGCAGCAACGGCACAGAAAGCATTTAGCCAGGCTTTGCCGTTCGGCATTTCAGGCAGGCGGATGGTAGCAAGGATGTCGGTCCAAAACAGGAGAACGAAAACGCCGACATAGCGGTCTTCGACCAGCACCAACGCATACAGTCCAAAAGCAACGATCGCAGGGATGACAAACGCCCATTGCCGAAGGATCTCGGCAAATGTTCTTTTGCGCTTTTGTGCCATGACATATAGAATCAGCACACAGGCAAGCAGCATGCCCTGCTTTTGCAGGAAGAGCTCAAGATAATGGCTCCC
>JGI10216J12902_102502636_pt1 | contig 10875 bp, 5 predicted proteins | sample KanNatreferecore_FD_12902 | JGI IMG/M metagenome (IMG submission 12902)
CCGAAATAGACCAGGCAGAACGCTGCGGCGATCGCCGCGAACCAGGTGACCAGTACCGGCCAGTGTAGGAGCTTCTGCATTCGGTGGGCGGAAAACTGCTCGATGCCGAGTCGTGGAAAGATCCAGTGTTCGACCACCACGATCGCTCCGACTGGCATCAGTAAAATGCCGTACACGGCGACAAACTGCAGCAAATACAAAAATACGAACGGAAAGCACGCCATGGCGACAGTCGCCACGCCGGCCAAGAGCGTGACCACCCAGCGCGGCCATCCAGGCGTAACCGTCTGCAGCGCCAAGCCCGCGCGATACAAAGTCGGATTCGACGTCGTCCATCCGGCAAGCACGACGGCAATGGCGCCGGAAATTCCCAGCGCGGTCAGCGCCACGTCTCCCGGGTCAAGGCCCGGCAGCGGGCGTTTTAAATAATGTGCCGCGCCTGCGCCCATGATTCCTGCGGTGACCCAAGCCAGATAATGTCCCAAATACATCCCGCACGCAGAGTACAAGCCGTACCACGAATGTTTTGCGTAGCGCAGCAGCGCCATGTCCGACAGGCCGATGTGCATCGCCAAGTTGCAAATCCAGGCGAAGGCCACGACGTGCCAGAAGCCGATCGTTCGAGCGTCTCCAGGCGCTGCTCCGGTCCAAATCTTCTCGTCCGCTACGCTGAAGAAGTCGCCGACGCTGTGAATCTCTCCGAGCTCCGGCAACATCATTACGGCGCCGGCAAAGAACATGGCAAAGATCCACGGCGAGCAAATCGCTGAGAACCGAGCGAGCGATTGAAATCCGAGGATCGCCAGCACAACCACGATGGCGCCTACGCCAATCACGACGGCCACGAACCGCCAGTCGTCGGGATACCAGTCGGTTTGAGCAGGTATGCCGAAGGGGATTCGCACCGCCGAAGCCGACACGGTAATCATGGAGCCTGCCAGTACGCAGTACAGCAGCGCGTTGAGTACGTTGTACATGGCCGTGACGCCGGGTCCGGCGATCTTGCGCAAGTACCAGTACAGCGTGAGCCGAGTTTGCACGGCAATGGGAGCGCAAACCAGCGTCCAGGAGAGCACTGCGAGAAGATTGCCGAGCAATAGACCCAGCAGAATGTCACGTGTGCTCGCGCCCCAGCTAACGAAGAGCGCGCCGATGACGAACTCGGTGCCGGCAACGTGCTCGCCGGCGAACAGGCCGGCAAAGTACCAACCTGGCTGCAGCTTGTCGGGTGTGACCGGCTCGCGCTCGAATTCGTACAGGGCGTCGACCCGCCCGAGTAAATCTTCAGCAGCCGGTTGCGCGCTGGATTTTTGCATCAGAAGGACAATTCCAAAGAGTGGTCGATCATTTCTGAGGTTGGATAATCAATACCCAATCGTGATCGATGTCTGCGGGTGACTCGATGGTCACGCTGCCATTGGCGTTCGCCGAGATGGCATGACTCTCGCCGAGCGTGCCGGCGACCGGATCGAAATGGCGCAAGGTGTATTGTTCGCGCGGCTTGAGCTTTTGCAGGTTTACCGGGCGAGGGCTGGGAGCGTAGACAACGCGGAGGCCATCGGGAATGCCGGCCGTATAGGGAACGAGAAACGCGTCCGGTGTCGTGCTACGGCTCCCCCACGGACCGGCGCCGTACGTTGCAACGATCTTCGCGGCTTGCCAAGACTTGTCATCGAAATCGACGGTATGCCAGTTGGCGGTTTCTGTTTTCGCACTGCGCCACGAATCGTTCGACAGGATGGCCTGCCGCGTCCCATCGGCGAACTCGATCTCTAGTCCGCACGACAGGCCAGCCGGATTGCGCCCCTTGGGACCTGGAGCGTTTTCTCCTCGAATTGCCAGGATATTTCGGCCAGTCTGTAGTGACGAGGCGATGTTGGAGAACGTCCGGCCGGCCATCCAATCGGCGGCCGAGCCGAGCTCCTTACCGTTAAGATAGGCTGTGAACTTGTCGTCGACTGCAATGCTCAGCCGAGCTTGCTTGATAGGTTTGCCGGCAGCAATCTCAAACGACTTACGGAGATAACGAATTTCTTCGGGCGCGTCCTTTGTCGGATCGCCTTCGGGATACCAGATCCAGTCGCCCCATTTTACGGCTGTCGATGCGTCGCCGGCCCACGCTGCCCACTCTGGATGCGGCTCAAATCGTTGCCAGTTGAACTCTTCCAGCAGCCGTTTGGCGCTGCCAATTTGCCCTGAGCCTGGCAGGTTCATCGACTCGTCCCAAGGAATCGGGCCGTATGTGCCCCCGTGCGGCGAGTTGCCATAGGGCTGGTCGCGGCGATTCACCTGCCAGATGCCGTTGCCGCCATAGGTGTGCCCGGCCGCACCGGAAAGCATGTTCGTCCAGAACATCAATCGCGGAATCTCCGCGGGAATCGCGCCGGAAAGAGCTTCGTAAGTAACTTCGCTATTGAGCACTGGCATGGTGGGCTCGGCCGCGTACGATGCCCGCAGTGCGTTAATTGTCGGAGCCAGGACCTCGCGATGGCCGTGTCCGGTCTGCAGCATGTCAAAGTGAAGTAGATTCTGGTCCGAATAAAGCGGCCTGCCACTCAGCGGAGGAATTCCGGTAGGGTGAACCGAGATTAGCCGATCCTGACCATTGATCTTGTGCGCATAGCGAATGATGTCTTCCCAGCCGGCCGTCTGCTTTTCGCCGCCGAGTGGGAAACCCTTCTCGAGGTAATAAGGCAAGTTCACCTCGCCGGCCATGCACCACACGACCGGAAGTGCTCCGTATCGGGCAATGACGTAGCGGACATGCTGCTTCATCTTTTCCGGTCCGAGCCAGGGGAGATGATAGCCCCAGGCCATTACTATGCAGGGGACGAAGCCTTGGTCGGCAAGATAGGAGAGTCGCCGGTCGGCAGCATTAAAGTACTCGGGACGAATGCGGGAATAATCTTTCTCCCAAGGAAAACCGGCTTCATTGCGGCCACGCTCGTCGAAGGCCCCCATATCGGGATAGAGCCCGGCGACGATCTGAATGACATTAAACCCCTTCTGGCGGCGATTCTTGGCCAGCGTCGCTACGTCGTCGGGAAAGTGCAATCGATCGCAAAGGCCCATCCACCAGGTATCGCCGAGCCAGAAGAACGGCGTGCCATCGGCATGCTGAAAATGGCGCCGGTCGGCGGCGACTTTCAGCGGGCCGTGTTTATAGAGTGCGTTGTCACCGCGATAGGGCTGAACTTCGATCGCCCCGGCTGCGCCGTGAAGACCAGAATCCTTGGTGTCGGTGCAGGCCGATTGGTAGCGATGCGTGCCGGTTTCCGGCGACGAATAGCGCACGCGCCAAGTCTTACCGCCGGCCCAGAATGCGGGAACGGTAGATTTGCGGCCGCTGGGCGAAGTGAATGTCACATCCAATTCCACGTCATTGAACGGGTCGGCATGCGAACCGTTTGAAGTTAGCGAGATTTCCGCAACGCGATTTGCCTCCACGCTTTTCGCGTTTTCGTCAGCAGCACGAAGGACGGCAGGACACGCGACAATCAGCAACAAAAACGTGATAGCAATGCGAGTCATTTCACTCTCGGTTGCGAGATGCGATTAAAGGGATGAGAGAAGACGAAGCAATTTCTCTGACCTGTTGTAACGCTGCTGGACTCAGTTCTCAACATCGAGGAGTTTTCTTCGCGCCGGAGTCCACTGGTCGACCAGCCATTTTGTGATGTCGTGCATTTGCAGTTCACCATTTCCACGGGCATCTCGGTACTTCTTTTCAATCTGCTCGGCCGATTCGAGCTGACGTGCATAGTGCCGGCGCTTTTCGGGGGGCAACTGCCGATATTGCATGTCGATCCGCTCGGGCATGGCCAACGGAGCACCCATGCACCAGGTGCGATCCGTGAAAAATATGGCCTGCAGAGCAAGCAAATCATCAACGCTGGTCGACGTTGATCGATCGCCGAACACCTCGCGTCCCAGTCGAGTTTTAAATTCCTCCATCGACAAATCTGGATTACACGTAAACTCGCGATAGGCAATGCGATTCACCTGCATTGGCAGTGCGTCATATGGCGCGTCGCCAGGGGGCAGCCAGCCGAAACCAAGCGGGATCTGCCGTTTCCCCTGGAGCCAGGGCTGGCCTTCTTCGGCTTCGTAGGGGGTGAAGCTGAAGGCTTCGAGAGAGGGGATGTAGCCAGTGATGCCGGCAGCCTTGGCGCGTTGCGCTCCGGCGCGAATATCTTCCGGCAGATGAAGGGCCGGCTTGTCGTCCGACCACAGGCTGGCCTTCGCCTGGCGAATCAGCTCTGCATCCAGATGTGCGCTGTGTGGTGTGAAAAACAGCGTCCAGCGCGGGTCGAACTTTTCGCGAGCGGCGCGGGCGTCCAGGCCAGGCACCTGCGAGCCAGAGAAGTAATGCGGGTAAACGACAACGGTCGCCTCGGGCTTCTTGGCCCAGACCTCTGCGGAGATTTGCTTCACAAATGCAAACTCTCGCTCGAAAAACTTGCCCCGGCACTGCTCGCAGTGGCAGATCGCATAATCCGAAGACTCGATCATCAGGCCGTCGGCGTTGGGGTAAAAATCGAAAAACATTTCGCGTGCATAATCGAGCATGAATTGCTGCGACGCAGGCTGCGATGGACAGAGGTTGTAACCCCAACAATGGATGCCAAACTTTTCGACCGGCTTGCCATCCTTGGCAATCGCTCGCAACTCGGGATGCTCCAGCGGAAACTGGTTGACGCCGTCGTAGCCAAACGGCGTAAACGCAAGCAGAACTTTGATTCCGCGCGTGTGGGCGTAGTCGATCAGTTCGCGGACAAAGTCGTGCTGGATGTTTGCGTGATCCTTGTTGTATTGCCAAGTCACAGGAAACCTGGCCGACCGGAAGCCACCACCGATCCACAGCAGCAGCGTGTTTCCATTGTCCCGCTGAATCCCATCGACAATGCCGCGCCAGTCGGCCAGGTCGTAGGTTGGCATGCGCATGAAGGTGATGTAGTAGCCGCGCTGCTGGAAGGGGCTTTCGCACTGGGCAGAGTGCGCGATCTGCAACGTGCCTGACTGCAGCGAAATAACGCCGACTGCGATCCATGCCGCCAGAGGTCCGGCTTTCATGCGAGGCGTCCTTTGGAGGCCGCGGGCGAATTGCCGCGGAGAAAGAGGCAATTCCATGTTGCTGCGAGGACTACCGTCACGTTGGTAGAGGGGCCGAATTGGGCAGTCCGCGCAATTCTCAGGCAACCCTTTAAGTTCCAAAAGCGCGCGGATTCATTCATTTGATTCGACACACAGACGGTTTTTGTCGTAAGTCCTTGGTTCGCAGCGGTCTGCGAGTTGCGTTCACGTTTGCTCAAAAACGAACTTTAGTCCCCATGGATCTGCCGCAGCCGCGGCGATGTGCGCAGAATCAATTGTGCCCTCTCGAATTGGTCGAGCCAGTCTTGCACGACCGCGGCGAGCATGGGACCGTCGGGCACGACGATGCCAGTGGGACAGGACGGCCCAAGCTGCTCCTTGGCGATCTGCCGGTAGCGCGACAAGGTGCGGTCGCCAAAGCGGGCAACCTCCTGGCCATCCTCACTCAAAAAGACGACGACCGGAACGCGAGCGCCGCCGCAAATCTTTAGTTCGTCACGGAGGTCCGGATTGTCATCGCGGTCGAAGTAGCGGACCGACAGCCGTGGCGAGCCCTGCTCGAAGTGGTCGTAGATCGGGCACTGGTTGACGCAGTCGCCACACCAGGCGCCCGAGAGGCAGACGACCGTCATGGAGCGCTGAAAACCGGCGAGAAGCGTTTGTTGGTCCGCCGAGAGCTGCACCGCGGCGTGGACTGCGTCCCAGCGTCGACGTTGATCGGGCGTTGCATAGCGGTCGAGGAAAGCGACGTAGGAAAGGCCTTGAGAGATCTTGGCGTTGAAATCAAACATCGACATGCCGTTCGAGTTTTGGCGGGGACGTTCGGAAAGCATTGTGCGGCGGTGATTCTAGCATGCCCACGAAGCGTGGGCATGGCACCCTGAAAGCCCCGGGGCGCTATCAGCCACTGGTTCGATTGAGCTTCCGGCATTAGCCGTTACAATCAGCGGACCCGCGAACTTACAGGAGTCACCGAGCGCATGGCCGCACCAGCGAAGCCTAAACCTAGTGCCAAGACGTCGAGGACCGACGCCGCCGAGGTCAAGCCGTACGTGCGCGACGAAGTGCAGATGCGGGAATTAACCTGGCAGGCAGTACTGGCCGGGGCAGTTTTGGGAATCGTGTTTGCAGCGTCATCGCTGTATCTCGTTCTTAAGATTGGGATAACCGTCTCCGCGAGTATTCCCATCGCGGTGCTTTCCATCACGTTGTTTCGCGCGTTCTCGAAGGTATTTGGCGTCCGCAAAACGACGATCCTCGAGAACAACATCGTGCAAACGACCGGTTCCGCGGGAGAGTCGATCGCGTTCGGGGTCGGCGTGACTATGCCGGCCCTAATGTTGCTCGGCTTCGACATGGAAATCACGCGGGTGATGACCGTCGGCGTGCTCGGCGGACTGCTGGGCATTCTGATGATGATTCCTCTGCGGCGGGCCTTCATTGTGAAGCAGCACCACGAGCTGCCTTATCCAGAGGGGACCGCGTGCGCCGAGGTTCTAATTGCTGGTGAAAAAGGAGGCGCGTCAGCGAAGACCGTTTTCGCCGGTTTCGGATTAGCCTTTCTTTACAACTTCATGCTCAAGGCAATGAAGATGTGGTCTGGGGAGGCCAACCAGCCGCTGTACACGCCAAGCGGCCAGGGATTAAAGGGGGGCGTACTCGGCGCGGAGATTACGCCGGAGCTGCTCGGAGTCGGTTACATCATTGGGCCACGGATTGCGGGCATTACGTTCGCGGGGGGAGTTTTGGCATATCTGGTCCTGGCACCCGCGATCGTACTATTTGGCGAAGGCGTCAATGCACCTGTCTATCCGGCCAAGTCGACCATTAGCGAAAAGACGGGAGTGGATGTTGGCCTTATCCGCAATATGACCGTCACCGCAGTGCGCGACAATTACATCTTGTACATCGGCGCCGGTGCAGTCGCTGCCGGAGGCATCATCAGCATGTTCCAAGCGATGCCGCTGATTCTGGCGTCGATTTTAGCCGGCATGCGCGACATTCGAGGTGCTCGCCAGGAGGGAAGCCGGCCGCAGGTTCCGCGGACCGAGCGTGACTTGCCCATGTGGCTGGTGTTGGCGGGCTCGATTGGGCTCGTCATCGCCATCGCTGTCATCCCCAAAATGGGCCTTGGCTTTGATTGGCATGGACTGTTGGGGGCGGCGATGATCGTCGTCTTTGGGTTTTTATTCGTTACGGTTTCGTCACGGTTGACTGGCACCATCGGCTCATCATCGAATCCGATCTCCGGAATGACGGTCGCGACATTGCTGCTGACTTGCTTGGTGTTCTTGCTGCTTGGCAAAACGGACAAATCATCGACTTTAACGGCGCTGACCATTGCGGCAGTCGTTTGCATCGCTGCGTCGAACGGCGGAACGACTGCACAAGATCTGAAAACGGGGTATCTGGTGGGGGCCACTCCTCGCAATCAGCAGGTTGCCATTTTGATCGGGGCACTGACGTCGGCCCTACTGATTGGCGGCACGCTGATTGTCATGAATAAAACGAATACGATTTACACCAAGCGAACCGAGTATTTACCGCGCCTGTCGCTGACCATAGAACAGCTCAAAGCTCTAACCGAGAAGGAAACCCCGGGCGGCGAATATGAAGGCGTCGACAATGATTCGTATTACGTGCTGAACGTGCGTGAAGGCGAACTTGTGGATGTTCCACAGGGTCGATATTTGGTCGACGATGCGGGTAACTTTCGATATCTGGTGGATCCGGCAATCAATGGTCGCGTACGGGGTGCGTCGACCGAGTCTGCAAACAAGCGAGTGCGAGACGATGGATACGAGGTCGAGAACTTCCAGGCTCCCAAGGCCCGGCTAATGTCGCTGATTATCGATGGCATCCTCAACCAGAAGCTGCCGTGGGGATTAGTGCTGATCGGGGTTTTAATCGCAATCACGCTGGAGTTGGCGCGGGTCCCGTCGCTTCCGTTTGCAGTCGGCGTGTATCTACCCATTCAGATCTCCGCGACCATTTTCATCGGCGGAGCATTGCGCTGGCTCGTTGACCGGTTGCGACGCGGTAAAAGCGGCGATGAAGAGACAAGTCCAGCAATCCTGTTATGTTCCGGGTATATTGCTGGCGGAACAATTGCAGGGGTGGTATTTGCGTTTATGAATCTTTCGCCTGCGCTGCTGAAAAGCATCGCATTCGGACCTCAGATTTTTGGCAGCCATTACGAAGAGTCCGGAATGGCAACGCTGATTGGCTTAGCCGCCTTTAGTGTGTTGATTTTGGTTTTACTTCTCGTAGGACTTGGTTATGTGATGCGTGATCGAGCTGCCGAGGTTGAGAAAACGTAATTGGAGTGCGGCGGTCCTGATGTGGTTTTAACTTTGTTTTTGCACGAGAAAGACAATATGCCTCGCTCGATTTTCTTCGCTACTGCGTTGGCCACCCTTGCCCAGTGCTTTTCAATGAATACCGCTCACTCGGACGAAGGAATGTGGCTCTTTAACAATCCGCCGAGGAAGATTCTTAAGGAGCGGTATGACTTCGAGCCCACTGACCAATGGCTCGAGCACGTGCAGCAGTCGGCCGTGCGATTCAACAGCGGCGGGTCTGGCTCGTTCGTTTCCGGCGACGGCCTGGTGATGACGAACCATCACGTGGGAGCTGACGCGCTGCAAAAGCTCTCAACGGCCGAGCATGACCTGATTGCCGAAGGCTTTCATGCCAAGACGCGCGACAAGGAATTCAAGTGCGTCGATCTCGAACTGAACGTGCTGATGGAGATCGACGACGTCACCAAAGAGGTCAACGCCGCGGTCAAGCCAGAGATGCCGGCGGCCGAAGCACAAAAGGCCCGGCGAGCGGTGATGAACGACATCGAAAAGGCATCGCTCGATAAGACCGGCCTGCGAAGCGACGTCGTCACGTTGTACCAAGGCGGGCAGTACCACTTATACCGGTATAAGAAGTACACCGACGTGCGGCTCGTTTTCGCACCTGAGAAGGCGATCGCATTTTTCGGCGGCGACCCGGACAACTTTGAATATCCCCGATACGACTTGGACGTCTGCTTCTTCCGCGTCTACGAGAACGACAAGCCGGCCAAGATCAAGCACTTTCTGACCTGGAGCGAGGCGGGGGCGAAGGACAACGAGCTGGTCTTCGTGGCTGGGCATCCGGGGCGCACCGATCGATTAAACACGGTGGATCACCTGGAATTCTTTCGCGACAAGACGTTTCCCTCGCAGCTCAACACGCTCCGCCGGCGCGAAGTGACGCTGAAGACGTTCGGCGATCGCAGCCTGGAGAATGCGCGGCGGGCGCAGGACGATTACTTCGGCATTACCAACAGCCGCAAGGCGCGGCTAGGTGGGCTGGCCGGCCTGCAAGACCCGTCGATCATGAACGTGAAGCGCGAGGACGAGGCGAAGCTGCTGAAGGCGGCCTCGTCCAATCCGAAGCTTAAGGACGCCAAGAGCGCAGTCGATGAGGTCGAGGCGGCCGTCAACCAATGGCGCGAGATGTATTTCGAGTTCGGTTTGCTGGAAGGCGGCAGCGGCTTCAACGCGCAACACTTCCATATCGCGCGAACGCTGCTGCGGCTGGCCGAGGAAACGGGCAAGCCCAACGCGGACCGTTTGCGCGAATATCGGGAGTCGAACCTGGAATCGCTGAAGCAGGAGCTTTTTTCAGAGGCACCGGTCTATGACGATCTGGAGATCGTCAAACTCAGCGATTCGCTTTCGCAGCTCACCGAGCTACTCGGCGCGGAGCACCCAGCCGTGGTGGCCGTGCTCGACGGCAAATCGCCGCGCGAACGGGCGGCGATTTTGATCCAGGGGACCAAGGTCGCCGACGTTGCGACTCGCAAGTCGCTGGCCGAAGGGGGGCTGAAAGGGATCGAGGATTCCAACGACGCCATGCTGAGGCTGGTTCGCATGCTCGATCCGCAAGCCCGAAAGTTACGCAAGCAGTACGAAGAGAAGGTCGAAGAGCCGCTGCGCCAGGCGTATGCCAAGATCGCACAGGCCCGTTTTGTGATGAGCGAGGGGGACGTGTACCCTGACGCCACCTTCACGCTACGGCTGGCGTTTGGCCAGGTAAAAGGTTTCAAGGAGCAAGGCAAAGAGGTGCCGCCTTGGACGACGATCGGCGGAGCCTACGAGCACGCCGCTGCCCACCGCAACATTGATCCTTTCCAGCTCCCCGAGAGCTGGATCAAGTCGAAGGACAAGCTGAACCTGCAGACTCCCTTCAACTTTGTCAGCACGGCCGACATTATCGGCGGAAACTCCGGAAGTCCGGTTATCAATCGGGACGCCGAACTGGTGGGCATCATCTTCGACGGCAATATCCAATCGCTGGTTCTCGATTTCGTTTATACGGACGAGCAAGGTCGCGCCGTCTCGGTACACTCGGCGGGCATCATGGAAGCGCTCCGCAAGGTATACAAAGCCGATGAAGTGGCCGATGAACTGCAGGCCAGTCGCAAGCGGAGTGCAGGTCGAGCGTCGCGGGCGACGCGCTAGACGGGCGACGTGGGAATTACCGCTTGTCAGACGCACCGCAGACAGGCACAATTTGGTTTAGGGGCCACACCGTCGAATCATTTCGCGTGACCAAACGGCGCGGCCCATAGAAGCCGAAGTGGCGGAATTGGCAGACGCGCTAGGTTCAGGACCTAGTGCCCGTAAGGGCGTGCAGGTTCAAGTCCTGTCTTCGGTATTCTTTCTTCGCATGAAGGCCCCATTCTTCTCGGGTCTTACGGCGCTTGCCACTGGTTATGCCAGTGCTGTTCTCGTCTACTTATCC
>JGI10216J12902_101840736_pt1 | contig 10869 bp, 8 predicted proteins | sample KanNatreferecore_FD_12902 | JGI IMG/M metagenome (IMG submission 12902)
CACGTCCCGCCTCGCGCCAGGGTCCAAGGTCTTGAAGAGGGGGATGTACGAAAGACCATCTGGTGTCTCGCTCGCGCGGACAAGACGATCTCACGCCGAGGCGCGCAGGCGCAGCTTCTTCTTCAGCGGTCTTCTCCGCGCCCGTGCTCGCAGCGTGAAAGGATCCGTGTTGTTCCGTGTGAATCCGTGGTGAGTTTCTCTGCGCCTTCGCGCCTGCGCGTGAGCCCGTACGTGACAAGCGTCAGGCGTTAGCGATTTCGCGTGCCATGGTCGAAAACTATAATCGGACGAGCATGTCCGAGCCACTCTGGACGCCGTCGTACGAGCGGATCCGTCGCGCGAACCTTGTTCAATTCGTCTGGCAGATGGGGGGCCGCTGGCGCCGGAGGAACGTCGACTACGCGCAACTGTATGAGTGGTCGATTGCCGCGCCGGCGGAGTTCTGGCAGGCGATGTGGGATTTCGCCGGCATTCGCGCCTCTGTTCGCCCCGGGTCGGTCGTCGCCGATTTGGACAAGATGCCGGGCGCGAAATTCTTTCCAAACGTCAGGCTGAACTTCGCGGAGAACCTGCTCTTCCGGGGTTCCGGCCAGGGGCCCGCGATCATTTTCAAATCAGAAACCGGCGCGACCCGAGCAGTGTCGTGGGACACGCTGCGCACCGAGGTGACGGGGTTCGCCGGCGCGCTCCGTGCCATGGGCATTCGTCCCGGCGACCGCGTCGCCGGCTTCGTGCCGAATACGCCGGAAGCGATCTTCGCGGCGCTTGGATGCGCCGCGGTGGGCGCGGTGTGGTCCTCCTGTTCGCCGGACTTCGGCGTGCAAGGCGTGCTCGATCGATTCGGCCAGATCGAGCCTCGCGTGCTCGTCGCCGCTGACGGCTGCTTTTACGGCGGGAAACGCTTCGACTGCACCGCAAAACTGAAAGAGGTCGTCGCGCGTCTGCCGACAGTCGAGCGGACGATCGTGTTTTCATACGCGGGAGGTGGGACCCAGTGGGATGACTTCGTCGGGCCGCAGCGCGATGAGGTGCAGCGCTTCGAGCAGCTTCCGTTCGACCACCCGCTCTACATTCTCTATTCGTCCGGCACCACCGGTATCCCCAAGTGCATCGTCCATGGCGCGGGCGGCACGCTCATTCAGCATCTGAAGGAACACAAACTCCACTGCGACGTTCATCCCGGCGATCGCGTGTTCTACTTCACGACGTGCGGCTGGATGATGTGGAACTGGCTCGTCTCGGCGCTGGCCTCAGAAGCGACGCTGCTCTTGTACGACGGCTCGCCGTTCCATCCGAATGGCAACGTTCTGTTCGACTTCGCGGACGAATCCGGCATGACGCTGTTCGGCACGTCGGCCAAGTACATCGACGCGGTCGCCAAGGCCGGCCTCCGTCCTCGTGAAACGCACCGCCTGGAGTCCGTGCGAACGATGACGTCGACGGGATCGCCGCTCGCGCCGGAAAGCTTCGATTTCGTATACGAGCACATCAAGCACGATATTCACCTCGCATCGATTTCCGGCGGGACCGACATCATCAGCTGCTTTGTCGGAGGGAATCCGCTGGGCCCGGTCTGGCGCGGCGAGATCCAGGCGCGAGCGCTCGGGATGAAAGTACTGGTCTTCGACGAGCAAGGACATGCGGTCCGCGGTCAGAAAGGGGAGCTCGTCTGCGCGATGCCGTTCCCCTCGATGCCGGTCGGCTTCTGGAACGATCCGGATGGACGGAAGTATCACGCCGCGTACTTCGAACGCTTTCCCGGCGTGTGGACGCATGGCGACTACGTCGAGCTGACCGAGCACGACGGCGTGATCATTTACGGACGATCGGATGCCGTGCTGAATCCGGGCGGCGTGCGGATCGGCACCGCGGAGATCTATCGCCAGGTGGAGCAGTTGCCTGAGGTGCTCGAAAGCCTCGTGATCGGTCAGCAATGCAACCGCGACGAGCGCATCGTCCTGTTCGTTCGACTGCGCGACGGCGTGCGTCTCGATGATGCGCTGATGGACCGGATCCGCCGCCACATCCGCGAGAACACCACGCCGCGCCATGTGCCGGCGCGTATCGTCCAGGTGACGGAGATCCCGCGCACGAAGAGCGGCAAGATCGTCGAGCTTGCGGTCCGAGACGTCGTGCACGGCCGCGAGGTCAAGAATCGCGAGGCGCTCGCCAATCCCGAAGCGCTGGAGCAGTTTCGCGATCGTCCGGAGCTCGCCGGCTCCTGAGAGCGGCCTTCAACCTAACCGCGGCGTCGCGTAGCGCAGGCCGTCAGGCCTGCTTGATGGCCCGTGCGGCCCTGAAGGGCTGCGCGACGGCAGTGTTCAACGCGCTCCAGGGCTATTTCTGCAGCACGTTTCCGTCAGCATCGCGGAATTCGATCGGACCCAGATCCAGCTTGCGCAGCTCGGGCTCGATCTTCGCGCGATCCCCCACAATCACGACAATCATCTTCGCTGGTGCCAGGTACTTGCGTGCGGCGCCGAGTACCGACTCGCTGTTGACGGCGGAGATGCGCTGCGGCAGCTCCGAGTAGTAACGCGTACCGAGGTCGTAGACGTAGATGTTCGCGAGGGCCGCGGCCGCGCTGCCGCTCGATTCGAAATCGGCGGGCAGGGACCGCACGATCGAATCGCGGCCGAGCGCCAACTCGTCCTGTGTGATTGGATCGACGCTGAGGCGTTTGAGCTCCTTCATGATCTCGGAAACCGCCGGCGCCGTCACGTCGGTGCGAATACCGCTGCCAATGAAGAAGGGACCGGGCCTGCGCCGATACACGAAGCGGGAGAACGCGCCGTACGTGTAGCCGTGCTCCTCGCGAAGGTTCATGTTGATCCGGCTGGAGAAAAGACCGCCGACAATCTCGTTGAGCACCTGCATGCGCGGGTAGTCAGGCGTGGAGCGCGCGGCAGCGATCGTGGCGGTGCGTACCTGCGATTGTTGCGCGGCTCCGACGTCTACGACGATCAACTTCGCCGAGGTTCCGGCCGGCGTTGTTTCCGCAGGAATCGCAGGTGTCCCGCGCGGCCAGGCACCGAAGGACGCTTCTACGAGCGGCTTGAGCTCCGCTCCGGTGATGTTGCCGGCAACGATCAGCGCCGCGTTATTGGGGACGTAGTTCTTCCTCCAGAACGCGTTCAGCTCGTCACGCGAGATTTTTTCCACCGACGCCTGCGTTCCGAGCTCGGAGAATCCATAGGGATGGCGCGGGCCGAACAGCGCCGCATTCGTGACATTGGACGCAACGATCGCCGGATTCGAACGCTGATCCGCGATGGAGGCGAGACGGCTCTTGCGCTCGCGTTCCGCTTCATCCTGAGGGAACGACGGATGGAGGACGACATCCGCCATCAACGCGACGGCTTGCGCGACGTTCTGCTTCAGCGCGCTGATCGCCACGGTCGACGCGTCCATCGACGATGCCGTCGAGAGCGCGGTGCCGAGCTGTGCGGCTTCGTCTGCAATCTGCAGCGCCGTCCGCGTCGCGGTGCCATTCGTCAGCATCGCGGCCGTAAAGCCCGCGAGCCCGGGCCGGTCCGCAGGATTCAGCTCGCTGCCGCTTCGAATCACCAGGTTCGCGGACACGATCGGCAAACCCGGACGTTCGGTGTAAAGGACCGTTAGCCCGTTTGGCAGGCGGAATGTCTGCGGCACGGGAAGCTGAAGCGGACGCGCCGCGGCCGGCCTTGGCATCTGGTTTCGCCACGGCGCATCCGCATTGATCGACTCGGCCCCTTCGCCGGCCTTCGCGGTGCTCGGCGGCGGCGTCGGCACCGGCGTCCCCAATTCCTGTTCTCCGGGAATCGCGTGAATGACGGCGCGAGCGTTTCGCGTGAGCTGTGCCTGCGCGAACCGGCGCACCGAGTCCCGCGTGACGGCCCGGTAGCGCGCCGCATCCTTCGGGAGATACCCGGGGTCCTTCAGGAAGTGGTTGTAGAGATTCAGCCGGTCCGCCACGCCGCCGAAGCCTCCCAGCGTCTCGAGGCCGCGCACCATGCGCGTCTCGATCGTGTTGCGGGCACGCTCGACCTCCAGGTCGTCCGGACCGTCGCGGCGGAAGGTTTCGAGCTCGGCATCGATCGCGGACTCCATCTCATCGACGGTGTGTCCAGGACGCGCCGTGACCTCGATGTCGAACACCGACCCCAGCATGAGCGAGTACTGCTGCGCGAAGACCCGCTGCGCAATCTGCTTCTCGTAGACGAGCTTTTTGTAGAGTCGCGACGATTTGCCGTCGCCGAGAATCGCCGCGGCGATATCGGCGTCGGCGTCACCGGCGGCGAAGATCGGTGACGTAATCCACGCGATGTAGACCCTGGGCAGCTCGATATGATCCTTGACGGTCTGCCGGCGTTCCGCGGTGATGGCTGGCGTGCTCACAGTGATCGGCGGGACGTCCGGCCCGCGCTTCAGCGGGCCGAAATACTTCTCGACCAGTTGCTTTGTGCGCGTCTTGTCGATGTCGCCGACAATCGCCAGGCTCGCGTTGTTCGGCGCGTAATACTGTTTGAAGAAGCCCTTGACATCGTCGAGTTGTGCGGCCTGGATGTCCGCGTGCGATCCGATGACCGAGGCGTAGTAGGGATGCGTCGGCGGGAAGAGCTGATGAAACATCGCTTCTTCCGCCAGGCCGTAGGGCTGGTTTTCGACGCCCTGGCGGCGTTCGTTGCGAACGACGTCCTGCTGATTGGCGAGCGCGGCCAGGTCCACCTTGTCGAGCAGATAGCCCATCCGATCCGACTCGATCCACAAGGCGAGCTCGAGCTGATTCGACGGCACCGTTTCGAAGTAATTCGTGCGATCGAAGTCCGTCGTGCCGTTGATCAGGCTGGCGCCCGCTCCCTCGAGAATCCGGAAATGCGCGTCAGATGCCACATGCTTTGAACCCTGGAACATCATGTGCTCGAAGAGATGCGCGAACCCCGTGCGCCCCGCCGCCTCGTTGGCCGGGCCGACGTGATACCAGAGGTTCACGGCGGTCAGCGGCAGGCGGTGATCTTCTGACAGAATCACCTCGAGCCCGTTCGGCAACGTGTATTTCTCGAACTCGATTGGCGGGATGGGACTCGCCGTGGATGGGGAGGTCTGGCTCCTGCCCGACACCGCCACCGCCAGAGCAACCGCGACGACGACGAGAGCGGACAGCCGGCGGATCGTTCTTCGCATGAGGCCTCCTGTCGGAGAGATCAATAACATATCCATCGAGGACGCATGGATTCAGCTGTCATCGAAAGCGCCCCCGCGTGACGCGGGTGCGGATCCGGCAAGACGTGATCGACGAGGTCATCGCGCACGCGAAGCGCGAGGATCCGCACGAATGCTGCGGCTTGCTCCTCGGGTCCGGCGACGAGATCGACGAATCATATCCGGCCCGCAATGTGGCTGAGAGCGTCACGCGATTTCTTATCGATCCTGCAGATCACTTCGATGCGATTCGGCACGCGCGGGCGTCCGGACGCGCCGTCCGCGGCGCCTACCATTCTCATCCTCGGGGTCCCGACGGACCCTCGGAAACGGATGCGGCGGAGATCACCGACCCGACGCTGCTCCACATGATCGTGTCATTGCAGACCGACGAACCGCGCATCAGCCTGTTCGAGTGGACCGGCGGGAACTTCGTTACGGTCGATCTCGTCCCAGAGCCGTGATGGAGCGGCACCGCTACGGCCGTCGTGTGCTGATCCTGCCGCTGCTTGTGCTCCTCGGCCTGCCATCCGTCACAGCCGCTCAGCCGCCATCCGTCCCGGCCCGCGATACGCAGGGGCCGCCGCTCGCGACCCTGACGCTCGAAGGGGCGTCGGTTTATTCGCGGGACGACGTCCTTTGGTTGTTGCGTCTGCGTGAGGGCGATCCGCTTCCCTCACCCCCGGCCGAGGTCGCTCAATCGTTGAAAAACCTGTACGAACGCGACGGCTACACCGAAACGGAGGTGACGGCGGATTACCGAGACGGCGTGCTGACGCTTCGTGTCGATGAAGGACACATCGACGACGTCGTGATCACCGGCCTCTCGGAGCAGGTCGCCACCCGGCTGCGCGGCGATCTCGGCATCAGACCGGGCGACGTGTACAACAAACGAACGGTTGGCCAGGCCGTCGATCGCATCGTCGAACGGAGCGAAGGGGCGCTTGGCACTCGGGGCGACGTCGTGCTCGAGCATCGCTCCGGCCGCAACGTGCTCACGATCCCGTTGGGGTGGCATCGAACGCACACGTCAATCACGTCCGGGACCGGAAGACGTGAGGACCTCTATTCCCCGGTGGACGCGCTGGCACCGGCGATCGGGTTCACGTCGACGATCTTCGATCACCGCGATTTCAACCACACGTTCATCGCCGGATCTATTTCGTACAAATTTGGTCGAGATGCCCCGGGATATTCGCTTGGCGTCGAGCGGCCGTTGTTCAAGGGTCCCCGGCTGTTTCTCGGCGCCGAGATTCACGACGTGACCGCGACCGACGATCACTGGCGGATCTCTCCGGTGGAGCAGAGCCTCGTCTCGCTCGGGTTCAAGAACACCTTTCGCGACTACTACCGGCGCCGCGGGCAGCAGGTGTTTTCCGTTTTCCAGATGGGACCGCACAACGCGGTGAGCGCGATGCTGCGGTGGGATCGTCACGAGCCGCTCGCCAACGGGACCGACTACAGCTTCTTCCGCGACGACCAGGACTTCCGCCCGAATCCGTTCGTGGCAGATCAGCGCGTGCACGCGATGGTCCTCGGTTACACGCTCGACACCCGCGAGACGAGCGGCCCGGGCCAGGTCGTCACGTACGAGCGGCATCTCGCGGATGATCTCTTCGGATTCGGGCGGCGCCAGCAACCGGGGCTGCGCCTCGAGTGGACATCCGAGATCGCCGGCCACGGTCTCGGCGGCGCTGCGCGTTTCGACCGCCATATCTTCGATACGCGCGGCTACCTCTCGTTCTCGCGTCGTCAGTTGTGGTCGGCGCGAAGCATCCTCGGCTTCTCCGATGGCACGCTGCCGCTCGAACGTCGCTTCGCCATCGGCGGAATCGGCACCGTCCACGGCTACCGGTTCAAGGAGGCTTCCGGTGACGGCATGGCGCTCTTCAACACGGAGTATCGAGTAGATCTGACGCCGCGGCCTCGTGGCGGTAACGCCTTGCTGTCCGTGCACGCATTCTATGATCTCGGAAAGATCACCGGCCCGTTCGATGGATCGCGTACCGATTGGCTCCAGGGGATCGGCGTCGGTGTCTCGCTGGCATCGGTCCGCGTCGAGTTCGGATTCCGTGCGGACGACATTCCACGTTCGCGGCAGATTCTCGTACGCCTCGGACCGACGTTCTGATGCGCTGCAGGTCCGTGTTCCTGCTCGTGCTGCTGGCCATCGTGGGCACGGCGGTGCCGGCCGCGGCGCTGGAAACGCGCGTGACGGAGGTGCGCGTCGGGGGTGGCAGTCTACGGGCGACGCTCGAGATCCGCGACATGTTCCCGTCCAAATTTCAATCGATCCTGACGCAAGGTGGCGCGCTGCATCTGCGGCTGCAGCTCGAGTTGTGGGAAGACCGCGCGATCTGGGATCACCTCGCACAGCCGGGCCTCGTCACCGTGTTCCGGATCATCCTGGATCCGTCGACGCGCCAGGTCAGTGTCTCGGATCAGTATGGAGAGATCAGCCGTCAGCCCGCGTGGCAGGAGCCACTCACGGTGCGCCTGGATGTCGGCCGCGCGGAATCAGTGAACGAGGGGAACAAGTACTACCTGCGCACGCTCGCGACGCTGGGCACCATCGCAGAAAAAGAAGCCACGCAGGCAGGCGAAGCGGTGTTCGGCGGCGACGATGGATCGGTGAGCCTGGGATCGATGGGCCGCATGCTCTTTCATGCGGTGCTGCAGGTCAATGATTACCTGCAGAGCATCTCCGCCGAGACGCGCACGCGCACGCTCGCCGGGCGGGAATTCAAGGTTGGCGTACGGCCCTGACGGGCCGCTGCGCGTGTCAATTACGAATGCCGAATGCCGAATGATGAATACCAAACGCACCAATGCCGAACTCATTGATTCGACATTCGACATGAAGCATTCAAGTTTGATCGGCGTGTTTTGTTTGCATTCGGCATTCGTCATTCGTAATTGACAAGATTCAGCGTCTAGGAGCCGCCGCTCTCGCGAGCACCGGGACGAATCCTCACGTCAGTGCTGGCGACGGCTACGGTTTTATCCTTCTTCTTGATCCTGAACTGCACGCGATAGTCGCCGGAGGTGTGGAACACCTTCGACGCGGTGAAGTGCCGCTTGATTTCGCTCTTGCCCGCCACGTACGGATCGCAGTCGACGGTCTGCTCCGAGGTGGTGCCGTCGCCCCACTCCCACTCAATCGACGGGCAGTAGAAATCTTCGTAATCGTTCGCGCCCCCTTTCAGATCGGCGGTGACGACGACGCGAGCGGGGGAGAAAGCAATGACCGGCGACGCTTTGACGGAGATGCTCGGCTTCCCCTTATCGGCGGCGCCGCCAATTACCGGCAGAACCAGTGCCATCGCAAGCGATAGTGAGAATCCCCTCATGAAAGTACCTCGGCAAGGGCGCAGGTCCGACGTGCCATTGTACTCCAGAGGCACGTCGGACTATAATTCCGGCCCATGTTCCGTACCGCGCAATCTTCAGCCGTACGCCTCGTGATGGGGCCACCGGCACAATTGGACGTGGATCTCCTGGTCGTGCCGTTCTTCGAGGGTGAGCCCATTGCCGACAGCTTGAAAAGCCTCGACGCGGCGACGTCCGGAGAAGCCGGACGCGCGGTGACTTCGGGAGAACTCAAAGGGCGGCCATACGACTTTTTCTTTACGCCCGTGACGACTGGGTGGAAGGCGCGGCGGATCGCGCTCGCCGGCGCGGGAAAGGCGAGCGACTTTACCCTCGATCGATTGCGCAAGCTCGCGGCGGCCGCGGCCATGCAGGCGCGCCAGAAGCGCATCGATCGCGTGGCGTTCCTCGAGCGCGGTGGCCTCGACGGTCCGGCGGCGGTGCAGGCGATCGCGGACGGGCTGATGCTTTCGGCCTTCAGCGCGGACCAGTACAAGAGTGGCGAGCGCCTGGGGCCGCCTCCCGGGGAATTCACCGTCGTCGTGCCCGTCGAACGGGGTACGTCGATTCGCGAGATGGGGGATGCCGTCGAACGCGGCTGCGTGCTCGCAGAGTCGTGCAACATCGCCAAGGCGCTGTCCAACGAGCCATCCAACGTGCTCACGCCTCGCGAGTTTGCGGACCGCGCGGCGCGAATCGGGCGCGACGCCGGGCTCACCGTCGATATTCTCGATGAACATCAGATCGCGCGGCTCAACATGGGCCTGCTGCTTGGCGTCGCGCGGGGCAGCGCCGAGCCGCCGCGCGTCATCGTGCTCAAGCACGAGCCGTCACGCGCTCCGTCCGCGCCGGTGCTCGGGCTGGTCGGGAAGGGCATCACGTTCGACACCGGCGGCATTTCGATTAAGCCTGCTGACGGCATGGAGCGGATGAAGGACGACATGGCCGGCGGCGCCGCCGTCATCTGCGCGATGCGCGCGATTGCCTTGCTGCGCGCGCCAATCAGGGTCGTCGGGGTGGTGCCGACGACGGAGAACATGCCGGGCGGGAAGGCCGTGAAGCCGGGCGACGTGTTGAAGGGGGCAAGTGGCAAGACCGTCGAGGTGATCAACACTGATGCCGAAGGGCGTCTCGTGCTCGGCGACGGGCTGTGGTACGCGCAGCAGCTCGGCGCGACGCATCTGGTCGACGTCGCGACGCTGACCGGCGCGTGCGCCGTGGCGCTGGGGCGTGCCGCGTCGGGCCTGTTTGGCGCGCCTGACGACTGGGTCCAGTTCGTGCGCGAGACGGCCGATCGCGCCGGCGATCGCTGCTGGCCGATGCCGCTGTTCGAGGAGTACACGGATCAACTTCGCAGCGAGATCGCCGATCTGGTGAACTCGGGCGGCCGCCCGGCCGGGGCCTGCACGGCAGCGATGTTCCTGAAGGAGTTCACCGGCGGGCTGCCGTGGGCGCATTTCGACATCGCCGGCGTGGCGTGGGCGGACGAAACAAAACCATATCAGTCGAAAGGGGCAACCGGGGTTGCCGTGCGCGCGCTCGCGGAGCTTGCGTTCGCGCTGAAGCCGGAGTAGAGGGTCGACACGAGCAGCCGTAGCGCAGGGCTTTAGCTCTGCTCGTGATACGAGCAGCCGTAAAGGGATGCGCTACGACAATGAGTGGGGCGTTACCCGAAGCGCATCTGGATCAACTTCAGTTTCGACGCCGTAGCGCGCGCGCAGCTTCTTGACGCCGATCAGGATGCCGCCAAACACGAGGCCGAGCAGGGCAGCGGTGAGCAGAAGAAAGCCCGTAAGCCCGATCGCGCCGATGATCACGTCGGCCACCGAGGTGTCCTGCACGGGCTGTTCGATCACGCGAACGATGATCGGCTCGGGCTGAAGGAGCATACAGCTATTCTAACGCGTGCTGGGCTGCCGTGCAGCGTAGTGCAGGCCTTCATTAGGCCTGCTTGACGGCATGTGGCAGCCCTAAGGGGCTGCGCTACGGTGACGAGTCCGGTGGACGCTACTGCTCCATCGCTCTCTTCGACGCGATGACGCGCATGCGTCGCAGCCCCTGCTGGTAACTGACGACCGCGTCGAACAGCGCCTGCGCAATCTGCTGACGATAGGCCCCGGTCTTCAGCAGCGCCCCTTCCTGCTTGTTCGTCACGAACGAGATTTCCGCCAGGACACTCGGCATGCCGGCGCCGATGAGGACGACAAACGGCGCCTGCTTCACGCCGAGATCGCGGAGCTGCTTGTTGCGCGCCTTCAGGCGCGTGACCATCGCCTTCTGCACGATGTCGGCGAAGTCGCGCGACTCGTTGATCTTGTT
>JGI10216J12902_101253755_pt1 | contig 10868 bp, 8 predicted proteins | sample KanNatreferecore_FD_12902 | JGI IMG/M metagenome (IMG submission 12902)
ATGAAGCCTACATCGGCCTCCCATCCTCGAGCAGCGAACTCCTTCATCGCGACCTCTATGCCGGGCGAGGTTCTTACCAAGCTTATTCTTTATCATCAAATGTTCCTCGGTGGGCCCGACGATACTGCGGAAGGAATGCTGAACGAAATCCGTCAGACCACAAAGGGCAAAGTAGTTTCTGCGCACGATCTGGAAATCTACTAAATGACGACACCCTCAGTCTCTTTTTGCAGCCAGACGGGTCGTCGCGACACCTACGGCCAATCTAATGCGCGCTTGCAGTGGATTCGCACGTAGGCGACTTCTTTGTTGAGTTGCGTGGGCGAGTTGCTCAAGCGCAACGTTGGGTTGCTTGTTGCGGGTGAGACACTATCACCGTAAGTTTGAAGGATGAATTTATCTACAATGATGAGAAAAATTCTCTTTCCAATAATTTTGAGCTTTCCTGTCATCGCGTTCGCCCAGAGTGCATTCGCACAGTATGATGAGCCCTATCGTCCGCAGTTTCATTTCTCGCCGCCTTCGATGTGGATGAATGACCCGAACGGGATGGTTTATTACAATGGCGAATACCATCTTTTTTACCAGCATTATCCGAAAGGCACTGTTTGGGGCCCGATGCATTGGGGACACGCGGTCAGCCGTGATTTGATTCACTGGGAAAATCTGCCGATTGCACTTGCGCCCGATTCCCTCGGCTATATTTTTTCGGGAAGTGCGGTCTTCGATAAATACAATTCGACGGGGTTCGGAACGGAAAGCGATCCGCCGCTCGTGGCGATGTTCACCTATCACGACCCGACCGGTGAAAAAGCGGGACGGACAGATTTTCAATATCAGGGCCTGGCTTACAGCCTCGACAAAGGAAGAACGTGGGCGAAATACGATAAGAATCCGGTGATCCCAAATGCGGAGAGGCTGAAAGATTTCCGCGACACAAAGGTTTTTTGGCACGAAGAGGCTAACAAATGGCTCGTCGTTCTTGCTGTCGGCGACCACGTCCGTTTTTATAGCTCAAGGGATTTGAAAAATTGGCAGATGGAAAGCGAGTTCGGCAAGAATGACGGCTCGCACGGCGGCGTTTGGGAGTGTCCGGACTTCTTTCCTTTGAAAGTAAAAGGGACCAATCAAGAAAAGTGGGTTTTGCTTGTGAGCATTAATCCGGGCGGAGCAAACGGCGGTTCGGCAACGCAGTATTTTATCGGCGATTTTGACGGTAAGAACTTTCGCAATGAGAACCCGCCGGAGACCGTCCTCTGGCTCGATTACGGACGCGACAATTACGCCGGAGTTACCTGGTCAAACGCGCCGGAAGAAAGGAGAATTTTCATTGGCTGGATGAGCAATTGGGATTACGCCCAGAAAGTTCCGACCAAAAACTGGCGTAGTGCGATGACTCTGCCGCGTGAATTGAGTTTGATACAAACCGAAAAGGGCGTGCGTCTTGCGCAGAATCCGGTTCTCGAAGCGGAGAAGTTGCGTCGTCAACAGTTACTTGACCAAAGGAATTTTACGGTAGGCTCGAAATTCAAACTTAACGCTCAATCGCCTTTGAACGAAATTGTTTTTGAACTCGACCTGTCAAAAACAACCGCTAGGGATTTTGGTATCAGTCTGAGCAATAAACAGGGGGAGAATTACCGGATCGGCTTTAACGCCGCGAGCAACGAATTCTATTCAGACCGCACTAAAGCAGGAAATCACAAGTTCGCCGATAGTTTCGCGCTTAAAAAACATACGGCGCCACGCACCTGTGCTCACAGGGTTCTAAAAATGCGTCTACTTTTCGACGCCGCATCGGTCGAGCTTTTCGCCGATGACGGCAAAACCGCTTTGACCGATACTTTCTTCCCGACTCAGGATTTCAATGACTTTGAAGTCTATGCCCCGGACGGAAGCATTCGACTCCTCCAACTTCAAATGTGGAAACTGAAATCAATCTGGAAGTGACTATTTCCCGCTGACTTTCCGACTCCAGATGGACCTAGCACTAACAGATAAAAGTTATTTGACTGCACGATGGGTTTTTCTTTGATCTAGCGACATCGCAGTCTGTTGACCGGAAACACCTTATCACCGTGCCTAGGAAAATAGTTTTGCTGTGGCGTGGGTGCGAGGCGACAGTATTCTCGCCTATATAAACGGTCGGAACAATTCCTCCGCCTTATGTTCTATAAGATCATGTTCGAGCGCACTCATGGTGGCCGAGAAACTCAGCAGGTTTCGATAGCGCGCTCCTATTTCAGCGTCAGTAAGAGCGACCAAGTTGGTGTTTAGAACATCTTTGATCTTGTCGAGCAGCAGCTTTCTCTCCTCAAAGAGGCCTGTATTCTTTAGCTCCTGCTCAAGCGAGTTGACATGGATCTTGTAAACAGGAATTTGTTCAGCTAAACAGGCCACAAACGGGCGTAACTGCTTACCTCTTCCCTTACTTAACTCCTCAAGACCCCCTTCAAGCTGTCCCAAGGTCGCTCCGTGCTGCGCGAGCTGTTTGAAGCTAGTTTCAATCTTTCGCTGATAGGAGTCGAACAAAAGCTCTCTTGCTCTGAGTTGAGTCTGAGAGGCGATTTGGAACCTTTGCATTGATTTCTGATATGAGAGAGTGACTAAAGTGACAGCGAGGGTTGCTAACGAGCCAAGCAGTGAGCCAACTATTGTTCCGACCACGCCAACAATGGCGGAGCTATCACCCTTAATGCTGTCTGCCATAATTACGATTACCGGCGTTAGTAGTCTGATAAGGTAAGGAATAAACATTGGATTCATCGGATCCCGTCTAATTTCGCCTTCGCTTCGACCAGCAATGCACGCAATTTATTGAGATCGTCCACATTGATAAACACACGGACGGTTCCGATTTGTCCGCTTGATATAGCGGCACTGACCCCTGCTGATTGTTGCCCAAATACAGCGATTTGAAGATCGCATTTGGTTGAATAATTAGCCTCGAAACTAGACAGTTTTGTAACAGTCGCATCGGCCTTGGCAACATAGTCGAGGCCCTTAATTAGTGAATCTATCTCGTCATAGTCGACAAACGATCTAGACTCTCTTTCCAATCTTCCGGCTTCGTTGACGGTGACAACGATACCAGTGACCCGCAAAGGACGCTTGGAGGTGAATTGCGCGCGTTGGAGACATGATCGACCTGCTAGCTATCCCTACTAATCAGCGGATAGCCAAACAATCGGATAAATTTAAGCCTGCCGCGTTTGAAAATTTGTTGGTACTTACCGTTCCTATAAAGAAGGATCGGAAGACCGATGAGAAAAATGTCGCTGAAGTCAACGCAAGTACAGTCGCGTTACCCGCAACCAAGCGCGACGAATTCGCCTCCTCAATTGCCGGTGCAACAATCGTTATTACGCGCCGAGTGGCAGTCAAATGATGAAGTCACCAGGGTTGGTTCGTAGATGGGAAGCAAAGAGCACAGAAACTGAACAAGGATCAAAAATTGGATATTACCTAGTGGTAAGTTCTTTCAAGAGGATAGACTTATTGGAGACTAAGCTGTCGAACTTATGCTGCCAGAAATGGCAAATTGGAAGTTAACAACTGCCAAAAACATCAATAGACACACTGCGACGTCGCAATATGTTTCGAGTAGTCAGCAGTACGGATCGGATGAAAGTAGCAATCGAACTGCAGGCACCCGTCACTGCTGCAGTCGATGCAGGAACGGATCAGGCAATCTGTGTCTATCGGGCGGCCTGTAAAGAAAAGACTTAACCCTGCCGGCGTCATTTATATGGGTTGGGTTGCGATCGCCTCGACCGCTTGTATCTCCCTGGCCATGATCGCTAGCAACTCTTTCACCCCATCTCTTGTTTCCCCAAGCAGACTCTTGATCGTCGTGACCTTATTAAAACTGTCCGTCGTCATCCTCCAGCTGGCGCGCTTCATCTCCTCAATAACAAAGTTAATGTTGCCTACGATTATGGCCATCTTCCTAACTGACTGCTCCAGCGTTTGCAGACACGTCGGACTACTAAAATCGCTTGAGACGATTTGTCTCAATTTGCCCAAACTCGCATTCCATTGCTCGACGGATTGTTGCCATAGAATTATCCGTTGCTCCATGTTCTTACTTCGAGTGTCCGTGTTAGCTTCAGCGAGAATCAGAGCAACTATTTCCGAGTGGGCGCTCAAAATATTTTCAGTGTCCTTTCCGACCTCATCTCTTATTTCGGTTTTGCGCTTTACCAACGCACTAGCTTGATTTATGTATACGAGCCGCTTCTGTTGATAATCCCACTCTTTGTTCTTCCAATAGGATGTCAGCCAGGTACCGATTACACCTGTAAACAAGAACCCCAGTACAAGTAGGACAACTGGATGTCTGAGGAGGTCCGAGAATGACGGTTTTTTCTGAGGTTCAAGTTCGCGAAGGATTTCCCTTTTAATGGACTGTCTTTTCTTCAGCTCCTCAAGTATCTCTTTCTTGAGAGCCTCTTTCTTATGTTGTTCGTGTTCGCTCATGAAAGGCGAGAGAAGGTTAAAAGGTCTAGTTTAGTCGTGAATATTGAAGCCACTACGGAATGAGGTCAAATGTGCATACTACTGGCCCCGTCGGCCTGTCGCCGTTGCCCATCTCCATCGTTACCAGCAGTCCAAAGTCTGGCAGCGCTGTCTCAGCTCTGATCTCAGCTTCGTTGCGCCCCCCTGTGTGTAGAAATTGGCCGAGTTTTACATACCGGCCGTCGGGACTAACCGCCCACAGTACGAATTTCTGACCCGCAGGAGCTTCCTTCACCTCATGGAAGCGCACCGTCACTTCCGTTGGTCCATCTTTACGCGGCGTAATGAAGACATTCGCGCGAGTGCCAGTCATCAGGCCATTCAAGTTAACTTTGATCTTAGTGTCGTCGCCTTTCTTGAAAGCTGGGATATTCAACATCGGAGCAGTGTAGGTTTGGGTGAGCTTCGAAGTTGAAACGGCGGCGATTTTTTCACCGGTCGCGCTGGTGAACGGAATCACTGCGAAGCCTTCCGGCACCGCACTTCTAAAAACCACTTTGGTTTTTGTATCGTAAGCCGTCAACGTGGTTTCCGGCGAAGCAATCAGCATGAACTTCGTCAGCGGCGTGGTCGTGCTTAATATGCCGGTGCCGTTGCTAATCGCTATCGGACCAAGAGCGGTGGCTGTGCCAGTACCATCAACTGCATAAAGCATCAAGGCAGAAAGATCTCTCGGTACGTTCGTAAGATTCACTTTGATCCTAGTCCCATCGTCGTCGCGCAGAATGATAGCGACACCTTTCGTGGTCTGGATAGTGATCGGATCCAGCGTGACAATTACTTGTCTCTTCGGTGGATATTCAATTATCGTCGACGTGGCATCCGGTTTTTGGACTGTCTTCGTGGCGGTGATTGTTTGTGCGCCAACGCCGTGCGCCGCAACACAGCAACAAACCACGAAAAGAATCTGTCGATGTATTTTCAACACGCCTGCGATCCAACCTTTCCACTTACTTATCCTGTCAATTGGTGTAATACGATTGCAGACTGAGCAAAGTGATTCTATTGAAGTGTAGATGGCTGAAATTGAAGCAGTATGCTACGAACGCAGCGTCCGTGGGAGTTCAGCCTTGGCAACGATATTCAAGGCCGAAATGAAAGTCAAACAGGCCAGGGGTTGCAGCAGCTCACACTTCCAGTAACTTCAGCAAATGCTTCACTAATTAAATTCCGTCAAGACCTAATTGGTTGAATGGTGGCGCTAGAATTCCGAAGGCAGTGGGTCCTAACAGACAAGCTCATAAGAGTTTTTCAATTAATATTCCTTTGAGATAACTGCGTCTTTGAGGACATGCCAACACCACTGAGTTAGAGCTAATTTGCTCGTCATCTGGTTTTAGGCAAGCCGCGCTCAATAGGATTGCGCAACCTGAAGCCGACGGCGGGCGCGTTCGATTCGCTGATAAAGCCCGACCCTATCGGTACGCAGCAAACGCGCAGTCTGGGTGTGGCTACCCGTCTTAGCGAGTAATTGGTCGTAAAGCCCGAGCATAATTCGATCCAGAAAGTCATCGAGAGAATCGTTCTCTTGGTAAGGGGCGGGAACTTCAATGCCGGCTTGCGTGCTGTCGTGCCTTTCCCAACGGCGGTAGAACAACCCTCAAAGACAGTGCCCTACGTCCTGAATATGCAAGCGTAACAGCTTACATGGTTCTGGGCTCTCCCGGCTGGTGGTCCATTCAAATCTTCAATGAGAATGGGAAGTACTCAGGAATGCACTACTTCTATGTAAACTGAATGAGCATTTTCCCATGCCACGGTTGCGGGTCGTTTCCTCACGACGGCCCGCCAAAGTGGTCGAGAACGCGATACCTCTGCTCCATCGTATTGAACGGAAGACTCACGGTGAAGATTTCTATTGCCCAAAGGTCCTTTCCTCTACATATCTTACCCATGTGACGCACTCTGAGCCTCCAAATTACTGAGGAATGTTTCGACCCTTGCGGCGATGAGACGCTGTTCATATCGACGGCAAGTCTCTCACTCAAAGAGTCTTTGCTTGCATTCTAGTTGAAGCGCCGCCTCTCTCGCCGTCTGTCTGATCTTCTTCGATGAGTCGCTGGCAGCGAGGCCGGATATGAGTTTTATACCTTCGTCGTCGTGTGGGTAATAGAACAAACAGCTCGCGACCTTACGACGAACCTTCGCGTATTTATGGTGGACAGCATGCTTCAACCCAGAGTACATGGCCTTACCCTCCACTCTCGACAGTCCGCGCGCCGCGTACTGACTGACGGGATTCATACCGGTCGTTAATCCACTCAACAATGCAGGTACCGTGTTCTCGTCGGCAATGTTACCCAGTGCAGTCATCGTCGCGAGTTGAAGCATTGTGTCGCCACGCTCTGCGGCTTTTGTAAGCGCCTCGACAGCTGCTTGACCGCCTACATGCCCCAGTACGTTTGTGGCGACCGAGGTCGTAGAGTTGAGTTGGCTGCGAATATTAAGAACATTGATCATAGCGTTAACGACGCGCGAATCGTCGCACGCGTCCATGTCATATAGGTTGTCGGCCAACGCGGTGAGGTCGTAGTCGGACAGCCAATCGGTGAACTTGATGTTGCTGATTACTCTCGGGAACAATGCCTTCGCTTCATGTGGTCGGCAGCGAGCTAACGCCTTCGCCGCTACCCTTCTTTCTTCGGAATATTCTTTGGTGATCAGGGTGACGAGTAGCTTGTGTCCACCCTCATCCCCGAGTTCGCAGAGAGCACCGGCTATCTTCGCCCGCACGTATCCGTTTACCCATCCGCCAAATAGCGCTCTCGGAAAGTTGTCGTCAGTGTCATCGTCATCGTCCTTGTACTTGTCAAGTAATTGCGCAAGTTTAGAAATCGAGACAACAGCTCCTGCCCGTCCCAGTGCTTCGGCCACAGCACCGACTAACTTGCCAGACCGATTCTCCAAAAGATTGTTGAGATATTGGATAACTTCTTCGCCGCCGATCTGCCCTAGAAATTCGACTGCCGCTTCTGCAATATCGATATCTCGATCATCAACCGCCTTGATAAGGTGCGGGATTACGTTCGCGCCGCCGATCTCCCCGAGGGCGTTGACGACTGTGCTGCGAACTTCGTCATCAGGGTCGCTCAAGTATTGGGCGAGACTCGGGATTGCCATCGACTCGCGGAGGTTGGCGAGTGCTTCCAGCGCCTGTTTCCTGACCGCTGGATAAGTCTGCGCAGCTTCCGCAAGAACTTCGACGGCCCGCTCACTGCCTAAATTCCAAACAGCGTAAACTACTTTGTTCTTGACGTTGTCGTCGCCCGAAATGAGTTCCTGCGTTAGGAGATCCAACGCGGCTTTCTCGTCTTTCAATGCGAGGCGCGACGCCGCGTCCACGCGAATCGAAGGGTCGGCGTCTTCTTCCATGGCGAGACGGAGCACGCTGGTCACCGCTTCATTACCGATGAATCCGGCAGCTTGCACTGCGTAACTCCTCACGTAGTCGGGCTCATCGTGAGCCAAGCTCCTCGCGATGCGCTGCGCGATCACTTCGCCCAATTGGCCGGCGACTGCGCTGAATGCCCTTATGAATAAATCGGAGTAGCCGTATTCAATCTCTTCCTCCCTGCGAATGCACTCATCTAACCTATCTCCCAACTCCGCTGATAACCAGCCGGGAGGATATCCGTACGCCAAACTCCGTGCTCTCAATCGCAGTTGTTTATGGTCGACTGACTCAGGCAATGTCTTGAGTGCGTTATGGAGTTCAGTTTGGTGATCTACCAATCCGAGGAACATTGGGAGAACTTCCATTTCAGCTAGCGTCGGGTCGAAGTACCCACGACAAAATCTTTGTGCACTGTCTGTTTGGTCGAACAACGTCGTGGCGGCCATATACTCTTGCAAGGTGAGGTGAGCGAAGGCGTAATCATCCGCCCCAACTTCGCGGAGGAGCGCTGTAGCCTTCACCTCTTCCGCCAGTATGTCGGGCTGGATCGCGATGCCCTTTGATTTGCAATGGCGCTCTGCTTCCGTGAAAATCTCTTGGCCCGTGAATATGAAGCGGCGGTAGGGCGTCGATCCCCTCGCATCAAAGAGGCGGGAGAATGCGAGGTGGCCTAAAAATGCGACGCGCCGAGTATTAGTCGTTTGGAATGCGCGTTTCGCCGGCTTCTCCTTATCCCACTCGCCCGCCAGTTTCCGCACTAGCAAGCGATAAAGTTCCAGGCGATCTTCGGGTAATTTCATGCCTGGTGTTCGGTAAAGGATGAGCAGGAAGCCAAGTAGTGCAGGGACGCTGGCCAGATCGCGCAGATCGCGCCGCTGCCACAACTCGGCAAGAAACGCTGTCGCTCGCACGTCGTCATCGTAGTAATGGCGGACGAATTTTTCTATCTGCCCACGGTCCAGTGGCAGAATCTCATATTCCCGAGCTTCGTCGCGGCCAAAGTGGTCAAGGAGCGCGTACGGACGAGAAGACATGAACACACGGTTCTTTCTGTAGTCGTCGTGTCGTAGAAAATCTTTAACCGACAAGCGCAGTTTATCGAAGAAGTCTGTTCCGCTCACTTCGTCCAGCCCGTCCAAAAAAATAGCCGCCTCACCGGCACTGAGTTTCTTGTAGAAGCCGGCGCGTAACAGTGACCGATCTGAATCCGTTTCACACACTGTTTCGGCCAGAGATTTCGCGAACAGGAGTTCCGGAATATTCCCGAGTGGGTCGGCGAAGTCGGAGTCGTCAACCGTATTCAGTTCGAGGAACAGCGGCAAGCACTCTTCATCAAGCATCGACTTCAAGGCGAGGTATTTCATAAGAGTGGACTTACCACCTCCTGGGTTACCCGACAACACGGCATGCGTCCCCGCATTCAGCAGTTCTTCGGGTCGCACACTACGACCTGCTCCTCTCATCGAGGTATCGCCGAGGCGCCAGGCGAATGGATCGCGTCGCTCGCGGAGTTCGGCGTCCATCATCTCCCAGTATTCCGCGCGGGTTCGCGACGAAGGGCGCTCGCGATCTTTCAGCACCGTGAGTTCGACGAACACTTCGGTGAGGTCGTGAAGTTCGAGGTCACCGAGGAGGCGCACCCTGCCGATCCGCGTCTTGAGGATCCGAAGGTGTTTTTCCATTAACTCTTTGCGACGCTTGACGCGTTCTGGAGTGTCAATTAGGAAAAAGTCGCCTGCGCTGAAGTTGTTTTCCAGCATCTGCTGGATTTCCAGTGCGTCGTTGACCTGGAAGGAACTGATAATTCTTAGAATATCGCGGTAATCTATGATGTCCTTGTTCTTATCAAATCTAAACTTGCCTTGAATGATCTCGTCGAATCCTTCGCCGGAATATGAGTTCTGTTTTTCGGCTAGGTTGTAGATCATGAGTTGGTTGTACTGCTTGTGGAGTTCGAATTTGACGAACTTAGTAAGGGTCTCTTTCACCTTTGTGTTGTTGCTAGTTGAGGTTACTTGGAAAGCAACTCCCGCCACGCGATCTCCCAGGTCGATGGCGGGTTGGTTGACTTGTTCGGTGTGATTGAGGTTAACCAGATTCGAATAGCCAAAAACTTTGGATAGTAACGGGACTAAAACGACTTCGGAGACATGGTTGATGTCCGTACGGCCCATAGCCGTCGCGCCCTTCACTTCCGTCACAAAGAACGAAAGCAGCCAATTAATTCTTTCTTGTGTTTCGTTGAGGATCATTACGAGGCTGATGGTACTACCCATTTTATATTCTCAACAGCTGAGCACTAACAATTTAGTCAGAACCTAACGATCGATGGATTCGAGCGTTGGTGAGCATCTCGCTAAATTAATTTCAAGGGCAGTAATATACGGGAATTGCTCGTAACTTCGAGCGGAAGATTGACATTATGTTTATCGAAAATCTTTACGCCAGTTCGTTTTTAGGAATAGCACTGCCTGCGGAGCGCGCCAAACAATGTCGTACGCTCGTTTAGGACTTCGCATGTGGGCAATTGAATGACAAATGCGGGGGAAGGGGGAACGGGAAAACGAGCCGTATCTATAGAACATTCTCTATAGATCGATAGTCAATGGCGACAGCTACATCAGAATCTAATGCGCATGCCTCGTCCGAAAGCTAAAATCTTTAAGAAAACCTACTGTCCTGTTATTCGGATTTGCACACTCCAGGGTCGGGGGTACGAGTATTGAAGGACGCAGATCTGATCTCCGATTAGAACAAGATTATTTCTGTTTCGTATAAAAAATCAATGTTGGTTGATCGACTGGTAGGGTTGACACCAGTAGTGTACAAACTCGATGAGGGCTTGGATCCGAAGACAAACTGAATTTTCCTTAAACGATGAAAACGCACCAATGTTGTTGGTGCGTTTTCGTGTTGTAATGCGATTCTCGTATTGTCGAACTTGGGGCTAGCCTTT